>Ga0105107_10002487_pt1 | contig 12141 bp, 13 predicted proteins | sample PPLLaktember2015_6_FD_79335 | JGI IMG/M metagenome (GOLD analysis project Ga0105107, IMG submission 79335) | Freshwater sediment microbial communities from Prairie Pothole Lake near Jamestown, North Dakota, USA - PPLs Lake P8 Core (1) Depth... | ecosystem: Environmental > Aquatic > Freshwater >... | reverse complement strand
TCAGGAGGAAAAGAAAATTCTCTCGAACGCGGCGAAGCTGACGGAGCTCGCCCGCGAGTCCCACGAGATCCTCTATGGGCAGGAGGAATCGGTCCTGGGCCAGATGAGCCGCGTCACCGGCCTCATCCGGGAAATCCGCCGCATCGATCCGAATGTCAACGTCTCGGACGAGGAGGTGAAATCGGTTGCCATCCAGCTCGAGGATGCGGCGAGGGTCCTGCGGGATTACCTGAATAAAATCTCTTCGGACCCGGCGCGGCTCGAGGAGATCGACGACCGGCTCGATGTCATCGGGAGACTGAAAAAGAAATACGGCGGCTCCCTCGAGAACATCATGAAGACGGGGACCACGCTGAAGGCCGAACTGGAAGGACTCTCGAGCGCTGCCGAGGATCTGGAGAGCCTGGGGCGGGAGCTGAAGGTGAAAAAAGCCTCCCTGCAGGAACTTGGGGGAAATCTTACCGTCGAGCGCAGGCGTGTGGCCTCGTCCATGGAGAAGGCCATCGAAGCGGAGATCCATGACCTGCATATGGAAAAGGCGCGCTTCAAGGTCTCATTCAAGGAGCCGCAGCTCGACGACGAGAATACGCCGCTCTTTCACTCCAGGGGCGTCGACCATCTGGAGTTTTACCTGTCCACAAACGTGGGGGAGCAGCTGAAGCCTCTCAACCGGATCGCCTCGGGCGGGGAACTCTCGCGGATCGTGCTGGCCATGAAGAAAGTGCTCGCCAGGGCGGGATCCGTCGGGACGGTCGTCTTCGACGAAGTGGACAGCGGCATCGGTGGAGCCACGGCGGAGATCGTGGGACGAAAACTACGGGACATTGCGAGGAACCACCAGGTCATCTGCATCACCCATCTGCCCCAGATTGCCTCCTTCGGCGCCACGCACTACCAGGTCGTAAAGAGCGTAACCGACGGGCGGACGAGAACGGAGGTCAGGACCCTGGCGGAGGATGAACGCCTCGAGGAGATCACGCGGATGCTCGGCGGTGTGGAAATCACGGACAAGACCCGGGCTGCCGCGAAGGAAATGTTGAAAGCGGCGAAAAGAAGGGACTAGGGTATAGGGTCTCGGGTCTAGGGGCCGAAGGTGCGGAAATAGTTATACAAACAAAATCTGATTCCTTCCCGATACCCTATACCCGAAACCCGATACCCTTTTTGCTGACGAAACAAACGAAATCAACGAACAAACGAAATAGACGAGTGTCGAAATGCTGAGAAAAGCAAAAACCAGCGATGTGAAGCTGATGCACCGGATGATCAACCTCTCGGCGGCCAAGGGCGAGATGTTGCCCCGGGCGCTCGTGGATCTCTACAACCACCTGCGAGACTTCTACGTTTATATAGAAGATGACGACGGACCCATCGTGGGGATCGTCGGTATGAGCCTGTTCTGGGAGAACCTCGCCGAAATCCGCTCTCTTTATGTGTCCGATGACTATAGGCACAAGGGCATCGGAAAAAAGCTGGTCGAGGCCTGCATTTCCGAAGCGATCACCCTGGAGATCTACCGCATTTTCGCGCTCACCTACCAGAAGGATTTCTTTGATGCGATGGGGTTCCACGAGGTCCAGCGCACGGAGCTGCCGGAGAAGATCTGGTCGGACTGTTTCAAGTGCTGGAAGTATCCTGATTTTTGCGACGAGTATGCAATGATCATCGAACTTTAGCGGCTCACGCCGCAGTGTTATGTGTTACGTGTCAAGGACAGGCAAATCCCCCTCTTTCCCCCTTTTATAAAGGGGGATGAAAGGGGGATTTGATTTGAGTTGAAGAGCATGAAAAAAGCAACGTTGATCATTCTCGTTTTGCTGCTCCTGCTCGTCGGCGGTTGTGCGTTCTTCAAGAAGCAGCCGCCTGTCGTGCCTGCGCCTCCTCCACCGCAAATGGAGGGGCCGCCGCTTGCCGTTGTCTCCGGCAGCGACCTTCCCGTCTTCCGGGACGATCTGGACCGGGAATCTCTCGCCAGGGCCGTTCGCAAGAGCCTGGAGTACTACGCCAGGCTCCCGGAGCGCACCACGTATCGGCTGGCGGCGGAGCGCTTCACGGTGCGCGACATGAAGGACTCGCTGAAGGCTTTCCTGGAGATCGTCGAGACGAGTGATTCCCCCGCCGCAATCGAAAGAAGGGTGCGTGAAGCCTTTGACATCTACAGGGCCTCGGGCAGCTCTCCGTCGGGAAGGGTGCTTTTCACCGGCTACTACGAGCCGGTTCTCAAGGGCTCACCCGAGCGAAGCGAGCAGTATCGGTATCCCATCTACCGCAAGCCCGACGACTCCGTCGTTGTCCAGCTGGGGAAGTTCCGGGATAAATACCGCAATGAGCGGCTGGTCGGCCGGTTCGAGAACGGCGAGTTGGTTCCCTATTTTACACGCGAGGAGATCGACGGGGCGGGGGCCCTGGAAAACAGGGGGCTGGAGATCGCCTGGTTTGCGGACCCCGTCGACATCTTCTTCCTCCACATCCAGGGCTCGGGAATGATCTGCCTGCCCGATGGAGCGTGCTTCCAGGTGAGCTACGCACAGTCCAATGGCAGGGCCTATCGGAGCATCGGAAAGCTGTTGATCGATTCGGGCAAGGCCACCCGGGAGAACCTGTCCATGCAGGGGATCAAGAAGTATCTCCGCGAGCATCCCGAGGAGGCCCGGGAAATCCTCAACTACAACGAAAGCTATGTCTTCTTCCGCAGGGTCGAGGAGGGCCCCGTGGGCAGCATCGGCGTTGCGCTCACAGGCGGCCGGTCCATCGCGACGGATCTGACGATTTTCCCGCGGGGGGCGCTGGCCTTCATCAAGACCCGAAAGCCCGTTATCGGCCCCGGCGGCGATATCCGTTCCTGGGTCCCGTTTTCACGGTTCGTTCTGAACCAGGACACGGGCGGAGCGATCACGGGCGCCGGGCGGGTGGATCTGTTCTGCGGAAGGGGCCGCGAGGCGGAGATCACGGCGGGTCACCTCAAGGAAGAGGGTGAACTGTATTTTCTCGTCCTGAAAAAAGCAAAAAAATGATGAAACTACGAGGCGATGCGAGGCACGGGGAATTTTCTTGCCTGCCTTTGGTTTTTCGTGATAGAAAGAAAACACTTTCCGTGTGCCAGACTCCGAGACAGACAATTCCCTGAACCCCTAACAAGAGGAAAAACCCGTTCTTCGCCTGGTGGTACAAGGGGGAGCCGCGCCTGCGTGGTTCTTTTCATTGAAATCGGTTGAAAATTGGTTGCCGTGAACGAAAGGGGGACGCGTTATGACGAAGCAGGACGTGATCAACGTGATGGCAAAAGAGGCCAGGATTTCGAAAGCCGCAGCCGGCAGGGCTCTCGAGGCGTATATTCAGGCTGTCGGCGGGGAGCTCAAGAAAACGGGAAAGCTTAGCCTGGTCGGGTTTGGAACGTTCAGCTGCGTGCAGCGCAAGGCAAGAACGGGACGGAACCCGAAGACGGGCAGCGCCATCCACATCCCTTCCAAAAAGGTTGTTCGTTTCAGGGCCGGCAAGGGGCTGAGCGACGTCGTAAACATCTGATGAAAGGCCATGATCCTTCCATGGAAGACCTCCGCCTTCGGGAACCTGGGGGTCTTTTTTTGGAGAAGCGTCGACAGGACGGGAAGGGCAGTGCCCGATGACGAACATCTCGGAAGGTTTCAAGGAAAAATTGAGCCCGACTCTGCAGGGCATCCTCCGGGAAGCCGGGAAACTGGCCGGTGAGACAGGCTTTCACGTCTACGTCGTGGGTGGCATGGTCCGGGATCTTCTGTTGGGACTTCAGACGATCGACGTGGACATCGTTGTCGAAGGGCAGGGGATCCATTTTGCCAGGAGCCTGGCCGATCGCCTGCATGCCAAGGTGAGGTGCCACGAACGATTCGGGACGGCCACCCTCACGGTTCCCGATCAGCTCCGGGTGGACATCGCCACGGCGCGCACCGAATTCTACGAGAGGCCGGCGGCGCTGCCCCGCGTGTCTCCCGGTTCGATCCGGGATGACATGGGCCGACGCGATTTTACGATCAACACGCTGGCCGCCTCGCTGATGTCGAGCGAGTTCGGCTGCGTTCTCGATGATTTCGGCGGGATGCGCGACCTGCGGGAGAGACGCATCCGGGCTCTCCACGAACGAAGCTTCATCGACGACCCGACGAGGATCTTCCGGGCTGTCCGGTTCGAAAAGAGGCTCGATTTCCGGATCGTCCGGTCCACGGAGCAATGGATCGTCGATGCCCTGTCCCTGTCCCTCCTCGAGGAGCTGGAGGATTACCGGATTGCCGCGGAACTGCGGCTGATCCTCGAGGAGCCCAATCCGGCCGGGCCGCTGAAGCGGTTGTCGGAGCTCGGAATCTTCGATCGGTTGCGAAAGAGACCGGCTCGCGGGAAAATGCTGGAGAAGCAAATGAAAAAGGCGGAGCGGATTCTCCAGCATGAAGGGCCATGAGGAAAATTGCCGTGTTTTATCTTGAACTTGGCCTGTCCTGTCGTTGACATGGGAAGGCAATTCTGTTATACGAGCGGGACGCTTGGGTCCGGCCCGGGCGATTTTCGATCCAAGGATTGGCCGGCGTTGCTCGGCGGCCTTGCGGCCTAGAGGAGACATGGGAGCGAAGCGAAGGATACTGAGCGGGATGCGCCCGACGGGAAAACTGCACCTGGGAAACTACCTCGGGGCCCTGAAGAACTGGGTGGACCTGCAGAACGACGGCGGCTACGAGTGCTTCTACTTTATTGCCGACTGGCATGCCCTCACCTCCGACTACAACCGCACCGAGGAGATCCGCGAAAACCGGATCGACATCGTCATCGACTGGCTGGCCGCCGGCCTCGACCCGAGGCAGAGCACCCTCTTCGTCCAGTCCTCCGTCGTGGAGCATGCGGAGCTCTTCGTGCTGCTGTGCATGATCACCCCGCTGCCCTGGCTCGAGCGCAACCCGACCTACAAGGAAATGAAGCAGGAACTCATAGACCGGGACCTCTCCACGTTCGGGTTTCTCGGCTACCCCGTTCTCCAGGCGGCGGACATCATCATGTACAAGGCCTATGGCGTGCCCGTGGGCGTCGACCAGCTGCCCCACGTGGAACTCACGCGGGAGATCGCAAGGCGCTTCAACTTCCTCTACCGGGAGATCTTCCCCATCCCCGAGCCGCTCCTGACGGAGGTGCCGAAACTCCTGGGGATCGACGGACGCAAGATGAGCAAGTCCTACGACAACGCCATCTTCCTCAGTGACCGGGGCGAGGAGCTGCGCAAGAAGATCGAGTCCATGTTTACGGACCCGCAAAGACAGAAAAAAAGCGACCCCGGAAGGCCGGAGGTCTGCAACGTCTTCAGCTTCCACAACCTTTACTCCCCCGCGGCCGAGGTCGACGAGATCGAAAGGGACTGCCGCAAGGCTGCCATCGGCTGCGTCCAGTGCAAGAAGCGGCTGGCTCAGCGAATTGCCGAAGGGCTCAAGCCGATCCACGAGAAGCAGGACTACTACCGGGCCCATATGCAGGAAGTGCGCGATATCATCGCCGACGGCAACGAACGGGCCCGGAAGGTGGCCCGGGCAACGATGGCCGAAGTCCGCGAGGCCATCCGGATCTGAACGCCATGAGCTACGAGGTCAAACTCGACATCTTTGAAGGGCCGCTCGATCTTCTCCTCTACCTGATCCGGAAGAACGAGCTCGACATCTACAACATCCCCATGGCCCTCATTACGGAACAGTACCTGGCCCATCTCGAGTTGATGAAGGCCCTCAATCTCGACCTGGCCGGGGAGTACCTCGTGCTGGCGGCAACGCTCGTCCACATCAAGTCGAAAATGCTCCTTCCCGTCGAGGAAGGGGAGAAGGAAGGCGAGGACGAGGCCGACCCCCGGGCGGAGCTCGTGAGGCAGCTGCTCGAGTACCAGGCCTTCAAGGAAGTGGCCCTCAGCCTGGACAAGAGGAAGCTTCTGGACCGGGACGTCTTCAAACGAATCCAGCCCGCCGATGAGACAGCCGACGAAGAAGAGGAGCCCATGGTCGAGGTGACCCTCTTCGAGCTCATCGAGGCCTTCAAGCAGGTCGCCGAGCGGATGGACAAGGAAGAACTCCTGGAGATCGATACGGAGCGGATCTCTCTCTCCGACCGGATCAACGAGATCCTGGAGGACCTCGCGCGGGAGAAGAGCCTCTCCTTCACGGATCTGCTGAAAACGAGCCACACGCGAAAGGGCATCATCTACACGCTTTTGGCCATCCTCGAGCTCATGAAAATGCGGGTCGTCAGGGCTTTCCAGGCCGATCCGTTCGGGCCGATCCGAATTTTCCCGGCAGTGGAGGAATCAACCGATGGATGATGTGAGAGCCATTGTCGAAGCGCTGGTCTTCGCGTCGGATGCCCCCCTCTCGGTGGAGCGTCTGAAAGACATCCTGGGGGACATGGAGCGCAAGGCGATCCTGGAGATCCTGCAGGACATCGAACTGGAGTACCGCCAGCGAAGCGGCGGCCTGTGCCTCATGGAGGTGGCAGGCGGATACCAGTTCAGGACGAAAACGGAATACGCCCCCTGGATCAAGAAGCTGAGGGGCATCCGGCCCGTTCCCCTTTCCCCCGCAGCCATGGAGACCCTGTCCGTCGTTGCCTACCGCCAGCCCGTGACAAGGCAGGAGATCGAGAAGATCCGCGGCGTCGACGTGAGCGGATCGCTCAAGGGGCTTCTGGAAAAGAAGCTCATCCGGATCGTGGGACGAAAGAACGTTCCGGGCAAACCCATCATGTACGGCACGACAAAACGGTTTCTCGAGGTCTTCGACCTGAAGGATCTCTCCGAGCTACCCACGATGCGGGAGATCACGGAAATGGAGGAATAGCCCTCATGGAGGAGCGGCTCCAGAAAATCATTGCCGCCGCGGGCATCTGCTCGAGGCGGGCGGCCGAGGAGCTCATCCTTGCCGGGAAGGTCCAGGTCAACGACCGGGTCATCCGGCAGTTGGGGACCAAGGCCGAACCCGATCGGGATGAGATCCGGGTGGACGGCAGACTGATCACGACCGAGGTCGAGAAGCTCTATCTCGTCCTGAACAAGCCGGCGGGGTATGTGACGACCCTGAAGGATCCCGAGGGTCGGCCCGTGGTCACTGACCTCCTCTACGACATCGGCAAGCGTGTCTATCCCGTGGGAAGGCTCGACTATGACTCCGAGGGCCTGCTGATCCTGACGAATGACGGCGATTTCGCCGAGCGCGTCCAGCACCCCCGGTACGAGATCCCGCGCACCTACCTCGTCAAGGTCAGGGGTCGGCTGGCCCGGAAAGACGTCCAGGCCATGCTCAACGGGATCAAACTGGAGGACGGGCCCTTTTCGGTCAAAGAGGTGCGCGAGGAGAAATACAACGAGAAAAGCCAGTGGCTCCGGGTCACCATTACCGAGGGCCGCAACCGCATCATCCGTCGGGCCATGGAGGCCCTGGGGCATCCCGTTGCAAGGCTGATCCGGGTCGGCCTGGGAAAGCTGGAGCTGGGCAGCCTCAAACCGGGCGAATACCGCCACCTCCGGAAGAGGGAAATCGAAGAGCTTCTCGGCCCAAAAAGGAAAAAAGGTTAAAAATGTTCTTGACATTCCGTCCTGACCGAAACTAATATCCAATGAAAACGCGCAATTAATCCCTTTTTATTTTCGCATCGACAAGCCCTTGAGGCTTATTTCGCTTTGATACGGGGGGGACTATGAACAAGTCGGGATTGATCGAGGAGTTGGCGAGGCGTGAGAACCTGACGGAGAAGAAGGCCACCGACGTGGTCAATCTCATATTCAAGGGATTTACGGAAGAGCTGAAGATCAGTGGCCGGATCGAGATCCGGGGATTCGGAAGCTTCGTGGTCCGGGACTATGAGTCCTACACGGGCCGAAACCCCAAGACGGGCATGAACATCACCGTCTCGCCGAAGCGGCTCCCCTTCTTCAAGGTCGGCAAGGAGCTTCGCGACAAGGTGAACCTGGACGACGAAGAGTCTATCTCTTGAGCCGCAACCGGACAACTTGATAGACGCAAGGGGTCATATAGAGATATGATCCCTTTTTATTTATGAGACTGAAATCGACACTTCGCAGAATCCTCTCCAGCCGCGGGTTCAACCACCCCCTTGTCCCGGCCGGGCTTTTCGCCGTCACCGTGCTGACAACCCTCGTGGCAGGCGCCCTGCAGGCCGGGGTGAACCCCTTCGAAGATCCCTGGACAATCTGGAAAGGCATCCCCTTTTCCTTCACGCTTCTGCTTATCCTGGGCTGTCACGAGCTGGGCCACTGGCTGGCCTCCAGGAGGCACGGGGTGGAGGTGAGTTTTCCCTATTTTATCCCCGGGCCAACCCTCGTGGGGACCTTCGGGGCCTTCATCGCCATGAAGTCCCCCATCTCTGACCGAAATGCCCTCATCGATATCGGAGCGGCGGGACCGTTGGCAGGGCTTGCCGTGACCATTCCCGTCCTGTTCGCGGGGCTTGCTCTCTCCCAGGTCGTCCCTGTGGCACAGACCGAAGGGGTCGGCATCCACCTCGGCGAGTGCGCCCTGTTTTCGGCCATCAACTGGATCGTCAACGGGACCATTGGCCCGGACCAGGACGTGATCCTCCACCCCGTGGCCTTTGCGGGCTGGATCGGCCTTCTGGTCACCTCCCTCAATCTCATTCCCGTGGGGCAGCTCGACGGAGGCCACATCGTTTATGCGATTTTCGGACAGCGACAACGGGAAGTGGCCTGGATGGTGGTGGGGATGCTGCTGGTCCTCGGGATCGTGGGGTGGGAGGGGTGGCTTATCTGGGCAGGGATCCTGCTCATCCTGGGCGTGCGCCACCCGCCGGTGATCTACGAATGGGGTGAACTCGACAACAGGCGCCTGGCCATCGGGTATCTGGCCATGTTCAGCTTTGCGCTGACCTTTATGCCCATCCCTTTCACAAGTATCAACCTATGAAAGGGTCTCGGGTCTAGGGGATAGGGTCTAGGGTACCAAGGTACTGAAGAATTTTATAAATGAATTCTGCTTCCTTCCCTATACCCTATACCCTCTCCTCAAAGGATGCCCTCTTCGCGGAAGCTGAAGAATCGATTCTCGCCCACAATCAGGTGATCGTGCAGCACGATGTCCATGACCCGGGCGGCGTCTTGCAGGACCCGTGTCAGGCGGATGTCCGCGTCCGAGGGGCGCACGTGGCCCGAGGGGTGATTGTGGACGAGGATGATGGCCGATGCCTTGTGTTTGAGGGCTTTCTCGAGGACCTTGCGGGGGTAGACGACGGCCTGATTCACGATCCCCTCCTGGATCGTCTCCACCTTGATGATCCGGTTGCGGGCATTGAGGTAGATGACGGCGAAATGCTCATCTTTCAATCCGCCCATCGAGGAAAGGCAGTAATCGATCAGTTCCTTCGTGGAAGAGATCTGCTCGTGCTCCTCGGCTCTCTGCCGCAGGTACAGGGAACCGAGATCCCGGACGATGCTGAAAAGCACGGCCGTGTGGCGGCCGATGCCCGGGATGTCCTGCAGGGCCTCGCGACCGGCGTCGAGCACCCCCTTCAGCGAGCCGAAGCGCTTCAGGAGTTCCTTCGCCAGGGGCTTCACATCCTTACGGGGAAGGGCATAGAAGAGGATGAGCTCCAGGATCTCGTAATCCTGAAGGCCGGCGATTCCCGCCCGTTCGAACCGGGCTTTCAGCCGGTCGCGGTGTCCCATGTGGTGGGGGTCGTCGATGGTCATCGTCCGAAACCTTTCTCAGGGGTTATCGAGATGGGGAATATGGCTGAGGCGCCGGGCGGTCCGCAGCGCCGGTGCAAGGAGTAACGGCAAAAAGCTCGTCAAGAGATCACGCATCAGGGCAAGATCCGGGACCTTCTAACCCCCGTTAATGCTTGAAAAACCGCAACCCCACGACAGAAAAAAGGTAAGCTGCACCCGCAATCACGATGATGGTGGCCCCGGCGGGCAGATTGGGTCCATAACTCAGCGCAAGACCGGTCGTTGTAAAAAAAACAGTCAGCAGCGCTGAAAGGACCATCATGTGCCACAACCTTTTCGTGAACTCACCGGCGACCGCGGCTGGAAGCGTGATGATGGCGATGACCATGATGATCCCCACGACGGTGACGAGCAGCACGACCGTCAGAGCCGTGAGGCAGAGCAGAAGGAGGTAGAATAATTCGACCCGGACACCCCTGAGCCGGGCAAACTCCTCATCGAAGCAAATGGCGAGAAACTGGTTATAGAAGAGCGCGCCGACGATTACGACCAGGAGATCGAGACCGGCGATCAGCCAGAGATCCTGGGCGGAGACCATCAGGATGCTTCCGAAGAGATAGCTCATCAGGTCTTCGTTGTAGCCGGGTGTCTGAGATATGAAAAGGATTCCCGCAGCCATGCCGATGGCCCAGAGGGCGCCGATGACGGTATCTTCCCGCTGGCGCGCCCTCATACTGACCAGCCCGATGGCCAGGGCCGCAAGCAGGGAGGCAAGGACAGCACCGTAGAGGGGCTCAAACCAATCCCAGTGGTGCACAACCTGGAAGTAGCGAGCCGCGCCCAAACCGCCCAGGACGGTGTGGGCGATACTGCCCGCGATGTAGCTGATTTTCTTTGTGACGACGTAGCTGCCGATGATACCGCAGGCAACGCTCGCGAGCACCCCGGCGAGCAGAGCATGCTGAAGAAACGGGTATCGAGTCAGGTCCGACAGAAATTCTCCCATTTGGCTTTTCTCTCCCCGTCAATCCCGGCGATGATGCCTGACCATGCAGACGTCGGACAGGTAGAGGTCGCGGATCACTTCTCCCGTAACAGCAGTGGTGGGGTGAACCATCACCCGGCGATTGACGCACACCACGCTTTGAACATAATGGGAGACGAATCCCAGGTCGTGGCTGACCACGACCACGGTGATGGTTTTGCTCATTTCGTGGAGCAATTCGAAAAGCTCCGTTTCCACCACCATATCGACATTGGCTGTCGGTTCGTCCAATAACAGTATCTCCGGTTCGCAAGCAAGGGCTCGGGCAATGAGTACCCGCTGGCGTTGTCCACCGGACAGGGCCATGAAAGGTCGATCCTTCATGTCCTGCATCTCCAGCTTTCGCAACGAATCGAGGGCGATGGCCTTGTCCGTCCCGCTGTACGGGCCGAAGCGCATTCCGCTCACCATGCGGCCCATGAGTACGACATCCAGAACGCTCACGGGAAACTGCAAATCGAGTTGGACCTGCTGGGGCATGTAGCCGATGCGGGTCCGCGCTTTCGCGGGGTGCATCCCGAGGACTTCGATAGTCCCCCGCGAAGGCTGGAGAAGCCCCAGCATGAGCTTCAGCAGGGTCGTTTTCCCGCCGGCATTGGGGCCGACGATGGAGATGAATGACCGTTCCTGGATCGTAAAACTGACATCCTCCAGAACCGGAACACCGTCATAGGAAAACGATACATGGCTGACTGTGAAAACGTTTTTTTGATTCATGGCTCGTCAACGGAGGCCCTGCTCGACGGCAGCGGCCATTTTTTCGAGATTCGTGAGATACTCTTTCGAGAGGGGATTGATCGGAACCACGGTACCGCCGATCGACTTTGCCACCACATCGGCGCTCTTCTTCGAGAACTGCTGTTGCACGAAGATCACCTTGACACCGTCCTTTTTTGCCCTTTCGATCAGTTCCGTCATCTGCCTGGCCCCCGGTTCCTTCCCTTCGATTTCGATGGGCACCTGGATCATCCCGTACGAGTCCGCAAAATACCCGAAGGCGGGGTGAAATACATACATCTTTTTCCCCTTCAGCGGAGCGAGCGAACGCGCGATCCTGGCATCGAGGCCGTCCAGATCCTCCTGGAAGGATCTCAGATTGATGGCGTATTGCTGCTTGTGAGCCGGGTCCAGGAGGCACAGGGCGTCATGGATGTTCTGCGCCTGAATTTTGACGAGCTTCGGAGACATCCAGATATGCGGATCAGGCGTTCCGGCACTCTTGACTCCCTGTTCCGTTCCGTGGCCATGCCCGTCATTCCGGTGATCGTGGCCGGCCAGATAACGGTAGGGGACCCCCTTCTGGGTCTCGACGATGACCAGGCTCCGATGGAACTGCCTGATCTTTTTCACGAGCCCCCTTTCGAAGGGAACCCCGATGAGAAACCAGGCCTTTGCCTCAGCC
>Ga0105107_10002484_pt1 | contig 12148 bp, 18 predicted proteins | sample PPLLaktember2015_6_FD_79335 | JGI IMG/M metagenome (GOLD analysis project Ga0105107, IMG submission 79335) | Freshwater sediment microbial communities from Prairie Pothole Lake near Jamestown, North Dakota, USA - PPLs Lake P8 Core (1) Depth... | ecosystem: Environmental > Aquatic > Freshwater >... | reverse complement strand
GGGCGCGGCGCGTCGCGTGCGGCGCTGAACGCCGACGTCTATCGCGGGCAACTCGCCGACCTCGATCACGAGCGGGCCTCAGGCGCGCTCGCACCGGCCGACTACGATGCCGCCCGCGCCGAGCTGCAGCGCCGATTGCTCGCCGACGTGACGCCGGAGGAGCGCCCGGCGGGTCGCGGCAGCGGCCGCGTCGCGTCGGTGGCGGTCGCGCTGCTGCTGCCGCTTGCCGCCATCGGTCTCTACTTCGTCTTCGGCAACCCCGATGCGATCAACGTGTCGCCGGCGACGGTTCAGGCTTCCGACCTGTCCCCTGCTTCGGATCCGGCTGCCTTCCGGCGGCAGCTCGACGCCCATCTCGCGGCCAATCCGCGCGACGGGCGCGCCTTGGTGGCGCTCGCGCGCCTCGACATGGCCGAGGATCGCTTCACCGAGGCGGCGGCCAACTTCGCCAGGGCGCTCGACGTTGCGCCGAAGGTCGCCCGTGACGCCGACGTCTGGTGCGAATACGCCGACGCGCTCGGCATGGCACAGGGCGGCGCGCTCGCCGGCAAGCCGACCGAACTGATCGGCCGGGCGCTGTCGATCGATGGACGCAACGCCAAGGCGCTGGAGATGGCCGGCAGCGCCGCGTACGAGCGCCGTGACTTCCGCATGGCGGCGACGTACTGGAAGGATCTGCTCGCGCAGATGCCCCCGGGCACGCCTGCCTACGCCGAGCTCGCCACCGCGATCCAGCGCGCGGAGCGACGCGCCGCCTTGTCGCTGCCGCCCCCCGCAGCAGCGACGCCCGGCGGCTGATCGCTCCTGTCCCCGCCCTTCCCGCAACGAACGGCCACTCGCCATGAACGCGACACCCCATTCATTCGACGTGCTTGTCCTCGGCGGTGGCCTGTCCGGCCTCGTCGCCGCCTTCGAGTTGCAGAAACGAGGCCTGGTCGTGGGCGTCGTCGACGCGAACGACGCGCCCGGCGGCGTGATCGGCACGCTCTCGCGCGACGGCTTCCTCTACGAGACCGGCGCGAACAGCGCGCTCGACACGACGCCGCTCCTGAACGAGCTCTTCGCGGAGGTCGGCGTCGCCGAGGCCCGCCGCGACGCAAGCGACGTCGCGAACACGCGCTACGTGGTGAAGCATGGCGCGCTGGTCGCGCTGCCGACGTCTCCTGGCGCGTTCCTGACCACCGGCGCGTTCACGCTGGGCGCGAAGCTGCGCCTGTTCCGCGAGCCCTTCATCGCCGCCGCGCCACCGCAGGCCGAGGAGTCGATCGCCGCGTTCGTGCGCCGGCGTCTCGGCAACGAGTTCCTCGATTACGCGATCGATCCGTTCGTCTCGGGCATCTACGCGGGCGACCCGGAGCAGATCTCGGTGCCGGCCGCGTTCCCGAGGCTGCACGCGCTCGAGCAGAAGTACGGCAGCCTGATCCGGGGCCAGATCATGGGTGCGCGCGAGCGCAGGAAGAACCCGGAGAAGGCGAAGAACGCTGCCAGCAGCTTCAGCTTCGACCGCGGCATGCAGGTGTTTCCTCGCGCGCTCGCCGGGCGCCTCGCCCACTATCTTCCGGGCACGCGCGTCGAGTCGATCGCTCGCCGTCCCGGCGGCGACTACGAAGTGCGCGCGCTCCGTGCCGGCGCACCGGTGGCTTTTGCCGCACGCGCCCTCGTCGCCGCCGCCCCGGCCTACCGTGCCGCGGCATTCGTGGAGCCGATGTCGGCACCGCTCGCCCGCGCGCTCGAGGCGATTCGCTACGCACCGGTGTCGGTCGTCGCCTCGGCCTACCGCCGCGAGGACGTGGGGCACGACCTCGCCGGCTTCGGCTTCCTGGTGCCGAAGAAGGAGCGCCGGCGCGTGCTCGGCTCGCTGTTCTCGAGCAGCATGTTCGAGGGCCGCGCGCCGCCGGGACACGTGCTGCTCACGACGTTCGTGGGCGGCCTGCGCAATCCCGAGATGACGACGCTCCCCGACGGCGAGCTGACCGGGGCGGTCGAAGGCGAGCTCGCGGCGCTGGTCGGCGCGGGCAAGCCGCTGTGGCATGAGATCGTGCGCTGGACGCACGCGATTCCGCAGTACACGATCGGGCACCTCGAGCGCATCGCGGCGGTCGATCGCGCGGCCGCGGCGTTCCCCGGGCTGTTCTGGTGCGCGAACTGGCGCGGCGGCGTGTCGGTCAGCGACTGCGTGAAGAACGGCCACGCGATGGCCGGGACGGTGCAGGCGTTTGCGGCGCCGCCCGCGCGCGCCGCCTGAGGCGCTCCTGCCCCGTTACGCGAGCTGGCGCCCGCAGTTCCAGCAGAGGTCGAAGTTCGACGGCGAGTCCTCGCCGCAGGCCGCGCAGTGCGTGTTGCCGCTGCGCGCCGCCTCCTCGGATAGCCGGGCGAGCAGGATTTCGGCCCGCTCGCGATCCGCTTCGCGCTCGAGCCAGACCTGCGGCTGCGCGACGTCGGGGGGGACCTCGCCGACGATGCTCGACGCGTGCTGGTTGAAGACGTGGGCGCGGATGCCCGCCTGGTTCAGCCGGTCGGCCACCAGGAAGGCGTCGAAGCGTGCCTGCGCGACATAGAAGCGGAACATCCGTGGCGGTGAAGCAGCAGGAAGCAGTGTCAGAAAAGTAGGGTCAGACCCTACTTTTCGTAGCGGCCGCCGGCCTGCTGCCAGCGCCAGGCGTCGGTGCAGATCGCGTCGAGGTCGCGCTCGGCGCGCCAACCGAGCAGTTCGTTCGCGCGCCCGGGATCCGCGTAGACGCACGCGACGTCGCCCGCCCGGCGCGGAGCGAAGCGCCGCGTGACGCGCCGTCCGCACGCGCGCTCGAAGGCCTCGATCACCTCGAGCACCGAGTAGCCGCGTCCAAGCCCCAGATTGATCGTCGCGGCGCCCGGGTTCCGCGCGAGCCACGCCAACGCCGCCACGTGGCCCTCGGCGAGGTCCTCCACGTGGATGTAGTCGCGCACCCCGGTGCCGTCGGGCGTCGGCCAGTCGGTGCCGTAGATCGAGAGCTCGGCGTAATCCCCGGCCACGGTCCTGCACAGCAGCGGGACCAGGTTGTTGGGCCGCCCGCGCGGTGCCTCGCCGATCAGCGCCGACGGATGGGCGCCGGCCGGGTTGAAGTAGCGCAGGATGGCGATGCGCCAGTTCGCGTTGCCGTGCGCGAGGTCGCGCAGGAAATCCTCGACGTTGCGCTTGGTGCGCCCGTAGACGCTCTGCGGCCGGACCGGCGCGTCCTCGGCGACCGGAAGCACGTCCGGCTGGCCGTAGACGGTCGCCGACGAGCTGAACACGAGCGTGGCCACGCCCGCCTCACCCATCACCTGCGCCAGCGCCAACGTCCCGCCGACGTTGACGTCCCAGTAGGCCAATGGCCGCTCCGCGGACTCCCCGACCGCCTTCAGCCCGGCACAGTGCACGACCGCGGTGATCGGATGGGCGGCGAACGTGGCGCGCGGCGCGCGCGCGTCACGGACGTCGGCCTCGACGAACGGCACGTCGGCGCCCGTGACCTCGGCGAGCCGGTCGATAACGCCGTGCGAGCTGTTGGACAGATCGTCGAGGACGATCGCCTTCGTCCTCGCGCGCGCGAGTGCGGCGACGACGTGCGAGCCGATGTAGCCTGCGCCGCCCGTGACGAGTACCGAGCCGTTCATGTCGGACCATGCTACACGAACGACTCCGCGGCGTCGGCAGCGGTGACGAACGCGCGACGGGGTCCCGAAACGACGAAGGCCGGGCAAGCCCCCGGCCTTCTCCGAACTGCGGGGACAGCGGTGTCAGGCCTTCGCGGCTTCCGGCTCGGCAGCGGCCGGCTCGGGCCGGTCGACCAGCTCCACCAGGGCCATCGGCGCGGCATCGCCCTGCCGGAAGCCGAACTTGAGGATCCGGATGTAGCCGCCCGGGCGGGCCTGGAAGCGCGGGCCGAGCTCGTTGAAGAGCTTGGTCACGACGTCGCGATCGCGCAGGCGGTTGAACGCGAGCCGCCGGTTCGCGAGCGTGGCCTCCTTCCCGAGCGTGATCAGCGGCTCGGCGACGCGGCGCAGCTCCTTCGCCTTCGGAAGCGTCGTGCGGATCGCCTCGTGGGTGAAGAGCGAGTTGGTCATGTTGCGCAGCATCGCGAGGCGGTGCGCGCTCGTGCGGTTCAACTTCCGCAATCCGTGGCGGTGACGCATGTCTTCAGTCCTTCACTTTCGTGGCGCAGCTTTCCACCGCGCTCGTTTCTTGGTCTCTGGCAGGCTGTTGAAAAGCTGCTGCGGGGTCGTTGCTACGGCCGGTCGAGCCCCGCGGGAGGCCAGTTCTCGAGCTTCATGCCGAGCGACAGGCCGCGCGACGCCAGCACTTCCTTGATCTCGTTCAGCGACTTGCGCCCGAGATTGGGCGTCTTCAGGAGCTCGGTCTCGGTGCGCTGGATCAAATCGCCGATGTAGTAGATGTTCTCGGCCTTGAGGCAGTTCGCCGAGCGCACGGTGAGCTCCAGGTCGTCGACCGGGCGCAGCAGCACCGGGTCGACCTGCGGCGACGGGATGTGCGCGGTGTCCGACTGCGTCCCCTTGAGGTCGGCGAACACCGACAGCTGCTCGACCAGCACCGACGCTGCGTAGCGCACCGCCTGCTCGGGTTCGACGACGCCGTTGGTCTCGATGTCGAGGACGAGCTTGTCGAGGTCGGTGCGCTGCTCGACGCGGGCGCTCTCGACCGCGTAGCTCACGCGGCGCACCGGCGAGAACGAGGCGTCGAGGAGGATCGAGCCGATCGCGCGGCCGCCCTCGGGCTTCGCGCGCGTGGTCGCCGGCTGGTAGCCGCGACCCTTCTCGACGCGGATCTCCATCTCGACCTTGCCGCCCGCGGTCAGGTGGGCGATCACGTGGTCGGGATTGATGATCTCGACGTCGTGGTTGGGCTCGATGTCGGCGGCGGTGACCGGGCCCTCGCCGCTCTTCGCGAGCCGCAGCATCACGTGGTCGCGGTTGTGCAGCTTGAGCACGACGCCCTTGAGGTTCAGCAGCACGTCGACCACGTCCTCCTGGACGCCGTCGAGCGCCGAGTATTCGTGCAGCACTCCTGTGATCTTGACTTCGGTTGGCGCGTAGCCGGGCATCGACGAGAGCAGCACGCGGCGAAGCGCGTTGCCCAGCGTGTGACCGTAGCCGCGCTCGAACGGCTCCATCACCACCTTTGCGTGGAATGGGGACATGCTCTGCACGTCGATGATGCGCGGTTTCAACAGTGCGTTGCTTTGCATGCGGGACCCTTTTCCGGAAGACATCCAATGGAAACGTCGGCCGCAACGCCGCTTCGCGGCGCGGCCGACCTATCCGGGCTTTACTTGCTGTACAGCTCGACGACGAGGCTCTCGTTGATGTCCTGGCCGAAGTCGGTGCGCTCGGGTGCACCCTTGAATGTGCCGATCATCTTCTTGGCGTCGACCTCGACCCACGCCGGAAAGCCGACCTTCTCGGCGAGCTGCAGCGCGTCGACGATGCGCAGCTGCGCCTTCGCGCGGTCGGCGATCGAGACCACGTCGCCGGTTCCGAGCAGCGCCGAGGGCACGTTGAGACGCTTGCCGTTCACCATGATCGAGCCGTGCGTCACGAGCTGCCGCGCCTCGGCGCGCGTCGAGCCGAAGCCCATCCGGTAGACGACGTTGTCGAGCCGCGACTCGAGGAGCTTCAGCAGGTTCTCGCCGGTCGAGCCCTTGCGGCGGGACGCCTCCGCGAAGTAGCGGCGGAACTGGCGCTCGAGCAGTCCGTAGATGCGGCGCATCTTCTGCTTCTCGCGCAGCTGCTTGCCGTAGTCCGAGGTGCGCAGGCCGGACTTCTGGCCGTGCTGCCCCGGTTTGGCATCCAGCTTGCACTTGGAGTCGAGCGATCGACGCGCGCTTTTCAGGAAGAGGTCGGTCCCCTCCCGTCGCGCCAGCTTGCATTTGGGTCCGGTGTATCGAGCCACGTTGCTGTCCTAAGGTATTGACGTTCGTGGCCGAGCGCCGTTTGCTCGGCCACGTCTAATCGGTTGGTTCAGATCCGACGGCGCTTCGGCGGCCGGCACCCGTTGTGGGGGATCGGCGTCACGTCGGCAATCTGCGCGATCTTGATGCCGAGCGCGTTCAGCGCGCGCACCGCGGACTCGCGGCCGGGGCCGGGGCCCTTGATGCGGACCTCGAGGTTCTTGATGCCGCACTCGATCGCGGCGCGGCCCGCCGCCTCGGAGGCGACCTGCGCAGCGAACGGCGTCGACTTGCGCGAGCCCTTGAAGCCCGCGCCGCCCGAGGTCGCCCACGACAGCACGTTGCCCTGCCGGTCGGTGATCGTGATGATCGTGTTGTTGAACGACGCGTGGATGTGCGCGATGCCGTCGGAGACGTGCTTCTTGACCTTCTTGCGCGCACGCGCCGCGGCGGCCTGCTTCTGCGAGGATTGCTGTGCCATTCTCGGTTCCTGAGGTTACTTCGCGGCGCCCTTGCCGAGCGCAACGGTACGGCCCTTCTTCGGGCCCTTGCGAGTGCGGGCGTTCGTGCGCGTGCGCTGGCCGCGGACCGGCAGGCCCTTGCGGTGCCGCACGCCGCGGTAGCAGCCGAGGTCCATCAGCCGCTTGATGCTCATCGTCATCTCGCGGCGCAGGTCGCCCTCGACGGTGAACTTCGCCACGTGCTCGCGCAGCTTGTCCATCTCGGTGTCGGAGAGGTCCTTGATCTTGGTCGACGGCTTGACGCCGGTGGCGACGCAGATCGCCTGCGCCCGCGTCGGGCCGATGCCATAGATCGCCTGCAGCGCGATGACCGCGTGCTGGTGATTCGGGATGTTGACGCCTGCGATACGTGCCATTTCGCTCGTTCCTCGTTCTCAGGTATCCGGGATCAGGAATCAGGGATCGACGTCGTGCGATCCACTGCCCTGGCGTTACCTGATGCCTGTTGCCTGATACCTGCTAGCCCTGCCGCTGCTTGTGGCGCGGGTCGGCGCAGATGACGCGCACGACGCCGTTGCGGCGGATGATCTTGCACTTGCGGCAGATCTTCTTGACGGATGCCAGTACTTTCATTGTCTTTCCTCTCGTCGCCCGCCGCGCCTCCATGGCGCGCCGCGGGAGACGCTGCGGTTCCGAATCCCGATACCTGTTGCCTGATCCCTGATTCCCGCGTCACTTCGCCCGGAACACGATCCTGGCGCGCGAGAGGTCGTACGGGGTCAGTTCGACCGTGACCTTGTCGCCGGGCAGGATCTTGATGTAGTGCATCCGCATCTTTCCCGAGATGTGGCTGAGGACGACGTGGTCGTTCTCGAGCTTCACCCGGAAGGTCGCGTTGGGCAGCATCTCGACCACTTCGCCCTGCATCTGGATCGTGTCTTCTTTCGCCATGCATCGACCGGATGCGAAGCAGCCCCGAGCCCTTCCCCCGCGCGCGCAGGGGCTGCAGCGTGGCCTCTAGCGCGTCGGCAACCCCCCCTTGAAGTTCGCCTTCTTGAGGAGACTCTCGTACTGCTGCGACATCATGTAGGCCTGCACCTGGGTCATGAAGTCCATCGTCACGACCACGATGATCAGGAGCGACGTTCCGCCGAAGTAGAACGGAACGTTCTTCCAGGCGATCAGGAAGTTCGGGATGAAGCACACGGTGACCAGGTACAGCGAGCCCAGCAGCGTCAGCCGCAGCGTGATCTTCTCGATGTACTTCGCCGTCTGGTCGCCCGGCCGGTAGCCCGGGATGAACGCGCCCGACTTCTTCAGGTTTTCCGCCGTCTCCTTCGGGTTGTACTGCAGCGCCGTGTAGAAGAAGCAGAAGAAGACGATCGCCGCCGCGTAGAGGAGCTCGTGCACCGGCTGCCCCGGGGCGAGCGACGCCGCGAGGTCGCGCAGCCAGACCGTGCCCTCGCCCGAGCCGAACCACTGCGCGAGCGTCGCCGGGAACAGGATGATCGACGAGGCGAAGATCGGCGGGATCACGCCGGCCATGTTCAACTTGAGCGGCAGGTGCGAGCTCTGCCCCTGGTAGACCTTGTTGCCGACCTGGCGCTTCGCGTAATTGACCAGGATCTTGCGCAACGCACGCTCGACGAACACGACGAACGCGGTGACCGCGACGACCAGCGCGCCGATGCCGAGCACCAGCGGAATCGAGTACGCACCGGTGCGCGCCTGCTCGAGGGTGAGGCCGATCGCGGACGGCAGGCCCGCGGCGATGCCGGCGAAGATCAAGAGCGAGATGCCGTTGCCGAGGCCGCGCTCGGTGATCTGCTCGCCGAGCCACATCAGGAACATCGTGCCGGTGACGAGGGTGATCGCGGTCACGGTGCGGAACCACGGGCCGGGCTCGACCACGAGGCCCGCCTGCGACTCGAGCGCGATCGCGATGCCGAGCGCCTGGAACAACGCGAGGCCGACGGTCGCGTAGCGCGTGTACTGCGTGATCTTGCGGCGCCCGGCCTCGCCTTCCTTCTTCAGCGCCTCGAGCGAGGGGATGACCACCGTGCAGAGCTGCATGATGATCGACGCCGAGATGTAGGGCATGATGCCCAGCGCCAGGATCGAGAAGCGCGACAGCGCGCCGCCCGAGAACACGTTGAACAGGCCGAGGATGCCGCCCTGCTGCGAGCGGAACAGCTCGTCCAGCACGGACGCGTTGATGCCCGGCACCGGGATGTGCGTCCCGATCCGGTAGACGATGAGGGCGCCGAGCAGGAACCACAGCCGCCGCTTGAGGTCGGCGTACTTCGTTCCCGTCTTCAGTGCCGGATTGACCGTCGCCACGCGCTTACCTGACTTTCTTCCCCGTCGCCGCCGTCTTGTGCCGCCGTCAGGCGACGCTGCCGCCGGCGGCTTCGATGGCCGCCTTGGCACCCTTGGTCGCGAGCACGCCCGAGAGCTTGACCGCACGCTCGAGCTTGCCCGTCTTGATCACCTTCGCGGTCTTCGCCGTCGGCGGGACCAGGCCCGCCGCCTTGAGCGCGAGGAGGTCGACGTCGGCGACCGGCAGCTTCGCCAGGTCGGACATGCGCACCTCGGCCGTGTCGTCGCGCGAGCGCGAGACGAAGCCGCGCTTCGGCAGCCGGCGCTGCAGCGGCATCTGGCCGCCCTCGAAGCCGACCTTGTGGAAACCGCCCGAGCGCGACTTCTGGCCCTTGTGCCCGCGGCCCGCGGTCTTGCCGAGGCCCGAGCCGATGCCGCGCCCGACGCGACGCTTCGCCTTCTTGCTGCCCGCGGCGGGCTTGATCGTGTTGAGACGCATTGCCTCGGCTCCTTCAGTCAGCGACCTTGAGCAGGTAGCTCACCTTGTTGATCATCCCGCGCACCGAGGGGGTGTCGATGACTTCGACCGTGTGGTTGGTCCACTTGAGGCCGAGGCCGCGCACCGTCTCGCGGTGTCCCTTGGTCGTGCGCGACACGCCCTTGACCAGCGTGACCTTGATTTTCTTGGCGTCCGCCATCTCGCTACCCCAGGATTTCCTCGACCGACTTGCCGCGCTTCGCGGCGATGTCGGCCGGCGCGTTCTGCGCGAGCAGCCCGTTGAGGGTTGCGCGCACCACGTTGTACGGGTTGGTCGGGCCGTGCGTCTTGGCGAGCACGTTGGTCACGCCGACCACGTCGAACACCGCGCGCGCGGCACCGCCGGCGATGATGCCCGTGCCGTCGGCCGCCGGCTGCATGAATACCGTCGTCGAGCCGTGCTTGCCGATCGACGAATGGTGCAGCGTGCCCTTCTTCAGGCGCACCTTGACCAGGCGGCGGCGGGCTTCCTCCATCGCCTTCTGGACCGCGACCGGGACTTCCTTGGCCTTGCCCTTGCCCATGCCGACACCGCCGTCGCCGTCGCCGACGACCGTCAGCGCCGCGAAGCCGAGGATGCGACCGCCCTTCACCACCTTGGTGACGCGGTTGATGCTGATCATCTTCTCGCGCAGGCCGTCGCCGCGGTCTTCCTGCTGCTGCGGCTGGCGTGAACTACGACGTTGCTCTGCCATGGAATCCCTCAGAACTTGAGGCCGCCCTCGCGGGCCGCTTCAGCCAGCGCCTTGACGCGGCCGTGGAAACGGAAACCCGAGCGGTCGAACGCGACCGTCTCGACGCCGATCGCCTTCGCCCTCTCGGCGATGCGTTTGCCGATCACCGCCGCCGCGGCCTTGTTGCCGCCGTTGGCGATGTCCTTGCGGACCTCGGCCTCGAGCGTCGACGCGCTCGCGAGCACCTGGTCGCCGCCGACGCCGACGATCTGCGCGTAGATGTGCAGGTTGGACCGGTTCACCACCAGCCGCGCCGCACGCTGCTCGGCAATGCGCACCCGGGTCTTGCGGGCGCGGCGAACGCGAGCTTGCTTCTTGTTCATTGCCATATCCTGCCTCTTGTGCCTCTTCTGCCTGGTGCCGCGGGGGGTCTTGTCCTCGCAGCCAGGTGCCCGGCCCCGCCCGGGGCGTCGCCCCGGGCCGCGCGATTACTTCTTCTTCGTCTCCTTGAGCGCCACGTGCTCGCCGTGGTAGCGCACGCCCTTGCCCTTGTAGGGCTCCGGCGGGCGATAGCCGCGGATCTGCGCCGCGACCTGGCCGACGGCCTGCTTGTCGATGCCCTTGACCACGATCTCGGTCTGCACCGGCGTCGCCACCGAGACACCCTTGGGCATCTGGTGCACGACCGGATGCGAGAAGCCGAGCGAGAGGTTCAGCTTGTCGCCCGCGGCCGCCGCGCGGTAGCCGACGCCCACCAGCGTGAGCTTCTTCTCGTACCCCACGGTGACGCCCTTGACCATGTTCGCGACGAGCGCGCGCAGCGTGCCGTGCATCGGGCCCGCCTCGGGCGACGCGGCCTTGAACACGAGCTCGTCGCCGTTCTTCTCGATCGAGACGTCGGAGCCGAACGTGCGCGACAGCGCGCCGAGCGGGCCCTTGACGGTGATCTCGCCACCGGCAAGCGCCACCTCGACCTTCGGCGGCAGCTTGACCGGGTTGTTGCCGATGCGGGACATGTCGTCGTTCTCCCCGTCAGGCCACGATGCAGAGGACCTCGCCGCCCACGCCGGAGGCGCGGGCCTTGCGGTCGGTCATCACGCCGCGCGAGGTCGACACGATGGCGATCCCGAGCCCGTTCATCACGCGCGGGATGTCGTCCTTGCCGCGGTAGATGCGCAGTCCGGGCTTGGACACGCGCTCGATCTTCTCGATCACTGGCCGTCCGCCGTGGTAGCGCAGCGCGATCTCCAGCACGGGCTTCGCCTCTTCCGTGACCCGGAAGCCGTCGATGTAGCCCTCGTCCTTGAGGACGCCGGCGATCGCCACCTTGACCCGGGAGCTCGGCATCTCGACCGTCGCCTTCTCCACCATCTGCGCGTTGCGGATGCGGGTCAGCATGTCGGCGATGGGATCAGTCATGCTCATCTGTCACCTCTTACCAGCTCGCCTTGACCACGCCCGGAACTTCGCCGCGCATCGCGTACTCCCGCAGCTTGTTGCGGCCGAGGCCGAACTTGCGGAAGACGCCACGCGGGCGGCCGGTGATCGCACACCGGTTGCGCAGGCGGGTAGGGTTGGCATTGCGGGGCAGCGCCTGCAGCGCGAGCCGGGCTGCGTACTTGTCGTCGTCCGAGGCCTTCGGATTGTCGATGACGGACTGCAGCGACGCGCGCCGCTTCGCGAACTTCGCGACCAGCTTCTCGCGCTTGTGCTGCCGGTTGATCAGGGACAGTTTCGCCATGACGGCCTCAGTTCTTGAACGGGAACTTGAACGCAGCGAGCAACGCCTTGCATTCGGCGTCGGTCTTCGCGCTCGTGGTGATCGTGATGTTCATTCCCCGCAGCGTGTCGATCTTGTCGTACTCGATCTCGGGGAAGATGATCTGCTCCTTGACGCCCATGTTGTAGTTGCCCCGGCCGTCGAAGCCCTTGCCCGACACGCCGCGGAAGTCGCGAACGCGCGGCAGGGCCACCGAGATCAGGCGGTCGAGGAACTCGAACATGCGGTCGTGCCGCAGCGTCACCATGCAGCCGATCGGGTAGCCCTCGCGGATCTTGAAGCCGGCGATCGCCTTGCGGGCCTTGGTGATCACCGGCTTCTGGCCGGAGACCTTCTGCATGTCGCCGATCGCGTTGTCGAGCAGCTTCTTGTCGGAAGTGGCCTCGCCGACGCCCATGTTGAGGACGATCTTCTCGATGCGCGGCACTTCCATCACCGACTTGTACCCG
>Ga0105107_10002483_pt1 | contig 12149 bp, 11 predicted proteins | sample PPLLaktember2015_6_FD_79335 | JGI IMG/M metagenome (GOLD analysis project Ga0105107, IMG submission 79335) | Freshwater sediment microbial communities from Prairie Pothole Lake near Jamestown, North Dakota, USA - PPLs Lake P8 Core (1) Depth... | ecosystem: Environmental > Aquatic > Freshwater >... | reverse complement strand
GGCCAAGCTCCTCAGCGCACTCGAGACCGGGCGCGTCAGGCCGGTCGGTGGCGCCTCGGATGTCGCGGTGGACGTCCGCGTCATCGCAGCCACGAATCGCCCGCTGAGAACGACGTCCGTGCGGGTCGATTCCGGGCCGATCTCTTCCACCGCATCAACGTGATACGGGTGGTCATCCCACCCCTGCGGGAGCGTCGGGAAGACATCCCGGCGCTGATCGACCATCTACTCCCGCGAATCTGCGAGCGTGTGCGAGGCACGACCGTCGGCGTCTCGGCGGCGGCGATGCGATGGCTCCTGACGTACGACTGGCCGGGCAACGTGCGGGAGCTCGCCCACGTGCTGGAGCGAGCCGTTGCGCTGGCGGAGCACGACACCATCGTGCTCGACGACGTGCGCACCGAATCGGTGGCTGTCGATGGCGAGGGCGACTCGCTCGCAGAGGCCGCGCGGCGGCGTGCTACGCTGGCCGAGGTCGAGTCGGCATACATCACGCGCGTGCTCGAGATGACCGACGGTAACAAGGCGCTCGCCGCCAGGATCCTCGGCATCGACCGCCGTACGCTGTATCGCAAGATCGGCGCTTCGGACGACGGGGGCTGATCGGACGCGCGACCCATGCTCGCAGAGATCCTCATCGTCCTCGCACTCGTGCTCGCGAACGGGGTGTTCGCGGGGGCCGAGATCGCGATCGTCGCGCAACGCAAGACGCGCGTCCTCGAGCTCGTCGCCGAGGGTCGCGGCGGTGCCAAGGCGTTGCTCGAGCTGCGGGAGACCCCCGAGCGATTCCTCGCCACGGTCCAGATCGGCATCACTGTCGTCGGAGCGAGCGCAGCCGCGTTCAGTGGTGCAGCCATCGCCGAGCGTCTCGCCGTCGCACTCGCCCGCATCGAAGGGCTCGCTGCGTACGCCGACGAGATCGCCTTCGGTACGGTCGTCGCGCTCGTCTCGTTCCTGTCGATCGTCCTCGGCGAGCTGGTGCCCAAGTCGCTCGCCCTGCGTGCGGGCGAGCGTTATGCGCTCGCCATCGCGCGGCCCCTGCAGCTGCTGTCCTGGGTCGCGCGCCCCGTCGTCCGACTGCTCACGGGCGCGTCCAATCTGGTGCTGAGGCCGTTCGGAGATCGCACGACGTTCACGGAAGCGCGCCACTCGGTCAGCGAGGTCGTCCAGATCGTCGGCGAGGCGATGCAGGCCGGCACGGTCCATGCGACGGCCGGTGAGATCGCAACACGCGCGCTCGAGCTGCCCGAGCTCACAGCGATGGACGTCATGGTTCCACGCGCCGATGTCGTGATGCTGCCTCGCCACGCCACGACGAGCGAGGTCCGCGACGTGCTCAAGGAGCATCGCTACTCGCGGCTTCCGGTCTACGACGGGACCATGGAGGAGATCGTCGGGTACGTCAGCCTGAAGGACATCGTCGTTCCCGCGCTCGAGAACGAACAGATCGTGCTCGACACGATCCTCCGCCCACCCTTCTTCGTCCCCGAGACCCAGCGCGCGCTCGACGTGTTGCACGACATGCGGACACGTCGAGTGCCCTTCGGGATCGTCGTCGACGAACAGGGCGGCGTCGCCGGCATCCTCACGATCGAAGACCTCCTCGAGGAGCTCGTCGGCGATATCTACAGCGAGCATGCGGACGCCGGGACGCAGCCGATCCAGCGCGAGGCCTCGGGGGCGGTGATCGTGGCTGCCAACATGCCCGTACGCGAGCTCAACCGCGAGCTCGCGCTCGAGCTGCCCGAGAACGGCGACTGGACGACAGTCGGCGGCTTGTGCACGTCCCTCGCGGGTCGGATCCCCGCGCCCGGAACGGTGTTGGACCTCTCCGACGGAGTACAGCTCGAGGTCGTCGACGCCTCGCCGCGTCGGGTGCGGACGGTGCGGGTGCGGACCCGCGGGGCGAACAGTCGCGCTTCGCCGACCTCGCCGTGATCGAAGCGGGTTGACCGATCACGACACCGCGTCGAGCAGATCGTACGAACGATCCAGCGATTGCACCGTGAGCTCGTCGAAGTAGGCCGTCGTGGCCGCGGGCGCCCACAGGCCGACGCCGCCCCGGCGCCGAGCAGCCACGTCGACGACCTCGATCTGCGCACCGCCGTCGTGATCGACGACGATGCGATCGCCCTGCGTCGTCACCACGATCTCGTGCCAGGGCACATCGGTCGTCGATATCGGCGCCGTGGCGAGCACCCGCTCGACGCCGTCCTCGACGACTCCGACTGCGACGACACTTCCGGCCACGTCGACGCGCGCGATCCAGTGATCACGCTCGCTCTTCCAGCCGAACACCACACCGCACGCCTGTTCGCGCCCGGTGCGAGCGACCGTGCAGCGCGTGCGTACCAGCACGTCACTGGACACGCTGCCCTTCCACACCGCGGTTGCCGGTGATGCATCGGCGTCGCCCTGGTGGTTGACGAGCGCGCGCCGACCCGTGGCGTTCTGATGATGCTCGAGGCGCCATACGCCCGCACGCTCGTCGCCGGCATGGAGGCCGAGCGCCGCCACGTGCTCGACGTCGTCGAGGAACAGCCAGGTGCGCATCGCGGTGTCGTGGTGCATCCACCGCAGCACGACGATCGCGACGGCGGCGACCGTCACCCATGCCTGCAGCCGACCGAGCCCCGGGATCGCGGTGTCGCCCGTGTCACCGCGCACCACGGCCGGCTCGCGTTCCGCGTGATGGATCGCGCAGACGTTCGGCAGCACGTCGGCGGTGACGACGACCGACGACGGACCGCTCGCGTGGCGCAGCGACTCCACCACGACGTCGAACAGCATGGCCTCGTGCTCGAGCGCGGCGAGGCGGCCCGCCGTCCGCCGAAGCGTGAACCATGCCGACGTGGAGCGCGCGCGCTCGGCCCGGACCTGCTCCCAGAGGAGGAGCCGGCAGCGCTCCGCATCGGCGAGGCCCAGCTCGAGATCGTATTTCTGTCGGGACCGCATCGTGATTCCCCCTTCCTCAGTCGAATGCATGTCGTCGTGACTTGAGTCGCTCGTGCGTCTGCGTGCGCGCGTGGACATAGTCCGTGAGCGCGCCCTCGACGACCGCGCGCACGGCGGGCAGCACCGCCGTCGCCGTCTCGATCGATGCGACCACCACGTCGTCGGCACCCGCCTTCAGCTGGGCGTCGATGTCGGCGACGCGCGTCGCGTGCGTGAGGATGATGGCCTTGGGGTTCATCCCGCGCACCATCCGGGCGACCTGTTCGTTGGTGACCTTCTTGAGCAGCTCGTCCGGAACGGTGGAGATCACCAGGTCCGCATCGGCCACGCCGGTGTGCATCAGGGTGTCGACGTTGCTGATGTCGCCGTACACGACATGGGCGCCGGTCCTGCGGATCTGATCGTGGATCGCGACGTTGAAGTCGACGACCTGGACCGCCGGCAGGATCTCCGGATGGTGCCTCTGGAGATCGTGCAGCAGCGCGGCCGCGATGCGGTGGAAACCGAGGATGACGATCCGCGGCCCATCGTCGTCGCGATCCGATGCCATGCCTGCACTTGCCGCGGGCCGGCGGAATCCCAGCACGTCGAGCACCGGCCGGACGCGGTCGTAGAGGCTGTCGGACACGCGGAACAACAGCGGCGTGACCAGTGCCGTGAGCACGAAGGCGAAGATGATCGCGCTGACCAGCCCCTGCGGCAGGTGACCGAACCTCGCGCCGAGGTATGCGATGACCAGGCAGAACTCGGACACCTGCGCGAGCTTCGTCGCCGTCTCGAGCGCATGACGTCGGTCGAGGCCGGTCGTGTACAGCAGCGGCAGGAACACGATGTAACGCAGCGCGATGGCGACCACGGAGAGCACGAACGCCATGGCGAGCACGTCGGCGCCCTCGGGCACCGGGATGCTCATGCCGAGCCCGACGAAGAACAGCGTGACGAAGAAGTCGCGCAGGTTGCCGACCTTGGCGACGACCTCGTGCGTATAGGGCGTCGCGGCGAGGCTGCCCCCCGCGATGAGTGCACACATCTCCATCGAGACCGAAATCGGCGCGTCGATGCCGAGCCACGCGGCGACGTCGCCGAGGTGGACGCCCACGAGGCCGAGGCCGAAGCACCAGCCGAGCGCGACGGTCACCATGAGCTCGGGGACCTTGGCGACGACGCGGAACGCGACCGGCAGCACCCAGCGCGCGCACACGTACGCGACGCCGATGACGAACGCGATCCCGATGAACGTCGGCAGGATCGGGGCGATGCGCGGCTCGCGGAAGCTCGGCTGCAGGGCCAGGAAGACGATCGCCCAGACGTCCTGGAAGATCAGCAGGCCGACGCAATAGCGACCCGAGACGCTGTCGAGCTTGAACCGCTCCTGCAGGAGCTTCACGACCAGCAGCGTCGACGAGAACGCACACGTTGCGCCGAGGTACAGCGGCGCGAACGAACCCTCCAGCAGCGACCAGTCCGACAGCCGCAGCGACGCGAACGCGAGCGCCGCGAGGGCGAGCGTGAGCGGAACCTGGAGGACGCCCGTGAGCAGCATCGTCCGTCCGCTCGCGAGCAGACCTGCTGGATTCACCTCGAGGCCGATGACGAACAGGAGCAGCGTAAGGCCGAGATTCGCGATCGTCTCGATGCTCGCCTGGCTGTGCACGAGCGAGAAGCCGATCGGACCGACGAGCACGCCCGCGCCGAGCAGCGCGGCGATCGTCGGGATGCGCAGACGTTCGAAGATCACGCCGAACACGGCCGACGCGACGATGCAGACTCCGAGGTCCTGGACGAGTGGGCTCAGCTCACCGGCAGCGATCAGCATGGGTCTCCGCGAAGACGGAATCGTGGGGATGCACGCTCGCGCGGCGGCCCGGGAGAACGGCGCGGCCGCGCGGCGAATGGGCTCACACCGACGATTCGAGCGACGGCGGTCCGCGCGGCGACGCGGCGGCATGACGGCGCGAGGCCGTGGGCACCGGCTGCACCGGCGCGGCGAGCTCGTGGACGTGCGCGGTCGCCGTGGGCAAGCGGACGACGGAGACCAGTGCCTCGTCATCCGGCGCGAGCACCGAGGCACGGTCCTCGTCGGCCCGCTCGCGATCGACCGCGGCGCCGCGGGTGCGCAGCGCGGCCGGCTCGTCGGCGGTGCGCGAGCCCTCCCGCTCGTGCGCGGGGACGCGCCCACGGTTCGCGCCACCGAGCACGCACAGCAGTGCGGCGACGAGCAGCGTGAGCCATCGCGAGCGTGGCACGGCGCTCATCTTGCCGCAGAGTTGGCGGTTCGCCAAGTCATGGCCGCGGGTGCCTGCGTCGCTCGCCGCGACCCTTCGCGTGGCGCCAGCAGCCGTCGGACAGCAGCGCCGTCATCCCCGCGACGACGCCGTAGGAGCGCACTCGGGCGAAGACCGTCGCGCGGCCCGCCACGTCGAACGCGAGCCGCGGGGTGATCATGGCGATGACGCCGGCATCCGTCGTCACCGCCTGGTCGCGCGGATCCGCGACGATGCCGACGAGCTCGGCGAAGAGCAGCACGCGCGCCTGGGCATGCACGCCGAGCGAGCCGGCGAGGACCCCGGCAGCCACGCGCCGCGGGGACAGGTTCGCATCGATGCGAACGCCGGCGTTCAGATCGAGCGTGACGCGATGCCCGAGCGGCTGGCTCACGAGCAGCGCGATCGAGGCGACGGGGATGTGACCGCGAAAGGCGCGGCCGGGTCGACGCACGCCGATCATCGGTTGCAGGCCGATCGACGGCACGAAGCGCTCGACGACCGCGTCGGTGAATCGGACCTTGCCGCCGAAGTCCAGCAGCGGCACCTCCTCGACCGCGAGCGTCGACGGCCGGAACGGATAGCCGCGCCGTCGGCGACGGCTGCCGCTGCCCGATCCGGTCGCCCACTGCAGCACGTCGCCCTCGAAGAGGCGCAGCTCCGCGCGCTCGTGGACGCCGACGCGCAACGCCGTCTCGATCGACAGCGGCGCCTCGTCGAAGCGCTGCGGCGGCACCTCGGTGTCGAGCCCCGTCTCGAGCTGGAAGGCCGCGGGCGCGATGGTGATCGTGCCGTTCGCCACGTCGGGCCGGTCCGGCGCGACCGGCTGGGGCGGAGCGAGGAGCGCAAGCCCGACGATCGACGGGATCACGGTGGGCTGGGTCCGACGCGCACGCTGCCGGCCCCGGCATCGACGTGCAGCACCGCGGTCGCCGTTGCGTCGCCACAGACGATCTCGGGCGCGACCTCGACCGCGCCGGCACCGGACAGCTCGCAGACGTAGCTGCCGGCCGGCACCTGGAGCGCGACGGCGGCGTCGTCGGCGACGATGTCGATCCGCTCCGGAGCGGCGACCCACGTGAGCCGCACGTCGCCGAGCGACTGGCCGTCGAGCGCGAAGGTGGTCGAGCTCAGCACGTCGCCGCCGACCACGACGTCGTCACCGAGCTCGAGGGTGATGGGTCCCGAGAGCGCGAAGAGCTCGATCGTTCCCTGGTCGAGTTTCATGTCGATGGCGATCGACTCCGGCACCTCGAGCCAGTGATCCGCGAAGCACGTGGCCGGCCCGTCGCAATCGAACACGAGCCGGAACACGCGCTCGTCGTCGACCTCGGCCACCGCGTCGCCGAGGCTGCCCTCGAACGCGTACACGTGCCGCTGCAGCCAGATGTTCGCGCGATCGCCCTGACCGACGATCTCCTGCACGCCCTCCTCGACGTACGCATCGATGCGATCGGCCTGGTCGGTCATCTCGTCCCAGCTCCACAGATCGAACAGGATGCCGCACGATCCGGCACCCGCGAGCACGGGCAGCGCGGCCGTTGCGACCACGGCGGGCACGATCCTTCGCCAACGCTTCATCGGGATCCCTCCGTCCGCGCGGCCACGGCGGCCTGCAGATCGGCAGCGCCGATCGAGGCCTCGAGCTCGCCGCCGCCCTCCGTCCACAGCACCACCTGCACGTCGCCCTGCGCGAGCGTCCGCGCGAACGCGTCGCGATCCAGATCGAGCTCGAGCACGTCGCCGCCGACGTGGCCGAGCTCGCCGAGCACGCGCGCGCCGACCCGCACCTCGCCGAGCACGGCCTCGGGCTCCGTCGCGTCGAGCAACACTCTCAAGTGCACGCGATCGTCCTGCGGTGCGAGCAAGATCTCGCCGTCGAACAGCGCATCGGGATCGAGGTCGCCCTGGCGGAACGGTCGGAACTGCGAATTGCCGCCGCCGAGGTACCACGTGTCGAACCGGTTCACGTTCACGTCGTACAGCGGGTGATCGATGCACTCGCAGTCGACGACGCCGAGGCCGACGAGCAGGGTCCAGAACGTCAGCGCAATCGTGCGGGGCGTTCGAGTCATGGTCCGACCTCCGGTGCAGCGTTCATCAGGCTCACGTTCTTCGCGCATCTCGGCTCGAGGCGATCGACCGGCATCGCGAGCGAAGACTCGCGCTCGGCATCCGGCACGGTGACGACCAGATCGATCATGCCGAGGCTCTTCCACCTCGGCGTGGGACACAGCGTCGGCTCGAGCTGCACGCGCAGGCGTCCGTTCGGATCGGTGCGCACGGTGCTCGACAGGATCGGCTGCGGATCGCGACCGACGACATCGACGCGCGCGTCGGTGCCCGGCGCCGGCTCCCACGCGTCCCACTTCGTCCGCACCCACGGCGTGTCCGCGTGCACGACGAACGGGATCGCGCCGAGCGGCAGCACCGCGCCGAGCACGATGCCGGTGTTCGCGAGCCAGCGCCTGCGCGGGTCGTAGAAGCCCGCGACCATCATGCCGGCCGACGCGACGGCCGCCAGGCCGAGCACGGCGGTGACGTACGGCTTCCACGTGCCACGCTTGCGGCCCTCGCGATGTTCGACGCGCGCGTCGACCGTGCCGCCCTGGTAGTCGGGATGCAGCGTCGACACGCGCCGTTCCTGCACCTTGCAGCCGGGGCCGAGCATCGCGAGCGCGAGGACGAGTGCCGAGATCCTGGTCGTCGCGCCCATCAGAAGCTCTCCTCGACGCGACCGGTGACGTGCAGCACCTCGATCTCGGCGTGGACGACCTCCTCGACCAGCTCGACGTGCTGCATCTGCAGGTCGTAGCGAGCCGCGACCGCGTCGATGAGCTCGAGGATCGAGGCCTGTCCAGTGACGTAGGCGTCCTCGGCCATCTGTCGCAGATCGGCCGTCTTCGACAGGACGTCGCCCTCGAACTGCACGAGCGCGGCGCGGCGTTGCTTGACGACCGCACCGGCGCGGTCGAGCTCGGCCTCCACGCCGGCGACGATCGCATCGCGCTCGAGCCGTTCCGCGCGGGCATCCGCCTTGGCACGCGCGAGCGGCCCCTGCCCCCAGTCGAACACGGGCATCGGAATCACGAGGCCGCCCAGCGCCGAGATGCTGTAGAAGTTGTCGATGCCGACCATGCCGAAGCCCACCACCGGCTGCGGAAAGGCATCGCGGCGCGCCACTTTCACGTCCTGCTCGGCCAGCGCGATCTGATCGCGGGCCGCCTTGATCGCAGGATGCGAGCGCTCGACGTCGGGTCGCAGGCGATCCGGATCGACGTCGATGCCGAGCTGGCGCAGCTCGCCGCGCGCCGTGGGCCGCCAGCGCGGCTTGCCGATCAGCACACCGAGCTGGCCGGCGGCGTCTCGGATGTCGGCGTTCGCTTCGGCGACGCGCGCCTGCCACTTGGCGACCTCGAGCGTGATGCGGGCGACGTCGTACTTGCTCTCCGCGCCCGAGGCGTGGCGCGCTGCGACGAGCTCGCGCAGCCGCTCGAGATCCGCGATCGCCGCGCGGAGGATAGTGCGGCTGCGCTGCCGCGCCTGCAGGCTCGCGTAGAGCTGCCGGCCTTCGGCCGCGAGCTCGTGGAACGACGCGTCCACCGAGCTCTGCGCCGCCTTGATCGCCGCCTTCGCGGCGCGCTTGCGTTGGCCGCGCTGGCCCGCGATGAAGAGCGGCTGCTGCAGGTACACCGTGTACGTGCCGAAGCCGTTCTGGTTGTAGCCGCTGAGCAGGTGCAGCACCTGGAAGTTGAAGATGGGGTTCGGCAGCGCGGTGGCGCCCTTCAGGCGCGAGCGCGCGACTTCCACCCGTGCCTGCTCGGCCTTGAATCGCGGGCTCCGCTCGCGGATGAGCTCGAACAGCATCGGCAGCGTCAGCGCTTCGCCGTCGTCCTCGGTGAGGGTGGCGGCCGATCTCGGCCGCGCGGGATTGCTCGGGGGTACACCCAGGCCGGGCGGACCAGCGAGTGCTCCGATCAGCAGCGGAAGAGAGATGTTCATCGTGTTCGTCGATTCAGAGCAGCTGGTTCGCGGCGCCGTCGATCAGCAGCGCGCCCTTGATCGCCACGCGCTCGCCGGGCTGCAGCCCGCTCACGACCTGCACGCGGTCCTCGTACGCGTGGCCGATCTCGACGTCGCGGCGCACGAACCCGCCCTTGCCGTTCTCGAGATAGACCACCGGCTGATCACCGTCCTTGATGAGGACGGCACCGACCGGCACCGTGATGCCCTCGGTCGCCTCGCCGCGGATGCTCGCGCGCGCGAACATGCCGGCCTTGAGGCCCTCGAGGTCCTTCGCCTTGATGTCGACGTAGACCGGGGCGCGACGCACCGCGGTGTCGAGCAGGGCACCGACCGAGGCGACCTCGCCCTCGACCTTGCCGCTCTTCGAGGCGAGCTCGACCGTCACCACGGCGCCCTCCTTCACCATCGGCAGGTCGTCCTGGAACACGTCGGCCACGACCCACAGGTCCTTCGGGTTGCCGATCTCGTACAGCGGCTCGCCGTCCGGATCGACCTGGGCGCCGACGGTCGCGCTGCGCCGCAGCACGGTGCCCTCGATCTGCGAGGTGACGATGACGGTGCCGCCGAAGCTCTTGCCGAGCAGGCTGACGTCGCGCTTGGCCGCGCGCACGCGCTCCTCGGCATCCTTCACCCGCATCTCGGCGGTGACCTTCTCGTACTCGCGGCCGACACCCTTCGCGAGCATGTCGGCCTGCCGCGAGAACGCGTCGTTCGCCGCGGTCAGCTCGACCTTCGCGCGCGCGAGCTCGGCGTGGTAGCCGGACGCATCCGGACTCGCGAGAGTGGCGAGCGGATCGCCCGGCCGCACCTTGTCGCCGACGCGCACGTGCAGCTTCATCACGCGCGCGGGGATCGGCGCGCCGACGCGCGACACCGCATTGTCGCGGAACGCGAGTCGCGCGGGCGCTCGGATGGACACGCCGGTGGACGAGCTGCCGACCTCCTCGACGGAGATGTACGCACGCGCGGCGTCCTCGAGGACGATCGCGTCGCCATCGAGCTTCGCCGCCAGCGGGCGGGTCTCCTCCTGCTCGGGCACGCTGGCCTGGGCCCCCACCTGGCAGGCGGCGAGCAGGAGGATGGCGAGAGAGTGGATCGCGTGTTTCTTCATGGCAGACCTCATTCGCCCCGATGCGGCGGAGCGGTGGGGGAGTCGTCGAGCTCGAGCTCGAACTGCTCCGGTGTGCGCAGCTGCTTCGCTGCGAGCAATCGGTAGAGCACCGGGACCAGGGTGAGCGCGACCAGGAGGGTCGTGAGCATTCCGCAGACGATCACGATCGCGAACGGCTTCTGCGTCTCGGAGCCGACCGCCTCGGACACGGCCATGGGCAGCAGGCCCAGCATGGCCAAGAGCGCCGTCATGAGCAGCGCACGGAATCGCTTCGATGCGCCGACACGGATCGCTTGATCGAGCGGCATGCCGGCGCGCCGTTCGTCGTCGATCGCCGAGATCACGAGCAACCCGGCGAGCGAGACCTGGCCGAGCAAGGCGATGAATCCGACGGTCGCGCTGACCGACAGCGCGATGCCGCTGAAGTACAGGCCGAACAGGCCGCCGGTGACGGCGAACGGCGCCGACAGCAGCACCGTCATCGCGCTGCGGCCCGAGCCGAGCGCGCCGTAGAGCAGCAGATAGACCATCAGGATCGCGACGGGCACGATGATCTTCAGCCGCGCCATCGCGCGCTGCTGGTTCTCGAACTCGCCGCCCCACACGAGGTACTGGTCGTCGGGCACCGTGACCGCGTCCTCGACCGTGGCGATCGCCTCGTCCACCGTCGATCCCAGATCGCGGCCCTCGACGTTGAACTTCATCGCGAGGTAGCGACTGTTGCCCTCGCGCATGATCGAGATGCGGCCGTCCTCGATCGTGATCGCCGCGAGCTCGCGCAACGGCACGCGCGCGCCGGACGGCGTGGGCACCATCAGCTCGCCGATGCGGTCGATGTCGGCCTTCTCCGCGGTGGGCAGGCGGACGCGGATGGGCACCATCCTCTCCTTCTCCCACATCGTGGTGACCACGCTGCCGGCGAGCGCCGTCTCGACGACGGCCGCAGCGTCCTCGATGCTGATGCCCGCGCGCGCGAGTGCCGAGCGATCGAGCTTGATCTGCAGCTGCGGCACGGTCGCATCGCGGTAGAGCCCGAGGTCGACGACGCCATCGACCTGCTCGAGCGCCTCCATCGAGTCCACGAGCGTCTTGCGCATCTCGGGCAGGCTGGTGCCGAACACCTTGAGCACGACCTTGCCGCGCACGCCACTGACGGCCTCCTCGACGCGGTCCTTGATGGGCTGCGAGAAGTTGAACTTCACGCCGGGGATCTCGGACAACGAGGCGCGCATCTCCTCGACGAGCCGATGGCTGTCGTAGCCGGGCCGCCACTGATCGCGCGGTTTGAGCCGCGCGAACGTCTCGGACATGTTCGTCGTCTCGTTGTCGAGGCCGTCCTCGGGGCGGCCCTGCTCCGAGGGCGTGCTCAGCACCTCGGGGAACTCCATCAGCTTGCGCCGGACCTCCTGCAGCACGTCCTGGCCGCGCTCGAGACTGATCGACGGCGGCATCTCGACGACCACGAACACGTCGCCCTCGTCGAGCTCGGGCAGGAACTCCGTGCCGACGTGCGGGGCGACGAGCACCGCGAACGAAAACAGCGCGACGCCGACGGCGAGGCCGAACGCCTTGCCGCCGCGCAGCAGCCAGCCCACGAACTCACCGTAGCGATCGCGCATCCACAGCAGCGTCTTGGGCTCGGCGGTCTCGGCGTCCTTGGGCCGCAGCAGCACGGCGCAGAGCGCCGGCACGACCGTCAGCGAGAAGACGAGCGCGCCGACGAGCGCGAAGCTGTAGGTGAGCGCGAGCGGGCGGAAGATGCGGCCTTCGACGCTCTCGAGCGTGAACACGGG
>Ga0105107_10002480_pt1 | contig 12150 bp, 10 predicted proteins | sample PPLLaktember2015_6_FD_79335 | JGI IMG/M metagenome (GOLD analysis project Ga0105107, IMG submission 79335) | Freshwater sediment microbial communities from Prairie Pothole Lake near Jamestown, North Dakota, USA - PPLs Lake P8 Core (1) Depth... | ecosystem: Environmental > Aquatic > Freshwater >... | reverse complement strand
GGGCGGCAGGCTCGGCGAGCAAGGCAAGCAGGGCGAGGGACGAAGCGATCATCGAGCGGTGCAACACCGCGACGAGGCGCGAGCGTCACCGCGTCGGCTTGCGCAGCGTCGTCGCGCGCTGCTCGTAGCCCGCGGGGAGATCGAGATCACGTTCGTCGGCGCGTGGATCCTTCGCGAGCGTCTCCGCGGCCGCGAGCACGCGCGCGACATCGAGCGTGCGTCCGGGTGTCACCGTGACGAAGAAGAACCGCTCGAAGCCCGGTGCGTCGTCGAGCTCGTAGGAGTGATCGAGCGCGACGGTGCCACCGGTCGCGAGCACCGGCGCGGCATCGGCATCCGCAGGGAAGTGCAGCGTCGCGACGCCGCGGCCGTCGATCGACACGATCGCACCCTGCTGGCGATCGGCCGCCCGGTAGTGCAGCTGCAACCGATCGCCCGCGCGCACGAGGTCGCCCTCGCGCAGCGGCTCGAGCCCCTGCACACCGACGCGATCGATCGACAGCGTCGCATCGCCCTTGATCCGCACGACGTCGTCGCTGCCCGGATCCGAGGGCCACTCGATCGACGGCCCGTCCTCGGGCGCCGTCGCACGCGGCGGGCGGGCGATCCACCACGCCGCGAGACCGGCGGCCACCATGGCGCCCGCGGGGATCCACCAGCGCACCGGCTGCGGCTGCGGTTGCGGCCGCGCGACCGCCAGTCGCCGACGCACCTCGGCCGCGACCACCGCGGGCGGCAGGCGGGCCAGCGTCTCGGCATCGTCCTTCGCGAGCGCGTCGAGCCGGGCCTGCGCGTCGTCGCCGAGCGCATCGCGGACCCGTGCGGCCTCGTCGGGCGCGAGCTCGCCGAGGGCGAGCCGCTCGATCGCGAGCTCGGAGGGTCGGCGCTCCGAGGTCATGGCGACGCGGCCTCCAGCTCCGCGAGCGAGGCCTGCAATCGCCGCAACCGCTTGCGCACGCCGGACACCGACATGCCGACGATCTTCGCGGTCTCCTCGAGCGTCATGCCGTCGCACAGGTGCAGCACCGCGATCGTCGCCGAGCTCTCCGGCTCGCGACCGAGCAGGCGGTCCAAGATCGAGCGCGCCTCCTGACGGCTCGTGGACGCGTCCGCATCGGCGATGCGCGCGAACAGGTCGCCCGCGGGCTCGCTCGGCTTGCGGCGTTGCGACCGCATCCGGTTCAGACAGACGTTGGTGGCGGTCCGGTACATGAGGCTCGACACACCCGCGTCGTGGAGCGTCTCGTGGCGGCGGCAGATCTCGACGAACACGTCGTGCATGGCATCGTGGGCCGCCTCGTCGTCGCGAAGCAGCGATCGGCACCGCCGCAGGACCATGGGGCCGTAGCGGCGATAGAGGTCTTCGACGTCGAGGGCCACGTGGGCGGGCGTCCCGAGATACAACACCGAGAGCGGCCCGGAGCGTCACCGGCCGAAAACGGGCCCGAACATGTGCCATGGCGCACGTCGATCGCGCGTGCGCGGGGTCGGGGCCCGGTGACATTCTTGCCCGCTGGCGGTGTTGCACGCGTGCCCGCCCGGATCTCCATGCCGGCCCTCGCCCGTTTCGCACGGCGCCTCCTGGCGATCGTGATCTGCCTCTGCGGCCTCGGCCTCGGCGCGCGGGCGGGGGCGCGCGAGGTCCCGGCCCCCGAGTCGGCCCCCTCCGAGGTCCGGCGGTTCGCGCTGCTCGTCGGGGCCAACGACGGCGGCCGCGAGCGCGTGAAGCTGCGCTACGCCCACAGCGACGCCGATGCGGTCGGCGACGTGCTGCGCAGCATCGGCGGCGTACAGCCGAGCGATCTCATCGAGTTGCGCGATCCGACCCGGGTCGAGCTCGACGCGGCGTTCATCGAGATGACCACCAAGCTGCGCGCCGCCGCGGCCCTCGGCGTGCGCACGCAGCTGCTCTTCTATTACTCCGGCCACTCCGACGAGAAGGGCCTGTTGCTCGGCAGCGAGCGCCTCGAGTACGCGGGGCTGCGCAAGCGCGTGCAGGCGGTGCCGGCCGATGTGCGCATCGCGATCCTCGACTCCTGTGCGTCGGGAGCGTTCACGCGGGCGAAGGGCGGCAAGAAGCGGCCGCCGTTCCTCGTCGGCAGCGCGGCGTCGGTCGCCGGGCACGCGTTCCTCACGTCGAGCTCGGCCGACGAGGCGGCGCAGGAGTCCGATCGCGTCGGTGGATCGTTCTTCACCCACTTCTTCACGACCGGCTTGCGTGGAGCCGCCGACGTCGACGGCGATCGGTACGTCACGCTGACCGAGGCGTACCGCTTCGCGTTCGAGGAGACGCTCGCGCGCACGGAGTCCACCCGCGGCGGGGCCCAGCACGCGGCCTACGACATCCAGCTCGCCGGCTCGGGCGATCTGGTGATGACCGATCTGCGCAAGCCCTCGGCGACGCTCGTGCTCGGCGCCGACGTGGTGGGGCGCATCTCGGTGCGTCGCGTCGGCGGGCCGCTCGCGGCCGAGCTGTACAAGCCTGCGGGCTCGCTCGCGCTCGCGATCGAGCCCGGCGCGTACCAGATCCTGCTCGACGACGGCAAGCAGCGCCGCCGCGCCGACGTCGAGATCGCCCGCCGTGGACGCGCGCAGGTGCAGGCCGCGGACTTCCGCGTGGTGCCGCTCGAGGTCGCCGCACTGCGCGGCGACGAGGAATATCTCGAGGTGCCGTTCGACATCGGGCTGTTGCCGCCGGCGAGCATCAACGGCACCGCCGCCCGCCGCCAGAAGCTGAAGGATCCGCGGATCCGCAACCGCGCGAGCCTGTCGTTCGGGTGGAATCGAGCGGCGCGCGTCGACGGGGTGAGCCTCGGGTTTGCCGCGTCGATCGTCGACGAGGAGCTCCACGGCGCGCAGGGATCGCTCGGCGTCGCCATCGTGCGCGGGCACGTCGAGGGCTGGCAGTTCGGGCAGCTCTTCAACCATGCGGGCTCGCTGCACGGCGCGCAGACGGGGCTGTTCAACAACGTCGGCGAGCTCCGCCGCGGCACGCAGCTCGGCCTGGTGAACGTCGGCGGCGAGGTCGACGGGGTGCAGGTCGGGCTCGTCACCTACGCGAAGCGAGCGAAGGCGGCGGTCGGCCTGCTCACGATCACGCGCGAGGGCAGCGTGCACCCGGAGGTATGGACCTCCGACGTGGCCGCGTTCCAGCTCGGCCTGCGCTTTCCCGCGAAGTACACGTACTCGATGATCACGATGGGCGTGCACCCGTTCGGCGACGGCAAGAGCTGGATCTTCGGCGGCGGCTGGGGCGGTCACGCGCCGCTCGGCAAGCGCGGTGCGTTCATGGACATCGACATCGGCGGCGCCGTCGTGCTGCAGGGCATGCGGGTGAACAAGAAGCCCGGCGGGCTCGGGCAGCTGCGGCTGTTGTTCGGGTGGCAGCCGTTCGATCGGCTCTCGATCTTCGGCGGTCCGACACTGTCGGTGTTCGCCCACCGCACGCAGGACGACCTCGCGCGCCCGGGCTACCCGTGGACCGTCTACGACAGCGGCACGGACGACGACGTCCGCGTGCGGCTGTGGCCGGGCTTCGCCGCGGGGCTGCGATTCTGATCGTTACGGCAGCGTGAGCTGCAGCGACAGCGGGCAGTGATCGGAGACCTCGTCGTAGTACCGGACGATCTCGGCCTGCTGCGTCGCGAAGTCGAAGTTGCACGGGCCCGGCACGGCGACGTGCTCGACGGCGATCTCCGGGGACAGAAACGCCTGATCGAGGCGGAAGCCGACGCCGTTGCGCTCGCGATAGGTGTGCACGACACCCTGCTCGACCCGCTGCACGCGCTCGCCGAGGATCTCGGCGACGAGGGCCTCGTCGCTCTGGGCCAGGCCGGTGACGTCGGTGCGGTGGGTGTTGAAGTCGCCGATGAGCATCACCGGGATGCCGTCGTCCTTCGCCGCGAGCACGTCGAGACGATCCGCGAGGATGCGCGCCTGCTCGAGCCGCGTCTCGGTCGAGTCCTCCTTGGCCTTGAGGTGCACCGCGACGACGTGCGCCAGCGGAATGCCGTCGTCGTCCACGAGCGTGCCGTGCACCCCGGGGCGCAGCCGGCCCGGATTCAACGACTCGAGCGCGAAGTCGGTGTCGTCCTCCTCGCGCACGAACGTGACGTCGTCGGTGTGGCACAGCATCACGTGCTGGTGCTTGCCGGAGAATCCGTCGTAGGTGATGCAGGTGCGATCGGACATCAGCTCGTGCTCGAAGAGATCGAGGTCGACGATCTCCTGGAACACGATCACCTCGTGATCCGCCAGGTGCTCGTCGATGAAGCCCCGTACCGTCTCGATGCGGATCTCCGAGCCGATGGTGCCGAACAGATCGCCGTCGAGCCCGAACCAGCGGATGTTGAAGGTCGCGATGCGCAGCGACCGACCGACGAGCCCGCGCGCGCGGGCGAAGTCCAGCAGGTCGGCGAACGCCGCGGGGCCGACGAACTTCACCGCATCGAGCTCGGCGACCGTCTCGAAGGCGCCGTCCTTCGTGCGCGCGTCGACGATGGCCCTCGCTGCGCGGGCATCGAGCCCGACCTCGTCGTCGAGCACTTCGAGCGACGACTCGTTGGCGATCCGCAGCACCGCGCGGGCCTCGGGCGTGCCGTCCTCGAGCCCGAGCCCGTCGGCCTTCCCGCTGCCGAGGTCGCCGTCGTCGACGTCCTCGACGGCCGCCGGGTCGCAACCGGCCGCCGCGATCACCCCGAGCGGAAGTGCGATCGCGGCCTGCGTCAGGGACAGGAGCCGACCACGGAGGCTGCGCAGGAGCGTCATCGAGGCGGCACCGGAGCAAGAACGGCGCCGCTGCCGGGCGGCGAAATCCCGCGGGTTCTCGGCGGCTCGGCGGCGACGGGCAACAGCAGTCGCCATCCGCGGGCGCCGCGGGGCTCTGCCGCCGCGACGTCACAGCCCCGCGTCGGCGCGTGCGCGCAGGCAGCCGGGGTCGCCCGGCTCCACGCGCCGGCACGGCCGCGGCCGCACGTCGTAGATCGAGCAGCTCACCCGCTTGCCGATCGATCCCCGCAACGCGATGCACCGTCCGCCATCGACGAGCTTCATGTGCAGCACGCCGTCGGCATTGCGCACGAGCAGCTTCTGCCCGCGTTGCCGACCCGCGATCGCCTCGTCGTCCCCGACCTCGACCCAGTCGCGCACGCCCTCGCGGACGTTCTCGGCGCCGTTGCAGCAGCAGGCCCCGCAACCCTGACAGTCGAGCATCGCCGCTCTAGAACGTCAGCATGATCCGCGCGTACCCGTACAGGTCCAGCACGTCGTCGATCACGAAGCGGCGGCCCACGTTGTCGACCACGTCGCGGCGCAGCGGGTTCACTTCCCTCGTGCCGGCCTCGACGCGGTCGTCGTCGGTGCCGCCGTCGGCGTCGCCGCGGTTCGTGAACGTCAGGAAGTGGCGCGTGTCGGTCAGCACGTTCACGCCGAGCATCAACCGCACGTACTTGCCGAGGTGCATGTTCAGCGCGCCGTTGAAGCCGAACGTGCCGTAGTCCTGCACGGCCGTGATGCCCTTGAACCGCTTGCATGCGGGGCCGCCGGTCTCGACGTAGTCCGGGTTGCCCGGATCCATCTGCGCGAACGCCATCGCCTGGTCGCGGTCGCACTGGTCCGCCATCGTCGGGTCGTTCGCGCCGACCATCGCCGGGCTGTCGGCCAACAGCTCCCAGATCTCGCTGTAGGCACGCCCGCCGTAGTGCAGCACCGCGCTGCCCTCGAGCAGGATCGAGACCTTGATGTTCTTCGCCTTGCGCTCGAACGGCACGACCTCGGTGCCGAACGACATGCCCGCCTGCGACTGCGGGTTCTTCTTGTCGAAGGCGCCGAGGCTGTCGAGGTTCTCGAACTGCGAGCCCGCGCCGCGGATCGACTGGCGCCAGAACGCGGTGAAGAACGGATCGAGGAAGCGATAGCGCCGGCTGAGCGCCGTCGACAGACCGATCTCGTGGACCCGGCGGCCGACGGTGTGGTTGCTGGCCGGATCTTCGTCCGCGATGTTGCGCGTCAGCTTCATCGGCCGCCCCACGCCCCACCGGGTGTCGAAGGCGACGATCCAGTTCGGCATGTGCGAGCGCTTCTCCTGGTTCAGGATCCCGTACTTGATCCCGACCCAGAACTGGTCGATGCCGCGGCGCGTGGGCGAGCGGAAGATGAGCTCGGTGTCCGGCCCGGCGAACTGCGCGAACGGAGCACCGCTCTGCGAGGCGTCGAACCCGTTGCGCGGGATGATGCCGTCGCGCACCGCCGTGCTGTTGTTCTTGTTCACGCAGGTCGCGGTCGGCTGCGACGTCGACACGTCGTCGCCGTAGATGCAGTCGCCGCCCTCGCGCTGGTCGAACGAGTACTCGCGCGAGTCGGCGATGACGACGGGCAGCCCGACGTACAGCGACAGGTCGTGCCAGAGGCCGACCTCGAGCATCGCCGTCAGCGTGTGCCGCTGCTGCTGGTAGCGCAGATCCTTGACGAGCCGGTTCTCGTCGTCGGTCATCTGCCCGGTGTTCCACTCGCGCAGGATCGAGGCCGACTTGAAGTTGTAGCTGTAGGCGAGCCCGAGGTGGATGTCGAAGCGGTTCTCGTCCTCGAACGCGGTCGCGACCCGCGTCACCTCGGCGGCGCTCGCCGACGATGGGAGCGCGGCGACGAGTGCGCCCGCGAGGACGACGAGGCAGCCGGTGGTCCGCATGGTCTGCACCTTCGGGGGCTCGCCCATCGTCGGTCCGCCGCAGCGAAGCCGAGCGCTCGGGCTCGGGGCACGCTACCAGCGCAGGGCGGCCAGCGTCAATCTTTCCAGCGGCTTAGCCCCGGATTCCAGGTGCGGTTCAGGGGCGATGGGGCGCATCTTCGATGCCACCGCGCAGGCCGAGCTCCTTCATCTTCGACTGCAGGCTGCGGCGGCTGATCCCGAGCAGCCGTGCCGATCGGGTGACGTTGCCCTGCGTCTGCGCCAGCGCCTCGCGGATCAGCGCCTCTTCGACCATGCGCGAGCCGGCACGCACGGCCTCCTTGAGGTCGAACCCGAGGCTGGCGAGCGGCAGGCGGATCAGCTTCTCGTCGTCCGTCGGGTCGTCGGGCTTGCGCGGCTCGGCGTCGGCACGGCCGACCGGACGCAGATCGCTCTTCCCCGTGTCCTCGTGTGCGACATCGCCCGCCTCGATCCCACGGCGGTCGTCGAGCATCGCAGCATCCCCCCGGGTCGGGTCCAGGAACGCGTCCGGCAGCGCGTCCACTTCGATCACCGGCTGGCTGGCGAACAGCACCATCCGCTCGACCAGGTTCTCGAGCTCGCGGATGTTGCCCGGCCAGCCGTAGTGGGCGAGGGCGGCGAGCGCCTCGTCGGAGAACCCGCTCACCTGCTTGCCGAGCCGCTCGTTGCAGCGCACGACGAAGTGCTCGATGAGCGCGGGCAGATCGCCGAGCCGCTCGCGCAACGGCGGCAGGTGGATCGGCACGACGTTGAGCCGATAGAACAGATCCTCGCGGAAGCGCTTGGCCTTGATGTCGGCCTCGAGATCGCGATTGCTCGCGGCGATGATGCGCACGTCGACGCGCATGGTCTTCACGCCGCCGACGCGCTCGAACTCCGACTCCTGGATCGCGCGCAGCAGCTTGACCTGGATCTCGAGCGGGATCTCGCTGACCTCGTCGAGGAACAGCGTGCCGCCGTCGGCGAGCTCGAAGCGGCCCGCGCGATTGCTCACCGCGCCCGTGAACGCGCCGCGCTCGTGCCCGAACAGCTCGCTCTCGGTGAGCCCCGCGGGGATCGCCGCGCAGTTCACCCGGATGAACGGCCCGCCCTTGCGCGGCGAGCCGAGGTGCAGGGCGCGGGCGACGAGCTCCTTGCCGGTGCCGCTCTCGCCGGTGATGAGCACGGTCGAGGGGCTCGCGGCGGCCGTGCGCACGATCTCGCGGACGATCTGGATCGACTGCGCTCCGCCGATCATGCCGACCTCGAGGCTGGGATCGGAAGGCTCGGGCTTCGTGGGCCGCTCGTCGGGACGCGTCGGCACGGAGCTGCCCGGCCCGAGCGACGAGCCCCGCCGGGCCCGCGTCGCGATCGCGCGCTGCAACACGCTGCGGATCTGGTCGCGATCGAACGGCTTCTCGAGGTAGTCGAACGCGCCGAGCTTCACGGCCTCGACGGCCGAGTCGACCGTGCCGTGGGCGGTGAGGAGCACGACGGGCAGCTCGGGGTCCTCGCGACCGAGCGCGCGCAACAGACCGATGCCGTCGAGCTTCGGCATGCGCAGATCGGAGATCACCGCGTCGAACGTGCCCGACGGCGACGCCTTCACGCGCGCGAGCGCCAGCTCGCCGTCGGCCTCGGCGTGGACCTCGAAGCCCTCCTGCTGCAGGAGCGCACCGAGGACCTTGCGCAGGTTCGGCTCGTCGTCGCAGAGCAGGATACGGGGGCGATGGGTGGAAGAGCTCGTCACGACACCGACCTCACGTCTGCGATCTCCATGTCCTCGCGCGCGGGCAACAGCACCGTGAATCGTGCGCCGCCGTCGGGTCGATTGCCGACCTCGATCACGCCCTGGTGATTCTCGACGATGCGCTGGCTGATGGGCAATCCGAGCCCGGTGCCGCCGGTCTTCGTCGTGTGGAAGGGTACGAACAGGTTCGTCATGGTCTTGGCCGACAGGCCGGGCCCGTTGTCGCGGACCTCGAGGGCGACGGCGTCGCCGCGCAGCAGGCCGCGGTTGCGCACGAACGCCGCGATCTCGATGCGAGGCGGAGGATCGTTCATCCCGGCCGTCGCGTCGAGCGCATTGAGCACGAGGTTGTGCAGGACCTGCCGCAGCGCATCCGCATCGCCGCGGACGCGCGGCAGCCCGTCGGCGAGGGACACGGCAACCCGCTCCCGCACGGCCTCGGGCAAGAGGCGGACGGTGCCGGCGATGACCGTCGCCACGTCGACCGGCGCGTGCTCGCCCTTGAACGGGCGCGAGTAGGTCAGGAACTGGCTGACCACGCGGTTGAGCCGGTCGACCTCCTCGACGATCACGTCGAGGAACTCGTGGGCCTGGGGCCCGGCGCGATCCTCGATCGATTCCATGACCTGCACGGCGCCCTTGATCGCGCCCAGCGGGTTGCGGATCTCGTGGGCGAGGCCGGCCGCCATCTCGCCGAGCGCGGCGAGACGGTCGCGTTCCTTGCGGGCCTCGTACACCGCCGAGTTCTGGATCGTGGTCGCGGCCTGGGCGACGACGCCGTCGAACAGCGCGATCTCCTCGCGCGAGAACGGCTCGAGCAATCGCTCGTCGTCGACGAACAGCGCACCGAGCAGCTCCGGTGCGCCGGCGGCGAGGGGCTCGCCGCCGTCGTCGTCGCGGGCGCTGAGACCGACGATCGGCAGCGCCAGGCTGGCCGCCAGCGCCGACAGCGTCTCGAGCATCTCGTCGAGCTCGACCTCGGTCTCGGCGCGGGCGCGTTCGCGCTCGCGCTGAAGCACGTCGCGCAGCTGCGTGCCGTGCCGGAGCATGCGATCGAGCAGCGGCCGGCGCGTCGCCAGATCGAGGCGCGCGAGCGGGGCCACCGGGCCGAGGTGGCGCACGAGCACGAGGCTCGAGCCCTGGCGATCGAGCAGGTACAGGCTCGCCTGCGTCACACGGCCCGACGCCTGCAGCTCGGCCATCACGAGCTTCGCCATCTCGTCGGTGTCGATGACGTTGAGCAGCTTCTGGCGCAGCTGGACGAGGATGCGGCGCAAGACGGTGCGATCGCGGAACAGCCAGCCCTCGAGCCGCGACTCGATCTCGGCGCGCACGGGCTCGAGCAGCACGAGCACCGCGAACGAGGCGACCGCGGCGTTGAACAGGAAGAGCGAGCGGTAGCCGGCGTCGTTGCGCGGGATCCACAGCAAGAGCAGCGCATACAGGCCCGTGACGACGACGACGAGCACCGACAGGCTCGCGATGCGCAGGCCGACCTCGGGCAGGTCCAGCAATCGCTCGCGCACCAACGTCTGCGCGATGAAGTACAGGTACACCGCGGTGACGATGGGACCGACCGAAGGCACCCACGGCGAGCCGAGCACGAGCGCGGCGAGACTGACGTAGAACACGTACCGCAGCCGCTTCGCGGCGCTCGTGCCCTCGACCGCGCGTGCGGCCTGCCACACGCGCGTGGTCGCGAGCAACAGGCCGCCGATGACGTAGACGCCGAGGATGATCGGCACCACGTCCCACTCGGGCAGCTCGCGTAGGCTCGGGAAGAACAGCGCGACGGTCTGCGCGAGCACGAGCGCGATGCCGACGCTGCGCTGCATCCTCCCACGGTGGCCGCCCATCGCGGGCACGAAGCTCGAGAGGCTGCGCTGCGCGGTCCAGGGCAAGAGCAGGCTGATCGTCTGCGCGAACCAGCCGAAGATCGGCAGCTGCGAGAACTGCCAGAAGAACCGGCCGAGGTGGAACAGGCCCAGGTTGAAGCAGAACACGCCGAACAGCACGAACTGGTCGCGCTTGCGGTCGCGCAGCACGACGCTCGTGCCGATCGCGAACGCGACCGTGGCCGCGAGCAGCGAGCTCAGGACCTCGCTGAGACTGGCGTTGGGCACCGCGAGCCCATCGTACGACCTGTCGGCACACCGCGGGGGAACGCCCGCCGCGCCCCGAGCCCGCCCGAGGCGAGCCCCCGTTCGACCCTCGCTCGCGTGCGCGCGCGGGCTGTGGCATCCTGCCCGTGCCATGGCGGGTCCGCAGGTCATCGACAACGACAAGCGCGCGCAGCAGAAGGCCCGCGCGATCGCCTCCGACATCTACCTGTACAACAAGGCGAAGATCGAGGAAGCGCTGGTCCACGACACGTTCTTCGACGATCCGGACCTGTCGGCGCTGATCACCGAGGGCCGCGACCTGTTCCGCGCCGCGGTCACGCCCGAGCTGTTCAAGCGCAACTACTACGACCGCGCGATCGTCGATCGCGTCGTCAAGCCGATGGCGGCGCTGAAGACCCCGATCTGGTAGCGCCCGTGATCGACGCGGGCGAGCGTCGCGTCCGCCTGTCGCTGGTGCCCACGGCGCCGCCCGAGCGCATCGACGTCGCGGTGCTGCGCGCGTTGCAGGTGAGCGGTGTCGCGATCACGCGCTCCGGCCTCGCCCGGGCGTTCGCGGACGCGGCGGTGACGAGCGGGGGCGTGGCACTGCGGCCGGGGCGGATGCTCGAGCGCGCGTGCGAAGTGGAGGTCCGACTGCCGCGGCCGGAGCCGCTGCGCGCCGAGCCCGAGGCGCTGCCGCTCGCGATCGTCTTCGAGGACGAGGCGCTGCTCGTGATCGACAAGCCCGCGGGCATGCCCGTGCACCTGGGTCCGGGCCACGAGCGCGGCACCGTGGTGAACGCCGTGCTCGGGCACCTCGGCGTCTCGGCGGACGCGCTGCCGACGATGCCGGGCAACGACGAGAGCCGCCCGGGCATCGTGCACCGGCTCGACAAGGACACGAGCGGCCTGCTCGTGGTGACGAAGACCGCCGCGGCGCAGGAGCACGTGGCGAAGCAGTTCCGCGAGCACACGATCGAGCGCAGCTACCTCGGCCTCGTGATCGGCAGCCCGAGCTGGGACGCGATCGACGTCGAGACGCTGCACGGCCGCGATCCGGGCGACCGCCGCCGCTTCAGCCCGAACGTGAAGCGCGGCCGCAAGGCGGTGACGCACGTCGAGGTCGTGCAGCGGCTGCGCGAGTGCACGCTCGTGCGCTTCGTGCTGCAGACCGGCCGCACCCACCAGATCCGCATGCACGCGCGCCACCTCGGCCATCCGATCCTCGGCGATCGCCTGTACGGCCGCGGCACCCCCGACGAGGATCTGCGCCGGGTCGTGCACGCGCTCGGCCGCCACGCGCTGCATGCAGCGACGCTCGGCCTGCAGCACCCGAACGGGCAGTGGATGCGCTGGGAGAGCGCGCTGCCGCCCGAGCTGGCAGCGATCGTCGAGCAGTTCGCTACGCCGTGAAACGCTGCGTGCGTGGTGTGGCTTCGCTGGATGACGGGCGGACTACGACGGCCGATCTGCACGTCGTCGTTCGCCGAATCGAGATGAAGGGGCGCTCTTCGACCCGCCGCCCGCACGAGCGCCCAGGTGACCGTGAGCAAGAGCGCCGAATCGAGATGAAGGGGCGCTCTTCGAGGCGCCGCCCGCACGAGCACCCGGTG
>Ga0105107_10002478_pt1 | contig 12159 bp, 12 predicted proteins | sample PPLLaktember2015_6_FD_79335 | JGI IMG/M metagenome (GOLD analysis project Ga0105107, IMG submission 79335) | Freshwater sediment microbial communities from Prairie Pothole Lake near Jamestown, North Dakota, USA - PPLs Lake P8 Core (1) Depth... | ecosystem: Environmental > Aquatic > Freshwater >... | reverse complement strand
CACCTGGGGCGGTGGGCGGCTAACGCCTGGGGATGCGATCTGTCCGAGGAATACGTGAAAATCAACGCGGAATATACGACGTAGCAATATAGCATGAAAGACATTACCGTTATAAAAATAGGGGGGTCGACGTTCGGGAGCGGGGACACGACTATAGAAGATATAGTGGCCCTGCAAAAGAAGGGCGCGGCGCTGATCGTGGTGCACGGGGGCGGGTCTGCCGTAACCGAGTGGATGAAAAAGCAGGGCGGAGCCACGAAGTTCGTCCGGGGGGAGCGCTTCACCGACCTGCCGACTTTACATGTAGCGACGGCGGTGCTATCAGGGCTAGTCAACAAAGATATCACCGCGGCCATAAACCTTAAAGGGGGCCGGGCGGTGGGGATAAGCGGGGTGGACGGAACGCTCATCGAAAGCAGGGTGAAAGATAAAGAAATGGGCTGGGTGGGGTCGGTGGAAAAAGTAAATGCAGACCTGCTGGAAACGTTACTGAAGGCAGGATTCGTGCCCGTGGTGGCGCCCATCAGCCTGCTATCGATAGACAGGACGGAGGACGCGCCGGGGATAATCAACGTCAACGGCGACCCCGTGGCCGGGGAAATCGCGGCGGTGGTGGGGGCAAAAAGACTGGTCTTCCTGACCGACGTCGCCGGGGTCAGCGACAAAGCGGGCAGGCTGATTTCAAGACTTTCGGCAGCGCAGGCCGAGGCCATGATAGCGGCGGGCGAGATAACGGGCGGGATGATCCCTAAGGTCAACGCCTGCCTGAGGGCTTTAACCACGGGCGCAACGGCCCGTATAATAGACGGGAGGACCAGGCACGCGCTGGCGAGGGACGTTGAAGGGGGCGGGGAGGGAACGACAATAGTAGAGTAGAGGGGCTCTAATTGAGACGAAACCTCGATAATGAGAAGGTAGAGAGATGACGGACTGGCCGGAACTGGACAAGAAATATTACATGCAGACGATAGTACGCACGCCGGTGACGCTGGTGAGGGGCAAAGGCGCCCGGGCCTGGGACGACCGGGGCAAAGAGTACCTGGACTTCGTCAACGGGTTGGCGGTCAACTGCCTGGGGCACTGCCACCCGGTGGTGGTGAACGCCATCAAAAAGCAGGCGGCGACCCTGATACAGACGTCGCTATGGTTTTATACCATGCCCATGCTGCAGCTGGCGGAGCTGCTGGTAAAGAACAGCTGCCTCGACCGCGTGTTCATCGGCAACAGCGGCCTGGAAGCCAACGAGGGCGCGATCAAGCTGGCACGCCGCTACGGCAAGCTCAAGCTGAACGGAGCCTACGAAATAATCACCGCCCTCGGCTCTTTTCACGGTCGATCGCTGGCTTTAACGGCGGCCAGCGGCCAGCCCAAGATGCACGCGCCGTTCGAGCCGATGCCGGCGGGCTTCGTCAACGTGCCCAACAATAATGTTGAAGCAATCAAGGCCGCCACGACCGGGAAGACCTGCGCCGTCATGCTCGAACTGATACAGGCGGAGACCGGCGTCAACCTGCCCGATAACGGCTACCTGAAAAAGGTGCGGGAATGGTGTGACGAAAAAGGCCTGCTGCTCATCCTGGACGAGGTGCAGACGGGGATAGGGCGGCTGGGGACACTGTTCGGCTACCAGACGTACGGCATCGAGCCGGACGTCATGACACTGGCTAAAGGACTGGGTGGAGGGGTGCCCATCGGGGCGCTCCTGGCCAAAGAGAAATGCGCGGTGCTGACACTGGGCGACCACAACGCCACCTTCGGGGGCAACCCGCTGACCAGCGCGACGGCTTATGCCACGTTGAAATACGTCATCGAAAAAGACATCCCGGGCAACGCCAGAAAGGTCGGCCAGTACCTCATGGAAAAGCTGGCCGGGCTGAAAAACAAATACGGCTTTATCGTCGAAGTGCGCGGGCGCGGGCTACTCATAGCGATAGAGTTCAACAGCGAAATCGGCCAGCAGATAGTAACGGCCTGCCTGGAGAACGGCCTGCTCGTAAATAAAGTCAAGCCCAACGCCATCCGCCTGGTGCCGCCGCTGATCATCGGGACCAAAGAGGCGGATGAAGCGGTTGGCATCCTGGATAAAGTGTTTTCCGGAATGGCGAAGTAATCATTGTTAGAATTGGCGGGGAGATGGTAACACTCAAGAAACACCGCAGATTGATACTATCGCTGGGGTTGATCGCGGTCCTCCTGTTCGGCATCGTCTGGCTGACCCTCATCAACCTGGAAGTAGGCATGGCTAAAGAGGTCGGCATACAGCTGCCGGACCTGCCGGCCTACGACCTGAAGGCGGTGCCGCCGGAGGTGTATAATGACGCGGTAGCGAAAGCCAACGAACTGGTGGGCAAGAGCAAGGATAAACTGGACACGGTGCTCGACGAACTGCTGTCGTCGTACATGGCCGGCCGGGACGCGGACATCGTCATTTTCTTCAACTCGGGGGGATGGGGATGGAACTCAGTCGAAGAGACACCCGGCTGGACGAGCATCCTTGGCGGCATACTCGACGAGCTGGACAGGCTGGGATACCGGAGCATCGTCCTTAACTACCTGCGGACGGCCCGCACGCCGAAAGGGTGCATCAAGGAATTCTTCGAGGCGGCCGCCAGCTACCCTCGAAAAGCCCACGACCTGTCGTTGCGGGTGGCCTTTTTCACCGACCATCTCCCGGACATCAGGGTAATCGTCGCCGGCGAGAGCCTGGGCACGGTGATATCGGACCGGACGATGGACATACTCGAGGACAACAGCAGGGTCTTCAGCATCCAGACGGGCACGCCCTTCTGGTACCAGCCGAGGGTGCTGGACCGCAAGCTGCTGATGAACACCAACGGCCACGGCATCGACACTTTCAGCTACGGCAACCTGCCGGCGATGGTCTGGGCCACCTTCAAGGGATGGTTCGGGATGACGTCCCCGGAAGACAGCCCGGGGGACATCCTGAGCTGGCTGAAAGCCCCGGGGCACGACTATTCCTGGCAATATCCCGGGATATCATCCGCGGTGGCAGAGTTTCTCGAGGCGAATTTCCCGGACAGGGACTGATTACAGATAACGGAGGTGCGGCGTGACAGAAAAGTTTGTGCTGGCTTACAGCGGCGGACTGGATACCTCGGCGGCCATCAAGTGGCTGCGGGATAAATACCACGCGGACATCATCGCCGTGACAATAGACGTCGGCAACGAGAAGGACTTTGCCGCCGTGAAGCAAAAGGCGCTCAAGGTGGGCGCGGTCAAGGCGCTGGTCATCGACGGCAAAGAATTATTCGTGAAGTATTTTGTTTTCCCGGCATTACAGGCCAATGCCCTTTACGAAGGGCAATACCCGCTGGCGACGGCGCTATCGCGCCCGCTCATGGCCAAGCTGCTGGTGGACATCGCGGTGGCCGAAGGGGCGACGGCCATCGCCCACGGCTGCACCGGCAAGGGCAACGACCAGGTGAGGTTCGAGGTGGGCATCAACGCCCTCGCTCCGCAGATGAAGATCATCGCCCCGGCGCGGGAGTGGGGGATGACGCGCGAGGAGACCATCGCTTACGCCAGGCAGCATGGCATACCGGTCCCGGTGACGGTCGCCAGCCCGTACTCGATCGACGAGAACCTCTGGGGCAGGAGCATCGAATGCGGCGCGCTGGAAGACCCATGGACCGAGCCACCCGCCGATGCCTATACACTAACGAATGCGGCCCCGAAAGCCCCGGACAAACCGCAATACATGGAAATCGGGTTTGAGAAGGGCATACCGGTCACTCTCGACGGCAAAGAAATGGGGGGCATCGAGCTTGTTAAAAAGCTGACCGAAATCGCCGGGAGGCACGGGATCGGGCGGATCGACCATATCGAGAACCGGCTGGTGGGGATAAAGTCAAGGGAAATCTACGAGGCGCCGGCGGCGGTCATCCTCATCCAGGCGCACCAGGCGCTGGAAGCGATGACGATGTCCAAGGACCAGCTGCGTTTCAAGCAGAAGGTGGCCGTTGAGTACGCAGACCTCATCTATAACGGGCTGTGGTTCAGCCAGCTCAACCGCGATCTCTCGGCGTATATATTAAGCTCGCAGCGGTACGTCACCGGTACGGTCAGGATGAAGCTGTTCAAAGGGCAGGCGCTGGTGGTGGGGCGGAAGGCGCCGTATTCGCTGTATAATCTAAGCCTGGCGACGTATGATAAAGGCGACAAGTTCAACCAGAAAGCCGCCGAGGGCTTTATCCACCTGTGGGGGCTGCCGGTCAGGACGCAGGCGCAGGTGCAGCTGCTGGGGGACAAAGAGGGGCCGCTCAGCATCATGGGGAAGGCGGATGAGGAGGGGAAATGAGGAACAAGGATTACGTAATACTTCTCCAGACCGGGAGCGGCCGGGCATGGAGATATGCTAAAGACCAGGAAGGCTGGGTGCAAACGACGCCGGCGGGAAAGGTCAGGCGAATGACCGCGGAACAGTTTTTATCGCACCTGTTACCGCCCCTGGCAAAAGACCAGCCCAACCTGACCGTCAGGGTGGAGCATAAATAGCGCGTTCACTATATCAAGGCGGTACTAATATGACGAACATCAGAGGTCGTTTCAACAAGCCCGCGGACAAGCTGGCGGCACAGTATACAGCGTCGCTGCCGTTTGACAAGCGCCTTTATAAGCAGGATATAGCGGGCAGCATAGCGCATGCCAGGATGCTGGCGAAACAAGGCATTATCTCCGCCGAGGACGCCCGGAAAATAGTCGACGGGCTGAAAGCCATTAAGAAAGAAATCGAGCAGGGCAAATTCCAGTTCAAGTTAGAGACCGAAGACATCCACATGGCAATAGAATCACGCCTGGTGGAGGTGGTGGGGGAGGCGGGGCGGAAGCTGCATACGGCGCGCTCCCGCAACGACCAGGTGGCGCTGGACACGCGGCTTTATACTAAAGAGGCAATAGAAGATACGATTAACGGGCTGAGAGAGCTGCAGCGGGCATTGCTGGACGTGGCCGAGGCTAATATAAAGGTCATCATGCCGGGCTACACGCATTTACAGGTAGCGCAGCCGGTACTTTTCGCCCATCATTTGCTGGCCTATTTCGAGATGCTGGAGCGGGATATAGCCAGGTTTAACGACTGTTTAGCGAGGACGGACGTCATGCCGCTGGGGAGCGGTGCGCTGGCGGGCGTGACCTATGATATAGACCGCGAGTTCCTGGCTAAAGAACTGGGGTTCAGCAAGGTCAGCCAGAATAGCCTGGACGCGGTCGCCGACCGGGACTTCGTCATAGAATATATCGCCGCGGCAGCCATCGGTATGATGCACATTTCGCGACTAGCCGGGGAAATAGTAATGTGGTCGACGGCGGAGTTCGGTTTTATCGAGATCGACGACGCCTTTGCGACCGGCAGTAGCATCATGCCGCAGAAAAAGAACCCGGACGTAGCGGAGCTGGCCCGGGGCAAGACGGGCAGGGTTTACGGGCACCTGACGGCCCTGCTGACGGTGATGAAAGGGCTACCGCTCGCGTATAACAGCGACATGCAGGAGGACAAGGAAGCGCTGTTCGATACCGTGGATACATTGCTGGCGACGCTGGGAGTGTTCGCGGGAATGATACGCACGCTGAAGGTAAAGCCGGAAAACATGCTCAGGGCGGCGGGGCGGGGCTATATTTTAGCTACGGACCTGGCCGACTACCTGGTAACCCAGGGCGAGGCCTTCCGCACGGCGCACGAGATAGTGGGCAGGCTGGTTGGCTACGCGGCAGGCAAAGATAAGACCCTGGTCGAGCTTGACATAAAAGAATACCAGCGATTTTCAAAGCTGTTTAAAGCAGATGTGAAGAAAATTACCCTTGAGTCGGCTACCGCTGCCCGGAACGTCACGGGCGGGACCGCGCCGGCGCAGGTCAAGCGGGCGCTGGCCAGGGCCAGGCGCCGGGTCTAGACAAGCGACCAATTCCAAGGTAACATGAGATTGGGGTGATAATATGAACGCACCTATCGTCATTGAGAACCTGACCAAGTACTACGGCAGCTTCCTTGCCCTCGATAAGCTCAACCTTATCGTACCGGAGAGGGAGAACATCGGGCTGCTGGGGCCGAACGGGGCCGGCAAGAGCACCACGCTCAAGATACTCTGCGCCCTCATCCGTCCCACATCCGGAGCGGCGTATATCGACGGGATCAACGTGGTGGAAAAACCGGAACAGGCACTGGCAAAAATAGGCGCCATCATCGAGACACCGGAGTTTTACACCTACCTCACGCCGGTGGAGACGCTGGGCTACCTGGGGCGGCTGCGCGGCATGAAAGGCGAAGCCCTCAAGAAACGCATTGACGAGGTCATCAGCCTGGTAAAGCTGGAGAGGTGGGCGAAGATAAAGATAGAGAAGTTCTCCCGGGGCATGAAACAACGTCTCGGGCTGGCGCAGACACTGCTGCACGACCCGCCGATACTCATCCTCGACGAGCCGGGGCTGGGGCTCGACCCGCGCGGGGTGGTGGAGTTCCGCGAGATAATCGCCACCATGGGCGCGAAAAAGACGGTCTTCTTCGCCTCGCACCAGCTCGTCGAAGTAGCCCAGATATGCAAAAAAGTAGCGATAGTCAACGAGGGCAAACTGCTTGCCTACGACACCATCGCCGACCTGGAAAAGAAATACCAGACGCTCGAGCAAGCCTACCTTCAGCTGACAGGAGGATCCGGTGAGTGAGTTTGACAAGCTAAGAGTGGTTATCGGGTACGAGTTCCTCAAGCATATCAGGCGGCGGAGGCTCTACATCATCATGGCCATCGCCCTCTTAGCCGAAGCGCTGGCGCTGATCCTGGTCCCGACACTGATGACGGGGGGCTTCCCGAAAGACCAGATTGTAGGCGGCGTGGTGATAAAGGGTGTAATGGTCATGGCGATGATACTGACATTCGGCGCGAGCCTGGCGGCCATTGGCTCCGTCTTTTTCGCCGGGGACGCCATCGCCGGCGAGTTCGAAAGCAAGACGGGTTTTATCCTGTTTACCAACCCGGTGAAAAAGACGACGCTATGGGTAGGTAAATACCTGGCGGGGTTCCTCGCGGTAGGGTTGCTGATCATTTTCACCTACGTAGTCATGGCTATCGCCCTGGTAATAATCTATCACGAAGTGCCCGTCCAGATATTCGGCTCGCTCGGCCTGTGCTTGCTCTATGCCGCGGCGGTACTTTCGCTGACCTTTTTGTTCAGCGCGCTATCGAAAGGCTCGATGGGAGCTACCGTGATGACCCTGCTCTTTCTCTTCATCGTATCACAAATTGTGGAAAGTATACTGGCTTTTACCGATAACCCGTACTGGTTTATGATCTCCGCCGGCGGAGACAGCGTCACGCTCCCTTACGGGAGCCTCCTGCAACTAATGCAGGGGTTGGGCATAGGAGGGGGAGGAGGAGGACCATTCGGAGGTGACATGAGCAGCTTCGGGGCACTGACCATTCCCCTGGCAATATGGGGCATGCTCATCTACATCGTCGGGGGATTCGTCGGGGCAGTTCTGATAAGCCGGAGGAGGCAACTGGCCTAGATGATGCGGGAACACAGAGTCATGTCGATTGACGAGCCGTGGCTCGACGCGGCGCCGGCCGGACTAGGCTTTAGCGGTCTTGTGCTGCGTGCGCAGGCAGCGGGTGCAGAGGTTGAGGTGCCTGGCTTTGCCGTCGATGTAGATGGTGGCGGGGTGGATATTGGGGATCCAGCGGCGGTTGGTATGGCGCTTGGAATGGCTGACGTTCTGACCGAAAAGCGGGGTCTTGCCGCATAAATCGCACTTCAATTTCCGTTTTCTCCTTGAATTTTATAGCGGGGTATTGCAAAACGCTCAAATACATAGTATCATAGTGCATCGAGATTAGCAAGATTTGCCGCAATCCTGAAGCTAATCCGGCAAAGTAATCCGGGAAGGCGGTGTAAATGTCTAAAATCAGTGTAATCGCCGGTCAGGAACTCAGGGACATGTTTTCTGCAGCTACGTCCTGGCTGGAAAAGAGCTCCGCGGACATCGACGCCCTTAACGTCTTTCCGGTGCCGGACGGGGACACCGGCACCAACATGATGCTCACCATGCGCTCCACGATGGAAGAGGCCTACCGCGCGCCGGACCACAGCGCCGCGGGGGTAGCCCACGCGATGGCCAAGGGAGCGCTGATGGGGGCCCGGGGGAACAGCGGGGTAATCCTCTCCCAGATATGGCGCGGCCTGGCGCAGGGGCTGGAAGAAAAGGAAGCCTTTAACGCGGCCGAGCTCGCCGAGGCGCTGGAGAAATCGGCGCAGACCGCCTATAAAGGGGTGAGTAACCCGGTGGAAGGAACGATGCTCACCGTCATCCATGACGCCGCCAGGGCGGCCAGGGCGCAGGTGGAGGAAGGCAACGACGATATCGTCCTGGTGCTGGAGGCGGTGGTGGACGCCGCCGGAGAATCTGTGGCCAACACGCCGCGGCTCCTTAAAGTACTTAAAGACGCCGGGGTCGTGGACGCCGGCGGGCAGGGGATATACACGCTCTTCGAGGGGGCGCTACGCTACCTCAAGGGCGAGACGGAGCAGATGCGGCTGCGCAAGCCGCAAATGATCGTCAGCGAGCTGCCGTACACCGCGCCGCTGCCGCAGGTATCAGGCATCGACGAAGTGCCTTACGGCTACTGCACCGAGTTCCTCCTGAAGGGAGATCTCCTCGAGCCCGAGGAAATACGCAAGAGACTGGAAAAGAAAGGCGAGTCGCTGATCGTGGTCGGGGACGATTCAGCGGTGCGCATCCATATCCATACACTTAACCCCGGCAACATCATCTCCGTCGCCTCTAAGCTGGGCACGCTGCACCAGGTAAGCATCCGCAACATGGACGAGCAGCACCAGGACTTCCTGGAGATGCAGAAGGAAAAGATGCCCATCACCGATACCGCCGTCATCGCCGTAGCGGCCGGCGACGGCCTGAAAGAGGTCTTCGGCAGCCTGGGAGCCGCCGCGGTCGTGCCCGGCGGACAGACCATGAACCCCAGCACCAAGGACATCCTCCAGACCGTGGAAGCCACCTCCTCCGAGAACATCATTATCCTCCCCAACAACAAGAACATCATCGCCACCGCTAACCAGGTACAATCACTCACCCAGAAGAAGATTAAAGTAGTGCCGACGCGTACGATCCCGCAGGGCGTGGTAGCGCTGCTGGCCTTCGACTACGAGGCGGACTTTAAAGCCAACGCCGAGATCATGGAGAAGGCGCTGGTCTCGGTAAAGACCATCGAGATCACGCGTTCGGTGCGCGCTACCCAGATAAACGGGCTGAAAATCAGGCGCAAGCAGCCCATCGGCTTGCTCGACGGGGAGCTCATAGCCGTCGGCGATACCGACCTCGAGGTGGTGGACCAGCTTTTGTCCAGGCTGGACCTGGATGAGGCCGAGGTGGTGACCATCTATTACGGGGCGGAAGTAGAAAAGGCCGACTCCGAAGAGATCAGCGCCAGTATCACCAGCCAGTACCCGAAGCTGCAGGTCGAAGTCATCCGCGGCGGCCAGCCTCATTACAGCTATATCATATCAGTGGAGTAGAAAGGCGGAGGGGCAATGAGCGTAAAGATCGTTACGGATACGCTATCTGACCTCACTGACGACCTGGTAAAAGAGTGGGGGCTGACCGTGGTGCCGCTCTACGTACGGTTCGGCAAGCAGATGTACCGCGACCGCGTAGATATCACCAGCGAGGACTTTTACCGCCGGCTGGTGAACGAGCCGGTACTACCCTCCACGACACAGCCCACGCCCAACGACTTTTCCGAGGTCTACAATAAGCTGGCCCAGGAGACCGACGAGATACTGGTGGTGGTCGTGTCCAGCAAGCTCAGCGGGACATACCAGTCCGCCGCGCAGGCCCGCGACTACCTGAAGGGTAAGTGCCGCGTGGAAATCGTCGATTCCCATACCGTGGCGCTGGCGGAAGGTCTTATCGTCATCGCAGCCGCCAAGGCGATCAAGGCCGGGGCCGGCTTGAAAGAAGTGGCCCAGATGGCGCGGCAGGCAGTATCGAGGTCGCACCTCATCGCCTACTTCGACACGCTCAAGTACCTGGCCAAGGGCGGGCGCATCGGCAAGGCGCAGGGGCTGCTGGGCTCGGTACTGTCCGTTAAACCGATACTCACGGTAAAAGACGGCGAGATGGCCCCGCTGACCCGGGTACGGTCCATGAACGCGGGCCTCGATTATCTCTACAACACCGTGGCCGGCTATAAGAACATAGAGGGGCTGGCGGTGGAGCATGCCACGACGCCCATCGATGCCGATAACCTGGTGGAGCGGCTGGGGGCGATCTATCCCAAAGAGCGCATTTACCGTTCGGTGATCAGCCCGGTCATCGGGACGTACGCCGGGCCGAACGCCCTGGCCTTGTCCATTCTCGAGGCGGAAACGCCGTAATGCCGCACAGTCGTTGCGAGCGAAATACCCGATAATAAATCGACTGCGGAAGGGCAGATGCCGGTAAAGATAGTCACAGACAGCGTCTCGGACATATCACCGTCCATCGCCGCCGGGCTAGGAATCACGGTCGTCCCCCTGAACATCGTCATCGGCGGTGTGACCTACCGCGACGGAGTCGACCTGACGACCGACGAGTTTTACCGCAGGCTCGAGGGCGAAGCGATACAGCCGACCACCTCGACGCCGGCGCCGTACGTCTTCGCGGGAGTCTACGACACACTGGCCGACGAGACCGACGGCATACTGGTCATCACCATCGGCCGGAAGCTGAGCGCCACCGCCGAGTCGGCCCATAAAGCCATCGACGCCATGGGGAAAAGGTGCCGGGTGATCGTGGTGGCTTCGGAGCTGGCGATGATGGCTGAAGGGCTGCTGGTCATTGCCGCCGCCAAGGCAGCCCGGGAAGGGGCCGGCTTAGACGAGCTGGCGGCGATGACGCGTGCCAACATCCGGAGAGTCGGGATACGCATCGCCTTCGATACGCTGGAATACCTTAAAAGGGGCGGGCGCATCGGCAAGGCCCAGGCAATGCTGGGCTCGATGCTGGGCATCAACCCCATCCTCGGCATCAAAGACGGCGAGGTTTTTCCCTTCGGCCGCGAGCGCTCGCGGTCCAGGGCCATCGAGCACCTGTGCCGGTTCGTAGGGGAATACAAGGGAATTGAAGAACTGGCGGTAGAAGACGCCACCACGCCCGACGAGACCGGCGCCTTCGTCGAGAAGCTCTGCCAGAGCTATCCCAGGGAGCGGGTCTATTTATCTAAAGTCAGCCCGGTCATCGGCACCAACGTGGGGCCGCGGGTCATCGGCGTGGCGGTGCTCGGCACAAGGTAATCGGTGTGCATGAAAGGTCATTAATGACGGTAAAAATCGTCACCGACAGCGTCTCGGACATCCCGCCCGATATCGTCAAAGAGCTGGACATCAGCATCATCCCGGTCATCCTGCGCTTCGGGGAAGAGACGTTCCGGGACGGTATCGACATCACCAACGACCAGTTTTACGAGCGGCTGGCCACCAGTAAGGTCATGCCGACGACCTCGGTGCCATCGCTGGACCTGTTCGCCAGGACCTACGCCAGGCTGGCCGAGGTAACGGACGAAATCCTGGTCATCATGGTGAGTGCGAAGCTCAGCGGCATCTATAACGCCGCCCGGCAGAGCGCCGAGCTGGTGGAAGGCGGCTGCCACATCGAGGTCATCGACTCCGGGTGCGCTGTGATGCAGCAGGGGTTCTTGGTCATCAAAGCGGCGGAGGCGGCCAAGGCAGGCGCCAGCCCGGGCGAAATCAAAGACATAATCCAGCAGACCCTGCCGCGCGTGGAAATGCGCGCCGCCTTCGACACGCTGGAGTACCTCAAGAGAGGCGGGCGCATCGGCAGGGCGCAGGCCTTCATGGGGTCGGTACTGAGGATAAATCCCATCATCACGTTAAAAAACGGAGTGGTGGAGCCGGCCGGCCGGGCGCGGTCGCGGGCCAAGGCCATCGACCAGCTTTACGAGTTCGCGGCCAGCTACAAGCACATCGAAGGGCTGGCCGTGGAAGGGGCAGCCTGCCCGGAGGATGTCGATCGCATGGTGGAACGCCTGGGGGCCATCTTTCCTAAAGAGCGCATCCTGCGCACCCGGACGACTCCGGTCATCGGGGCGCACACCGGGCCGGGCCTGCTGCTGGTGGCGGTGATGGGGGATAAGT
>Ga0105107_10002476_pt1 | contig 12161 bp, 9 predicted proteins | sample PPLLaktember2015_6_FD_79335 | JGI IMG/M metagenome (GOLD analysis project Ga0105107, IMG submission 79335) | Freshwater sediment microbial communities from Prairie Pothole Lake near Jamestown, North Dakota, USA - PPLs Lake P8 Core (1) Depth... | ecosystem: Environmental > Aquatic > Freshwater >... | reverse complement strand
CAACAGCTATCTCCGCTATCTGGAGTCCGACGGGGAGGCGGCGCGGGAGAGCCACAGGGCGCAGTTCCTTCGGGACGTCCGGACCCGGATCAGGGAGGTCACGACCCGGGATTACATCAATCCCGAGGAGAAGACCCTCGACTATGTCCTCGTCTTCATCCCCAACGAGCAGGTCTACGCGTTCATCAATGAGAACGATCCGGGGATCATGGACGAGGCCCTCAAGGCCAAGGCCATCCTCTGTTCGCCGTTCACCCTGTTCGCCATCCTGGCCATCATCCGCCAGTCGCTCGACAACTTCAGCATGGAGAAGACGGCCGGCGAGATCCTGGGCCTGGTCAAGAACTTCAAGAAAGAATGGGAGAAGTTCACGGACGCCATGGCCAAGATGGGGGAGAAGCTCGACGGGGCCCGGGAGGAGTATCGGAAGATGACGACGACGCGCCACGACAAGCTCGACAGATCCATCCAGAAGATCGAGGACCTGCAGCAGCTGAAGGGGATCGGGGATGCGCCGGCGCTGCCCGGGAGCGAGATCCTGGTGATCGAAGCCTGCGACGGGAAGGAGCCGCCCGACTAGGGCCGGGGGCCGAAGATCGCGGTTCCGAGGCGGACGATCGTCGCGCCCTCTTCAATGGCCGTCCGCCAGGAATGCGACATACCCATGGACAGGTGCCTCATCTCGACTCCGGGGATGGCCGCGGACTTGAGAGCGTCCCACACCCGCCGCGTCTCCTTGAAATAGGGCCGCGAATCCTCGGGATCCCCTTCGAACGGCCCCATGGTCATGAGGCCGCGGACGCGGAGTCGGGGGAGGGCCGCGAGCGCCCGGACGAGGGCTTCGGCCTCGTCGGGCCTGACACCGGCCTTCTGGGATTCGCGGCCGCTGTTGACCTCGATGAAGATCTCCATCGTCCGGCTGGCCGCGGCGGCGCGCTTGTCGATCTCCCGGCCGAGCGGCAACGAGTCGACGGTCTCCACGAGGTCGAAGATCTCGACGGCCTTCTTCGCTTTGTTCGACTGGAGATGGCCGATAAGGTGCCAACGGGCCCGGCCGCCGATCGCGGGAAAGACCCCGGCCGCCTCCTGGACGTAGTTCTCGCCGATCGTCCTGATGCCCGCGTCGATGGCTTCGAGGATCTCCGCCGCCGTGCGGGTCTTGGCCGCCGCCACGAGCTCGACTCCCGGCGGAAGCTCGGCCAGGATGGACTCGACGTTGGCGGTGATGCCCATGGCCCCAATTCTACCAAATAACTGGGGTAAAACCGAAGACGAAGAAGGGTCAAACCTACTTTTCGTTACTTCTCAAACAGCACGGAAATTGCGTCATCGTTTCCCAGAAAAGTAACGAAAAGTAGGTTTGACCCCTTCTTATTTGTTATAATCGGCGGCGTCGCGGAGAGTGCCGATGACCATCCGAGAAGATCTGGAGAAGACCGAAGAGCAGGTTTTATCGCTTAGAGCCTGCCTCAGCGCCAGGTCGAAAGGCCGCGTCCGCGCCGAAGCCCAGCACGTCCTCCGGACGGACTTCCAGCGCGACCGCGACCGCATCATCCACTCCAAATCCTTCCGCCGGCTCAAGCACAAAACCCAGGTCTTCCTTTCCCCCTTTGGCGACCACTACCGGACGCGGCTGACCCATTGCCTGGAGGTCTCCCAGATCGCCCGGACGATCGCCAAGGCCCTGCGCCTCAACGAGGACCTGACCGAAGCTATCGCCCTGGGCCACGATCTCGGCCACACGCCCTTCGGGCACGCCGGAGAGCAAACCCTGCGCAAGCTCCTGCCGCACGGTTTCCATCACGCCGACCAGAGCCTGCGCGTCGTCGAGAAGCTCGAATATGACGGCAAAGGCCTCAACCTGACCTTTGAGGTCCGCGACGGCATCCAGAGGCACTCCAAAGGCCGCGGCGAGATCTTCGACGAGGACGTCGAGGACATGCCCTCGACCTTGGAAGGCCAGGTCGTCCGCGTCTCCGACGTCATCGCCTACGTCAACCACGACATCGACGACGCCTTGAGGGCGGGGATCATCAAGGACGAGGACATCCCCGCCGGTCTCATCAAGGTCTTGGGCAAGTGGCACGCGACCCGGATCGACCGGATGGTCCTGGACGTCGTCGAAGCTAGCCTGGCCGCCGAGCTCGAGCGGATCGCCATGAGCGACCGGATCATGAAGGCCGTCGTCGAGCTCCGGGAATTCCTCTACCAGAACGTCTATTTCAACTCCGCGGCCCGCGACGAGCTGCGCAAGACCGAGAAGATCATCAACGACCTCTTCGGGTATATCATGGAGCGGCCCGAGGACTACATCCGTCCCTACCCGGCGGGCGACCCGGTCATCGTCAGGGTCGGCGACTTCATCGCCGGCATGACCGACCGTTACGCCATGGCCCTCTACGAACAGGTCTTTCTGCCTAAAGCCTGGCCGATCCTCTGAGTCCACCCGGCCGCGGCTTTGCCCGGTCCGCGTTTCATGTTAATATGCCTCCCTCGGGGGAATGGGCCCCGCGATCACTGAGGAGAATTCACGCCATGGCCAGAACCGAAGATCTACGTAAAATCGCCACCCGCCTCCGCATCCACTCCCTGCGCGCGACTACCGTGGCCGGCTCGGGACACCCGACGACCTGTCTCTCGGCGGCCGACCTGGCCGCCTGCCTCTTCTTCCGGGAGATGCGCTGGAACCCGAAGGACCCGAACGATCCCGCCAACGACGAGTTCGTCCTCTCCAAGGGCCACGCCGCGCCCCTGCTTTGGGCCGTCTATGCCGAAGCGGGCGTCATTCCCGTTAAAAATCTCCTCGACCTCCGGAAGATCACGAGCGAACTCGAAGGGCATCCCACTCCCCGGATGCCCTGGGTCAAGGCGGCGACCGGGTCATTGGGCCAAGGTCTCTCGGTCGGGGTCGGCATGGCCTGCGCCCAGCGTCTCGACCAGTCGCCCGCCCGGACCTTCGTTCTTATGGGCGACGGAGAGCTCGCCGAAGGACAGGTCTGGGAGGCCGCCAATGCCGCCGCCTACGCCAAGCTCCGCAATCTCATCGCCATCGTCGACGTCAACCGGCTCGGCCAGTCCGATCCGACCATGCACCAGCATGACATGGCCGCCCTGGCCCGCAAGTTCCGGTCCTTCGGCTGGAACACGGTCGCCGTCGACGGCCACAGGATCGCGTCCATCCTCGCCGCTTTCAAGAAAGCGGGGAGGGGCGGAAAGCCGACGGCGATCCTGGCCCGGACCCTCAAGGGCAAGGGCGTGAGCTTCATCGAGAACAAGAACGGCTGGCATGGGAAGCCCCTCAAGGCCGACGAGCTGGCCCGGGCCCTCGAGGAGCTCGGATGTCTGCCCGATATCGATGCCCGGCGCTTCATCCACAAGCCCAAGCCCTTCCGGAAGCGGAAGCGCGTCGTCGCCCCGGGCCTTCCCCGGACGCCCTACACCGAGAAGACGGCGACACGCCTGGCTTACGGCAACGCGCTGCTGGCCCTGGGCCGCGTCGATCCCTCGGTCGTGGTCATCGACGGCGACGTCAAGAACTCGACCTACGCCGACAAGTTCTTCGAGGCCTTCCCCGGGCGGTCGTTCCAGGGATTTATCGCCGAACAGAACATGATCGGCATGGGCATCGGCTTCGCCGCCAAGGGCTACGTCCCCTTCATAGCCACGTTCGCCGCGTTCCTGACCCGGGCCCACGACCAGATCCGCATGGCGGCCTATTCCTCCTCGAACATCAAGGTCTGCGGCTCCCACGTGGGCGTGAGCATCGGCGAGGACGGTCCCTCCCAGATGGGTCTCGAGGACCTGGCCATGTTCCGGGCCATCCCCGGAGCGGCCGTCCTCTACCCGAGCGACGCCGTGTCGGCCGAGGCCTGCGTGGAGGCCATGGCCGCGCACCGGGGGCTGGCCTATATCCGGACGACGCGGCCGGCGACCGCCATCCTCTATCCGGCGAACGAGTCATTCGCCGTCGGCGGCTCGAAGGTCCTGCGGAAAGGGGAGGGCGATGCGGTCACCGTCATCGCCGCCGGGATCACCGTCCACGAGGCCCTTAAGGCCCATGAATCGCTTAAGAAGGAAGGCTTCGGTCTTCGCGTCATCGACGCGTACTCTGTCGAGCCTCTGGATGCCAAGACGATCGCCCGCGAGGTCGCCGGGACCGGCGGCCGGGCTATCGTCGTCGAGGACCACTTTGCCGGGGGAGGCCTGGGCGATGCCGTCGCCCAAGCCCTGGCCGGAAAGGCTTCGCTCGCGCACCTGTGCATCCGCGAGCTGCCCCGCTCCGGGAAGCCGGACGAGCTCCTGCGGAAGTACGGCATCAGCGCCGACCACATCGTCCGGGCGGCGAGGGAGCTCGTGGCCGGTTGAGGATCCGCCAAGCCCTCCCGGCCCTCACGGCGGCCGCCGCCGTTCTGGCCGTCCTGTCCGCATGCAGCCCCGCTGCCGTCCCGTCGGCCGGCGCTATGGCCGAAGCTCTCAAGGGGACGGTTGTTGCGGTCACGGATGGGGATACCATCAGGGTCCGGCTGGCCGGCGGAAAGACCGAGCGGGTCCGTCTGATCGGCGTGGACAGTCAGGAGCTCGACGATGCCCGGGAGAACGTCCGGCTCATGGCCTTTCTCGCCAAGCGATACGCCTTCACGCGGCTTTACCGGGTCGAGGTGGAGCTTCTGCCCGGACCCGAGGCCCGCGATTCCTATGGACGCCTCCTGGCCTTCGTCCGGATGCCGGGAGGGGAGACCTTCAACGTGACCCTTGTCCGCGAGGGCTATGCCTTTGCTTTTCTGAAGTTCCCCTTCGACGAATCGCTCCGCAGAGAGCTCAAGGCCGCCGAGACCGAGGCCCGCCAGTCCGGCCGGGGCCTCTGGGGCCGGGAGCCCTACCCCGTTATCGCCGCTGCGGAAGCCGGCCGGAGGGTCGGCGATCTCCTGACGGTCCGCTTCCGCTGCCGCCGGTCGTTCAAGCGCAGCGGCTTTCGCCTTCTCGAGGCCGATCAAGCGGCGTTCGACGCCGCCATCCCCCTCGACGTCTTCCGTTCGCTTCCCGGCCCTCTCGATTTCGAGGGACGGACGATCGAGGCGACCGGGTTCATCGAGCTGTACAAGGGACGACCTCAGATCATGATCGGGATGCCCGTCCAACTCGAGCTCATCGATTGAAAGGAGCCCCGCCATGACTTCGAAGATCACGCCGGCCGTCCGGGCCGAGATAGATGCCGCCGTCGGCGCCGGGAACGCGTTCTCCGACCCGGACAGGACCTTCGATTACGCTCATGACGAGTTCTCGATGAAGGAGATCGCCCGGGAGCCGGACCTCGTCGTCCGCCCCGGGACGACCGGGGAGGTCGCGGCCGTGCTTAAGACCTCGAACGCCCATGGCATCCCGGTGACCCCCAGAGGAGGGGCCACCGGCCTCTGCGGCGGGTGCGTCCCGGCCTGCGGCGGCATCGTCCTCTCCCTCGAGCGGATGTCGCGCGTCCTCGAGGTCGACGCCGACAACCAGATGGCCGTGACCGAAGCCGGCGTCCGACTCTCGGACTTCACCAAGGCCGTCGAGGAGGCGGGACTCTATTTTCCCCCGCATCCCGGGGACGAGAGCGCCATGATGGGCGGCCTCGTCGCCACCAACGCCGGCGGCAGCCGGGCCGTCAAGTACGGCACCATCCGCAACTACGTCCGCGGCCTCGAGCTCGTCACGCCGGCGGGCGATATCCTGCGTCTCGGGGGCAAGCTGGAGAAATCGAGCACCGGCTACAACCTCATGCACCTCATCATCGGCTCTGAAGGGACGCTCGGCGTCGTCACGGAGGTCATCCTCCACCTCAAGGCCAAGCCCGGCCTCATGCGTTCGCTCGTCGTGCCGTTCGAGGAGCTCGAGCCGGCGCTCGAGACCGTCCCCCTCATCATGAAGCGGGGCATCGTCCCGCTCGCCGTGGAGTTCCTCGAGATCGAGCCCATCGCCCTGACCGAGGCGCACATCCACAAGAAGTGGCCGACGAAGCTCGGCCGGACCCACCTCCTCGTCATCCTCGACGCCCCGTCCGAAGAGGAGATGGACCGCTTGTCCCAGGCCGTGGCCGAGGTCTGCGTCGAAAAGGGGGCCATCGACGTTTTCATCGCCGACACGCCCAGCAAGCAGGATGAGGTCCTGGCCATCCGCTCGAAGATCTACGACGCCATCAAGTCCGGGACGGTCGAGATCCTGGACATTGCCGTGCCCCGGGCCGAAGTGGCCGGGCACGTCCACAAGGTCCGCGAGGTCGCGGCCAGGCACGGCGTGTGGCTGCCGACGTTCGGCCACGCGGCCGACGGCAATGTCCACACGCACATCATGAAGGCCCGCTATGAGGCCGGGGCGATGGTGCCCGTTCCGGAGGGCGAGTGGCGCCTGAAAGCGGACCTTATCCGGGACGAGCTCTTCCGTGACTGCAAGGCGCGCGGCGGGGTCATCTCGGGCGAGCACGGCATCGGCCTGGTCAAGAAGCCCTACCTCTCGCTCGTCCTCGACGAGCGCCAGATCGAGCTCATGCGCGGCATCAAGCGCGTCTTCGATCCCCATGGGATCATGAACCCCGGCAAGATCTTCGACTAGCTTTTCGCCCCGGGGGGACTGTCCCCGGAGAGGCCGTCCCCCCTATCCTGTCCGTGCCCGGACCGGCCGCGGGAGGCCATTTGCCAGGCGAAACGAATCGTGCTATGAATAGAGTACGCGGGTGATGAAATCCTGATCTGACAGGAGGTCGTGCATGATCGAACGGATCACGGAGATCTACGTCATCCTGGAGAACAAGCCCTCTCAGCTCGGCGACATCTGCAGCTTTCTGGCCGAGAATGAGATCAACATCGATGCCATCGGCGTCTTTCATGACACGGCGAAGTTCGTCGTCCAGCAGCTCAATAAGGCCGTCAAGCTCCTGTCCAAGCTGAACTATACGACCGAGCTGCGCGATGTCATCAGGGTCGACCTCGAGAACAGGCCGGGCGCCTTGGCCGAGATCACGACCAAGCTCGGGGACGAGGGCATCAACATCGAGTACTGCTACGGGACGCTGTCCCGCAAGGGCAACGGCGTCTCGGTCATCATGGACGTTTCCAACATCGAACGGGCCGTCCAGATCCTGGAGGCCTAGGCTCGCGTCCGGGACGGAACTTCCTTCGGATATTCTGGATCCATGCGCGACCGTGTTGATCTCGCCATCGTCGGGGCCGGCGCATCGGGTCTGTCCGCCGCGGCGAGCGCGGCCCGGCGGGGGGCTTCGGTCGCGGTCCTGGAGCGCCTGCCGCGGATCGGCCGGAAGCTCTTGGCGACGGGCGGCGGAAGGTGCAATCTCCTGAACGACGGCCTCGCGCCCTCCGCGTTCACTTCGACCGCCCCAAACCTCGTCTCGTCGGTCCTGGAGCGCTTCGGCGGGGCGGACATCCGGTCTTTCTTTGAAGGGCTCGGCCTGCGGCTTCAAGCGGACGACGCGGGCCGGGTCTACCCGGTGACGAACCAGGCCGGGTCCGTTCTCAAGGTCCTGGAGCTCGAAATGTCCCGTCGGGGAGTGACCATCCTGACCGGGTTCGACGTGGAAAGGATCGACCCCGCGGCCGGGCATTTTCTGATCGGCGCGGCGGACAGGCGCAAGGTCGAGGCCGCCGCCGTCGTCCTGGCCGGAGGCGGAAGATCCTATCCGGCCCTCGGCTCGGACGGCTCTTGTCACAGGCTTGCCGCCGTGTTCGGCCATAGCATCGTGAAGCCCGTGCCGAGCGCCGTGCCCCTGCTCGTCAAGACCCCGATATGTCATTTTCTCCAGGGACAGCGGATGCAGGTGCGGATCGAGAGCCGGGTCGGAGGCCGCCGCTTACAAGAGGCGGAAGGGGAGATCCTCTTCACCCAGTACGGATTCTCGGGACCCGCCGCGCTCGACGTCAGCGAGCGCCTGTCGATCGCCCTGAACCGCGATGGCCGGAAGGACGCGTCCGTGGCCATCGATTTTCTCCCCTTCATGACCGTCGAGCAGGTCACGGAGGAATTTTCGCGAAGAACGGCAGCCGGATGGGACTCGAAGAACCTCTCGTCAGGCTTGCTCCCGGAGAAGTTCTCCCTCGTCATGCCCCATGACCTCCGCGACGCAGGCCCCGCGCCCGGAAAAAGCGCCGCCTCGGCCACGGCCCGCAGCCTGGCCGCTTCCCTCAAGGCCTGGGAGTTCCCCGTCCATGGCACGCGCGGCTGGAATGAGGCCGAGTTCACCTCGGGCGGAGTGGATGCCCGCGAGGTCAAGCCGGGAACCCTTGAATCGAGGCTCCGGCGCGGACTTTACCTGGCCGGCGAGGTTCTCGACGTCCAAGCCGGCCGGGGCGGATTCAACCTCGCCTGGGCCTGGGCGTCAGGCTATGTCGCCGGCCTGGCCGAATGACCGGCCTGCTCGAGCCGCCTACATCCCCGGATAGAGAAGGGCGTTCAAGAGGAACTTGTATGTCCCGTGCGACTGGCCCCGGCTCTGACAGCGGACGCCGATGAGGATGATCCGGCCGTCTTTCCACTTCGTATCGACGACCGCGGCCTTCCGGGCGAGATATCCCTCGCCCAGCAGCCAGCCGCTCATCAGGATCTCGTCCTCGGGATAGGCGGCCACGACCTTGCGGTCCCACTCGTAGGACGGGGAGAACGTGTCGAGGGCCAGGCTGTTCACGAACATGGCCGGGGTTTCCTTGGGCAATCCGTAGCCGATGGGCGACTCGTTGTCGACGAGGAGGCGCAGGATCGAGGTCGGGCAGAAGAACGCCGTCCGGTCGACCCCGGTCAGGGCGTTGCGGGCGGGCGCGCCTAAATCGCTGATGGCGAACTCGACGGCCCGGTTGAGCGCGACCATCCGGCCGCCCTTCTCGACGAACGCCTTGAGGGCGTCGACGCCCTCTTGGCCGATCCCGCCTTCGTATTCCGGCGGCATCGGGCTCTGGCGGAACATCCTGGCCATGGGTGATTCCGCCCCGCCGGGCGCGGCGCCCGGGCGGGTCCCCTTGATCGTGTTGGTGTTCTCGTCGGCGAAGATAATGACGTCGAAGTCCGGACGCAGTTCGGCCTTCTTCTCTTTCGTGCCCTTGATATCGGCGTTGTGGAGCGTCTTGTAAGGGATGCCCATGTCGTCGAAGACGTAGCGCGTCCAGCCCTCGTCCATGTTGCCGCGCCAGGACTGGAAGAGCCCGATGCGGGGGAACTTGACCGGGTCTTTGGCCAGCGCCGCGACGTCGTCGACGTCGAGGACGGCGAGGTCGAACTTGTCGGCGAGCGCCGGCAAGGCCTTCTTCACCGCGGCCGAGTTCTTGACGATGAAGCAGCCGGCCTGGAGGTTGTGCCCCTTGACGGCGGCCGGCGCTTTCGTCCGCCAGACCTCGGCCCCGTCCTTGAGCAGGGCGATGGCCAGGGCATAGGACGCGTTGACCCGGGTGTCGAGGAGGAAATACTCGCTCTTCCCCTGCGCCGGCACCTTGGGATAGGGGACCGCGTTGATCTTTTCCAGCTTGGCTTCGAAGGGTTCTTCGACCTCGTCGCAAAGAACGCCCATCTGGAGGGGCAGCGTCCAAGCGGCGTTGTCGTAGGGGGGGACCGGCGGTCCGCCGGGGTACTGCCGCATGTCGGGGTACTTCTGCTTTTCGAGGAGCGACCAGGCGAAGGTCTTATAGGGCTGGGCCGTCTTGACCACGAACGAGCCGGCGTTGTAGATCCGGCCCCCGGCGACGAAATCGGACTTGGCCTGGTGGAGCTCGATGCCGCCCATCTTCAGGACCTCGAGCATCTTGAGCATGGTCGGGTAGTCCCTCTGGATGGCCGGGATGACGAAGGCGTAGGGCTGGCCCTTGTCCGTCTTCTCGACGGCATTCTTGTTCATCTGGTAGAAGTTGAAGAGCAGGTCCTCTTTGTGCAGGCCGGCCGTCTTGATCATGCTCTTGGACAGCACGAGCTCGTAATCGACCAGGTCGCGCAGCCGCCACCAGCCGCCCGGCCAGGGATCGACGAAGTCCATCCTCTTTTCGTGGAAGCCGGTTTGGAGCTCGTTCGGCTCGATGTAGATGGGGCTGGCGACCCGGACCGAGGCCGCTTCGCTGAGGATGCCGATGACGTTGTGGAGCCAGGAGGTGTCGTCGCAGGCGCCGATCCACCAGGCCGTATAGGAGCGGCCGTTGACGACGCCGCTCAGGCCGTGCTTCTGGAGATCGTAGCTCATCCCGGTCCCGACGAGATTGACGCCGCGCCAAACGGAGGGCTGGATGTTCGGGAGGGGCGGATCCATGAACGGCGGGACGAAGAGCCGGGCGCCGTTGGAGCCCTGCTGGTGTTCGTCGACATGGATCTGGGGCAGCCAGTCGTGATAGAGGACCTTGGTCACGGCCCGTGTCTCGGGCAGGTTGAACATGTACCAGTCACGGTTGTTGTCATGGCCGGCATAGTGGTGGTACAGCCAGGGCATGCCGCCGCCTTCGTAGGGGGTCCCGACATACTTCTTGTACCAGTCGACGACCATCTGGTTGCCGTCGGGATTGTGCGAGGGCACGAGCAGCACGACGACGTCGCTGAGGATCTTGGCGGCGTCGAAAAAGGTCTTCCCGGCGACGAGGTCGTAGGCGAGCTCCATCGACATCTGGGACGCGGCGATCTCGGTCGCGTGCAGGGAGCAGGTGATGAGGACGATGGCCTTGCCTTCCTTGGCCAGCTTGCGGGCCTCGTCGGCAGGGGTCACGCGAGGGTCGCGGAGCTTGTGCGTGATCTCTTTCCAGCGGTCGAGCTTGGCCAGGTTCTCAGGGGTCGAGATGGCGGCCATGATGATCGGCTTCTTGAGCACCGATTCGCCGATCGTGAACAGCTTGAGCTTGTTCGTCTCCTGGGCCAGCTTTTCGAAGTAGGACCTGATCTGGGTGTAATCGGCCAGCTTGCGGTCCTCGCCGACCTTGTGACCGAGGTACTTGTCCGGCGGCGTCTGGGCCGCGGCGATGCCGGCGGCCAGGCAGAGAGAGGCCAAGGCGAGGGCCAGCGGAGCGATGAGGGGGGATCTCTTCACGGGCGACCTCCTGAGGAAGTTCAAAGAGGTCTATCTACCACCGGGAGATAGGGCTGTCAAGACAGCGGCCAATAAAGGAGTTCGAGCGATTCCACAAGATCGCTTGGGACTCGGCGGGAAGAGCGACCCGGGGCTTATCGGGCCACGGATCGAACGGTGACGGGGATGACGGCCTGCCGCGCCTTTCCGTCAACGAAATAGGGTTGATATCTCCAATGCCTGACCGCGTCCTTCGCCGCCGCTTCGAAGGCCGGGTTCGAACTGAAAACGGTCCGCACGCCGATGACGCGGCCCGTTTCGTCGATGCGGATGCTGAGGGAGGCATGATCGCCGGGAACGGGCGCGGGGGCCCCGGGCGGCAGCACGGGGTCGACGATCCTGATCAATTGGGGCGGCGGCAGATCCAGATCGATGACGACGGCGCCGCGCTCGAATTCGCGGATCTTGGCCTCTTCGTCAGCGGCCCTCCGCGGGGGAGGCGGGGGAGGGGGCGTCGGATGAGGCATCATCTCCTCCGGCCCCGTGATCCGCAAGGTCAGAAAAAAGGTCTTTCCGGCGCCATCCTCGAGACCGAGGACGGTCGACCGGCCGCCCTCGAGCTCGACCGTCTCCCTGAGAAGGGTCTCGAAGCGGTCCCCGGTCTTTTCGAGCACGACGGCGAACAGCCGGACAGGCTGGATGAATTCCGTCATGAGCAGGACGATCTGAAACGGCCTGTTTCCGAGCGAGAATGGCTGCCGGACGCGGTCGGGGGCCTGCCCGCCCTCGCCGATGACAAGAGCGGTTTCGGAGACGAGGCTGGCTTCGCGGAGGTTGAATGTCCTGAGAAGGCAGGCCTTCTCCGCGTCCAGATCCCCGGCGGTGGCCAGGCGCGCCGAGAAGGCTGGCCGGAGCGAAACAGGGACGGCGGCCTCACCAGGTCCCGCCTTGGCTGTGCGGATCGCCTCATAGACGCGGAAAGTGAGATCGAGCCGTTGACCGGCATCGGCGTGCCCGGTCACACCGACGGCCGACAGAGCCACCGTCAAAAGGCACCGGTTTAACCATCCTGAGCGCTGCATGACCGGACCTCCCCTCGTTCTATCGATATCGAGGATGTGCCGGGCCCCGAAGAACGCGGCGTCTT
>Ga0105107_10002472_pt1 | contig 12165 bp, 5 predicted proteins | sample PPLLaktember2015_6_FD_79335 | JGI IMG/M metagenome (GOLD analysis project Ga0105107, IMG submission 79335) | Freshwater sediment microbial communities from Prairie Pothole Lake near Jamestown, North Dakota, USA - PPLs Lake P8 Core (1) Depth... | ecosystem: Environmental > Aquatic > Freshwater >... | reverse complement strand
GTGAAGGATCGGGTTCTGCTCCATGATTCACGCCGGTCGACTCCGGGAACCAACACGCTTTTATAATCGCCTAGCATAACAGCTTCATCCACATATCGTGGATTTGGATCAGCGCCCTTATACCGGGTCAGATAGAAAATATTATTTCCGGCCAGGTATATGGTCAAAGGTCTCATATTATTCTTTTCAAAGTCAAATGAAAAAGAAATACTAATATTGTCAAGCGCAAGGAAAGATGCTTTTTCGATATGGATGTCCAATAATCTGCCATAGTAATTTTTGAGTAACATACCGGTTTGGCGGTTCCTCATATCTGTCGCAGTTTTCGGAACATTATAAGTGGTGATCATACTTGGTGCTTCATAAAATGCACGATTGGAATTTATTAGAGAATGGCCGAATACACCCCTGAAAAACAGATCGAAACTCCAGTTTTTCCATTTAACCGAGTGTCCAAATCCTATCATTGATTTAGGTAATCCATTGCCGTTCACTTTTAAATCTTCCACATCAACCCAACCGTTTTCACTAATATCTTTGACCAATAAATTACCATCTTCATCAATCCTGTCAAAAACATATCCCATCAATTGACCTGCAGGACCACCTTCACTAACTCTTGTAATAAATGTACAACACATACCGGGGCTGCCGAGTTGACCCAGATTTTCTGTAACAGTTCCCAGAATTTTATAATTATAGATACCTGTAGTGGAAATGATCTTATTTTTTAATCCCCATGCAGCTGCAAAATATAGGCGATAGGAAAGATCTTGAGTCTGAATCAAATTGTAATTAAGGGTGAGCTCTTTCCCCGAATTTTGGATTTCACCACTGTTTAACCAAAGGTAATTCCAATATCCGTAATACATTTTGTCAGATGAAACATAATATTCCATTAAAAGATTAAATGCTGTTGACTTGTAATAGTCGAATGTACCCTGAAGCTTAGATTCGAAAAGTGAAAAATCAATTCCCATATCAAATTCTCTTTTTCTTTCTGCCTTAAGATCGGGATTTGCAAAATAATTTTGCTGGTACATGGGTATCCATTTGCTGCCGTATGGATAACGATTTCCGTAAGTAATCAATCGGGAGAGTGATTGGTAGCTCGAAGATGGGATATTTCCGGTAACACCATAGCTCATTCGCAGTTTGAGAAATTGCTTCCACTTATAGGCGATTCCGATGGATGGGAAAGGAGCCCATTTTTTATTGATTCCCAGTCGTGATGATCCTTCATATCGATAGGATGCATTGAGCAGCCAGTTTTTCCAACCTAAATGAATAATACCAAAAAACCCGGCAAGCCTGTGCGTGCTTTTCCCACTTTGAACATCGGAATTTCCGCCTTTAATACTACCTGCGGCCTCAAGATTATTATAGGTAAACTGATCGGTAAGAAAGCCATTCACAGATGTGTAAAGGCCCTCATTCATAAAATCCTGGTAGCTGTAACCTCCATAAATATCTGCGATTACATCTGCAATTGGTGTTCCTGAAAAATGCAGTGTAGCTTCAAACAGTTTTGAATAAGTATCATCCTGCTTGCGCGTCGCAACTCCCTTATAATTTGTGCCTCCAAAAAGATCATTTTTGCTAAAATACTTTGATGAGGAAAGCTTGTCTGTCTGATCTGCAAAATGGGTATCCAGTGAAAGCCATTTGGCCAATTTTAGTGAAGCCTTAACATTAATTTCAAGAAAGCGTTGCTTACCTTCATTTTTATTCAGGTCAATAAGTGAAACCGGATTGTAATAATCAAAGAATACTTTCTGGAAATAGCCTCCGTATTGATTATATTCCGCGTCATCAGAACTTACCGGTGCCGTAGGGTTGTATATGGGTGCATAATGAAATGCTTCATCGAAACTATAGTTGATTTCTTTATCGGTACCGGCAATTCCCATGTATAATTTGAGCTTGTCCTTGAAAGCAGTCTGTGCCAGGTTTATCCTACCGTTAAGTTGCTCAAATCCCGAGTGTCGCAGAATACCGTTAACGTTCCTGTAATTCAAAGAGAAACGCCACGATGTCTGCGTTGTACCTCCTTCAACGGATAAATTGTGAACGTTAGATAAGGCTATCTGTTCAATTTCATTATACCAATCAGTTGAAGATCCATAATCGGTACCCATTCCGATTTCATTTGACAACTTGCGCCAGGATTTTGCATCCAAAACCGGCGTATTTTTTGCAACGGTTTCAACTGTTACATAGCTGTTCAGTTTAATCTGATTATGATTTGGTTCTCCTTTCCGGGTTGTTATAATGATCACCCCATTCGAACCCCGCAATCCGTAAACTGAAGAACTTGCCGCATCTTTCAAAACAGTTATTGATTCAATATCATTCGGATCAAGGTTGCCATTGAAACCACCAGGTATGCCATCAATAACTATCAATGGTTGGCTGTAATTATTAAAAGTATTAAGTCCACGGATACGCAAGTAAAAATCCATGTTCGGATTTCCGCCGGCTTTAGATACCGCAAGTCCCGCGATTTTCCCCTGGATCAACTCCACCGGTGTATTCAGGTATCCTTTATTAAAATCAGTTAAGTTTACTGTTGTAACAGAAAGGGCTGTACGTTCTGATTCAAAGGATCCATATCCTATGTTAAATGGAGTTTGGTTTGAATCAGTTATGTTTGAATCTGCAACTTCTGTCTGACATTCGAGTTTCAATAATAAAGACAAAAGAAGAATTGTGATAATGGATTTTCTCATATCCGTAGTTGTATCATGGTAATCCAAGATATATTAAATTCAGATTATTCTAATAAAAAATTCCGGACTTTTGGAATCTTTATTTATATGCAGAACTCCAAATTTTACATCTACAACGTATAAATTCCGCTAATTATATACTTATCAAACCTTATCAAACCCTATCAAACCTCCTTTAAATTTGTTTATATCCAAAAACACACTCCATGTCCAGAATATTCATCACCGGCTCGGCTGACGGACTTGGACTACTGGCTGCGCAAATATTGATCAGTCAGGGTCATAAGGTGGTGCTTCATGCTCGTAATACCGAAAGAGGAAACCATGCATTGCGAAAGGCACCAGGCGCAGAAAGTGTACTTATAGCCGATCTATCGCTCATGGAGGCTACCAAAAGACTGGCTGAAGAAGCGAATGCATCAGGCACATTCGACGCTGTGATCCACAATGCAGGCGTTTACCGGGTATCGAATCCGGTGACCTTTGCAGTAAACAGCCTTGCACCCTATATTCTCACCTGTTTGATGAACCCGCCCCAACGACTCATTTAACTTAGCTCTGGTTTGCATATGCATGGAAAACAGGAGATTGGCATGAAGGCATTCCGGGAAGGACAATATAATTATGGTGACACGAAATTGCATGTCATTTTACTGGCAAAGGCCATATCCCGCAGATGGCCGGGTGTGTTCGCCAATGCAGTTAATCCCGGATGGGTACCCACAAAAATGGGAGGTGCCGGTGCACCGGATAATCTGGCAAAAGGCGCTGAAACCCAAAGCTGGCTGGCAGTCAGCAATGATCCGGACGCGTTGGTCAGCGGGCGTTATTTCTTCCACAGGAAAGAACGGAATTATCTGCCGCTAGCAGATGATATAACCCTCCAGGAAAATTATCTGGCACTGTGTGAAAAGGTAAGTAATATCCGATTTCCTGAATAAAACTTACTGTCCAATCTTAATGACCTGAATATCCTTTTTCAGAAAGAGAGACTCGAATTCTGCCATGATCTCTCCCGTGTCTTCTGTAGCTTGAATATACACCAGCAACTGGCCGTTTTTGCATCTGCGAACATGATCATTCATATTAACCGAGAGCCATTTGGATGCATTTTCCATACCAAGAAGCTTGCCTGGGCCAGTAATCGTACATGAAATTTCATTGTCGGCAAGATAAACCTGATTTCCATCGGCATCAATTATTGTCAGTGTAAGCATGGTAACCTCATTTATACCGGTTGGATTATCCTTTACAACTGTACACTTTATGGCAGTTGGATATCCGGTTGTCAATACAATGTCTTCAGAAGATTTTTTATTGCCGGAATACGCTAATGCCTTTAATTCGCCGGGTTCAAACGCAATATCCCAATAATTTATACCTGTTTCCGTATTTCGTTTTTGGCGTTTGCCAATAACATTATTATTCAGGTACAGTTCAACTTCATCACAATTAGAGTAACAAACCACCCTGATTGAATCGCCGCTCTGATAATTCCACGATTTTTTGTTATCAAACCAGTTATAAAAAGCCCTTCCTGTTTTTCTTGCTGTGCCAATATATACCATTGGTTTATCGCTCCAAAGCGATTGCCTGAAAAAGCCAATGGGTTTTATATTATGAGCCATATCAAGCAGTCCTGAAGAAGAGCCCCGCGATGGCCAGGTGCCCGACTCGCCAAGATAATCTGCACCGGTCCAAAGGAACTGGCCAAAAATGAAATCATTCTCTGTTACGCTTTTCCAGGAAAGAATGTCGTGCCGGTTTTCACTACCATAAAGTATCCTTTTTGGAAATCGTTCATGATCGATATTGTAACGGTACTCGGTATAATTATAACCCACCACGTCGAGTGCCTGAGGATAGGCCGTCTCGTTCGACATAACGGCGCCTGCCAGAGCAGCAGTAACCGGTCTGGATGTATCAATGCTCCGTACCAGCGCGGCCAGTTCGGTTGCAATATCTCCCAACCGCTGTGCACTCGGTTGACTGGGTTGATAACCAGATACATGATACTGTCCGATCCCTTCCTTGTCAAGTATCGGATGCGTGTACGGGTCGTTCGGGTAATCGACTTCATTGCCGATGCTCCACAGGAAAACCGATGGATGGTTTCTGTCGCGCATGATCATAGATGTAACGATTTCCTTACCATGTTCCCGGAAATATTCGGCAGCTCCCTGAAACCCCGGATCCCCGACATTCCAGCCAACAAGCCATTTCTTCTTCGGATATTCCCATTCATCAAAAGCCTCATCCATTACCAGCATTCCCAATTCATCACACATGTCGTACAACTCGGTCGATTGCGGATTATGACTCATCCGAATCGCATTGCACCCGATTTCTTTCAGTTGAAGAATCCTGTTTTTCCAAACAGTTTTTGGCACCGCCGCTCCGAGCACACCGGCATCATGGTGAAGGCAGACGCCTTTAATTTTCATCCATTTGTTGTTCAAAGCAAAGCCTTTGTCAGGGTCAAACTTTAAATAACGGATGCCCACATTCACCCTATTTTCATCCACGGTTTTGCCATTTTCAATAACTGTGGTCCTGAGTTGATACAGGTAGGGACTATCAACCCCCCAAAGTTGCGGGTTCTTTACCGTTAAAGAATGATTTTGCGTAAATGTTTTAAAATCTGAATTGCTTAATTTCTTTCTTACGGATGAAACCACTTTCCCTTCTTTAGTAAGGAGTTCATGAATGATCTCAATTGCGCCGGATTGAGGACTTTCTTTTTTCAGTGTGGTTTCCACATGGATCACCGCTGATTTCTCATCCACTGCTTCGGAACGGTAAAATACACCCCATAAACCAATATGTGTATTGTTTGACTCAACCAGCCTTACAGGCCGGAATATTCCTGAGCCCGTATACCAGCGCGAATCAGCATCCCGGCTATGATCTACCCTTACGGCCAGAATATTGTCTTTTCCGGGTTTAACGTATGGGGTGACATCATATATGAACGAAGTGTAGCCGTCATAATGTTTACCAAGCCAGCGTCCGTTGAAATAAACTTCGCTGTTATTATAAACCCCTTCGAAATAGATATAGAAACGCTTGTTCAACGTTGAAGCCGGAATCGTAACTTTTGTGCGGTACCAGCCAATTCCACCGGGCAGGTATCCCATACAGCTTGCATACTGGGGACTGGGAATCTGTTTCACGCTCCAATCGTGGGGTACCTGCACATTCTCCCATTTTGAATCATCAAGCAATTCATTTTCACCATATTTGACATCTCCCAGATTGAACTTCCAGTCGTTTATTGTTTTTGATTGCCCAAATCCCTGTGCATATAGTGAACCGATCTGAAGGGCAAGAATGAAGGTTAAAATGATTTTAATAATTCTGGTTTCTGACATGACTTTGTTTTTATATGGTTAAGGCTTATCTTTTATATTTAATAATCTTTCTTGTTTGTGCAGAACGATCACCGCTTCCTGAAACCAGGTAAACGCCTGCTGATAAATCGGATACGGGGAAAACCACTTTGTTTTGCCCCGGTTCAACTTCCCTCATTTGTATCAGGTTCCCTGAAATGCCATACAGCATAACTTGTCGAAATACAACCCCGGAATTGAAAGTTGCCACAATCTTATCACCCTGGGCATTTAAGAATGCATTAAAGTCCTTGCTTTCGATGCCGGATGAACTCACTGCAGTACCGCTTTCCAGATCGGCGGTATATGTAACCACGGAACGTGCGGGGACGATTAAATTGTCCGATGATAAATCAAGGTGTTGTTTTGTAAGGTTTGAAAATTCGTCGGTAAGGAAAAGCAATTGATTTGTCAGCGTTTTAACGTCAGCATTTGCAAGCGAAAGAGTTACGGCCCTGGCTTCGGAAGTGAAATTTACCGCCACCAGAACCAATTGATTTTCTGTATCATTTATGTAAGCGGAAAAAACAACATCATGATATATTTCTTTCAGGCTTAATTCATCAGAACGGGAGGTTTCAATTCTTATCATTCCCGGCCTGATAAAATGCGAGAAATTCCCCAGTGCAAAGAACAATTTAGTTAGGTGAAATTCTCCATTGTTGTTGCCTGTATTGGTAAACGCTTCAATTAAACCAAACCTCGATTCACCTGCATGTTTTCCTTTTTCAAAGGTGGTCCACCATTGCCATGCGCTTGTATTCGCAATATTCAGATCGGCTGTAATGATTCGGGCAAGGGATAGGGCACAATCCGTTTCAGACAATTTCTCTGATCCTGGGTACCCTTCACGGTAACCCGAACCCAGAAGTGAGTATTCGGTTTGCCATAGCTCCGGCACAGGATTTAATGCCATGGCATTTCCGGTGAGGGAATTGCGCTCATCTACCAGAAGGTTGCCATAATCGCTCCAATAGCTGTGAAAGGAAACGATGTTTGAAACGGTTTGTGTGCCGACAAGCGATAAAGCAGAATTTGCATTCCGGAATACGGCCAGCTGATTATCCGCATGACCGGTTCCTCTCAGCAGGTTCGCAATACTTCCTGCTTCCGATAAGAATATTTCTGTACTGAGACTTCGGCCCGAGAACTCATTATGAATCGCCATGGCAAGGTCATATATCTCCTGATTCGTCCACGGGCTTCCTTCCTGGTCAACGTTTCCTCCGCTTGCTGACGGAGCCCAACCCCACTGAGGTTCATTCAGCGGGCTGATGTAATCGAAATGCACGCCTTCGCCTTCAAAATGTTCCACCACATCGGCAAGAAAACGGGCATAATGATCGAAATTTTCAGCCTTCAATATGGTTGACATGGGAGTGCCAAAATCCCGGAATCCCAAATTTTTTTGGGTATATAAAACAGGGGGACTGTTTACCCACCCGATTATATCGGGAACATTGTACGTAGTAGCTGCCTCTTTTAAAAACCATTGTTGTCCGCTCTGTTTGTTCCAGTTATAGGTTACACTATCCGGGTTCAGAAAACCCTCCGTACGCCTCGATTCATTGCTGATCCTGCTGGCATTGCCCTGCTCTGCAGTTCCGGCTCCAATGTTAAACCTCCATGATGATAATCCGATACCCCCGGGATTTCCATTCCCGTCTTTTCCGACACTAAACAACAGTTCGGCCAGTTCATTTTTCTTTTCTTCGGGCCAGTACTTGCCAATTAGTTCCGAATTCCAGGCATCCGATGAACCAAAATTCCGGATGGTTTGCTTTTTTGCATTCAAATCAATTGTAATCTGAAGCGGAGACCCTGAAGTTTCCCATACAGTTTTTGAACCTGTCGGTTCAGGGATTTCCGTTCCAGTGTATAAAGCCTCTATCTGGTTGGAAGACAGTGCAATATCAAATATTTTTATATCATCCAGTCTTGCTGTAATATAGTAGTTATCTGACCGGTATGGATTTCCCCCGAAGAAAAGCGAATCGCCGTGGATTAAATCCGGAGTAAACATGGTATATACCTTTGAAGCCAGTTGGCCATTGATGTATAGTGATACCTGTTTTCCACTGAATGTAACAGCGATGTGCATCCATGTATTTTTTGAAAGCGGACGTGCATCCACATTTTCATAGGTGCTATATTCCCTGCAATCGCTTATTAGCGAACATTGATTGGCTCCCCAGCCGTTTTGAGGAGTGAAATAAAGATTTGAACCGGTTTTGGCATTATGAATTTCGAAAATCTGATGCCAGGAGGTTGCCCCTTCATTTTCCCAGTAGAAAAAGAATGAAACGGTACAACTATCCGTATCAAGAAGTTGCTGGCTTAAGACAGCAAAGCTTTTCTTTGTTGCCGAAAAGCGCAACACTTTTCCCCTTGCCGGGTCATCAAATAAGCTTGTGTTGTTATGCAGATAAAGCACAGTATTCCCCGAATTATCCACAACCTGATCATTCTCAAAAGAATAATCGGCAACCGGTTGTACATAATCCTGGGCGCCTGTTATTTTTCCTCCTATGAAAAGAGACAGGAATAAACCCCGGGAAATGATTGAAAACTTCGACATGTACGTATTATTTGGGCAAAGCACAAATCCGGCCCATAGCCTGTTCGAATTTGTACCCTTACAAATTCGAACAGGGATAAAACCAGAGACTGGTTGCTATATTTAGAAAACAGTTGTATAAATTTTGAATTCAGAAGTAACGCTAAAACCGTTTATCGTTTTTATGATTTCAAATTCGACCGGGGTTTCTGAAATATCAACCGGTGAGGTTCCGCTTATAATTTCTTCCCCTGTAGACTTTAAATGGAGTGAAACTCCTTCTGTCAGCGTAAAATTCAGGATAGCTGATTTCAGTTGAGCGGGCGTTACGCCAACCAGAAAAACACCAAAGAAAGTCTGCCCGGGATAAGCCAGTTGAAGTTTATTGATTTCATCATCAGTGGCCACAGTTAAACCGTCTTCTGAATATTCAATTGCCGTATTACCAAGAACATTCAGATCTGAAATTACAGGATAAAAAAGCGCTGCAACAGAATATTCATTGGGTAAACCATCCTGTACGACAGTGAATTTCCTGATTATGGGTTCAAGTGTATTAATATCAATCAGGTTTAACTGGTAATTGTCGTCACCTCTTCCCTGCAATAGTGTTCCTTCCTCACTGTATACCTTTGCGGATGAACTGTTGGCACTGAAAAGAGGTGGCCTTTTGTTAATCAGCACGGCAAAATCTTTATCCGAAATTCCCGAGACCCGGTTAATGAATCCTATGGGAATCGATATCTTGTTTCCTTCAATAATTCCTTCGGGACTGTATCCTGCCAGGGCATTGTCGATGGCAAACCGGGTAAAGTTATTTCCATTGTTACCAGGATTTACGGTAATTTGTTGTGTACTTACCTGCTGAACAAACTTTCCTGTTTCTTCGTTGAAACTTGATGCAACCATTGTGATGGTATAAGTACCGGAGCGCAGGTAGGTATATTCAAAGTCAATTCCCCTGTTCGGAGGTAATCCGGCATTTCTTGATTCCGAAATCTTTGAATAATCCTGTCCTTCATCACCGGGCCAGAATGAAAATGTTTCACCTTCCCCGAGGTTTTTTATATAAACCGGTTCAAGAACATCCACTGAAGTCTTGCTCAACTCCATATCTGCTCTTGGCTCAACAAAAATGTCGTATTCACTGCTGCATGCCAGAATAAAAAACGAGAGGCATGCAAAAACGGCTGTATTATGAATAATTCGCTTCATCATTTTAGTTGTAAAGTTAGTACCCCGGATTCTGAGTGATGATACCGTGTGAAAGTTCAATCTCAACCTGTGGGATAGGCAAAAGCTCATGTACACCTTTTACATAGTTGAAATATTGTTTTGACTTGGCCACCTCAGCTTTATAGGCTTCAGTGAGAACATCCCCGGCAGTGCCATACCGAAGAAGATCGAAATACCTTTCGCGTTCGCCGGCCAGTTCTTTCCGGCGTTCAATCTGTATTTTGTCGCGAACATAAACATACGGGCCATAGTCAAGCGTATATTTGAAAATATTGTCGATTTTCGGAATGGATGCTTTCAGATTTGCCCTGATATCATTAATAATATCGATGGGAGTAATGGCGTCTCCGGTTTCGTTCAGCGCTTCGGCATACATCAACAACACATCCGAATACCGTAATAATGTAAAGTTGCGTGGAGAGCCACCTCCACCTGGAGGCACTTCCGTATTGGCAATCAGGAAGAACTTGACAAACCGCTGAAAGTTTTCGGTAAAAACACCTCCCCAATATTCGTTGTATTCAGGAGGATTATACCCGATAGGTTGCATATTATGGGAATAGCATCCGTAAAGATTTCTCGGATCGATTCCTTCATTTGTCATGACATCCATTAACGATTTTGAAGGACAAAACACATTATTATATAAATCATCGATTTGGTTAAACAGATTGATTTGGGAAGGATCAACGCCCGTTGCAGTCATACTTAAAACCATATATACGGGCTCTTTATTCTGGGTGAGGTTCTGATAATCTACTCTCCACATATTCGGCCAGAGAGTAAATCCGTGTTTGGGACTCATTGTGGCATAATTCTGATAAACTCCGGTTCCGTTTGGTTCTGCCATTTCAGTCTGTTCAAAGTCATCCACCCTCAGATTCAGCTTGAACCGTTCTTTCCATTGGTCCCACGTTAATTCAGGATAAAATTTTTCAATTTTCAACACGTCATTGTAAGTAAGTGTGGCGTTAGGATCGCCGTGATTTGCAACGATTGTTTTGCCGATTTTTGCAGCTTCTTCCCAAAATTCGGATTTCTGTCCCTGGGTGGCCTGTGTGATAAGCACTTTCATCAGTAAACTCAAACCTGCATACTGACTGATTTCTCCGTAATCTTCGCTTGGAATATATTCACTCAGCAGAATACAGGCAGTTCTCAGGTCTTTTTCGATATACGCATACGTTTCTTCTTTCGTGGAACGTGGTACAGCGGGGTTGTCAATGTCCTGCTCTTCGGGGATAACAGATAATCCGCCAAAGGTTCGTACCAGGTTAAAATAGTAATACGCCCTCAGGAACAGTGCCTGACCGTATATTTGCTGCCACCTGCGCACGTCGGTATCATATACTCCATCAACATATTCCAGCTGAATATTGTCGTTAATATGACTTAACAACTGATTTGCTTTATAAATCCCTCTGTAATTAATGGTGTACCACGAACGGACCCAGCTGTTTTCCGATGTGATATTGAAGTTCTGCAGTCTCAGGCCATCGTCGCCAAAGTTTGAGTACGATGTGGACTGGTAGATAAAATCATCACTTAATACATCGCCGATAAGTGCAAGGGTATTTTGAAAATCACCACTGCGCAGAACAGTATATGCCGAGTTCAACGCTAATTGCAGTTCGTTTATCGTTAAATAGAAATTATCTTCGGTTGCTTTCCCCTTAATCTCCACTTCAAGAAAATCTTCACATCCTGTTGACAGGGTAAGAAACAGTATGATGGATAAATATTTATTTCTCATTGCTTCCTGTGTTAAATGTCCATTATAATTCCTGCCATAAAAGTCCTTGCCTGAGGATAAGATCCACGGTCGATTCCCATGAAGGTATTGCTTTCGTTTCCTATTTCAGGATCAAAGCCCGAATAGCCGGTTATAGTTATCAGATTATACCCTCCTATGTATGCTTTCAAGCTTCCCAATCTGAGTTTTTCGGTTATTTTTTTTGGAAATGTATAAGCAAACTGCAGGTTTCTCAACCGCAAATACGAGCCATCTTCAATATAAAAATCCGAGATTCTGTAATTGCGGTTATAGTCAATTGTATTGGTTAATCTGGGATAAGGCCTATTTTCATTTTCTGTTGTATAAGAGTTCCCGATTAAACCCTGAACGGCGTTATTACTTCCGTGATATCCGTAAAAATCGTACCGCTGTACATTGAAAATGTCATTTCCCTGGACTCCCTGGAAAAACATGGTAAGTTCAAAACCACTGTATCGAAATGTCATATTTAAGCTATAC
>Ga0105107_10002469_pt1 | contig 12172 bp, 8 predicted proteins | sample PPLLaktember2015_6_FD_79335 | JGI IMG/M metagenome (GOLD analysis project Ga0105107, IMG submission 79335) | Freshwater sediment microbial communities from Prairie Pothole Lake near Jamestown, North Dakota, USA - PPLs Lake P8 Core (1) Depth... | ecosystem: Environmental > Aquatic > Freshwater >... | reverse complement strand
GTCCGCGTCCAGGGCGTCAGCGCCGAGCTCGAGCCCGGATCCGATTTCGGGAACCACCGCGTCGATACGGGGTCAGTCAGCCTGGAGCTTCCGGAGCTCTGGGGGATGGCCGCGCTCTACGGGGAATTCTCGCTTATCAGGCGGCGGGCCTACGATGTCGAGGCCCCCATCAAAGGTCACGGGCTCTACGTCGCGTCCAAGCTTCGGACGGGGAGGTTCTCGCTCCTCCTCGAGCTGAAGGACTACCGCGAGCTCAACTTCGAGTACGGCCGTCCGCCGCTTCTCGAGAGCGAGGAGCTCGAGATCATGGCTGGTCAATTCGATCTCGACCGGACGGACGTATCGGGCTTCGCCGCCCGTCTCGACTATTACGCGCCGGCCTCTGAGACGCTCCTTTACACGAAGTTCCTGAGCGTCGATGACAGCCCCGAAGTCCACCGGCTCTTCGGATCCTACGACCGGGAGATCGCGCATGTCCTGGCCGGGATCGAAAAGAAGTTCTCCGGCGGGGGCTACATTCATGGATTGGCCGGCTGGCGGTGGGAGGACGCGACGTCCATTGCCTTCATGAGCACGGACGGGGGGACGGTCCATTATCAGATCAACACCAACTGGCCCCTCGGCGGCCGCGGCTGGAGCCTCGAGGGCGACTGGAAGCACAAGGTCTTCGACGGCGAGGACTACGACTATTCGGAGATCAGGTCCAGCCTGTCGCTCCACCGGTCGCCACGCTGGGTGCTCTCGGCTCTCTACGAAAGATCGACCGACCCGGCCGTCGTCTTCATGTCCGGCCGGAAGAACTGGTGGGCGGGGCAGCTCGAGGTCCGGTTTGCGGGCGGGCATTCCGTCCGGCTGTTCGTCGGCTCGACCAAGGGCTCGATGAAGTGCGCCGGCGGCGTCTGCCGGCTCTTCCCGCCGTTCGAGGGCGTCCGCCTGGAGGCCTTTCTGAGATTCTAAAGGTATTTCTTGATAGCCGCGACGATCTGGGATTCGGAATAGCCCGACTCTTTGTATCGGATCGTCATGTTCCGGTCGAGGACGATGTTCAGGGGGACATAGCCCTCTCCGTAGATCGCCCAGAGGGTCTCAGCATCGTCGTCGAGCACGGAGAAGGTCAGCCCATATTCGGCCGCCCAGGCCGCCGTAGAGCCGTCGATCAAGATCGTCAACATCTCGAAGCCCTGGTTCTTGTTGGTCTGGTAGAGGGCTTCGGCCACCTCAGCCTCGCTCCGGCAGGGCCCGCACCAATCGGCGGAGAAATCGATCAGGACCACTTTTCCGAAATACGAGTACAGCGAGACCGTCTGACCGTTCTGATTGACGGCGGTGAAATCGGCGGCGATCGCATTGACGAGAGAGCCGTAGGTCGCAGGCGCGGCGGTGAAGGTCAGGCCGGTCAGCGAGAGGGAGCCCACCTCATAGTTCGAAGGCGTAAAAGCGCGGTTCCGGAGCGACGGGGTGATGACGAACTCTCCCTCCATCAGCCCCGTGAAGGAAAAGGCTCCATTCGCGTCGGTCACGGTGCTCCTGGACGTGTGCCCGGTTCCGAACGTCTCCCCCGTGAGGAAGACCTGGACGCCTCCGAGGGCCGCGCCCCCGGACGTTATCGTCCCCGCGTAGTTGAGAAGGCCGGGCGGATCGGGATCGGTCGGGCCGCCCTTGCAGGCGGCCAGAACGCCCAGTCCCGCGACGACGGCCAAAAGGACGACTATGGGCTTCTTTTTCATGGCTCAGCCTCCCCTCTCGGAATTCCCACCCCATACGTCCAGATAATATCATCGCAGGGCGACAGAGTTGTCAAGAACTTGTCAAGAAGGGGTCAAACCTACTTTTTACTTAAAACTGACGAAAAGTAGGTTTGACCCCTTCTTTGTTTTTGATTAGCATACGCGCGAAAGGCGGCCCCATGCTGAAGAAACACCCCCGCGCCCTGTCTTTCATCTTCTTCACCGAGATGTGGGAACGCGTCGGCTTCTACACGCTCATGGCCATCCTCGTCCTCTACATGGACAAGGTCCTGGGCTGGTCCGACGCCCGCAAGGGCGATTATTATGGCCTCTTCCTGGCCCTGTGCTACTTCATGCCGCTTCTCGGCGGCTGGCTCGGCGACAAGGTCATCGGGCAGATCCGGACGGTCAAGGCGGGCGCGTTCCTCATGGCCCTCGGCTACGTCGGCTTGGCCGTGTCCGGGCCCGGCCGCGTCACCGCCTTTTACCTCGGTCTCCTGCTCATCGGGATCGGCACCGGCATCTTCAAGGTCAACATGGCCGTCCTCGTCGGCAACCTCTACGCCGGCAGGCCCGAGCTCAAGGACGCCGGCTACAACATCTTCTACATGGGCGTCAACCTGGGGGCCATGGTCGCCCCGCTCGTGGCCACGCTCAACAGCGCTGTCTTTCACAGCTACAACCTCTCGTTCTGGGTCGCGGCGGCGGGGATGGTCTTTGCCCTGATCATCTTCCGCGCGGGCGAACCCCGGCTCCGGCCCTTCGACGGTAAGCTGGGGACCGGCGGAGTTCCGGCCGCGACGCAATCCGCCGGGGAGGCCGCGCCCGCCGCCGCCTGCCCTGCCGTTGACAAGCGCGAGGAGCGCCAGCGCATCGCCACGCTCATCACCCTCTTCCTCATCGTCATCTTCTTCTGGGTCGCCTTCTACCAGAACTTCTTCGGCCTGACCCTCTTCGCCGAGCGCTCGACCATCGTCCTGAAATGGCTCCGGCCCGAGACCTACCAGTTCTTCGAGCCCTTCTTCATCCTGGCCCTGACCCCGCTCCTCCTCGCCCTCTTCGGCCGCCTCAACCGCGCCGGCAAGGAGCCCTCGACCCCCGTCAAGATCCTCCTCGGCATGCTTATCATGAGCCTGGCCATGTTCGTCATGGTCTTCGCCTCGCTCGCCGGCGGCGACAGGGATCAGAACATCATGTCCCCGGCCTGGCTCATAGGGACGTACTTCATCGTCACCCTGGCCGAGATCCTGATCTCGCCCATGGGCCAGTCGTTCGTCTCCAAAGTCGCGCCGCCGCGGATCGCCGGGCTGATGATGGGCGGCTGGTTTGCGGCGACGGCCGCCGGGAGCTACGGCAGCGGGTTGCTCGGCAAATCCTACGGCCGTCTCGCCCACCACGAGTTCTTCCTCTTGCTCGCCGCGCTCATGCTCGTAGCCGCCGTCCTGGTCGCGGTCTTTCTCAAGAAGCTCAAGCGTTTTGCAGCCTGATCACGGAGGACGCGCATGACCCTCATCCGGGAAAAAGTCAAACAGGCCGGCGGGCTCATCGAGGAGTTCGGCATCGATTGCTGGATCACCTTCACCCGGGAGAGCGAGATCTGCGGCGATCCGACGCTCGTCTTCCTCGCCCCGGGGCCCGTCACCTGGCACTCGGCCTTCATCGTCTCGACCGGCGGGCGGACGCGGGCCATCGTCGGCCTCTATGACCAGAAAGGGATCGAGGAGACGGGCGCCTACGACAAGGTCGTCGGGTACGTCACCGGCATCAAGGAGCCGCTCCTCGAATACCTGAAAGAGCTCGACCCCCGGACGATCGCCGTCAACTATTCGGAGTCGAGCGAGATCTGCGACGGCCTGACCCACGGCATGTATCTGACGCTCCGCAGGTTTCTCGACGAGATCGGCCTGGCCGATCGCCTCGTTTCGGCCGAGAAGATCGTCTCGGCCCTCCGCGAGAGGAAGTCGGCGGCCGAGATCGGCTGGATGAAGCTCGCGGTCCGGGCGACCGAGGAGATCTTCGACCTCGCCGGCGAGTTCATCGCCCCGGGCAAGACCGAAAGCGAGATTGCGGCCTTCATCCTGGCCGAGACCGAACGCCGCAAGCTCCCCACGGCCTGGGGCCGGGCGACGTGCCCCGCCGTCTTCACCGGCCCCGACACGGCCCAAGCCCACTACTCCCCGACCGGCCGGACCGTCGAGCGCGGCCACGTTCTCAACATGGATTTCGGCGTCAGGGTCGAAGGCTATTGCTCGGACATGCAGAGGACGTTTTATATCCTCGGGCGGGGCGAGACCGCGGCCCCCGACGACGTCATGAGAGGCTTCCGGACGATCGTCCGGACGGTCGAGGAGTCGAAGAAAGCCATGAAGCCCGGCGTCGAGGGCCGGGCCGTCGACGCCGTCGCCCGGTCGATCATCAGCGAGGCCGGATACGCCGAATTTCCTCACGCCCTCGGCCACCAGGTCGGCCGGTTCGCCCACGACGGGACCGCCCTTCTCGGCCCAGCCTGGGAGAAGTACGCCCAAAAGCCCTTCCGCAAGCTCGAGGAGGGCATGGTCTTCACCATCGAGCCGCGCCTGACCGTCCCGGGCCGCGGCGTCGTGACCATCGAGGAAATGGTCGTCGTGACCGGGGACGGCGCCGAGTGGCTCGGCCGTCCGCAGAAGGAGATCATCCTCGTCGGATGAGGCCGCGCCCATGTCGCTGAAAACGGAGCCAAGATGAAGGAAAGAGCCCCGGAACTCCGCCGGATGGCGCGGATCGTCCTTCCCGCCGCCGCCCTCGCCTTCGTCGTTTCTTTTTTTATGCGCAACCGCCTCCCCGACAAGAGCCTGATCCTCGGGCCGCTGCTCCAGGACCCCGTCCAGACCGAAGTGGGGGTCCCCGGGCCGTTCGAGGTCACCCGGGAGAAGGTCACCTACACGGTGACGCCTCTTTACGGCTACGAGCTCTGGGGCCTCGTCGTGTCCTACCATCACGCGGCCTCGTTCATCGACATCTCCCACGAGCAGTGGAACGATCACATCAACATCAAGGATCTCTGCGTCATCTGGGGGACGAACGTCGAGACCGGCGTGTACGAGCGGATGAGTTTCCGGAACCGGGACTTCACCTGCTACTATCGCTACCCGGACCGGGAGACCGGGGAGCTTTTCACCGAGAGCGGCCTCTCCAACAATCACCTGCTCCCGGCCGATACCCGCATCGCCGACGCCGTCCTCAAGGCCCGTAAAGGCGACCAGGTCCATTTCAAGGGCTGGCTCGTCTCCTACGGCGTCAAGGGCGCGCCCTATGCCCGAGGCTCCAGCGCGTCCCGCGACGACCGCGGCAACGGCGCCTGCGAGACCGTCTATGTCACCGAATTCGATATCCTGCGGGAAGCGAACGCGCCCTGGCGCGCGCTCTACAAGCTCTCCCTGGTCCTCATCGGCCTTTCGATGGTCGCGCTCATCTTTATCTGACGGAAAGGAGCCCGGCATGAGATCTCGCTCAAAAACGACCTTCGCGTGGGCCATCGTCCTTTCGGCGGTCATCCTGAGTGCGCTCCCTGCAGCCGTCCGCGGCCAGGACGGCGGCGTGCCGATGGGCCAGGTCCGGGAGGGGCTCCATCTGACGAGCCGCATCCTCGGAGGCGACGTCAACTACGCCGTCTATCTGCCTCCCGACTATGCGATGTCCAGCCGGCGCTATCCCGTCGTCTACCTGCTTCACGGCTACACCGACGACGAGTCGGGCTGGATCCAGTTCGGGGAGGTGAACCTGGCCGCCGACCGGGCCATCGCCGCCCGCGAGATCCCGCCCATGATCATCGTCATGCCCGACGGCGGCGTCTCCTTCTACATCAACGACTGCCAGAACAAAGTCCGGTTCGAGGACATGTTCATCCAGGAATTCATCCCCCACATCGACGCGACCTTCCGGACCCGGCCCGAGAAGGAATTCCGGGGCCTCTCGGGGCTGTCCATGGGCGGCTGGGGCTCGCTCGTCCTGGCCATGCGCCATCCGGGCCTCTTCGCCGCCTGCGCCGCCTTCAGCGCGGCCATGTGGATCGACGAGGACATGGTGAACATGCCGGAAAAGAACTACGACGGGCTCATCGCCGGCCTTTTCGGCCCCGGCCTCAAAGGCCGAGCCCGTTTGACCCCCCACTTCCGGGCTCACAATCCGATCGACCAGGCCAAGAGCAGGTCCGTCGACGAATTGAAGGAGGTCCGTTTCTACATCGACTGCGGCGACGACGATTTCCTGATCAAGGGCAACATGGCCCTGCACGCCACTCTACTCGAGCGCAAGGTCCCCCACGAGTTCCGCGTCCGCGACGGCGGCCATTCTTGGATCTACTGGCGCACCGGGATCGTCGACGGCCTGGCCTTCATCGGCCGGAGCTTCCACCGCTAGGCGTGTTTTCCCCAAAGCCCCGCCTGCGGTGAAGCGCCGGAGAAATCCTTCTTGTGCTAACCGTGAGCTGGCCCTAAAATGGCCCCAGGCCACGAATCCAGGGCGTGCGTCAGGGCGGGTATGGTCGTCCGTGACATTTCCGTGACAACCGCGGTCCGGCCGGCTCATACAATCTGACCAGAGCGTCGTTAGCGATGAAGGTCGAAGGTCACCGGAAACAGGTCGCTCTCTTTCTCGTCGCCGTCCTCCTACCGGCCGTCGTTCTCGTAGCCCTGACGCTGCGGATCGTCAAGCAGGAGAAGGAGCTGACCATGAAGCGCGTCGCCGACGAACGCCAACGCGTGGCCGCGGAGATCGGTCGCGATCTCACGTCGCGCCTGGACGTTCTCGCCCGGGAGGAAGCCTCAGCGATCGCGGACGAGCCCGCCAGGCTCGCCCGCCGCGACTACAGGAATCCCGAAGTCGTCCTCGTCGCCAGGATCGATGACGCCCGGCTCTTTCTTCCCTGGGAAGCCGGCCCGGAAACGGCCGCCTCCAGGCCGCCTGAGAACGACTCGGCGTACGGCCGGATCCTTCGACAGGCCGAGAACGCTGAATTTTCCTCGAAAAACTATGCGGTGGCCGCCGCTCGCTACCTGAGGGCCGCGTCTGCCGCACGGCTTCCGGTCGAGGAAGGTTACGCCCGTCTGCAACGGGCCCGGGCGCTCGCCAAATCGAAGAAGGAACAAGAATCCCTCTCGGAATACGCGAAGGTCCTTTCTCTCTCGCCCGGCGTCATCGACGAGTACAGCATCCCTCTGTCTTTCTATGCGTTCGAACCCCTCCTGAGAGCGGGGTTGATGGTCCCCGAAGCCGTCGCCCGGATCGGTCAACAGCTCGCTGACCCCGCATGGCTTTCTCCCGCCGGGCTCTATTTAATGAGAGACCTCGTCCAACAGATCATCGCAGCATCGCCTGCGGCCTCCGGGGCATCCGTCCGCTCCGGCGCCGAGGAGCACCTCGGGAAGGTCCTCGGGCGGATCCAGGCCGTGGAACAAGCTCTGCGCCTCAAAGAGGACTTCCCGCGCTTGGGCCTGGAGCCCGTGCCCGGTCCGGATCTGAAGAAAGCCGGATTCCTCTGGGTGTCTTACGGCCAGAAACCCTGGTTGGTAGGCCTGACTCCTGAAGCCCCCGGAGAAGGGAACATGCTCGTCGCCGTCGATTTTCAGGCCTTTTCCTCCACCCTCCTTTCGGACGCGGATTATTCAACAGGATATCCCGCAGACGTCGACCTCCAGGCCGGGCTGTCGGCCGACGGCACCTCCCTGGGGCCGGGCCTTCGGGGGATCCATGTCGCCTTCGCGTCCGGAGGTGAACAGCCGTTCGCGACGCAGTGGTCCCTCCCCCGTCTCTTCTATTTCCTCGCCCTGGCCGTCGTCCTCAGCATAACGCTCTTCGGGGCCTATCTCCTTTGGCGGGACGTGCGGCGTGAGGTCCTCATGGTCCAGATGAGGTCGCAATTCGTCTCCAGCGTCTCCCACGAGTTGAAAACGCCCCTGACGGCCATCCGGATGTTCGCTGAGACGCTCCGGCTGGGCCGCTCTAAGGATCCGGCCACGCAGGCGGAGTACCTGGATACGATCATTAACGAGAGCGAGCGCCTGACCCGGCTTTTGAACAACGTCCTCGATTTTTCCAAGATCGAGCGGGGCAAGAGGATCTACCATCCGGCCCCGGCTTCCCTCCCGGAGATCGTCCGGGCCGCGGCCCGGGCCATGGAATATCCCTTGAAGCAACAGGGCTTCGAGTTTGAAGTCCGGATCGACGAGAGCCTGCCCGAGGTCTGCGTCGACCGCGACGCCATTGAGCAGGCCGTCCTGAACCTCCTCAGCAACGCGATGAAGTACTCGAACGAATCGCGAACGGTCAGCCTGAGCGTCCAGCGGCAGGGCGATTCTGCCGTCATCGAGGTCGTCGACCGGGGCGTCGGCATCGATCCGGAGTATCAGGCCCATCTCTTCGAAGAGTTCTACCGGGCTCCCGCCCGCGAGAACCAATCCCTGCCGGGAACGGGACTCGGCTTGTCGCTCGTCGCCCACATCACCAAGGCCCACGGCGGGTCGGTCAGAGTGGAAAGCGCCCCCGGCCGAGGGAGCACCTTTTCCATCATCCTGCCATTGAAGAGCGAATCGTGAAGAGGATCCTCGTCGTCGAGGACGACCCGGCCATTCTCAGGGGGCTCAAGGACAACCTCGAATTCGAATCCTACGAGGTTCTGACCGCCGAGGACGGCGAGCGCGGCTACGCCGCTCTGAAGGAGAAGAAGCCGGACCTCGTCATCCTGGACCTCATGCTCCCCAAAATGAGCGGCTATGAGCTCTGCCGGAAAGCGCGGAAAGAGGGTCTCACGACGCCCATCCTCATGCTGACCGCGCGCGGCGAGGAGAAGGACCGGGTGGCCGGCCTGGACCAGGGGGCCGACGACTATGTGACCAAGCCGTTCTCGGTGCCGGAACTGCTGGCCCGGATCAGGGCCCTCATCCGCCGGGTCGATCTGGCCAAGACGGGAGACCTGCCGGCTGAGATTCATTTCGACGACGTCGCCGTCGATTTTAAGCGTTTCGAGGCGCGCAAGGCCGGGAAAGCGATCGAGATGTCCCGGAAGGAGTTCGGGATCCTGAGGCTGCTGGCGGCCCGGCGCGGCGTGGTCGTCGAGCGAAGCGAACTCCTCGACGAGGTCTGGGGCTACGACCAGTTCCCGACGACCCGGACCGTGGACAACCACGTCGCCCAGCTCCGCGGCAAGCTCGAGGATGACCCGGCCCATCCGCGGCGGCTCATCACGGTCTACGGCGTAGGTTACAGGCTGGTCCTCGATCAATGACGCTTCCCGAGAGCCGGGCTGATCCGCTCGGTATTCCCTGCGGCAACGAATTTTGCTTTATCGTGACAGTCTCATGACACCTGCCGTAGGCCGACAGCGCATCATGTGAGCGAACCTAAAGAGCAGGAGGCGGCAAATGAAAAAACCGGCTTTATTGACAACCCTATTGATAATCGCGGCCTTCACCCTCGGCTCTCTCGCCGTTCAGAGCGGGCACGACCAGTTCCAAAAGGCCCTGGCCAAGGAAAGGGGCGAAGGGAACCTCGAGGAGGCCATCGCCCTCTTCCAGAAGGTCATCGATGAGACCAAGGACGAGGCGCTGGCCGCCCAGGCCCAGCTTCGGATCGGCTTCTGCTACGAGAAGCTGGGCCATGAAAAGGCCCAGTTGGCCCAGCAAGCCTTCCAGAAAGTCGTTGATAAATATCCTGCCCAGACCGAGACGGCCAGGACAGCCAGGGAAAAATTAGCCCTTCTCCTGAAGGGACCTATGGCTCCGGAAAAAGGAGCGGCTCAGACGCGGCTGCGGCTGGTTTGGGAAGGACCCGATGTTGAGCTTATGGGGGCCCCCTCTCCGGACGGACGTTTCGTCTGTTATACCGACTGGGAAACGGGCGATTTGGCGGTCCATGATCTGCAAACCGGCGGAAAGCGCAGGCTTACCGGCCAAACCGCCTGGGATGGGAGCTGGGCCGAAAGCTCGAGATGGTCGCCTGACGGCAGGCTCATCGCCTATACATGGGATATGGGCGTTACGGCCGAGCTCCGCATCGTCGGATTTGACGGCGCTAAGCCCCGCGTCCTCTACCAAGGGGGAGGATATCCTTCGGTCAAGGACTGGTCACCGGACGGCCGACAGATCCTGGCAGTTGTCTATTCGGAAAAGGGCGATCCGTCCTTCTCCCTCATCTCCGTCTCTGACGGCTCCATTCGTCATATCAAGAAAACGGGGCTCCCGGCCGGCTTTATGAACGGCCAAATGAGATTCTCGCCAGACGGCCGGTCTATCGCTTTCGACCTTCGGAACGATATCGACCTCCTTTCGACCGACGGAAAGACCGAAGGCCCGCTCGTCCGGCATCCGGCCAATGAACGTCTGCTGGGCTGGACTCCCGACGGGAATCACATCCTTTTCGCGAGCGACCGGAGCGGATCGATCGATGCCTGGATCCTGCCGGTCACGGAGGGCCGGCCGGGGGGAGAGGCGGAGCTCCTTCGAAAAGACATCGGGGAGATCTCCCCTCTCGGGCTGACCCGTGACGGAGCCTTTTTCTACGGGCACGGCAAAGATACGCAGAAGATCTATCTCGCCTCGCTCGAACGGAAAGCCGGGGCCTTCCGTGCGACCTATCAAAGAGTGGAGCTTCCTTACGAAGGGCGCAACCATGCGCCCGAATACTCTCCAGACGGAAAACGGCTGGCCTATATTCGGCAGGCGGTGCCCAGGATGGACGGCTCCAATGCTCTTTACGTCTTTTCCCCTGAGACCGGAGAAGAGAAGAAAACGGCATTGAATCTCCAACAGGTCAGCTCTGTGGCCTGGGCCCCGGATGGATCATCGATCATGATTTCGGGCTTTGACGAGATGCGGACCTTCATCGGTCGGATCGATCCGGGAACGGGGGAAATCAAGGAGATATTCCCGAGCGATAAGGACGTTCGCGAGGAACTGTACATGGCTCCCGCCTGGTCGCCCGACGGCCAGATCGTCTATTGCATCCACGGGGTCCAATTGACGACGGCGGAACCATCGCTTTCGATCATCGCGAAAGACCTTTCAACGGGCCGGACCTGGGATGTCTATAAGATGAATGCCCCTTTTAATTTTCCCATGATCTCCGTTTCGCCGGATGGCCAGTGGCTGGCTGCTCTCGAACATCCTCGGGGAACCAATCCAAATAAAGAGAAGATTCTCATGGCCATCTCCACGGAAAACGGAAAAGCCCGGGAATTATGCCGGTTCGTGAGCGGCACGGGTAACGTCGTCCAGCCGAGATGGAGTGCGGACGGGCGATACATATTCTTCCCGGGCCTCCGCAAGGGCGAAGAGAGGTGGGACATCTGGTATGTTCCGATCGAGGGCGGCGAACCAAGGAAACTCGGGCTGGCCCTGCACGAGATCAACTATATCAGTCCTCTTTCCGACGGCAGCCGGATCGTGTTCTCCTCGATGGGCCCCACCGTCCACGGCCCCGAGGTCTGGGTCATGGAGAACTTCCTGCCGAAATCCCCCGGCAAAAAGTGAGAGGTCTGTCTCGAGCCAACTCTGACGATAGAGCTCCCGGGCGGCCGTGAGATGGCCCCGTCATCTTGACCGATTCTGGACACACTCTGGACACGATCTCGATTGAATAACCGGACCGACGGGGGTAGAGTAAGGACCGGGTGGGATGATCATGTCCAGGGCCCGGATTCGAAGGAACCCTTCCCGCGGCACGGCGATTCTTTTTCTGGGCGTCGCCGCGGTGTCGGTCGGGGCGCTTGTCTGGATGGGCGTGCGGCTCATCGAACAGGACCGCGCTCTAGAGGCCCAGCAACTGAGAGAACGGCGGGAGGCGGCCGCGGACCGCCTGACTGTTTCGTTGGAGCAGGCCCTTTCGGCCGAGGAAGCAAGGCTGGCCGATCCCGAGACTGTGGACCTCCCTCCATCGGCGGACGCGGTCATCTTGGCGGTCTCCGGGCCCTCGGACTCCCCGATTCTCCGCGTTTGGCCCGAAAGTGGTCTGCTGTACTATCCGGCGGTCAACCCGGGCCGGGAAGCCCCGGCCAGGCTTTTCGCCGAAGCCGAAAAACTTGAATTCCTCGAACAAGACTTCGGCCGCGCCATCCGCGCCCTTCTCCCCTTCTCCAGATCCGAGGACTCGGCTGTCAAAGCCGGAGCGCGGCTTCGACTGGCGCGGAATTATCGAAAAGCCGGCGGCCTCGAGTCGGCTCTGAAAACCTATTACGAGATGGCCGGATCCTCCGATGACGGGATCTCGATAGCCGGCGTACCCGCCGACCTGGCGGCGCGCCGGGCCTGCTGTGCCCTGCTCGAGGAGCTCGATCGCAGGGCTGAGTTGGGAAGATCCGCGCAGGAACTCCTTGATGATCTGATGAGCGGTCGCTGGCGCCTCGACAGGGCGTCTTATCTCTTTTATCGCGAGCAGGCGGCCCGTTGGCTGGGCCGGGAGCCGGGATCCGACGC
>Ga0105107_10002468_pt1 | contig 12174 bp, 11 predicted proteins | sample PPLLaktember2015_6_FD_79335 | JGI IMG/M metagenome (GOLD analysis project Ga0105107, IMG submission 79335) | Freshwater sediment microbial communities from Prairie Pothole Lake near Jamestown, North Dakota, USA - PPLs Lake P8 Core (1) Depth... | ecosystem: Environmental > Aquatic > Freshwater >... | reverse complement strand
TAATTATCGATCATCAACAACATGACGGTTCCCTCACTGCAGCCGCGTATCAAGGCCGGCTTCGGCCAATTCAGCCGCGCGCAGCAGCGCCCGTGCCTTGCTCTGGGTTTCCTGCCATTCGGCCGCGGGCTGCGAATCGGCAACCACGCCTCCCCCCGCCTGCACATGCAGCCGGCCATCCTTGATCACCGCAGTGCGCAGCGCGATCGCGACGTCCATGTTGCCGTGGAAGCCGAGATAGCCGACTGCTCCGGCATAAATGCAGCGCTTGACCGGCTCCAGTTCGTCGATGATTTCCATGGCCCGTACCTTGGGTGCGCCCGAAACCGTGCCTGCCGGGAAGGTTGCGCGCAGCACGTCGATTGCGGTCAGGCCGGGCCGGAGTTTCGCTTCAACGTTAGACACGATGTGCATCACGTGCGAATACCGCTCGATGACCATCTGCTCGGTGACTTTGACGCTGCCGGTCTGTGCCACGCGGCCGGCATCGTTGCGGCCGAGGTCAACCAGCATGATGTGCTCGGCGCGCTCCTTGGCATCGGCCAGCAGCTCGGTGGCGAGTGCCGCATCTTCCTCGGGCGTCGCGCCGCGCCGGCGTGTGCCGGCGATCGGTCTCACGGTCACCACGTCGCCTTCGAGCCGGGCAAGAATTTCCGGTGAAGCGCCGACCACATGGAAATCGTCGAAATTGAAATAAAACATGTAGGGCGACGGATTCAGCGCACGCAATGCGCGATACAGCGACAACGGCGACGCATGAAACGGCTTGCTCATGCGCTGTGAGGGCACAACCTGCATGATGTCACCGTCGAATATGTACTGCTTCGCCCGCTCTACTGCCCGGTGATACGCAGCCTCGCCGAAACCCGATACTGCAGGCTCCGATGCCGTCGGTGCACTCTCCGGCAATGTCACCGGCGTGCGCAGCTTTTCGAGCAGTACGGCGAGCCGGCGCCGCGCCGCAGCATAAGCGCCGGGCTGACCAGGCTCGGCGTAGGCCACCAGCGACAGCTTGCCCGACAGGTTATCAACGATGGCGATTTCCTCGGACACCAGCAGCAGGATATCCGGCGTGTCCAGTTCGTCACGCTTGTCGTTGCGGGCAAGGCGTTTCTCGATATAGCGCACGGTGTCGTAGCCGAAATAGCCAACCAGACCACCGCAGAAACGCGGCAACCGCGGATCGGTAGCCACCTTGAATCGCCGGAGGTAGTTATCGACGAAGGCCAGCGGGTCGTCCACTTGCTCCCGCAGCGTTTCCTTGCCGTCGCGGATCTCGGCGCAGGTGTGGTCGCGCACTTCAATACGGGTGCCGGCCGCGAGTCCGACGAAGGTATAGCGGCCAAAACGCTCGCCACCGACCACTGATTCGAGCAGATAACTGTAGGGCTGGTTGGCGAGTTTCAGGTAAATCGACAGCGGCGTGTCGAGATCGGCAAAGGTTTCGAGCACCACCGGCACGCGGTTGAAACCGGCGGCGGCGAGTCGATTGAATTCAGCTTCGGTCATGTCCTGCTCCACGAAAACGGTACGAAACAACGGTCCAGCAACGCACGATCAGCGACGCCAGTCGCGCCGCCAGCGCGGGGCGCCGGACGCCGTTTCGAACCTCATCGAGAGCAACACGATTAAACCTTTTTAATCAATGGGATACAATCAGTCAGCGCGCCTACTATAGCATCAACATCGAGGCTCTGCACAGCCTGCCCCTCGTGGTAACCGTAGGTCACGCAGAACACCGGGCATCCCGCCGCACGTGCCGCCTGCACATCGTTCACCGAATCACCGATCATCAGCATTCTCTGCGGCGCCACGGCGAACCGCGTGCACGCATGCAGCAGTTGCAGCGGATCGGGCTTCTTGCGTGCCAGTGTGTCACCGGCGATGGTCTGCGCAAAATAACCGGCGAGGCCCATGCGTTCGAGCAGCGGCAGCGTGAACGCGCCGGCCTTGTTGGTCACGCAGGCGAGCGGAAAACCCGCGGCGCGCAGCTGTTCCAGGCCTTCCCGCACACCGGGGTAGATGGTGGTATGCGCGCCGTTGACCATGGCGTAGAAGCGCTCGAACACCGGCAGCGCCTGCGCCATCGCCGCGGCGTCTGCGTGGCCATCGATGTCGCGCGCCAGGGCGCGCTCGACCAGTCGCGGGATACCCTTGCCGACGTAGTTGCGGATGGTTTCCAGCGGCAATGGTGCGCGGCCCAGGGCTTCCAGCATCATGTTGGTGGCCATGGCCAGATCAGGAATGGTGTCGAGCAGCGTGCCGTCCAGATCGATCATCACGGCCTGGACGGGGATCGGTAAATGAGTATTCATCTTTCTGTTGCCGCCGCCGGCAGCGGGTCGCGACCGCGGCGGTGCCGACCCGGCACTGCCGGAGGGTTCAGGAATTGGCGAGCGCCTTGCGCATCGCCGCGATGGTGGCCTTGTAGTCCCTGGTGCCAAAAATCGCCGAGCCTGCGACGAACGTATCCGCGCCGGCTTTGGCGATCTCGGCAATGTTGTCCGTTTTGACGCCGCCATCCACTTCCAGCCAGATCTCCCGGCCGCTGTGGTCGATACGCTTGCGTACGGCCGCAAGCTTGGCGAGCGCACCCGGAATGAAGGTCTGACCGCCGAAACCCGGGTTCACCGACATGATCAACACCAGGTCGAGTTTGTCGAGCACGTGGTCGAGATAGTGCAGCGGCGTCGCCGGATTGAACACCAACCCTGCCTTGCAGCCATGTTCCCTGATCAGGCCGATGGTGCGGTCGATGTGCTCGGAGGCTTCCGGGTGGAACGAAATGATGTTGGCACCGGCCTTGGCAAAATCCGGCACGATGCGGTCCACCGGCTTGACCATCAGATGCACGTCGATCGGCACCTGTACCAGCGGGCGGATTGCCTGGCATACCAGCGGCCCGATGGTCAGGTTGGGGACGTAGTGATTGTCCATCACGTCGAAATGAATCAGGTCTGCGCCGGCGGCAACCACCGCCTGCACTTCTTCCCCCAGACGGGCGAAGTCGGCGGACAGGATGCTGGGCGCGATGCGATGGTTCATGACTGAATCCGGGAATCCGTAAAAATGGCAGGGGAATTCTACCCGTACTCACCGTTGCGGACATGCGGAACTTCCGTAGCAATGCTGCGGATGCGAGAATACGGCTATGGCTGATCACAAATATGAAATTACCGTCGTCCCGCGCGCGACGTACATTCCGGAACAGTCGGATGCCGATGCCGACCGTTACGCCTTCGCCTACACCATCACCATTACCAACACCGGTGACGTGCCGGTACAACTGGTAAGCCGCCACTGGATCATCACCGACGCCAACAATCTGGTGCAGGAAGTCAAAGGCCAGGGGGTCGTGGGTGCACAGCCAAAACTGAAACCCGGCGAGAGTTTTGAATACACCAGCGGCTCGATGCTGGCAACGCCGGTGGGTACCATGCGCGGTACCTACCAGATGGTGGCCGAGGACGGTACGCGTTTCGACGCGCCGATCCCGGAGTTCACACTGTCCGTTCCGCGCGTGCTGCACTAGACACCCCCGGGCATGTCCCTACGCACCAGCTACACGCTGATCGCGCCGTTTTATGACTGGCTCGTCGGACCGGCGCTCGCCCGCGTGCGCGCCAGGAGCCTCTCGCGCCTGCCCCGCGGCGGCGGCGCGCACATCCTCGTCAACGGTATCGGCACCGGACTCGATCTGCCGCTGCTGCCGCCGGCGCACCGCTACACCGCGCTGGACCAGAACCGGGCCATGCTGGATAAAGCGCTGCCGCGCCGCGGGAATCTGGATCTGCAATGGGTGCAGGGTGACAGTCAGCGGCTGCCGTTTCCCACGGGCCAATTCGACCATGCCCTGCTGCACCTGATCCTCGCCATCGTGCCCGATACGCAACTCGCACTGCGCGAAGCCGCCCGCGTCGTAAGGACCGGCGGACGGTTGTTCGTGCTCGACAAATTCCTGCGCCCGGGCGAGTCGGCGTGGCTGCGACGCGCGCTCAATCCGCTGGCGCGACGCATTGCCACGCGCACCGACGTCATATTCGAGGAAGCGTTGGCCGGCGTCGCCGGATTGACGGTGATCGCGGACGAGCCGGTAATGGCAGGTGGCTGGTTCCGGATGATTACACTGGAAAAAACCGGCGGTCAGGACTTGTCGGAGGCATCGGCATCATCATCGTCATCGCGGCGCGGCCAGGTCAGCCAGACGATACCGCCGAGCAGCGCCACAGCGACCGCGGCTTCGATCAAGTACCACATCAATCCGCTCATCGCGCCGGCTCCGTGAATTGCTGATGCATAGCCCCGAATTTAGCAAATTCCCGCTGCGCATAGCGTTTGCCGCGCTGATGGTGACGCTGGCCATGGCGGCCTGCCGCTCGACGCCGGAGAAACCGGTGTCCCCACCGGCCGTGCCGGCGGCGCCGCTGCCGGAACCGCCCCCGGCCGCCGCAACACCCACGCCGCCGCTCGCCAGCAGCCATCTGCGCCGCGGGACCTGGGGAGAATTGCCCGGTTGGCACAACGACGATCCGTCTGCAGCATGGGACGCATTGCTGACCAGTTGCAGCATCCTGAACGCCCAGCAAGCCTGGCGGGCGGCATGTACTGCCGCGCGCGCCGCGCCGCGTCCCGATCGTCAGCGCGCGCGCCGCTTCTTCGAACTCCATTTCACGCCGTATCAGTTGCTGCAGCCCGATGGCGGCAGCGAGGGCCTCGCCACCGGTTACTACGAACCGCTGCTGCGCGGGAGCCGCACGCCGACAGCGCGCTACCGTTATCCGGTGTACGGTGTGCCCGAGGACCTGCTTGGCGTCGATTTGCCGGCCTTTGGCATTACCGGGCGGGAATCGCGATTGCGGGCACGGCTCGACGGCAAGCGCGTCGTTCCCTATTTCGAACGCGCGCAGATCGAGGCCGGCGTGGCAGCGGTGCGCGGCCGCGAAATTGCCTGGGTCGACGACCCGGTCGAGCTGTTTTTCCTGCAGATCCAGGGCTCCGGCCGCATCGACCTCGCGGGCGGCGACGTGATGCGCGTCGGATTCGCCGACCATAACGGCCACCCCTACCGTTCGATCGGACGCCTGCTGATCGACCGCGGCGAACTGCCGCCGCAGCGGGCGTCGATGCAGGGCATCAAGGCCTGGGCGCAGCGGAATCCGGACAAGCTGCGCGAAGTGCTGGACCACAATCCGCGTTACATTTTTTTCCGCGAATTGCCGCCGGGTCTCAGTGGACCACTGGGCGCGCTGGGCGTGCCGCTGACGCCACGTCGCTCAATTGCTGTTGATCCGCGCTATGTGCCGCTGGGTGCGCCGGTGTTTCTCGCCACGACCTGGCCGCTCAGCACCCGGCCGCTGTACCAGTTGATGCTGGCGCAGGACACCGGCGCGGCCATCCGCGGTGCGGTGCGGGCCGATTTTTTCTGGGGCTATGGCGATGATGCCGGACGCGAGGCCGGACGCATGAAGCAGGCGCTGCGGATGTGGCTCCTGCTGCCGCAGGGCTATCCGCTGGCTGCGCCAGAGTAATGATCACGACTCGTAAGTGAGCACACACCCCCTCAAGCGCTTATTTATAATCTATTGTTTTTATTGATTTATTTTACGTGCGTTCGCTGCACTTACACCCGCGCCTGCCGTGAAAGTCCTGGTCCTCGGTGCCGGCGTCACCGGCATTGCCACCGCTTGGTATCTGCGCAAGGCCGGCCACGACGTCACGGTCATCGATCGGCGCGAAGGGCCGGGGCTGGAAACGTCGTACGCCAACGGCGGACAGATTTCGGTATCGCATGCCGAGCCCTGGGCCAATCCGCGGGCACCACTGCAGTTGCTGCGCTGGTTGGGTCGCGAGGATGCACCCCTGCTATTCCGCCTGCGCGCCGACTGGGCCCAATGGCGCTGGGGCCTGGCTTTCCTGCGCCAGTGCACGCCAGCACGCTGGCGTGACAACATCCGTCGGCTGGTCGTGCTGGGCGATTACAGCCGTAGCGCATTACGCGAATTACGTGCCGAGACCGGCATTCAGTACGACCAGCTGATGCGCGGCATCCTGCATTTTTATACCGGCGCGGCACACTGGCAGGCCGCGCAACACGCCGCACAGGTGATGCGCGACGCCGGCTGCCTGCTGGACACAAAAACCGCCGATGAATGCGCGGCGATCGAGCCCGCGCTGGCCAGAATACGCGGCCGCATCGCCGGCGGCACCTACTCGCCCGCCGACGAATCCGGCGACGCCCACCGCTTCACCCGTGAACTCGCGGCGCTGTGCGCGGCACGCGGCGTGGTGTTCCGCTACCGCACCACCATTACCGCTTTCGTCGCCGCGCGGGATGATCGCATCATGGGGGTCCGCGTCCGCGACGCCGATGGTACGTCGGACCGGCTGGCGGCCGACGCCCACGTCGTGTGCCTCGGCGTACACAGCGCGCCCCTGCTGCGCCCGCTCGGCATCCATTTGCGGATTTACCCGGTCAAGGGTTATTCGGTGACGCTGCCGGTACTCGATCCCCGACTGGCTTATACCGTTTCCCTGACCGACGACGAACACAAGCTGGTTTTTTCACGGCTCGGCGAACGGCTGCGCATCGCCGGCACCGCGGAATTCACCGGTTATGACATCACGCTGAATCCGGCACGCAGCGCTGCCATCCTGCGCCGTGTCGCCGAACTGTTCCCCGGGGCCGGCGACCTGAATCAGCCGCAACTGTGGGCGGGGTTGCGGCCGGCAACACCGTCGAACGTACCGTATATCGGCGGCACCCGTTTTGCCAACCTGCACCTGAATACCGGGCACGGTACATTGGGCTGGACCCAGGCCTGCGGTGCCGGCGCGGCCCTCGCCGATTGGTTATCCGGACGCAGACCTGCAGTGGATTTCGGTTTCTGCGGCACGTCTCCGTACTTGACGCGCGCTCCAGCGGCCTACAGGTCGGACAGCCGCAATTTGGCGAGTCCGGCCCCGCTCTTCTCGAAAGACAGTATGTCTTCGGCGGTAAGCGGCAGACTGACGTGCGGGCCCTGCACCCGTTCACATCCCAGGCCCAGCAGCGCCACCACGGTCTCGCCGTCGCGCGCGCCTTCGGCCGTCACCTGCAGTCCAAGATCGCGGGCCAGGCGAACCAGCGCGCGAACGAGTTTGCCGTGCAACTCCGACCGCTGCATGTCGTGCACAAATGCGGCGCTCAGTTGCAGTTCGTCAAAGGGCAGTTGCGCGAGATTGCTCAGCGACGATGCGCCGGTGGCAAAATCGACAATGCCAAGCCGCAGCCCAAGCCGCTTCAGGCGCGTAAACGCATCCTTCACCGGCGCCAGCTCGCCGGCAATCGCCGTCTCGTGCACGCCGATCACCACCCGACCCGGCGGAACGCCCCAAGTCCGCAGCGCACGATCGACGAACTCCGGAAAATCGGACTGCAGCAGGCCGCTGGCCGAAACCTTCAGCCCGAGCTTGCACTGCAATCCGGCACGCGCGAACTCCGCACTCTGACGCAACGCGTTATTGAATATCCACCACGTCACCTCACGCATCAAACCGGCGGTCTCGGCTGTTTCCAGCGCCCGCGCTTCGGACACTTCACCGAGTTGCTCGTCAATCCAGTGCAGGGTACATTCCAGCCCGCCGATCCGTCCCGACTGCGCATCCAGCTGCGGTTCAAATATCAGGCCGAGCGTGTTCTGTTCCAGCGCATGGCGCAGCCGCGTTTCATAGCGCATCTGACGCTCTTCGCTCTCGCCGTGCACCGGGTCGTAGACAGCGGTCCGACCCGGTGCATCGCGCGCTGCGCGCGCCGCCAGCTTGGCGTTGCGTACCAGCGTCTGCGGATCGGTGCCATGATCCGGGTACACCACAATTCCGATCGCCGCATCGGTGTCAAAGGTGTGATCGCCGATCGGGATCGGCACCCCCAGCGCGCCGAGCACCTTGTTCGCCGCGAGTATGGCGACGCCCTCGCCAGCAATTCGCGGCAGCAGGCAGACGAACTGGTCACGGCTGACACGGCCGAGCTGATCCTGTTTGCGCAGCACCCCCTCCCGCATCCGTCGCGTGATGCGCAGCATGAATGCCTCGCCCTTTTGCAGGCCCAGCTGACGGTCGATCTGCTCCACTTTGCCGATTTGCAGCACCAGCAGCCCGAGTTGCTTGCCTTCCTGGCGGTGGCTTTCAATTGCAGCGCGAAAAATCTCCATGAATGCGGCATATTCGGGCGTCGGCAGCGTGCGCACCACGCCGCCTTCTTCCTGGCTGCGCGCCGCCAGCGACGCCAGCAGGGCAAGTTGCAGGAAATTGAAACGTTGCAGCGCCAGCAGGTTCTCCGTGCACTGCGCCTGGTCGGCGGCGTACAGGCGCAGCGTACCGCGCGTCATCGCGTCCTGAAACCGCTGGCAGTCCCGCCGCATGCGTTCGAGCGGTTCGCCTTCGGCATCGAGCGCCCATTCGCCCAGCGCGGCATGGATCGTCGCGACGTCCTGTCCGTCGGCAATCGCCGGTGCCGCAAACGCCGCGGCCAAAACCCCGGCCGCGGGCACGAACAGGTCGGGCGCGCGTTCCTGCACGTCCCGGAATACCGCGGCAACACGGACGAAGGTGTCGGGCCCGGCATTGAATTCTTCCGCGAGTCGCGCAATCAGCGCGTGCAGGCCGACCGCCGCCTGCTCCGCAGCGGAATCGGTCACGGCCGCATCGGTTTCAGAGGAAGAATTCGGCGGGATCGATGGGGACACTGCCCTGCTCCAGCGTGCGTTTGATGCGATAGGGCACCCCCGGCGCCGCCTTGGGTTCATTCGCCAGATCGAGTATCCGCTGCGGCCTGAGCGGATTGCCCTTGGCATCGAGCACAACCATGACGCGCGGCAGCAGTCGTCTGACCAGATTCTGCGCAATCACGATGCCGACCTCTCCGGAATTCAATTCGACCAGAGCGCCGACAGGGAAAATGCCGATGCACTGGACGAACTGCTCGACCAGCGGACCGTCAAACAGCACGTTCCGCGAATTGTAGAGATGATTGAGCGCATTGGACGGCGAATAGACCTCGGCGTATGGCCGCGGATGCGTCATCGCGTCAAAACAGTCCACCAGTCCGGCAATCGATCCGAACAAGCCGATCTCTTCGCTTTTCAGTCCCTTGGGGTAGCCGCTGCCGTTGTAGCGTTCGTGATGCCGCTCCGCCAGTTCTGGCATTTCGGGCGGCAATCCGGGCGTCCCCTTGAGGATGGCCACTGAATGGGCGATGTGGCTGCGACAGACCATCAACTCGACCTTGGACAGCGGGTCTTTTTTCGTCACCACTTCCTCGGGTACGCCGGTCATGCCGACGTCCTGCAGCAAACCGAGTACACCCAGCAGGTCGAGTTGTTCGCGGGGCAGCTGCAGGAAGCGGCCGAAAGTCAGCATGTAGATGGATACGCCGAACGCGCGATCGAGGGCGTGACCGCCTTTGGCCTTCAACTTCGCCAGCAGCATCATGGCATCGGGATTGCGCACGACACTATCGGTCATGCTGGTCACGGCCTCCTGCACGCGCGGCGCATCCAGTGCCTTGCCCGCCCGCACCGTGCCCATGATCTCCCGCAATACCAGCTCGGTTTTGTGCTGGACCGTGCGCGCGACCGGCAGCTCTTCGTCGACAGTCGCCTTTTCCCGGTATGTGACCTTGTGCTTGATCGCGGTCAGCACGCTGGGGCCCAGCGGCTCGGCGACCCGCGAACGCGTCGCCCCCGACTTGTCGCCGGTGCCGCTGGTCAGCAAGTCGCTGCGTTCAGGAAGATCCAGCCCCTTGTCGAGGTCGATGGTGACCTGCTTGCAGTATTTCTTCAGGGTCTCGAGCTGCTTTTCGCTGTCGAGCACGAACCCCTGGTACATGAACGGTGTTTCCGTCCACGGTCGATCGAGCTCGGAAATGAAAACACCGAATTCGAGTTGATCTACGGAGACTACTTTTTTCATGTCTTGGTATCGATCCGCCGCCGGCGCCCCCTGGGCAACCTTTGAAGAATTCTCCATCCTGCGGGCGGCGCGCGCAAGCGCGCCGCTGCCCGGTCAGAATTCGAATACGTGATTGTTCTGCAGCAGCCGCGGCGGCGTTTTCGCCGACAGCTCCTCGATTTCCTGCATTGTCAGTTCAATTTCGCTCGGCTTCAGGTGCGTAATGTAGACCTCTGCCGGACGCTCCAGCTTGGCCAGTTCCTCGCCCAGCATCGAAGGACAAAGGTGCAAAGCGAGTTCAGCCAGTCGGCGATCCTTGTCGGAAAACGCCGTTTCGATGATCAGATATTTCAGGTTTTCAGTGCGATTCACGACTTCCCAAAGACCGTCATTCGGCCCGGTATCACCGCTGAATACGAGGCTGCTCTTGCCGCTGTCGAGCAGGTAGCCCACTGCGGGCACGGTATGAATCGCCGGCAGCGCTGTGATTTTCCTGCCATCGAGGGCGATGACGCTGCCCACGCTGATTTCGTGATAGCACATGAAGGGCTGTTCAGGCGTGGGTATGACGGTGAAATCGGGCCAGATGTCCCAGTTGAAAAGGTTTCTTTTCAGGATTTCAATGGTCGGGCCCGTCGCGTAGACCGTGACCGGCTTGGGTCGCAGCGCGCCGACCGAGTCCAGAAAAAACGCAATTGAATCGACGTGGTCGAGGTGCGAATGGGTGATGAAGATGTGATCGATCAGCGTCAGCTCGGCCAGCGACAGTTCTCCCACGCCGGTCCCGGCGTCTATCAGTATGTCCTGATCGACCAGGAACGAAGTGGTCCGGTGCTGCTGTCCGCCGATGCTGCCGGAGCAGCCCAGTACGCGCAGTCGCATCGTTTCCCGCCGACCTATCGCCGGGCCGCCGCGCCGGGTCGGCGCAGGGCGAGGACAACAAAATTCGTGGTTCTGGCGGAGAATTGCATGCCATTCTTTCGCGATCGATGGAATCTGCGAATTTTACTCCAAAGCACCGCAGCAGCGTCGTCAACGACCCCCCGGACCCGCGTTGCCCACGCGGACTTCAGGTCCCGTGGCGCAATACCAACAGCACCCGACTCTTGACCGGGCGACCGTCCCGTTGACCCGGCAAAAACCGTGTCGCCAGCACAAGTTCGCGCCCCGACTGTTCAATGGTGCCGGACGGGTCTGCGTCAATCACTGCGGCCTCAACAACGCGACCAGCCTGATCGATGCTGACCCACAGCCGCACGCGGCCCGCATTACCTTCGCGTTCGCCAGAGCCCAGACGCAGCGCAGACAGCGGTGACGGATACCGATCGAGTTCGCGCGCAAGATAAAACCGCATGTCCGGCCCGCTGGTCACGGCGCCGGTCTGCCGTGTCGCCGGGACAGCAGCCGACCGCGAGCGAGGTCGTGATGCCGGCAATACCGGTGATGGCTTGACGGGCATTGCATCCGGCGCTGCCAGCGGTACTGACTCGGTCACCAGCAACAGGGCGGGTGCCGCATCCAGCCGCGCCTGCAACGGCGGTGAAACCGCCGCAGCGTGCGGTGCACCGGCGCCACCGGTCCAGCTACCCGCAAGCAGCACGTGGACGAGCAACGATGCGCCCAGCGCAATCAACGGCCGCCGCGGGGACCAGCCAAGTGCCACTCGGCCTGCTGGGTATGTGACCGCCGACATGCCTGAAAAATACCTGCGCCGAGGGACGCAGCGCGCCTACTTCAGCGCCGCGAGCGCCTGTTCCAGTTTGTCAGCAGGCAGGAAGCCGCCAACCTGCTGGCCATTGGCAAGGTAGACCGCCGGCGTGCCGCGCACGCCAAAACGCTGCGCCAGTGCCTGGTTTTCCTCGAGCGGCGTTGCACAGGATTTCACCGCGTTCGCCGCCAACGAGGCCTTGTTCATCAGGTCATCCCAGGTCTTTGCACGGTCCTTGGCACACCACACGGCCTTCGATTTTTCGACGGAGTCCGGGGACAGAATCGGCAGCAGGAAGGTATAAACAGTAATGTCGTTCATCTTGTTGAGTTCCTTCTGCAGCTCCTTGCAGTAGCCGCAGTTCGGATCTTCAAAGGTATAGACCACGCGCTTGCCGCTACCTCTGACGCGCTTGATCGCGTTTGGCTGCGCCTTGGCCAGCGCGCCCGACGCAATCTGGTCGCGCCGCTCGCGCGTCAGGTTGCGTTCCTGGGCATTGCGCAGGTCGAACAGGTTGCCGCTCATCAGATACATGAGCT
>Ga0105107_10002467_pt1 | contig 12178 bp, 8 predicted proteins | sample PPLLaktember2015_6_FD_79335 | JGI IMG/M metagenome (GOLD analysis project Ga0105107, IMG submission 79335) | Freshwater sediment microbial communities from Prairie Pothole Lake near Jamestown, North Dakota, USA - PPLs Lake P8 Core (1) Depth... | ecosystem: Environmental > Aquatic > Freshwater >... | reverse complement strand
TTCACCAGGCACATGATCGTGACCGCCGCGAACACCCAGCCGAGGATCACGAACTCCTTGGCCTTGACCTCCTCGTTCTGCGCCGCCATCACGCCGACATTGCCGGTCGCGAGCCGGAGCTTCAAGTCCGCTGCCGGATTCTCGTCCCGGTACTGCTTGACGGCGCCGACCACGCGCTCGATCGTCTCGGCGCGGTGATCCGAGAGGAACAGCATCACCGGCATCACGCTGCAGTCGCGGTTGAGCAGCCCGGTGCTGGTCTCGACGAAGCTCTGCGCCTGCACGAGCTGGCGCTCGTCGCGCGGCAGGTTGCGCCACTTGAGGCTGCCTTCGCTCCAGCCCGCGCTGACGACCTTCGACACGCCCGCGAGCGACATCACGTCGCGCACGCCCTCCACGTTCGCCATGTGCCAGGCGAAGCGGTCGATCGCGTCGATGACGGCGAAGTCGATGCACCCGTCCGCCTTCGTCTCGACGATCACGTTGATGATGTCGGTGCCGACCGAGAACCGGCTGCTGATCAGGTTGCTGTCCTGGTTGTAGCGCGAGTCGGGCCGGAGTTCCGGCACGCCCGCCTGCGTGTCGCCGATCGGGGTCTCGAGGCCCTTGATCGCCCCGAGCACGCCGAGCACCACCGCGACCGCGATGATCGCCGCGGCAGGCCCGCGGTGCGTGATGCACGCGAGTCTCTCCCAGACCTTCTGCAGCGCCTGCTGGCGGTGCGCGACGCGCTCGCGGAACCTGCCCGTAATCGGCACGTAGGAGACGAGCACGGGCAGCAGGATGAGGTCGGTCAGGATGATCACGCCGATGCCGAGGCTCGCGGTCACCGCCATCTCGCGGATCACCTGCACCGGGATCAGCAGGATCGTGATGAATCCGACCAGGTTCGCGAGCAGCGCCACGATCGCCGGCAGGAACAGCAGCCGGAAGGTGCGTCGCGCCGCCTCGTTGCTGCCCGCGCCGCTCATCGCCGCGTCGCTCACGGCGCTGATCTTCTGCACGCCATGGCTGGTGCCGATGGCGAAGATGATGAAGGGCACGAGAATGCCGAGCGGATCCACGCCGTAGCCGAGCAGCACGAGGAGCCCGAGCATCCAGACCATGGCGACCAGCGAGGAGACCACAGGCACCAGGGCGATGCGGAACGACTGGATGTAAATCCAGACGAACAGCAGGGTTAGCGCGACCGTGACGACCGCGAACGTCACGACCGACAGCGCGCCGTCGGCGACGTCGCCCACCACCTTCGCGAAGCCGATCATGTGCACCGAAACCGGCGCCTCGACCGAGACCGCGACCTTCTCGTGCTCGATGCGCGCGCGGACCTTCTCTTCGAGCTCCTTCGAGATCGCGATGTAGTCCACCGGCGCACCGGTCTCCGGGTCGGCGTCCAGGAGCTGGGCGCTGACCATCGCGCCGGAGAAGTCGTTCGCGACCAGCCGTCCGACGATGCCCGCCTTCAGGATGTTCTCGCGCACGCGCGCGAGTCCCTCGACGTCGGGCTGGAAGTCCGAGGGGATCACGTCGCCCGCCTCGATGCCGCCCTCGACCACCTCCGTGTAGCGCGTGTTCGGCGTCCACAGCGACTGCACGCGCGAGCGGTCGACGCCCTTGATGAAGAACACCTCGTCGGTCGCGATCTTCAGCGCCTGGAAAAATTCCGGCGTGAACATGTTGCCGTCGCGTGCGACCACCGCGATCAGCAGCCGGTTTGCGCCGCCGAACTCCTCCTTGTGGTCGAGGTAGGTCTGGATGTACTCGTGCTGGAGCGGAAGCTGCTTGTTGAAGTTGGTGTCGAGGCGCAGTCCCGTCGCCGCGATGTAGCCGAGCGCCAGCGTGACGAGCGCGAACAGCGCGAGGATGATCGTGCGGTGCCCGAAGACGTGGGGCTCGAGCCAGGCCGCGATGCGCGCGTCGCCGGATTCCCTCATGGCGCCGCGCTTCCCGGCAGCGGCAGGCGGCGCACCCCGCCCTCGCCCGCCACGATCAGCGCGCCGTCGCCCGAGGGCACCACGGCCGAGATCGCCTTGCGGTCGTCCTGCTGGCGCAGGGTGAAGCTCCGGCCGCCATCGCGGCTCACGAGGATCACGCCCGCCATGCCGACGACGACGACGGTGTCCGCGTCGACCTGTGCGCCGCCGTTGAGGAGCGCCGTGGTCCCGGTCGGTACCGCGGACCAGGTGGTGCCGCCGTCGTCGGACCGGAACAGGTTTCCGCGCAGTCCGAATGCGAGCAGCGCGTCGCCGTCGAGCGGCAGCACGCCGTGAAAGGAGCCGTCATACGGCGACGGCAGCTCGCGCCAGTGCGCCCCGTCGTCGTCGGAGCGGAACAACCGGCCCGCTTCCGCGCCGATGTACATCCTGCCGGGCCCGCCGCGCGCGATCGAGTTCAGGTGGAATTCGAAGCCGAGATCCACGTCGGCCTCCATCTCGTCGGGCGCGGCCGCGACCTTGTCGGCGCCGGGCAGCGCTTCCGGCTCGAATGGCACCTGGCTCCATACGGATCCGCCGTCGGCGGTCACGTAGACCACGCCATAGGCGCCGACCGCGACGCCGCGTGAGGCATCTGCGAAGGCGACGTCGAGCAGCGGTTGCGGGTTGCCGGGCTCGAAGTGCGTGAGCCGCCACGACTCGCCGCCGTCGGAAGTCACGAGGATGGTCTCGACGTGGCCGACTGCCCAGCCATTCTTCTCGTCGGCAAAATACACGGCGGTCAGGGTGGCGCTGGCCGGGGCCGGTGACTGGACCCAGGTCTTGCCCGCGTCGTCGGAGTGGAGGATGTGCCCGCGCTCGCCGACGGCGAAGACCCGCGGCCCGGCCCAGGCAAGGTCGAGCAGCAGCGAGCGTTCAGCGAGCGGCGCGATTTTCGCGGGATCCGCCGCCGGATCCTCGCGCTCGACGTCCTGGGCCGACGCCTGCGGCGCCAGCACGAGGGCTAAGGCCGCGAGCGCGAGCCTCAAGCGCGGCCCCGTGCGCGGCCTAGCGGGTGCCGCGGTTCGCGATCGCGGCCGGCGTGAAATCGGCGGCCGTCCGCTTGGCATTGAAGTTGACGGTTACCGGCTCCTCGTTGTCGAGTCCCAGGGCCAGGTAACGGCCGGCCTGGAGGTCGTAGGTCGTCTCGAGCGTGGTCCAGAAGGTCGGGATCTCGAAATAGTTGATCGAGTGGCCTTCCTGCACGCGCCACAGCTGGTCGCGGTTGTCGTAGCAGTCGACGACCAGGATCTGCCAGGTATCCTCGTCGATGTAGAACGTGCGGCGCTTGTAGATGTGCCGCTGGCCCGACTTCAGGGTCGCGTCCACCACCCAGACCCGGTGCAGCTCGTAGCGCGCGTGCTGCTGGTTGATGTGCAGTGGCTTCAGGATGTCGCTGTTCTTGAGCTTGTTGCTGTGCAGCGGGTAGGCGTTGTACGGGACCAGGATCTCCTGCTTGCCGACGAGCTTCCAGTCGTAGCGCTCCGGGCTGCCGTTGTAGATGTCGAACTGGTCGGAGGTGCGCAGGCCGTCGGACCCGGTGCCCGGGTTGTCGAAGGCGACGTTCGGCGCGCGCCGCACGCGGCGCTGGCCCGGGTTGTAGAGCCAGGCCTTGCGATGTTCCTTGGTCTGGTCGAGCGTCTCGTGCACGAGCAGGATCTCTCCCGCGAGCCGCGCCGGCGCGATCGTCTCCTGGATGAAGTAGAGGATCACGTTGTCGAGCGCCGCCTCGGTCGCGCCCGGCAGCGCATAACCGACGTAGGTCTCGTCGTGGAACTTGACCATGTTGTAGGTGCCGCCGCGGGTCACGGCGGCCTGGCCGATCACGCGCTCGGCGACGTCCGCGCGGTAGCGCAGGATGTGGTTCCAGATCACCTCGACGCCGGACTGCGGGATCGGGAACGGCGAGCCGCCGATTGCACCCGTGACGCCGTTGCCGACGCCCGTCAGCTTCGCGGAGGTCGCGTTCGCCTTCACCGCATCGTAGATTCGCTGCGGAAATGCGGCGCTGCGGTGCGCCGGATAGACGTTCATGAAGTAGCTGCCCTTGTAGGCAGCGAGCAGGGCCTTGTGTCCCGCCGTCAGGTTTGCCGCGTACTGGGACATGTTGGAGGCATCGACCTTGTACAGCGGCTTGTCGCCGGCGAACGGGTCGGGGTGGTGGCCGCCCGACTTGAAGCCCGGCGCATTCGCGTCGGCCGCCGACTTCAGCCCGCCGGTCCAGGCGGGAATCGTGCCGGCCGCATTGCCGGCCCGCTCGGCGCCCATCGGCGTCAGGTCCGTGCCAAGCCGCGCCGCCTGCTGGGCGGTGACGGCGGCGCTCGCCATTGCGGCCACGCCCGCAGCTGCAAGCAGCCCGGGAACGAGTAGGTGCCTGAACTTCATCATGTCGTGTCTCCGGGCCTGGTCAGAACGAGTACTTGATCGTCGCCGCGAGGAAGTCGCGGTCATTCAGATCGTTGTAACGCCCCGCGCCGGCGAATGCGGTGTAGCTGACGTCGAACTCGAGCTGCGACTGGTAGCTTGCGAGCACACCGAGGGTCGCGCCGGTGCGGCCCTCGACGAAGTTGCCGCCCGGCCCCGGTGTCGTGCCGCTGACGTCGTGCGACCAGACGAAGCGCGGCGAGAAGTTCCACGCGCCGATCAGGCTGAGGTAGTCGAGGCGCAGCGCCGCGCGATAACCCCATGAATCCGCGTCGGCGAAGCGGTCGAGCGGCTCCACCTCGCCGAAATGCCGGCCCGCGAGCTCGGGGTTTCCGGAAACCGAAGTTCCGGGGCCGTTAAACCTGAGGCCGCGGCCGTTCGGCCCGCCGGAGGTCTTGTCCGGCATGCTGGACACGTGCGTCATGCCCCCCTCGACGACGGCGACGAGCTGCGCCGCACCGAGCATCGGCGGGAAGGCCTTGGTCGCCGTCACCTGCCCCTGCCAGACGTCGAATTCGTCCCAGCCCTGTATGACCTGTTCGAGGCCGTAGGCGCCGAGCTGGCCGCAGCGCGCGAGCGTCGTCAGCGGCGCCGCGCAGGTGGCAGGGACGGCGATGCCCTGGGCGCCGAGTGCGGCTGCCTCGAACGGCGTCAGCGCCGCGAACAGGACCTCCACGTCGTCGAACTGCAGCGGAACGTCCATGCGGTAGGACACCTCGCCCTGCAGGGCGATGCCGGTCGTCCCGACCTGCGTGTTGAACGACACGCCGAGCATCTGGATGTCCTCCGGGAACTCGGTGAAGTAGCGCGCGGTCTGCGCGTACTCGTGGGTCGCAAGATTCGTCGCCTGGCCTGAGACGCTGCCGCCTCCGAGCGCGGTGTTGCCCGCAATCGTCGCGTAGCCCGCGGCGGTTGCGAGCGACAGGTCGCCGCCGTTGGCCGCCGCCGCGTTCGCTCCCGCATTGGCGGCGATGGCAACCGCGGTGTCGAACGGCAGGCCCGATGCGAGCCCCTGCGCCGTCGCGATGGACGCCGTCAGCGTGCCGATCGCGTTGCCGATGCCGGCCTGGGTGCCGGTGCGGCCGCTGATGAGCGGCAGCTTGCTGTGGTAGTTGACGTAGTAGAAGCCGAACTCGGTACCTTGGGAGAAGTCCGGCAGGTACCAGCGCAACGCGGCGCCGTATTGCCCGGAATCGGAAGGAGTGATCGTCTCGCCCCGCGGCACGCCCTGGAAATTCTCGATGAACGGGCCGCCGAGCGGCGTGAAATCCGTGCCCTGGTCCGAGAACGCCCCGAAGCCGAGGAATACCTGCTCGCCGCCGCGCGGCACGAAGTCGTTGGTCGAGAAGTACGTACCGACCGGCTCGGGGCGCGTCGAGTTCCAGTCGAAGATGCCGAGCGCCTCGACGGTGACGTTGTCCGTCAGACCCAGGCCGACCTTCAGCATCTCCTGCGGAAGGTAGGCCTCGCGCAATTCAGAGCCCGGAGTTCGCAGTGCGGAAACGTCGAAGTGGTTGATCGCGTTGTTGATGCCGCCCTGGATGAACGTGCTCTCGCCCCAGTTCACGACCTGTCGGCCGGCCCGGATGTCGAGGTCATGGCCCGCGAGGTCCCACCGGCCCCAGGCGAAGGCGTCGAGCAAGCGAAGGTAAGATCCTGCGAGATCCTTGCCCGCCTCCGAGATCTCTGTGCGGTCGGTGCGCGAGTCCTCGACCAGCGTGTCATAGAGTGCAGAGCCGCGCACGAAGATACCGAAGTTCTCCCCGCGGTCGAGCGAGAGTTCCGAAACCAGCTTGTAGGCGCTCGAAACGCGGCCCTTGCGGTAGTTGAGGTTGCCGTCGTCGATGTTCGGCGAGCGTCCGGTGCCGCCGTTCGCCGTGCCGATCAGGCGCGGGTCGCGCGATTCCTGGCGCCAGGTCTGGCCAAAGGAAACCGTCGTGTCGAAGCTGCCGTTCCAGCCCCCGGCGGCGAAATCGACTGCCTGTGCAGCGTTCGGCGCCAGGATCGCGGCAACGAGAGCGGGCAACGGGCGGAAGAGCGTCTTGGTCATGTGGTTCCCCAGGGCCAGGACCGGTCGGAAGTTGGCGCAAGGATATATCAGCGCCTCGACTTTGCACTGCAAAACGGAACCGCGAATCAACTATGGGTGACCTGCAGGATGCTGTTTCGAATCTGCTCGGACAGGACGATGCGCGCATCCTGGGCAACCGCCAGCAGCGCGTCGTCGTAGTCCAGGCGGCCTTCGCCGTCGAGCCGGATCACGCCGCGCTGCCGCAGGAGCTCGATGAAGTCGCGGAACATGGCGCGGTCAAAGAATTCCGGAGCCGCAAGCCCGTAGAGCATGGACATGCGCTGGGCCATGGCGACGCAGCGCTGCTCCAGCGCCTCCGGCGTCAGCGCCGAGCGCCCGGCCCGCAGCAGGAGCGCAATCGCGAGGTAGTAGCGCTCGATCGTCTGGATGGTTGCCTGCGCGAGCACCGACAGGCGCACCGCTTCCGCGCTGCCGGTTGTCGAACGGCGCCAGACGCTGCCTTCCGCCTCGCTCACGAGCAGCCCGAGCTTCGCCAGTGCCGACAGCACGCCGTCGACGACGCCGGGCAGTTCCTCCTCGCGCCAGCGCAGGCAGAGTTCCGCACGCACGTACGGATAGACCCGGTGAATCAGTCGCTGGATGTCCTCGTGGCGCATGGCCGGGTTGTTGAGGAAAGCGCAGGCGACCAGCGACGGCATCGCGAACAGGTGCAGGACATTGTTGCGGTAGTAGGTGGCGAGGACGGCATTGCGCTCGTCCATGCGCAGCACGTCGCCGAGCGGATGCGGACGTCGCTCGAGCAGTCCCAGCTGCCCGGCGTAGCGGATGATCGAGGCGCCGTCGGTTGCCGAGACCGACACTTCCGGCGAGTACGGGAACGTCTTCAGGAGCTCGATGTAGAGCTGCAGTTGCCGCTCGAGGTCGGCCTCGAGCATCGCCTGCCGCGGCGCCGCGAGCAGCGCGACCGAGAGCAGGTTGACCGGCGTGACGGCGGCGGCGGCGTTGATGCGCCTCATGATCTCGGCGGCGACGGCGTCGACCGCGTCGCCGAACCAGGCCGGGCGCGAGTTCTCGTCGTTCGGCCCCTGGCGCCAGTCCGGGTACGTCTGGTCGAGCATGCCGTCGAGCAGCAGCGGCTCGCCGAACGAGACGTAGACACTTCCGTGCTGCCTGCGACGGCGCAACTGCGGAAGCACGCGCAGGATGCCGCCGATGGTTTCCTTCTTCTTCGGACGGCCCATGAGCTCGTCGATGTAGGTCTCCCCTTCCAGCAGCTTGTCGTAACCGAAATAGACCGGCACATAGGCGACCGGGCGGCGCGTGTCGCGCAGGAAGCTTCGCACCGTCATGCCGAGCATGCCGGTGCGCGGGCGCAGCAGGCGGCCGGTCCGGCTGCGTCCGCCCTCGATGAAGAACTCGATCGGGTGGCCGCGCTTCATCATCACGTCCACGTACTTCATGAACACGATCGGGTACAGGCCCGAGCCGCGGAAGCTGCGGCGGATGTAGAACGCACCCCCCTTGCGCAGCAGCCGACCGATGACCGGCAGGTTGAGGTTCACGCCGGCGGCCACGTAGGGCACGGCGTAACCGCGCTGGTAGATCACGTACGACAGCAGCAGGTAGTCGAAGTGGCTGCGGTGGCAGGGCACGTAGACGATCTCGCAGGCCGGCGGCAGCCGGTCGAGGTACTCGGCGTTCCTGACCTCGATGCCGTCGTACACGCGGGGCAGTAAGCGGTTGAGGATCTTCTCCGAGATGCGCACGAAGGTGTGCGAGTAGTTCGCCGCGATCTCGAGCGCGTGCCTGCGTGCGGCCAGCAGCCCGTCGCGTCGCGTGCGCTTCGTTCCGCTGATCTCCTGGCGCACCGCCTGGCGCACGGCGCGGGTGCGCAGGACCTGGGCCACGATCGCGCGCTGGCGCGAAAGATCGGGCCCGAGCGTGTCGGCCCGCATGTGCCGGAACTCGGCGCGCATGTCCTTCAGCAGACGCCGCGCGCCGCGGGCATCCGGCCCGGCTGTCGTGTAGCCGCGAATCGAGCGCGGCTCGCCGAAGCGGATCAGCGTGCTGCGCCCGTTGAAAACGATCGAGAGCAGGCGGCGGAACGGGCCGACGAACGCCCAGTTCTCCGAGAACATGAGCCCGAGCCAGGACTTCTCGCGCTGCGGCGCGCGGCCCCAGTAGACCGCGACCGGCACGACGTCCAGTTCCAGCGCGGGATCGGCGCCCGCCGCCGCGACCGCCCGCGAGAGTTCCGGCGGCGTGCGCCGGTCGGCGCGCCGGCGCAGCACGCCGGCGCGGCGCTCGAGGGCGACGGCAGAGTACGGCAGGTCGAGCTCGCGCAGCTTGAGGCGCTTGCCCGGCCGGCGCAGCCCGCCATCCATGCAGGCGATCTCCAGCGCGAGCAGGTCCGAGGTGCTGCGCTCCTCGAGCACGTACAGGACCGGCCGCGCGCGCCCGTGCAGGCGCGATAGCGCGTCTTCCGGCACGACCGCCGGGCGCACGAACACGCGCATCAGGCTGCGCAGCATCCACATCAGGGTGCGGTTCAAGTGCCTTCGTCTTCCTCGAGGCGCTCGTCCAGATTCTCGCGGTGCTCTTCGACGGCGGCGTTCGCGCGGTCCCTGGCCTTGTCCTGGGTCCCGATAAGCGGCCCGAATGCAGTGTCTTCCACCTTCATCGGCGGTTCTTTCTTCTTCTCCGGTTCATCCGAACCGCCGCAGCCCGCGGCGAGCAGCGCGGCGGTCATCATTCCGATCGTGACGTAGATGCGCATCTCGGCACCTCCCTCTGCGATCCGGCGGCAAGCATAGCGCGTAATGGCAGCGCGCCCCCTCCCGCGCGTGCTTCGCCGGCGAGACCTCCGAGCGAAGTGACTAAGTTCGGGCGGAACGAGCGAGGAGAGTCCCGCCGGCGAAGTCCGCGCGCGCGCACGATCAGCGGCGTTTCGGCAGGTCGAGCGAGACGAGGAAGTATTCGAAGAGGTAATTGACGAACGAGAGATCGCTGTGCAGCCGATGGTCCGAGTCGAGGATGTGCAGCGTCGCCGAGTGCTCGCGCGCGAACCTGATGCTGTTCTCGACCGGCACGACGTCGTCCTTCCACCCGTGCACGATCGCCTTCGGGCAGGGCGCGGGCTTCGCCGTGAGCTGCTCCATGCCCGGCATGTAGAACGCGGGCGCCATCAGGAACAGCCCGCGCGCGTGCAGCAGCGCCGAGGCCGAGGTCGCGACGTAGCCGCCCATGCTCGAGCCGACCAGCACGAGGTCGCCGCGCAGGTCGCGGCAGAAGCTGAGCAGGCGCGTCACGCGGTCGCGCGGGTCGTTGACGCCGCGGTAGTCGACCGAGTCGACGTTCCAGCCCTCGCTCTTTGCGACTTCGGACATCGCCGAGATCTTGGTTCCCCACGGCCCGCTTTCCTGACCGTGAGAGAACACGACGTGACGACTCGCCATGGGGCGATGTTATCAGTCCGCGCGGGGACGCCACAGCAGGGCATCGAGATCGGCCCCGGCGGCTTTCCCGAGATCCACCTTGCCGTTCCTGAACACGACGCCCTCCTCCTCCAGCAGCCGACGCTGCATCCGGTGCGCCTTCGAACCCGCCGGCAGGCTGATGCGGCCTTGTGCGTTCAGCACGCGGTGCCAGGGCAGCTTCAGGCCGGCCGGCGCGACCTTGAGCGCGTGCCCGACCAGCCGCGCGCGCCGCGGGGCGCCCGCACGCCGCGCGATACCGCCGTAACTTGCGACCTCGCCGCGCGGTATCGCCGCGACGGCGCGCCAGATGCGTTCCAGCAGCTTGCGGTCCGTCACAGTCATGGGCGCCGATTCTAGCGGCCCGGCAAGCGCGTGCTATCGTCCCGATGCCGTGCAAGCCGAGGACGACCGGACCCAAATCGACCCGCGGGCCAATCCCTGGGCGATGCTCGCGGCGCTGCCCCTTTTTTCGGGCCTCCCGAGGAGCGTCGTCGACGAGGCCGTCGCCGAGCTCGAGTGGATGTCCTTGCCCGGCGGGGGACTCCTGTTCGAGTCGGGCGACCCCGCCGACGCCGTGTATTTCGTCGTGAGCGGCTGCCTCGGCGTGTACGGTCCGGGCGGCGAACTCATCGGCCGCATCGTCGCCGGAGAGACCGTCGGCGAGATGGGCCTCATCGTGTCGCGGCCGCGCACGGCGACCGTGCGCGCGCTTCGCGACTCGGAGCTCGCGACGCTGTCCTCCGCCACTTTCGGGCGGGTCCTGCTCGGGCACCCGGACGCGATCCTGCGCCTCGCGCGCCTGTCCGTGCAGCGTCTCGTCGACCGCGAACGCGAACACGGTCATGCCGTGCTGCCGAGAACGCTCGCACTCGTCCCGCTCGACGCCGGCGTCGAGCTGCCGTTGAACGCAAACCGGCTGGTGAATGCGCTGGCACGGTTTGGCCGCGTGGATCTCGTCGGCCGCGAGCGCGCGGGCCGGCACAGCCCGCAGTGGTTCCACGAGCGCGAGGCGCAGAACGACTTCGTCGTCTATGCGGCTGACGCGACGGACTCGCCGTGGACGCGGCTGTGCCTGCGCCAGGCCGACGTCGTGCTGCTGCTTGCCCGCGCCGCCGGCGACGACGCCGGCTGGACCGGCAGGCAGTGGCAGGACGGCGTCATGCGGCGCGCCGAGCTGCTGCTGCTGCATGAGCGTGATTTCACCAATGGCGCCGCCGCGCGCTGGCAGGCGCGGCTGCCCGGCATCCCGCACCACCACATTCGCGGTCCCGCGGACTACGACCGGCTGGTGCGCATGCTGACCGGGCGCGCCGTCGGCCTCGTGCTGTCCGGAGGCGGCGCGCGCGGTTTTGCGCACCTCGGCGTCGTCAGGGCGCTGCGCGAGCACGGCGTGCCGATCGACCTCGTGGGCGGGACCAGCATGGGAGGCATCCTGGCCGCGGGAGTCGCGAGCGATTGGAACGACGCCGAGCTCGCCGAGCGCTTCCGGCGCAGCTTCGTCGACACGAACCCGCTCTCCGACTTCACGCTGCCGGTCGTCTCCCTGGTCTCCGGGCGCAAGGTCGGCATGCTGCTGCGCCGCGAGCTCGGCGACATCGACATCCAGGACCTGCCCCTGCCCTTCTTCTGCGTATCGTCGAATCTCACGACCGGACGCATCGCGGTCCACCAGCAGGGACCGCTGTGGCGCTGGCTGCGCGCGTCCGTCGCCATCCCCGGCGTGCTGCCGCCGGTGTTCCATGGTGGCGAGGTATTCGTCGACGGTGGCGCGATGAACAACCTGCCGGTGGACGTGATGCGTGCCAGGGGCCGCGGCCCGGTGGTCGGCGTGGACGTCGGCACGGACCGCGCGTTCACGACCGACGTCGAGTCGACCGAGGAACCGTCGCTCTGGAATCTTTTGCGTGGCCAGCGTCGGCGCCCCAACATCCTGCGCATCCTCTGGCGCGCCGGCATGGTCAACAGCGCGACGGCGACGCTCGACCGGCGCCGGCAGAGTGACCTGTTGATCACCCCTTCGCTCGAATCGATCGACCTGCTCGACTGGAAGGGGTTCGGGCGTGCGATCGATATCGGCTACCGCGACGCCTGCGAGCGCCTCGCGGGCGGCGCACTCGAGCAACTCCGCAAGGCCTACGCCGGCAACCCGTTATCCTGAGCGCCATGGGGCAGCGGCGCGGCTGGCAGTTCTGGATCGACCGGGGCGGCACGTTCACGGACATCATCGGCCGCGCGCCGGATGGCCGCCTGCACGTCGGCAAGCGCCTGTCCGA
>Ga0105107_10002466_pt1 | contig 12179 bp, 6 predicted proteins | sample PPLLaktember2015_6_FD_79335 | JGI IMG/M metagenome (GOLD analysis project Ga0105107, IMG submission 79335) | Freshwater sediment microbial communities from Prairie Pothole Lake near Jamestown, North Dakota, USA - PPLs Lake P8 Core (1) Depth... | ecosystem: Environmental > Aquatic > Freshwater >... | reverse complement strand
TTGATATCTCCGGATCCCCTCTCTGGAATGCGGTGGACGATTTCCTTCCCGGTTTCATCAAACCATTCGATAATCTCAAGGAAAATGGCATTGTTGGTTCCCATGGTGGCCTCCCTAGGATTGAACGGAATCCTTGGAAGATACGGTGTGCAAGAGTCAAGCCAAAATAGCGACATTGAAGTCAAAACCTAATAATTTCAATGAATTTGGCTCACCTGCTTCACTTCCTGCTACTTGAAGAAAGACAATAGCCCGAAAGTGTCAAAGGAAAAGCTGTATCTTCCTTTGCCAGGGGATGACAAAAATGGACACCTTGCAAGTCCTCGAAGATTGTTCAAATCTCCCCGTCCCCTTGGTCTGGAGCAAGCTTAGAGCTCAGGGACGTTGCTTCAAGTCATAAGCCTTAATGTTCTCGCTAGAAGAGTTGGACAAATAAATCGTTTAAGACGGCTGGGTAGGAATCTACGCAGTTCACCGGGTTCGAGAGGGAGGGATGCTGAAGATCAGAACGGAACACCTAGAGCACTTCAATACGGAAGGTTGTATTGGCTAGTTGACTGAATTTTTCAGTCAGAGAGGTCAGCGTCTGTAATGAAAATCCGCAACGAGTGAGACGCCCCTTCTATCCCGCTGAGGCGGACGGGGCACAGTCTGGTCAAGGCAAGATCCCAACAAAAGTAAGTCCAGGTCCGCAAGGATGGTTCTCTTGAAGAGAGCCGTCCTGAAAGGGCCAAGGACAATGGAGACCCATTTTTTCACACGTTCTGAATGCTTACCCTCCTGCGCAGAAAGCCACCGTCTCTCACACCGTGGGTGAATGCGGAGAGGGTACCCTTCGAAACTCCGAGGGAGCGTAGTAGGGTATGCTTCGGAGGGTTCCGCCCTCTGAAGCATGCGGAGGGACCACGGGCTTTAGCCCGTGGGGCTCCACTTCGATTTGAAAAAACGCTCGCATTTTGGTTATCAGTTTAGTATAATTCCAGACGCGTTGGAGAAGAGGAAGCCCAAGAGGCTGCTTCCAGGATGAACACCTTGACCAGAGCGAAGGCAAAGAAATGGCTATGGGTTGCTGGACTTGCTTCCACGGCATTCATCTTCTTCCTTCACCACGAGATGGCTTTCTGTTCATCTCCGAACATTCCCCAAGCTCCTCCTGAGTTGGGAGACCGCCTCCCAAAGATCTCTTTTCCCAATTCCCTTTCCCCTGAGGAGAACAAATATCTCGGGTTGGGTCAGAGGAAAAACTTTTCCCTGGATGACATCAAGACGAAACTCATTCTTGTCGATTTTATCGGCATCAACTGCCACTTTTGCATTCAATCCATACCCACCATGAACGAAATCTATAAGGCTGTTGAAAAGGACTCCACCCTGAAAGCAAACGTTAAGATGCTGGCGGTCGCAGCCGGTGGAACTCTCACCGAGGTAGATCATTTCAAGAAGAGTTTTGGCGTGCTGTTTCCCATATTGGCCGATCCTGAATACGAAGCCCATGAGTCTGTGGGTGAGCCCAGAGTTCCTTTTCTGATCTTCGCAAGGAAAGATCGCCAAGGGAGATGGGTCGTTGTCAATACGAAGGTGGGCTTGATGGGAATCGTGGAGTCAAGAACGGCCACCTACCTTGAGGAAGATGTTGAAGTGGAAACACTTGAGGGAGATATCGTTACCCTCGAAAATTTCGTCACCGAGCTAAAGACCTTCCTGGCCATCAAACCCGAAGCTCTAACATCCAAGACGCCGTCACCGTAAGAGTGCTGCCATCCATTTCCTTTTCCGAAGCGAGGGGCCATGGATAAGAAAACGAAGAGTCAGATTTTCGACCTTCCAGGGCTCCGAAATCGAACCCATGTCTTTCTCGACCGAAAGGCAGCAGGGAAAGTCCTCGCATCCATGCTCGGATCCTATCGAGAAAGTGATGCCATTGTCCTCGCTATTCCTGCGGGAGGTTTAGCCGTGGCCGTGGGGACCGCCAAGGAATTGAACCTGGCTCTCGATGTTGCCATCATCAGCAAAATCACCCTCCCCTGGAACACCGAGGCCGGATTTGGAGCGGTTGCTTTCGACGGCACGGTCATGCTGAACGAAGAACTCTTGCCTCACCTCCATTTGACGTCCGAGGAAATCCAGCAAGGTATAAGCAAGACGGAGGAAAAGGTTTATCGGCGTATCAAGAAACTACGAGGAGATCGCCCCATGCCTGATCTCCACCGTCCCATCATTCTGGTCGATGACGGGTTAGCTTCGGGTTTTACCCTGCGAACAGCCATCGAGGCATTGCGCAAGGCAGGGAGCCGGAAGGTCATTCTTGCGATTCCAACAGCCCATGAGGAATCTCTTCCAGCAGTGGCTGAAAGAGTACACGCAGTTTACTGCCCAAATATCAGGCGAGGCCCTGTCTTTGCCGTAGCCGATGCCTACGAACATTGGAGAGATTTGGATGAGGAAGAAGTCGCGAGACTCCTCGAGGAGTTCAGAAAAATGACGTCGAAAACGGTCTAGCCTCTCAGCCAGAGAGGGCGTGCTGTTTCCCTCAACGTGTAGAATTAGGCGGGAAACTGCTTGTCCATTGGCTGCCCAAGGGGAGCTCTTTCCATTCTTTTCTCTCACAGGTGTAAGCGGTGTAATCTGACGCTACCGAAGGCTTCAATCCTTTCTGCCCTCCCCCTTTTTCTATCCGAACAGTCCTCGTTTCCGAAGATATGAAGACTTGATGTTTACCTGAATTTACAGGAACTTACAATACTCAAAAAATACTCAAAAAATCCTTGACAAAATTTCTTGAGGCACTTAAGAAAAATGCTCAGGTCTCTGCAAATTAAGTGAGGCTACCGTGAAAACAAGATGCCGGACCTGGCATGACTCGCCTGAGAGGCAGTTCTCCGAAGGGAGCCGACCCTCTTCCTGTTCGCCGAAAGGAGTATGTGAGATGCCGAAGCGAATGACACCCGTTGGATTGATTTTCCTCCTGATTTCACTCTCCCTTTTCTCGTCCACACAGGCATTTGCCTTCAGGGCTCCTGACACCAAATCGGTTGACGGAAACCATCGTCGGCTTGTGCAGCCGAAGACTCCTGCAAAGGCAATCACAGCCTCGCAGAAGCAGGCTCTTGGGGCTTACCCTGAATTGCGGATCCTCTGGAACCGCGAGCGCGGAGTCCCCTATGCTCTCCGTGGCTTCCGAAGGTTCGCGGTCGGAGATTCTGTGAATTCCGTGTTCGACTTCCTCGACGAGATCAAAGCGGCTTTTCGCATGCGGGATCCCCGATCGGAATTTGAACTCCGCAAGCTCCAGCGCGATGAACTGGGATATGAGCACATCAGACTTCGGCAGTTTTACCAGGGCATACCCGTAGCCGGTTCGGAGATGATCGTTCACATCAATGAGCAGCGCGAGGTCTATCTCGTCAACGGCCACTACACTCCCGATATTGACATCTCGATTGCCCCCTTCATTACCGAATCCCAGGCGCTGCAGACGGGCCTGGATAACTTTTCTGAGGAGCTCACTCTCAGCGTAGTGCAGGGGCCTGACCTTGTCATCTACCCTGTGAGCAACCATCATCATCTTGCTTACCGCTACAGCCTATACTGCAATGAGGCAGGAGGAGCCGGGTTATGGATTCACTATGTCGATGCTCACAGCGGCGAATTGCTCGACCGCTATAACGACATCAAATTTATAGAACCTCCGACGGATAACGGAGATCCTGTTTCTATAAGCGGTCAAAGACTCACAGGTGAAGGAGGAGGCAACGTCGTCTTCCCGGGTTGGCAGGACTATACTAACATGGCCTATTACCTCTGGAGCAATGATCTCTGGTGGTATATACGCAATGACGCACTTGAGGGTGTGGATGCAGAGACTTACGCCCACCGAACGACGAGTCCCAACTGGGGAAGTTCCGACCGGGCAGAGATATCAGCAGCGGAAAACTTCTATCTCACCCAGCGGTATTTCAGCCGGAAACACAACCGGGAAAGTTTTGACGACAGTGGCCACTACGTACAGGCCTACGTGCATGTCAGACATCCGAATTGCCCGAACAACGCATGGTGGGATCCGCAGAATGTATGGTTCGCCTTCTGCGACGGCGACGGGATCACCTACGACCCCTTTCCAACGCTCGATGTCGTCGCCCACGAATTCAGCCACGGATGGACCAGTCATGAGTCCAACCTGACCTACCGAAAAGAGTCAGGCGCACTCAATGAATCTTTTTCGGACATCATGGGAGCCAATGTGGAGTTTTATGCCCAGGAGGACGGAAGAAGTTACTATCCCAATACGCTGCCCGGCAGAGCGGATTGGCTGTGCGGAGAGGACTCCAAAAAGAGTGAGATCGCGACCCGTGACATGCGCAACCCTTCCAACACGGCCACGGTTGGGGAAGGAAGAGAATCACCTTCGAGGTATCATGGAAGGTATTGGGTTTCCGACAGCTACGACAATGGCGGAGTCCATTTCAACAGCGGGGTTCAAAATTTCTTCTACTACCTGCTTTCCGATGGAGGGGCAGGATCGAATGAGGGCACCCCCTATCAGGTAATCGGCATCGGCATCAACAATGCCCGGCGAATTGCGTACCACGTAAACACTTACTATCTCACCGAGTCCGACACTTTTCAAACGGCGCGATGGTACTGGATCGTTGCTGCCGAGGCGCTCTTCCTTCCGAATTACCCCGAGCGTGTCGCCGCTGTGAAAAAGGCCTGGGACGCCGTGGGAGTGAGGGAGGTCCCTGGTTTCGATCCCTTCGAGAGTTTTGAAGGAACCAACCTTCCGGCGGGCTTTTCCACGGGTGGGGATCTGCCATGGGTTATCACAGCAGATGACAAAACCCACGGGAATCAGTCGGTACGCGCAGGCGCAATCGGTGACAGTCAGAATTCGTGGCTTCAATGGCAAGTATCACTCTCTGAAGCCAGTCCCATTTCTTTCTTCGTACATATCTCATCCCAGTGGTTCATTGCCAGTAACGCTTCGGGCGATGGCCTGAAATTTTACGTCGACGGGGTCGAGCGCGCCACGTGGAGGGGAGACTTTCCATGGGCGTTTTACTCCGACTACCTGACCGCGGGGTCTCACACCCTGAGGTGGGAATATTCGAAAGATGACTACGACAGTAACAGCTATGAGGATACGGCATGGATCGATGAGATTTACCTGCCGGAGGTGTTTGTTCTGACCTCCTTCGCCATTAACAACGGTGCCCCCTCTACCGACAGCAGGCTGGTGACGTTGAACCACGGGGTGACCGGCAATCCGACCCACTACAAGGCAAGCGAGTTACCCGCATTCACCGGTATCGCCTGGCGCTCTTACGTAAGCGCTCCGCAGTTCATCCTCTCATCGGGAAATGGCACCAGGACCGTTTATTTCAAGGTGAGGAAAACCGACGGTGAAGTGACGCCGGTCATGAGCGACTCGATCGTTTATGCCGAAACCACTACTCCGGTCACTGTCGATGACCTTTCGGCCGAAGGAAACCTCGAATTCAATAACGACTACGACTGGTTTCAATTCTCAATCTCCTCGGCCGGGGTTTACATCGTAGAGACTCGCTCAGGAACTTTGATCGACAGCACCATGTACCTCTACGGGCCTGACAGCCAGGCGAACCTGATCGCCACAGATGACAACAGCGGCATAGGTAACATGGCAAAGATCGTCAGACACTTTAATCCGGGCACTTACTACGTGATGATGAAAGGGGTCGGAAGCGGAACGTACGAGATCAGTGTGAGGACCCCCTTTTCCCTCGCCCTCAACGACCCTGCTTCCATGGGGCAGATCAATCCGGCCGGAGATGAGGACTTCTATCAGTTTACCGTTGCAGACCAAGCGCCGATCGTCATCGACACTGCCGCCGGCACCCTCGCAAATGTCACCATGACGCTTTACGGACCCGACGGACTGACATCGATTGTAGCCGATGACGACGGCGGCATCGGTAACCTGGCCAGAATCACCAGAATCCTGCCAACGGGGACATATTACCTGAAGATCCTCGGGAAACCCTCGGCCGCCACCGGCACTTATTTTATCGGGGTTGGGACGATACCCGGTCTAACCGTTGACGCTCCTGCAACATCCGGGACCATCGCATCTCTTGACGATTACAACTATTATCGGTTCAACGTCTCTTCGCCGGGAACTTATATCGTCGAGACCCGGGCAGACACCTTGAGCGATACCTTTATGAACCTCTACGGCCCTGATAGCTTGACGAACCAGATTGACACGGATGAGGACAGCGGTGTCGGCAAGATGGCAAAGATCGTGGAGTACCTCACACCGGGAAATTACCAGGTAAAGATCAAAGGATATGCAACGGGTATGTATACCATCCAAGTCAAGACTCCCCCGTCTCTGGTGATCGATGGAAGCAACACTCCGGGCGAGATCAACCCGGGACAGGAGGAGGATTGGTACAGGTTCACTGTCATCTCTCCCAATCTCTACCGAATCGCCACAGCATCCGGAGAGACGTCTCCGCTCACGGGCGACATACTTTCTCTCTATGGTCCGAACGGTCTTGCCCTTATCTCCAGTGAGTTTGAATCGGGCGGAGGAGAACTTGCCACGCTTACTCCCTACCTGGCCGCAGGGACTTACTTTGCACGCGTAAGGGCCCTGATCCAGGGGGCAACTGGAACTTACACGATCTCCGTCTCGCCCCTCGCAAGCGCGGTCTCTCCGAACGGATCTTCTATTGTAGGCGCCATCGAGGAGTGGAACGGAGAGGACTGGTATGTTTTCACTGTACCCTCCAAGAATGTCTACATCATCGAGACGCTCGATGGAACCTTGACAGACACAAAGTTGTTTCTGTACGGCCCCAATGGCCTGACCCTGGTCAATTCAGATGACAACAGCGGCATCGGAAACATGGCAAAGATCGTCCGCTATCTGAACCCGGGAACTTACCTGGTCAAAGTCAAAGCGAAGTCCCTCGGGACAACGGGAACCTACAGTGTGCGGATAACCACTCCCAGTTCGTTGGTCGTCAATGATTCCATGGCGTCCGGCCTGATCTCTCCGGCGGGCGACGAGGATTGGTACAGTTTCAATGTCTCGCCCGGCGGAAGGCATGCCGTGGCAGCCGTTCCGGTCACGCTCCCGACCCTTCTCCTATCGCTCTACGGTCCGAACGGACTTACCCTCATTTCAACCGACTCAAGCACTGGGCCTGATGATATGGCTGCCATAGCCAAGAGGCTTACCGTGGGAACCTACTTTGTAAAAGTCAAAGATGGTTCACGAGGGGGTTCTGGGAGCGGGAGCTATGAGGTCGGTGTCAGGAGCGGAGGGGGTTGGCTCACTGCTTCTCCTTCCAGCCTCGACTTCGGGACAGATCTGAAGGAGGGAATCTTCACGGTTGCCAACAAGGGAACCGGCGCATTGAACTGGATCCTCAAAGACGATCTCCCGGCCTGGTTGAGCGCAAACCCGATGCAGGGAACGCTCCAGGCCGGAGGCTCAAAAGCAATAGCCGTCAACGTCGATAGAAGTCAGCTCTCCCCTGGAGCCTATGCTCACACACTCATGTTTACCTCGGATGGAGGAAACGAAACCGTTGACATCGCCATGGCTGTCGAGGGCGCTGTCTCGGGGTGGGCGGAGACTTATGGGGGCCCCAATCCCGACGGGTACGAAGAGGCTCGTGATATTCGGGAGACGGATGATGGCGGATACATCGTTGCCGGTTCCACCGCTTCCTTCGGAAATAGGGACTACTGGGTGATGAAGCTCAACAGTATGGGAACTATCGAGTGGGAGAAAACTTACGGTGGAACCGAGCAGGACGATGCTTTTGTTGTTGTAAAAACGGATGATGGAGGATACGTGGTCGCCGGAGAATCTTACTCCTTTAGAACCGGGAGCACCGGTCGGGATATCTGGATACTCAAGCTCTTCAGTGACGGAACGATTGACTGGGAGAAGAACTATGGCGGCACCGGGACAGAACATGTCAAGTCTGTCATCACTACGCTCGATGCAGAAGGAAACCCCGATGGCTACCTGATCGTGGGGACTACCTATTCTTTCAGCGATGGTGGTTCGGATCTCTGGCTCTTGAAACTTGGAGCCGATGGGACGATTACATGGGAAAGAGCTTACGGAGGGTCGAACAACGAATTCGGACGGGCTGCCCAACAAAGCTCTGACAGAGGGTATATTGTCGTCGGAGATACTCAGTCCTTTGGAGTGGCAAACCGGGATGTATGGGTCTTGAAACTCAACTCTGTAGGGGAAATCGACTGGCAGAAGACCTTTGGGGGGTCCGATTTCGACATGCCTGTTTCCATTCAGCTGGCAGAAGGCGGCGGATACATCATCGGGGCGTACAGCCGTTCTTTCAATGGTGAAACCCGAGGGTACGAGTTCTGGATTTTCAAGCTCAATGATTCAGGAGAAGTCCAGTGGCAGAAGACCTACGGCACACCTTCCGGAGAATATATGGAGAGACTGGAGAAGACGAATGATGGAGGGTATGTCGCTGTTGGACGAACCGAAGATCCGATCCAGGGATATAACATCTGGGTCCTGAAGGTTTCCGGCACCGGAGGCATCGACTGGCAGAGGATGTACAACCTTGAAACCGGGGGCATCTCGGAGACCGAATGGGGCTATGCGATTCAACAGACCAGTGAAGGAGGATATGCCGTAGCAGGAACGACGAATTGGATCACGATGAATGGCGATCTCTGGGTCCTCAAGCTTGCAAGTGATGGCAGTCTGGGTTGCAGCATCGATACAGCCACCGAAGGGATTGCCACCGATACAACGCTGACCACTACTACCACCGAGGCAGCCATCACTGTCTCAGAAGCTACGGCGCCCGATACCAGCGCCACGGTCGGCAATACCTCCGCCACGGTTGGCACACCGTGTGGCCAAGCACTGACATCATTCGGAACGCCCCGTTGAGGCAACAAGCGATTAGGCATGTTTCTCATAATCTTGTGGAATTTCCGTGGTGACGGAATGACCAGCGTACCGGAACCCCAGGTCTTTTGCATCTTTTTCGGAATCTCTTCAACGCGCGGTAGATCCTTGCTGTCCATCAGCTTCTCACGGTAAGTTCTTTTCCCATGCATGGCGCCTCACGCTCTCCGCTCGATCCCGTTGTTTCAGGCGTCCCATTGGCCTGTGATTTTTTGGTTTTGTATAAGAACCGGCAGTTCAGTAACCTCCTTCAAGGCGTACTTTGAATTCGAGGCTCTTGAAGTGGGGGCAGCCCTTACCATCATAATTGATTTCGAACCGCTCGATGGTGAATTTACCACGTCCAAATCGCTGCACAGCCATGACGTCTTCCGGACTGATCGACCTGGTCGCGTGCGGTCCGGCGATGGTACGACCGACTTCCGGTGAAAAGATAAATTCTCGAGGAAAAGGAGGCCCGGTGCTGGCGTCATAGGAGCGAGGGCAGGATGGCGGGGCATCGACAACATGCCAGGCTTCGATTTCCCGTGGATTGGGCACAAAGTGAAGGGGGGGTGTCAGCCGCGCCAAATTCTCATCGCGGCCCTGCTCCCGGACGACAATCTCCCACCCCGCTGGGCTCGGCTCCAAGACGAACTCAAAGCCTGGACCGAAAGATTGTCGGAATCTCTTTCCATCCTCCACGGTACCACGCAGCTCACTTTGAAAAGCGGGATAACGTATCTGTTCGCTTAGCCTGGAAAGCGAAAGGCGTTTCACTTCGCCTTGGTGACCATCGATGCTGCCGACAACTTCGGCTCCATCCACCCGCAACCAGTATTCGCCACAAAACGACACGGCCAAGCGGTTCCCGGGCTTGGACCCAGGCCCGTTGATAGCCAGGATCCACTCGCTACCGACGGGGAAGTTCTTCGTTTCCGGCCGGCAATGTAACCCGTCGCCCATCTGGATGCGCAGCCCTGAATCCAACACACCACCGACAAGGATCTCCAAGACCTGGACGTCCATCGATGGATGCTGCCCCGCGTTGTGCCGCAACACCTTGCCACGCACAACCAGGGGGGCATCTCGGAACACCGATAGAAACGGCCCACGCCAGTAGCAAGTGCAGGCGTTGACCTGGACAAGAGGCAGGGTCAGAGACAGAAGAAGCGTCGCCAGGAAAAGCCGAGCGTACCTAAGGACGGCCGAAGCCGGAAAGATAGACATAGGGCAATCCCTCCATATCGTTTGCGATGCAGGTAATCCACTCGTTTCCGGCCGATCGGGCGGCTTGCAGATGTTGTTTGTATTTGGCCGCGGTATTCGGAATCAAGCCCTTGGCATGTTCGCTACTGGCTGCCTCAAAACCGGCGCGATAGCGATGCGCGGCAAAGATATGAAGGAACGGTACGATCGGGGACTGCGGATATCGTTTCAACCACTGCTCAGCATAGTCCGCCTCAACCAAAGGCCCCTCGCTCATCCCCTCCCACTCCAGGATCAATGGAACGCCGGCTGCAAATAGCTCGGCATCCTTCTTGCTGGTTGGGCCGTGAATCAGGAGGATATAGCGCTCCAATCGCCAACGGCGAATAGCGATATTCTGCTCCCCTTGACCGGGCTTCGGCTCATTGTGCATGTATTGCTTTGCGGCCATCAGATACCTCTTGACGCAGTCCTGTTGTTTACCCCGATATGCCGCAGTGTCCAGAGAAGAAAGAGGGAGAGAAGCGAACAGCACCACATCTGTGAGCGAAGGTTCAGGCCTCTGATCAGCAGCCCACGCATGGGAATTCACCAGCAAGACAATCAGCAGGGAACATAAACAACCGGGAATGAGGATGGTCCGTGTGATGGCTTCAGAACTGAAGTTTTTCATTCCTAATATTAGCTCTATCGTGTTGAAGGCCTAATGCTGCGGCTCAGGCGCGCGGCCTTCTTGCGCGTCCGCTGGAGAGTTTTGTTACTTTCCTTTCTTATCTTTTACCGGTACGGTCTTTCTGTAACCGTCAAACCTTCTGAAAAGCTCTTCAACAGACTCTCCAATAAGATATACCTCCGAAACAACCTGATACTTCTTGCCGTCATAGACATAGGTAGTGAAATTGCCGCTTCCAGCACTGATGTGGGAATATGACTGAATAACCGGATAATGGTTGATCTTCTGGTCCGATATCAGAATGGGTGATCCGAAAAAGTCTCCGATCTTGCGCATTGATTTGCCGTCAACGAGAGCATACGGACAGCCACCTGTTCCGCAGAGACTACTGGCCGATACGATGACGAAGTCCTCTGCTCCGTCGCCATTCAAGTCTTTCTGGAATACATACGGAACGGCATTATCGTAATATTCTAACTGATCTAACACGTTCGGGATGTCGCCGGCAGCCGGTAATTTCGCCTGAGACATTGACGAGTTATCAAGTAGCATGCCTGACGGCTTATCTTGACCCGCATGTGTATTGCCGATCAAAGACAAAATAATCAACCCAACAACAGCATATCGTTTTAGGTTCATTGGGTATCCCGAATCAAAGGTATCAGGTCGGGGCTGAGCGCTGCGCGGATTTGCCAGTCCTTCTTGAACCACCGGTTCGACCTTTGAAAAAGCCAGCCATCCCCTGTTTCGCCCGGAGCGAATTCGAGTTTAAGAATTGAGAAATGGGATCAAGCATGACTAATTTCTCATTTGTCTGACCCCAGGCCCTACTCCCGTCCCCTTTTTCCGTATGTCAGCAGGCTGTTCCGAACGATCGGAAGGCGAATCATACCCGAACGAGGAAATTCTCATACTCCTTGACAAAGGTGCGCTTTCCCCTTTTGATGACTCTGTGACCTTCAGCTCGGAGTCGCCTTGTTTGGCCCTGGATGCCGCCTGGATATTTCGGATTCAATTCCCCTCGCGATTTCAAGGTACGCCAAAAGGGAGTGATGTGCTTTCTTCCCTCGGCTTCGTCCTCCATGGCATGACGACTGAAAGAAGTAAGGGCTGCAAACCATCCGTTGAAGTGTTTTGCTAGCTTAATATTCTGATAATGTGTCGGGCGAGATTCTCGTCTATTTCATTATGCCGCGGCACTGGTTGTTTTTTGCCTGTCTTAGGGTTTACGTAAAGGTCGTATCGCTGGCCGTGTCTCAGGAGAGTACATCCGATGGAAGTAATCCGTTTGATAAGATCCTTTCTCTTCATACCGAAAGAGTGAGCTCCTTAACTTTATGCTCTTCCGGAACATCTTCCATTGTCATA
>Ga0105107_10002465_pt1 | contig 12182 bp, 10 predicted proteins | sample PPLLaktember2015_6_FD_79335 | JGI IMG/M metagenome (GOLD analysis project Ga0105107, IMG submission 79335) | Freshwater sediment microbial communities from Prairie Pothole Lake near Jamestown, North Dakota, USA - PPLs Lake P8 Core (1) Depth... | ecosystem: Environmental > Aquatic > Freshwater >... | reverse complement strand
GGCGAAGGTTGCGTCGCAGGCGCCCCCCGACATCGGCCAGGTCGCCGACGCGCTCCCTGAGCCAGGCGTCGCCTTCGCGCGCGAAGAGCTCGTGGAGCTCGGCAATGGCCCGCTCGAGCGCCCAGTCGGCGTTGATGCGGTCTGTGCGGATGAGCTCGTCGGCGCGCCGCGTGAGCAGCGGGTCGTCGATCATCAGCAACTGCGCCGCGAAGATGGCGGCCTGCGCGGGACCCGCCGTCCGGGAGACCCGCGCAGAGATCTCCTCCAGCTCCAGTCGCGTGCGATCGCGGGCCGCGCGCAGCCGATGTCGCTCCCGATCCACGCCGCTCGACGCCAGCCGGTAACGCACCTGGGACGCGTCGCGCACTGCCACGACCGCGCGCCCGACGGCGATGCCGGGGGCCACGCCTCGGCCGGTGAGCCTGGTCATTGGTCCTCGAACCCGCGCTCGGCGAGCGCGCAGAGCGCGTCCACCGCCGCCTCGGCGTCGCCACCCTCGGCGGAGATCGTCAGCACGGACCCGCGTGCAGCGGCGAGCAGCAGCAGCCCGAGGATGCTCTTGCCTTCCACCGTCCGGGGTCCCTTCGTGACTCGCACCTGGCTGCGAAAGCCGCCGGCCAGCTTCACGAATCGGGCGGCAGCCCTGGCGTGCAGGCCGAGCGGATTGACGACGGTGGCGCGCCGCGTGATCACTCAGTTCCGCCACGCGGCTCCGGCTCTGGCTCGGCGCGGAGCAGGTCCGAGGCCACCCGGATCGCCGTCCGTCCGTGCTCGACCAGGCTTCGCGCGAGCGCCAGCAGGTCCGCGTCGTCGGTCGCCTTCGCCAGTTTGATGAGCATCGGGAGGTTGACGCCCGTCACGACCTCCAGCCGCCCGGCCTCGAGAAACGCCATGCCGAGGTTCGACGGCGTGCCGCCGAACATGTCGGTCAGGAGCAGAACGCCGCCGCCGCCGTCGACTTTGGCAATGGCGCGCTGAATGGCGTCGTGCGCCACCGTGACGTCGTCGTGCCATCCGATCGACACGGCCTGGAACCTCGGCAGATCGCCCACGATCATCTCGGCCGCGTTCAGGAGCTCCGTGGCCAGTTGTCCGTGCGTCACCACCACGACGCCCACGCCCGATCCACCGGTCGTCATCCCGTCCTCCTCAGGCTTCCGCCACGTCGCGGTGGCGGACCCGCAGGGTGATGCCCTTTGCACGCGCGAGCCTGGCGCCCAGCGCTTCGGCGATGGCGACCGAGCGATGGCGTCCGCCGGTGCACCCGATCGCGATCGTGAGATACGTCTTGCCTTCCGCGATGTACTGAGGGATGAGGAACCGCAGCAACGCCGTCGTGAGCGAGAGAAAACGCGTCGCGGCTGGCGCGCGCATCACGTAACGGGCCACGCGACTGTGCCGGCCGCTCCATCGGCGCAGCGACGAGACGAAGTGGGGATTCGGCAGGAAGCGCACGTCGAACACCAGGTCGGCTTCCGTGGGCACGCCGCGCCTGAAGCCGAAGCTCGTGACGTTCACTACGAGAGGCGCCACCGTGCGGGCTCCACCCGCGGATTCGAGCACCCGGCGCCGCAGTTCGTGCACCGTGAGTGTACTCGTGTCCACCACCTGATTGGCCAGCCTGCGGATCGGCAGGAGTTGACGACGCTCCTCGGTGATGCCCTCGGCCACGGTCCGTCCCGCCCCGAGCGGATGCGGTCGCCGTGTTTCGCTGAACCGCCGCTGGAGCGCGGCGTCGGCCGCTTCGAGGAACACGAGCCTGATGCGCCGTCCGTAGCGCCGCTTCAGCCGGCGGAACACGGCCGGAAACCGTCCGAGCTCCCGGCCTTCCCGGACGTCCACGACCACGGCTGCCCGGCGCATCTCGCGCCGGCCGCTCAGCGTCAGATCGGCAAAGGTCGTGATGAGCGCGATGGGCAGGTTGTCGACGCAGAAGTAGCCCAGATCCTCGAGGGCTCGGAGCGCGTGCGACTTGCCCGCGCCCGACAGGCCGGTCACGACGACGAAGGCCGGCGCTTGCGTGCTGGCGGGCCCCGATCGTTTGGAATGTTTCCCGCTGGCCTTCACAGCTCGTCGGCCTCCGGGTCGTCCCCCTCGCGGTCGCCCAACTGCTCCAGCCGTCGCTCGAGCCGCTCGGTGATCATCCTCGCGGCGTGGCGTCCGCGCGATCGGAGCAACTGATTGCGGGCCGCGACCTCGACCAGCATCGCGAGGTTGCGCCCGGGGGCGACCGGCATGGTGACGAGCGGCACCTGGATGCCCAGGATCTCGATCGTGGTCTCGTCGAGGCCCAGGCGATCGTATTCCCTGCCCGACTCCCACCGCTCCAGGTGGACGACGAGCTCGACGCGCTTGGAGGAGCGCGTGGACGAGACGCCGAAGAGGTCGGTGACGTTGACGAGCCCGAGGCCCCGGATTTCGACGTGGTCCCTGGTCAACTCGGGGCAGGTGCCGATCAGGATGGCCTCTCCCCTGCACCGGATCTCGACCATGTCGTCGGCGACGAGGCGATGCCCTCGCCCGATGAGGTCCAGCGCGCACTCGCTCTTGCCGATGCCGCTCTCGCCCGTGATCAGGACGCCCAGTCCGAGAATGTCGAGCAGGACGCCATGGCGCGTGTCCTTGGGCGCCATGCGATCCTCGAGGAGCGTCGTGAGGCGGGCGATCGCGATGGGTGTGGACAGCGCCGTGCGCAGGAGCGGCACGCCAGCCCGTTCGGCCTCGCTTGCGAGCTCAGCCGGGCCCTCGAGGCCCATGGTGATCATCACGCAGGGGAAGTCGCGGGAGAACAGGCGCCGGAGTCCCAGGGCCCGTTCCTGCGCGGCCATCCGCTCCATGAAGCGGATCTCGCTCTCGCCGAAGATGAGCACCCGACCGGTTCGGAGGTATTCGTCGAAGCCGGCCAGCGCGAGGCCGGTCTTCTGCACGTGTGGCAGCGTGATGCGCCGCTCCAACCCGGCGGCGCCGGCCAGGAGGTCCAGGTGCAGGCCGCCTGGCGCGCCGCGGGCGCCGAGGAGCGCTCCGACGGTGACCCCGGCGGCCATGTCAGGCCTCGGGCTCGATCAGGCCGTAGTGCCCGTCCGGTCGTCGATACAGGATGGCGACCGAGTCCGACGACGCGTCGCGATAGACCAGGAACGGCTGGCTCGCGGCCTGCAGCGTGAGCACGGCATCGTCCAGGCTCATGGGCTTGAAGCCCGAGGCGCGCGATCGCACGACGCGTGGAGCAGCGGGCGCGGGCGCGGGCGGGAGCGCGGGCGCGGCGGGCCGCGAGTCCTTGCGGCGGGTCTTCCAGCGGCCCGTCAGCTTCTGGGCCTGCTTGGCCACCTTGGCCACGACGGCGCCGGCGGCCGTGTCGAGCCTCGCATGGCGGGCGACGGCGTGCAGCGCATGGTCCCCGCGGACGCGCACGGTGAGGTCGCACACGTGCAGGCCGCGCTCGAGCGACAGGACCATCTGCGCCGAGATCGCGGCGTCGTTCAGCACGCGGTCGAGGCGGCGGAGCCGCTTGTCGATGGCCTCTCTGACGGCATCGGTGACCGTCAGGTGACGGCCGGTGACGATGAGTTTCATAGCCGGTGGCATTCTCCGACAGCGCTCAGTAGAGCACCTTGCGCTGATTGGACGTCGGGATCTTGAGTTCTTCGCGGTACTTCGCGATGGTCCGGCGCGCGAGGGCCAGACCCTCCTTCTGCAGAATGTTCATGATCTTCGAGTCGCTCAGCGGCCGGCGCTGATCCTCGGCCTCGATGATCCTCCGGATGCGCTGCTTGATCGTGACCGACGAGACGCTCTCCCCGAACGAGCTGTTGATGCCGCTGTGGAAGAAATACTTCATCTCGTACACGCCCTGGGGCGTGTGCATGTACTTGTTGTTCACGACGCGCGACACCGTCGACTCGTGCATGCCGATGTCGTTGGCCACGTCGCGCAGGACGAGCGGACGGAGGTGCTCGATGCCCGAATCGAGGAAGCCCCGCTGGAAGTTGACGATGCTCGTCGCGACCTTGACGATCGTCTTCTGGCGCTGGTCGACCGATTTCAGGAGCCAGAGCGCGGAGCGGAACTTGTCCTTCACGTAGGCGCGCGTTTCGTCGGACGTCTCGCCGCCCTTGTCGAGCAGGCGCCGGTACACCGGGCTGATGCGAAGCTGCGGCAGGCCGTCCTCGTTCAGCACCGCCCGGTAGCCTTCCTCGGTCTTGATGATGTAGACGTCGGGAATGACGTACTGCGTTTCGGCCGGTGTGTACCTCGCCCCCGGACGAGGGTCGAGGTGCCGGATGAACTCGATGTGCGTCTTGATCTCTTCGGGCTCGAGACCGACCGCTCGGGCAAGTTCGGGAATCCGGTGATTCTGCAGCGCGCGCAGGTGGTCGCGCACGAGCACCTCGGCCGGAGTCCCGCCGAGCCCCATGTGCCTGATCTGCAGCAGCAGACATTCCTGCGGGTCGCGCGCGGCGACGCCGATCGGATCGAACTTCTGCACGTGCTCGAGCGCCCGCTCGACCTCGGTGATGTCCCAGGGGCCGAGCGCGGCGATCTCGTCCACCGACGCCACGAGGTAGCCGTCCTCGTCGATGTTGCCGATGATGGCGGCGCCAATCTCGCGCAGCTGTTCGTCGCTCGTCTGCAGGTTGAGCTGCCACACCAGGTGATCGGCCAGCGATCCCTTCGACGACAGTGTGTTCTCGATGGGTGGCAGTTCCTTCACTTCCTGGGGCTGGCGCGGCCGGTAGCCTTCGTCGAGATACTCACCGAAGAAGTACTCGTAGTCCGCGTCGTCCCAGGTCTCGTCCTTGTTCTCCTTGGCCTTCTCGGCTTCGACGGCCTCGGTCGTGGCGGCGGCCTCGACCGTGGACTCGTCGGTCGGCATCTCCTCGAGCAGAGGGTTCTCGATCATCTCCTGGTTGAGCAGCTCGGCCAGTTCCAACGTCGTCATCGGCAGCAGCTTGATGGCCTGCTGCAGCGACGGCGTGAGAATCAGCTTCTGGACGAGGCGCGCGTGGAGTTTCTGCTGAATACCCATCGGTTCAAGAAGACGACTGTTCCTGACTCCTCAATCTTAGACCAGCTTAACCTTAGTCCAGGCGGAAGTCCGCGCCGAGGTAAATCCGCTTCACGTCCTCGTCGGCGGCCAGGCCCTCGGGCGTCCCGCTGCGGAAGATCACCCCGTCGTGCACGATGTAGGCGCGATCGGTGATTCGCAGCGTTTCCCGCACGTTGTGATCGGTCACCAGCACGCCAATCCCCCGCTCCTTCAAGTGAAAGATGATCTTCTGTATATCGGCCACAGCAATGGGATCGATACCCGCGAACGGCTCGTCGAGCAGCATGAACTTCGGCCGGTTCACCAGCGCGCGGGTGATCTCCACGCGGCGCCGTTCGCCGCCCGAGAGCGTGTAGGCCTTCGATTTCGCCAGCGGCGCCAGGTTCAGCTCCGCGAGCAGCTCGGCGAGCCGCGCCCGCCGCGTCTCCGCATCAATCGGCAGAGTCTCCAGGATCGCGAGGATGTTCTGCTCCACCGACAGGCCGCGGAAGATGGACGCCTCCTGCGGCAGGTAGCCGATTCCCTTCCGGGCCCGGACATACATCGGATCGGTGGTCACGTCCTCGCCGTCGAGCAGCACCCGCCCGGAGTCCGGCCCCGTGAGTCCCACAACCATGCTGAAGGTCGTGGTCTTACCGGCACCGTTCGGCCCCAGCAGCCCAACTACTTCACCCGACGAGAGCTCCAGATCGACGTTGCGCACCACCGTGCGCCCGCCGTACGACTTGGTGAGCCCTTCCGTGCGCAGTGTGGCCATCAGCGACCGGACCGGAGCGACAGCGTGCACGGGACGTATTCCGACTGCGTGGGCGCGCCCTGGGCCTCAACGGGCGTGCTGACCGATCCCGTTGACCGGTTGAGCTCGAGCACACGGGCCCTGCTCAACAGGCAGGTGGAGTCTTTCGACGGCGCCGATTTCACCTGAGCGGGCTGACCGCGCAGCGTGTAGATGCCGGTCGCGGCCGAGTACGCCAGCGAATCGCCCGCTGCTTCGAGGCCGTCCGACATCTTCGTGTACGCAGCGCCGTTCACCAGCATCCGCTCCACCGTCCGCGATTCCGACGCGAGCACCATCGTCAATTCGCGACCTTCCGTTTCGCCATCCGTGCTCGTCATCGTCACCGTGCTGCCCTGATAGCGCGCCGTCCGCGTCGCGTCGTCGTAGCTGAACGTGTCGGCAAGGACCCGCGTTTCGGGCGGCGTCGTCCGGCCGGCGCCACCGGCCTCGACCGCGGTTTCGAATAGCGTGTCCACCCGGCCCTCGGCGGCCAGGTTGCTCGTGGCGTCCTCCACCACGATTCTATCGGCAAGAATGCGGCTCCTGCCCTGCCACACACGGGCCGGCGACTGCGGCAGGCCCGTGTACACGGCGCGGCCCGACGCGCGCGTGTAGTCCATCTCGTCCGAGGCGCCGTAGATCGGCTCCGTGTCCTTGAAGAGCGCAGGTGACCCGCCGGCGCGGCCGCTCTTCGCGCGGTCCGGTCCCGTCCGTCCCGCCATGGTCGTGGACACCTCGCCGCGGGCCTTCAGATCGTGCTGTTCGATCGAGAGGTCAATCGTCACTCCATCGACCGTGATCTCGGGATCTTCCACTCGGGAGAGCCGCCGCGGCGGTTTCTCGTTGGCGCGCAGGAGCAGTGTTTGTCTGGCCTCGTCGTACACGGCCAGATCGCCCGTGGCGGTGACCTTGCCGTCGACGAACCGTGCGCTCTGGCGGAACTCGGCGGTCTCGATCGACTCGAGGCCGCCGTCCAGCGTGAGCGCGATGCGCTGCGCGGTTCCGACGATGCCGGCCGGCGGTGCCTGCGCACCGCGGGCGGGCGCGGGCTTCTCCTCGAACCGCGGGGAGCCGTCGAATATCGCCAGCGTGAGGCCGTCCGCTTCCGTGCCGGTCGCCGTCAGCGTCGTCGAGGTGATCGTGCGGCCCGGCGCGTCCTTGGCGGGTGGCAGCGTCACCACCACACGGTCGCGTGCATCCAGCCGCGTGAGCGTGCGGCCATCGGCCGCGGTGTACATGTCGATCCAGGACGCGCGAATGGACTTCGCCGTGCCGCCGTCCCTGAGCGTGACCACGGCCTGGCCTGTGAGCGTCGCGTGCTGCAGCGTTCGACCATCGGGGTGAAACGTCAGCGTGATGCTGCCCGCGCTGAGCGCTGGCGCGCCCGCCGGCGCGCCAGGCACGGGAGTCACGCTGGCGTGCCCACGCAGTTCGAGGTACTTGAGCGCGCTCTCGTCCTCCGTGAAGTACAGCGTCGCCGTGTCGCCCGCGAGCACGTCGGTCTCGCTCACGATGCGCGCGTTCTCGTCCATGCGCAGTGACTTCTGACCGCGCACGAGCGTCATCGACTTCGCCGTGGCGTCTGCCGCGCCCTTGCCTTCGGCGTCGGGCGCCACTCGCACCGCCGCCTGGTCGAGGAACTGGATGGTCTCCTGCTCGCGTTCGTAGGTGGCGCCCATGCCGCGCCCGGACAGGCGTCCGCGCGCGAACGTGACGGCATTGGGCATCGTCACCCTGCCGGTCGCGCCATCGTAGAGGGCCTTGTCCGTTTCGAGCGTGAGCCCGTCGTCCGTGACGAGCTTCACGACCCCGGTGGCCTCGAGGTGGGCGGGCAGCTCGCCGGCCGACGGGGCGCCCTTGGCCTCCAGTTTCGCGGCCCAGAGCTCGAACTTCTGGCCGTCGAGCCCCTTGATGTGCGCCTCTTCGAACACCTGCCGCGCGTCGTCGAACGCCTTGACGCGTTCGTAGCGAACCTCGACGCGCAGACGGCCATCGCGGTGCAGGTAGGACACACCCCTGCCGCTTTGCAGCGCCGCATTCGGATCGACGTCGGCAATCGTGGGCCCCGCCGCGGGCACCGGCCGCTCCCGCGTGAGCAGGTAGATCGCGACCGCGCAGCCGATGCCAATCGCCGCCACGACCAGCCGGGCGACGCGCTGCCACCTCATGCCGGCGCTCCCGCCGGCATGCGCACGTCAGCGACCACGAGCTCGGTGGTGCGCTCGCCGCGAAACTGGCCTTGCTCGAGCGAATACGCCAGCTCCAACCCGGACCGGTTGGCGTTGAGGTAGTCCTCTTTCTCGGCCGCTCGCCAGGCGACCGCCCGGAACGATCGGCCCTGCTGCCGGAACATGAGCGCGAGGTGGCGGTCCTTGAGTCGTCGCGGCGCCTGCACCAGATCGACCGGAGAGGCCCGGAAGACGGGCTTGGGATTGGCGGAGCCGAACGGGCCAAGCCGTGTGAGCGCGTCGATCACGTCGCCCGAAATGTCCCGAAGCCCGAGGGGCGCGTCGATGCGCAGGCGCGGGCGGAGATCGTCGGGGCCCAACCGATCGCTGGCCCACGCCGCCAGACGCCGGCGGAGCTCAGGAATCCGTTCGGCCTCGAGCGTCACGCCCGCGGCCTGACGATGGCCCCCGAAGCGCAGGAACAGGTCCGCGCATCCTTCGAGCGCCTCGAGCAGGTTGAATGCGGCGATGCTGCGGCCGGAGCCGTGCGCCACGCCATCCTCAATCGACAGCACCAGGGCCGGCTTGCAGTACGCGTCAACCAGCTTGGACGCAACGATGCCGATCACCCCGCGGTGCCAGCCTTCGCCAGCCACGACCAGCATGTTCTGAGCGCCGATCTCCGGGTCACCGTCGACCACGCGTCGCGCGTCGGCGACGATGGCGGCTTCCTGCTCCTGGCGCTTCACGTTCTCGTCGCACAGCCGGCGCGCCATTTCGCGTGCCCGGCCTCGGGCCTCCCCATCGCGGCCCTTGATGAGCAGCAGATCCAGCGCGAGGTCCGCCGAGCCCATCCGGCCCGCGGCGTTCAGCCGGGGCGCGACGATGAAGCCGACGTGGAAGCTGTCGAGGACCTTGCCGCCAAGGCCGCACTCTTCGAGCAACGCCTCGAGTCCGGCTGCATGCGGCCCGCGCGACAGGGCGTCGAGGCCACACTTGGCGATGATCCGGTTCTCGCCCACGAGCGGCACCACGTCGGCCAGCGTGCCGATCGCGGCGATCTTGACGAAGTGCGGGAGCAAATCGGCGCCACGTCCGCTCTCGGCGAGCAGGGCCTGCACGAGCTTGAGCGCGACGCCGACGCCCGCGAGCGACTTGTCCGGGTACGAGCAATCCGGCCGCTTGGGGTTGATAACGGCCAGTGCCCTCGGCAGGTCGGCCTCCGGCTCGTGGTGATCGGTGATCACCAGGTCCACGCCAAGCTCGCGCGCACGCTCGGCCGCCTCGGTCGCGCGAATGCCGCAGTCGACGGAGATCACGAGCCGGGCGCCGCCAGCCGCGAGCCGCTCCACCGTGGCCGGCTGCAGGCCGTATCCGTCGCGCAGCCGGTCGGGCACGAAGTGCTCGACGTCGCCGCCGATGAGCTCGATGGCGCGGCGCAGGATCACGGTGGACGTGACGCCGTCGGCGTCGTAGTCACCGTGGATGGCGATGCGCTCGCGGCGCGCGACCGCCGCCATGATGCGGCCCACGGCCACGCGCATGTCGGTGAGCAGAAACGGATCGTGAAGCTGCGACAGGTCGGGCGAGAGGAACTGGCGGGCCGTGTCGGGATCGTCGAGCCCCCGCTGACACAGCAGGCGCGCGATGACGAGCGGAACCCCCAGTGCGGACGCCGTCCGTTCGACGTGGCCGTCGTCGGCGGGCACGTCTTCCCAGACGCGGCGCAGCATCAGCTCGCCTGTTCCGGCGCCCCGTCGTCGACGAATGCCTGACCGAGACGGCCCATCGAGCGGAACTTCTGGTAGCGGGCCTCGAGCCGCTCGGGCGGGCTCATGGCCTCGAGCTCGGTCAGGTGGCGCACGACCGCCTCGTCGACCAGGCCGGCCGCGCGGTCGTAGTCGAGGTGTGCCCCTCCGATCGGCTCCTTCACAATCTCGTCGATGATCTGCAGACCGAGGAGATCGGGCGCGGTGAGCTTCAGGGCTTCGGCAGCCTCGACCTTGCGTGCGGGATCCCGCCACAGGATCGCCGCGCAGCCCTCCGGCGGAATCACACTGTAGATGCCGAACTCCTGCATGAGGATCCGGTCGCCCACCGCGATGCCCAGGGCGCCGCCGCTGCCACCCTCGCCGCAGATCACGACGACGATCGGCACGTCGAGCAGCGCCATCTCCCTCAGGTTGAGGGCAATCGCTTCCGCGACTCCTCGCTCCTCGGACTCGATGCCGGGATACGCCGCCGGCGTGTCGACGAACACGATCACGGGGCGTTTGAACTTCTCGGCCAGCTTCATCACCCGGAGCGCCTTGCGATACCCCTCGGGTTTGGCGTACCCGAAGTTGCGGTAGATCTTCTGCTTGGTGTCACGGCCCTTCTGATGTCCCACCACGACCACGGGCTGGTCGTGGAAGAACGCGAGTCCGGTGACGATGGCCTTGTCGTCGGCGAAGCGGCGGTCGCCCTGCAGTTCGGTGAACTCTGTGAACAGGCGCTCGACGTAGTCGAGCATGCAGGGGCGGTTGGAGTGGCGTGCGACCTGCACACGCTGCCAGGATCCGAGGCCGGCGAAGATCTCGGACCGCAGTTCCTCGGCCCGGGCCTCGAGCCGGGCGATGGACGCCTGGCGGTCCGGCGTCTGCGGCATGAGCCGCATGGCCTCGATTTCCTTGAGCAGTACGGCGACGGGCTCCTCGAAGTCCAGCGTGTCGGGCGGCATGGGATCTATTCTGTCACTTCAGGTGCACGGCGCCGGTGCCACAGAGCGCCTCGACGTCCCGGACGAAGTGGTCGCTGGGCTTGATGCGGCGGGCGGTGGCCGCGCGCACGCGCAGGTGGGGCCCCGAGCCGTTGAACTCCAGCACGAACGACACGCGGCGATCGCCTGAGTGCCGGTCGAGCACGTCGGCCAGTCGCAGCATCATGCTCTTCTCGATCCTGCGCGGGAGGCAGATCTCGACCTCGCGCACCGCGCGATCGCGGATGACGTCGAGTGGGGTCAGCTCGGCGGCCACCAGCCGGCTGGACTCCTCGTCGCGTTCGTACTTGCCGCGCACGAGCAGCATCGCGTCGTCTGCGACCAGCCCGCCGAACCGCGCGAACGCTTCCGGGAACACCACGGTCTCGACCTTGGCCTGCTCGTCCTCGAGCGAGAACACGGCCATGCGGTCGCCCCGCTTCGTCTTGAGCTGGCGGAGGCCGGTGACGACGCCGCCGATCGCAACGTCGGCTTCCGACTGCGTCAGATCGGCCAGCCGTCGCGCGCCGGCCACGGCGAGCGCCTCGGCATATCGCTGCAGGGGATGCCCGGTGATGTAGAGCCCCAGCGCTTCCTTTTCGAAGCCGAGCGCTTCGGTTTCCGTCCACGGCCGCGCCGGCGGCAGCGCGGACCCGTCGTCGACGGTCTCAGCCGCGCCGTCGTCTCCTCCGAACAGCCGCTCCTGGCCCTGATCGCGGTCCTTCTGATGGCGACTTCCGTGATCGAGGATTCGGTCCAGTCCGGCCATCAGGCGAGGCCGCCAGGCGAGGTACGACTCACGACCGTCCGGGGCCAGCAAGTCGAACGCGCCCGCCTTGATGAGGCTTTCGAACACCTTCTTGTTGGTCAGCCTGAGGTCGATGTGTTCGGCGAGCGCGAAGAGCGACGTGATCGATCCGCCGAGCGTGCGCCGCGTGTCGAGAATCGATCGGATCGCGCCCTCGCCAGCGCCCTTCACGGCCCCCAGCCCGAAGCGAACGCCCTCGGGCTGCACGGTGAACTGCAGCTCGCTCGCGTTGATGTCCGGCGGTTGCACCGGCACGCCCAGCTCGCGGCACTCGGCCAGGTAGAGGGCGATCTTGTCGGAGTTCTGCGACTCGATCGTCAGCAGCGCCGCCATGAAATGCCGCGGGTAGTTGGCCTTCAGGTACGCCGTCTGGTACGCGAGCAGCGCGTAGGTCGTCGAGTGAGACTTGTTGAAGCCGTAGCCGGCGAAGAACTCGATTTCCTGGAAGACCTGCTCGGCGACCTCCTTGCGGACCTTGTTCCTGACCGCCCCGTCCACGAACTTGTCGCGGTACTGGGCCATGACCTCCGGGATCTTCTTGCCCATCGCCCGGCGGAGGTTGTCGCCCTCGCTGAGCGAGAAGCCGGCCATCTTCGCGGCCAGGGCCTGGACCTGCTCGTGGTAGAGAATGACCCCATGGGTCT
>Ga0105107_10002464_pt1 | contig 12182 bp, 12 predicted proteins | sample PPLLaktember2015_6_FD_79335 | JGI IMG/M metagenome (GOLD analysis project Ga0105107, IMG submission 79335) | Freshwater sediment microbial communities from Prairie Pothole Lake near Jamestown, North Dakota, USA - PPLs Lake P8 Core (1) Depth... | ecosystem: Environmental > Aquatic > Freshwater >... | reverse complement strand
AAATCAGTTTAAGTAATGATAATTTTAGGAGTGGACCCGGGCACAAATTTAACCGGGTTCGGAATTATCAAACAAAGTGGAAGCAGCTTTTCTCTTATTAAAAACGGTTTGATAAAACTCCACTCTAAACATTCCCTTTCACAAAAACTTGTTATCATTTATGATGACATTGTTAACCTAATGCATCTCTATAAACCCGATGAATTTGCAATTGAAACAGCTTTTTATGACAAGAATGTTCAGTCGGCGATGAAGATTGGATACGCAAGAGGTGCAGCTATACTTGCTGCGGCACATTGTAATATCCCAATGAGTGAATATTCACCGAGAGAAATAAAAAAATCTGTAGTAGGAAAAGGTGCGGCTTCCAAAGAGCAGGTTTCTTATATGATTAAAACTCTTCTCTCTTTAAAAGACAAAAAGATGAAGTACGATGAATCGGATGCATTAGCTGTAGCATTATGTCATGCATTCAGAATGGGCAATCATAAAAATCGAGGCAAGGATTGGAAATCTTTTGTTGAACGGTTCCCCGATAGAGTCATTAACTCTTAATTGAAAAATTTAACAGATTAAAGATTTATATGATCGGTTATCTAACAGGTAAAATAATTTCAATTAAGCCCACCAAAACTCTGCTTGATGTAAATGGTGTTGGTTACTCAGTCAACATATCAATTAACACCTTTGAAAACATTTCCGATAAGAAAGAAATTTCACTTCATATCCATACGAGTGTTAAGGAAGATTCAATTACCCTTTTTGGTTTTTATAGCGAAACTGAAAAGGAGATGTTTGAGCTTTTGATAAGTGTAAATGGAATAGGGCCCAAGCTTGGTTTAAACGTTCTTTCGGGTATCCAGGTTGAAGAATTAAAGGAAGCAATTGAAGCAGGAAATATCTCAAGGTTAATTGCAATACCCGGAGTTGGAAGAAAAACAGCAGAAAGAGCTGTGCTTGAACTCCGCAGCAAGGTTGATAAGATCAAAGAAAGTGAGGGGCAAACAGTATCATACGGCATAAAACAGGAAGCTATCTCTGCTCTTACAACATTAGGCTACAATTATAAAATAGCAGAAAGTGTTTTGAGAGATATTTTGACCTCGTCTAAAGATATTTCTTTGGAAGAACTGATTAAGAAAGCATTGGGAAATCTAAACAAATAGATTTTCTAATTTCAAACAACCCCACACTCTAACTTCGCTACACCACTTATCTCAGCATTTAACTTATCACTCCTGTTTACTTTACTAACTCCTGCTGGGGTTCCTGTAAAAACCAAATCTCCTTCTTCAAGCATTATTACAGATGAAATATATTCAACTATCTGTGCAGGATTAAATAACATCTTAATCAATTTATCTTTTTGTTTAACCACTCCATTTACAGAAAGAGATATTTCTTCATCAAGTGTCATCTTATAATTTTCTTTAAGGATAAAATCAGAAACAACAGCCGAAGTATCAAAACATTTCGAGATTGTCCATGGATCCCCTTTTTTTCTAAATTGATTTTGAAGATCGCGCAATGTCATATCAAGCCCAACTCCATAACCAATAATTGCATTTTCCGAATCAGACAAATTTGCTTTGCTGACTGTTCTGCCAATTAAAAGAACAAGTTCAACCTCATGGTGCATTTCATTTGAGAAATCCGGATAAATAACATTGTCACCGGAATAAATTATTGCTGATGGTGGTTTTAAAAATATTACAGGTTTATCAGGCACTTCATTACCAAGTTCTTTTGCATGCTCTGAATAGTTCCTTCCAACGCAAACAATTTTGCCAACGATAAATTCTTTATTGCTGTTTTGTATTTTGATTTTTTTCATTCCGAATAATATTTAATGATATTACAACAACAAACTACGAACAACCCACAATAAACAAAACTATGTTTTTTGCTTTTTCTTTGTTGCTGCCGGAAAAAGAATATTATTAAGTATTAACCGGTAACCGGGTGAGTTTTTATAAAGATTTAAATCTGTCGGCGGATCTCCAACAGCATGCTGATAGTCTTCGGGATCATGTCCGCCATAAAATGTAAATGTTCCTCTGCCGAAATTTCCATGAATATATTTGACCTGATTTGTTCCCTGTCTTTCTGCAAGATTGATTACGGATTTTTTTATCAGCTCTTTACGGAACATTGTGGTTTGTCCCATAAACCCACGGATAACATTAACATGATCCTGTGTAAGCATTGTTGGAACCGGGTCATACTTTGCTGAAAATTCAAACAGAGTGAAATAATCATTCTCAAAATTTCCTATCTCAATTGGCTGAATATCAATATCACTGTACTCATAAACATAAGGATTCATCTCAAGTTTAAAATTTTCAAAAGCGAGTGACCTTGAGAAATCAAGTTTACTCTGTGCATTTGCATCCGCAGCATCACCATCAAACATTGAAGCACATATATCAACATTTTCTGCAACAAGTGAAATATCATAAGAATCCGTTGCTGAACACATAGCAAAAAGAAATCCTCCCTGGGCTATATAACTTTTTATTGTTAATGAAACTGCCGCCATCATTTCTGAAACTTTTTTGAAGCCGTTCTTTTTTGCATTATTCTCATACTGAATTTGCTGGTCTATATACCATTGAGCATTTGCAAAACTTGCAAAGAATTTTCCATATTGTCCTGTAAAATCCTCATGGTGCAAATGAAGCCAATCGTAATTTTCCAGATCGCCGCGAAGAATTTCATCATTCCATATTTTATCGTAAGGAACTTTTGCATACTCAAGAGCAAGAGTAACTGCATCATCCCATGGTTGAAATCCCGGAGGAACATAAACAGCAATTCTTGGTGCTTTCTCCAATCTTACTACATCCATATTATTGTCTTCACTCTGCACTTCTGAGTAAATACTGACTGCTTCTGAAGATGAAAGAGCATCAAATGCCACTCCTTCTATTCTGCATTCTGCAGCAATCTTATCAGAATAATCCATCATAAAAGAGCCTCCTTTGTAATTAAGAAGCCAATCTGCTTTTGCTCCGTTTGTCAGTGCATGAAAAGTTATTCCGTAAGCTTTAAGATGATCCGTCTGCTGAAGATCCATATATATGAAAATTTTGGATTGGGGGAAAATAAAGAGATGGAAAACAAATAATAAAAACAAAAACTTTATAAACATATTCAAATCCTTGGCAAAAACTTTCTACCATTTAAAAAGAGATGCCGGAACTCCCAAAGGGATGCCTTTGGCAAAGCCCGGCATAACAATAAAATAAATGAATTTCTAATTCTTTATGCTGACTTTCTATCAGCTTCAATAAAAATTGGTTCCGAGCCTTTCGTAACAACATCTTTGGTAATGATACACTTCTCAACTTTATCTTTTGCCGGCAGATCGAACATAATATCAAGCATAAAATCTTCAACGATTGAACGAAGAGCTCTTGCACCAGTTTTTCTTTCCATTGCTTTTTCAACTATCGCGTCGATGGAAAAAGGATCGAACTCTAATTCGATTCCATCCATCATAAAAAGTTTTTTATACTGCTTGAGAATTGCATTTTTAGGTTCCGTAAGGATGCTTTTAAAAGCCTCTTTTGAAAGAGCATGTAAAGGAGCGGCAACCGGTAATCGTCCTATTAGTTCAGGTATTAATCCAAAACGAAGAAGATCTTCAGGTAAAACAAACTTTAAGAGATCCTCATCTTTAGTTTTATTTTTAATATCGGAGACGAAACCCATTTTGTTTTTGTTAATTCTTGATGCTATAATTTTCTCAATTCCCTCGAAGGCACCGCCAACAATAAAAAGAATATTCTTTGTGTTAACATTTATCAAACTTTGTTCAGGATGTTTTCTTCCTCCTTTAGGCGGAACTCCTGCAATAGTTCCTTCAAGAATTTTTAATAATGCCTGTTGTACACCTTCACCCGAAACATCTCTTGTAATTGAAGCACTTTCACTCTTCCTGGCTATTTTATCAATCTCATCAATGTAAACTATTCCTCTTTGTGCACGTTCAAGATTATAATCCGCAGCTTGTAAAAGATGAACAAGAACAGTTTCAACATCGTCGCCAACATAACCGGCTTCTGTTAAAGTTGTAGCATCAGCTATCGCAAAAGGCACATCAAGTATTTTTGCAAGTGTTTGTGCAAGAAGTGTTTTCCCAACACCCGTAGGCCCTATTAATAGGATATTGCTTTTTTCAATTTCAACATCATCAAGCTCAAAAAAGTTTGTTCGAGAATTAATCCTCTTATAATGATTATAAACAGCAACTGATAAAACCTTTTTTGCTTTATCCTGCCCAATTACATATTCATCAAGAGATTTTTTAATAGTTGCCGGTGTGTGGTTCTGAAAACTTTTTGTCTTCGAATTATTAAAAGCAGCAAGATTATTTCTCAAAATATCAACACTGCTTCCAATACAAATATCACATATATAAACATCCGGTCCGGCAATCATACTTCCGACTTCACTGCCGTCTCGTCCGCAGAATGAACATTTAACTATTCTTTGATTTTGTTTTTTTGCCATTATGTTCCCTGGTTTACTTTATCCCTTATTTTAATTATTTCCTCTCTGGCTTCATCAAGATATAAGGAGTTGGGGAAATTTGCAAGTAAACTCTCAAACATCTCAACTGCCTTTATATCATCTTTTAATCCATACTTGTAAATTCTTCCTAAAAGATATAGAGACTTATCAGCATAAATATTTTTTTCTTTTTCGGATGAAATTTCAAGTAAAATGGTAATTGCCTCATCCGGATTATTAAGCGCAAGTTTCATTTCTGCCAATCTCATTACTGCCCTGTTCTGTAACATAAATGCCTGCTTGTTAGATGCAATTTCTTTAAACAGGGTTGAAGCTTCTTCAAACTTCTCCTGCGCAACAAACTTTTCTGCATTAGCATATATTAAAAGATTAGACGAATCATTCATATTAGTGTTCAGCAGAAGTGATAAATCAATGGCATCATTAGCAATATTATCTTTCATATTATTCAGTACTTCATTAAGCAGGCTTTTTGCAGATAGAAAATCTCCTTTATAGAAAATAATCTTTGCAAGCTCAAACCTGGCAAGATTTTTCTGATCTTCTGGGGAATGAATATTTTCAATTATAGTAATAAGATTTTTCTCCGCTGTATTAAAATCGTCTTTTAAAACACAAATCTCTGCAAGTTCTTTATAAGCATCAGATATAAATTGAGAATTTCGATAATCATTGGTAATAATGTTAAAATAATCACCTGCAAATTTCAGATCATGTTTTTTATATAGATAAATCTTTCCAATCCTAAGGAGAGATTCTCCGGCAACTTCAGAATGAGGATAAAGATCAACCAGTTCGTTGTAAGCAGCAACAACCTTCTCAATTTCCTTTATGTTTATCTGGTTTGTTCTGTAAAATGGTTTCCAGGCATTATCATTCTCTGCAAACTTTATATTAAGAGTTTCTTCCATAGTTTTTGCATATCCAAGTTTTGCAGATGAGATTATTGGTGAATTAGGATATTTCTGAATCACTTCATTATAAGCTTTTGAAGCAAGCTTAAAGTGTTTTTCCATAAATGCAAAATTAGCAAAGTTGTAAAGATCGGCTCCAAGGTTATTTTGTTTTTCATCTATTTTATGGTAAATCTCAAATGCTTTATCAAGTTCATTCTTCTCCATTAATAATCTTGCGAGCAGGTAATCAAAAGAAAGGATATCACTATTACTATACTCTTCCACAACTTCAATTGTCTGCCCGAGTGCATCCGGTTTATTTGTATAAGAAAGAATTCTAGATTCAACCAACTGGTACTGATTAGAATTAGAAGATATGATTGAGCAATATTCTCTTGCTGCATCTTTATATCTCATTGTAAGGGAATAAATATTTGCAAGATCAAAAGAAAAAAATCTTGGGTCTTCAGAAATTTCTTTTCCTTTATTCAAATATTCAATAGCTTTTTCAAATGCCCTTCTTTCAATTGCATAGTTGGCAATCGTGCGATAGTTATTGGGATTTTCCTGCAACTTTTTTAAAGCTTCATCCCAGGTATCAAATGCTTTCTGCTCATCGCTTTTAAGGTAATATGTTTTTCCTAAAAGCCCGTAAAGATTTATATCCAGAGGATTTAAATTTAATCTCTGCTCAATAATCTTTATTGAGTTATCATAATCTTTAAGTTGAATATAAACCCTGTTCAGTGCATCAAAGAATTGAAAATTTGCCGGCTGTCGGTTATAAAGTTCTTCATAAATTTGCTTTGCTTTTTCAAACTCACCGGATTGCTCAAAATTCTGCCCCAGCATATAGCGGTTCATTAAGTCCTGCTGAGCAAATGTGATGCTGATAAATATTAAAGGAAGAAAAATTTTCTTTAACATATTTAAACTTACCACTTTTTAAGCTGGTTATTCAAGGGAGAAATGAGGAGAGATTATTTCAGACAAAAAGCGAGGCTCAACCTTTAAGATGAACCTCACATATCTTTGTTATTTGGTACGACTTAATTTGAACATAATCGGGATAGTAACCTGAACTTTAACTTTTTTTCCTTCATTTTGACCAGGCTCAAATTTAACCTGTCTTACAGCTTTTAAGGCTGCCGAATCTAGAACAGGGTTTGCACTCCTTATTACTTCTGCATTTACCACATCTCCACTTTCATTAACGAAAGCGATTACAAATACTTTCCCTTCGATACCTTTTTCTTTTGCATATTCAGGATAAATAACTTTTTCCTGTATTGCTATTATTCCGCCAACGGGTTCTGGCATTTCATCTACTTCAATTTTATAATCTGCTTTACTAAACGAATCAGGAATATTGGTAACTTCTTTATTCTCATCCTTATTACATCCTGATATAAAAAGAAAAACTGCTGTTAGGAAAATCATAACTTTCATTTGAACCTCTTTAATTTATTATATGTTTATTATTCTCTACTGCAATAATTTCTGAAGTCGGCAGACTATTGAATAAAAGCTCTATCATCTGGTTTTGTTTCTGAACGACAGTTTCCACAGCATTCATCTTATCATTGTAAGAACTGATTCTTCCCAATAGATAGATATTTATGATTACTAAAATTGCAACCAGTGAATATGAAATTATCTTTGCTATTCCTAAATCTTTGTAGCCCAATGCTCTATTCTTTTTTTTGTTTTTTAGTGAATGAAAAATTCTTTCTTCCAATTCATGTGGAAATTCATTTTCGGTTTCTTCAACAGCATGTTTCAAAAGATTCATTGATTTGAAATAATCTCTTGCTTCAGCATCCTGTGAAAGAGAAGTAAAAAGCAATGGCTCTTTATTCTTTGCAAGCTCACCATCAAAATACATTTTTATCATATTTTTAAATTCTTCGGTGTTCATAATTACTACCTCATCACACAATTAATTTTGAAATCTTATTTATCAATTTATTTCTCACTTTATTAAGCCGACTCTTAACAAGCTTTTCATCAATTCCAAGAACATCGCTAATCTCAGTATATTTTAATCCACCATATTCTTTAAGAATAAAAACTTCTCTCTGCTCAATCGTAAGTTTATTTAATACCATCTGCACCAATTCTTTTACTTCTTTTTTCTCAAATTCATCCTCAATGTTCTCTTCGGCTTCAATCTCAATTTCATCAGTATCTTCAACATTAAACTGATCTACCCTGATTCTCTTTCTCCTGAAAAAACCATAAACCTCATTCCGGGCAGTTGTAAAAAGCCAGAAGTTTATATTGTCTTTATATCTGATGTTATCAATATTTTGGTAAAGTTTAAGAAAAACATCCTGTACAATATCTTCTGTTAGCATTATATCTTCAGTCATTTTAAGAACGTAGTTGTACAGTTTCTTTTTAATCCTGTTAAAGATGAGTGTAAATTCAACGATATTTTCTGTAGAGTTGGTCAAAAAGAGAATCCTGTATGTATAATAAAAAGATGCTTTAAATATCGGAATGTTCCCGCTGATATGTAAATTTTTATAGAAAGGAGAAGATTGTGAGGTTCACCATCAAGGTGAACCTCACATTAATATTATTATTCTTTTATTTCTTCTATTTCAGCCATTCTCCCACCAAGATGTTTATAAAAGAATTGTTCCATTGCTCCATAGAAATCAAACCTATTCTCTTCATTCCTAAATCCATGTCCTTCATTATCCTTTATCATATATGGAACATCAATACCTTTTTCCTTTAAAGCAGCAACCATTTGGTCTGATTCATTTTTATTTACTCTTGGATCGTTAGCTCCCTGTGCAATTAATACAGGTACTTTAATATTTTCAACATGAAAAACCGGTGAGGCTGCGTAAAGAGCTAAGGAATCCTTTTGCGGATGGCCAACCATTTCATATAACATTTCTCTATATGGCTCCCAGTAGGGAGGGATTGAATTCATAAATGTAAACAGATTCGCTACTCCAACATAATCAACTGCACAAGTATAAAGATCAGGGGTGAAAGTAATACCGGACAATGTAGCATAACCTCCGTAAGAGCCGCCGTAAATTCCTATTCTTTCAGGATCAGCAATTCCCTCTTCAATTAACCAGTTAACTCCATCTGTAATATCATCCTGCATTTTCTTGCCCCATTCTTTAAAACTCTTCATCCAAAAATCTTTTCCGTACCCTGTTGAACCACGGAAATTCATCTGTAAAACTGCATATCCTCTGTTTGCAAGGAATTGAATTTCGGGATTGAATCCCCAACTATCTCTGTACCAAGGCCCACCATGAGGATTAATAACAACCGGAAGATTCTCTGCTTCAACTCCTTTGGGAAGTGTAAGATAACCATGAATTTCCAAACCATCTCTTGTTGTATATGTAATGGGTTTCTGATTTGCCATATATTCTTCTTTAAGCCATGGACTTACATCAACTAATTTCTTAAGCTCTTTTTTGTTTACATCATAAAAGTAGTATGCACCCAAAGATTTATCGCTGTATGTTCTTACAAGCAACATGTCCTCGTTCCTGTTATTTCCTGTTACCGCAATTTCATAACCTTCGAGCTTTGATTGAAGATCATCATTAACATCCTTTGCTTGTTCATCCCAAAAGACATATTCATTCTTCCATGAATTAAACGAAACACCAAGGAGTTCTTTTCTCTTATCAGAAGATATCAGGTTATAAACATCATAATCAGGATGTTCATATATAACTTTAACTTCCTTATTATCCGCAATGTTATATTCTACAATTGCCGCTTTATCTCTTCCTATATTGGAAGCCATATAAAGATTTTTATTATCGTAAGTAAAATATAAAGGAGAGAGTGTTTCTTTAAAATTAGTTGTTATAAGTTCTTTGAATTGCTCATCTTCTTTATCCCTGTAAAGTACTCCTGTATTGACACCATCTGTGGTAAGAGCAACCCTCAGCTTTCCATCGTGATCTGTAATCCAACCTGTAATATTGCCCGGGTTTCCCGCTATCTGAGCCATCTCGCCGGTATTTACATTTATCCTGTACACATCAAATAATTGCGGATTCGTTTTGTTTAGCTGGATAAGCATTTCATCGGGATTATCTTTAAGATCGTCAACAACCCCTGCTCTGACTTTTTCAAATGGAGTGAGATCTTTTTGATTTTTTCCATCCTTGTCAACAGCAAACAACCGGAAGTTTTCATCACCTTTTGTATCCTGTACATAAATAATCCTGTCGTTACCTTTCCAGAAATATCCGGCTATATCTCTTTCTTTGGCAAAAGTAACTTGTGTCGCTTCTTCTTCGCCAATCTTCTGAACATAGACATTCATTCTTGTTTCCCATGGCTGCATCCAGGAAAGAAACTCGCCATCCGGAGAAATTGCATAGCTTCTTTTTTCAGGATTCTTAAAAAAATCTTTCATCGGAATCAAAGGAATATCTTCCTTAGTTTGTGCGGAAATGGATAAAGTTGTGGTAAGCAATAGTAATAACGCAAAAAAAATTTTCATTTGGTAAACCTCTCTTTATAAATATTTGAAAAACACGTGAACAAAATAGATAATTAACACCTGAAATATTCAGGTATTTTTTATCAATGGTCTTGCTGGATTTTTAACGGGCTAACAATATTTGCTAAATATTATTAAAGGCGTGTAAACATTTTAAGTTCAATTCCACTGAATTCCGGTTCATATCTGCAAACGCCACCAATACAAATGTTACCAGCTTGCCTTTTACCGATTAACAGGCTGATATCAGTATGTTGCCAAAGCTTATACCCACATTGTATGAAGTTCCAGAAACGGCGAATAGTGTTTCCTTCTTCTGGTTCTTTTGTCTGCATTTCCGAAACCAGCGAAATGCTGAGTTGGGGTGATCTTAAGTATTCCAATGTAACCACGTCATTAAAATATTTCTCGGAGGTTGTTCTGTCTGTTGTATGCTGATGTTCAATTATAAACCTTATTGTGTTTATCTCATCAAGGTAAAAATAATTTTCAAGGATAGGTGTTATATTTTTTGTGTTCGCATCTCTTTCTTCATTATAGCCGAATGCAGCAATAGTTTTAAAGTTTGCATTCCATGTATGATTTACCTGAACAAAAGTTTCCCTAAGCTGCAGCCTTACCGGAGAATTGGCATTAATAATTTTCTGATAATAAGAATCGGAATCAAGTGTTTTTGTTTCCCCATAATTAATTGTTAAAAATGTTTTCTCACTGATTGAATAGTTTGCATCAACCTGAAATCCTTTCTCGTTTGCCTGGTTTAATGGTGATGGATGCCGGTTTAGCATTATGTAAGTGTATTCTTTCCTGACAGATGGAGGATTATTATATACAATAGTTCCATCATTTGAGCTAAAAAGAAAATTATCATAATATTTATACTCAACTGTAAATGACACAGGGCCATAATAGAAATTTGCGCTTGTATAATATGCTTCACCTGTATTATTTGCATTACCTTTAAACACACGTTCTTTATCATCATTATTTCTTTTGATTCCGTACTCACTATAAAAATCAAAATTCCAGATACTTGGCTGAATTCTAACAGAGCCAATCATTGTTCTTGCTATATCTTCTTCAGGTTCGTTTGAAGCGAATGAACCGCCAAGTTTTAAATAATTTAATCCCCTGTATTCAATATCAACAGCATGCAAAATATCTTTCCTTTCAGCATTAAAATTCTCAGCCATACCAGTTAAAGCAATAAGATTGAAATTCGCATAGTTCCCTTCTACCTTCGCACCAAGCAGATTATTATCAATTCTTATATTCCTGTTTTCATAACTTTTAAGTATCAATCCTCTTCCAAACAGTGAATAAAAATTTCCGACCGTAAATTTCATCCCTTCTTCTACATCTCCAATTTCAGCTTCAACATATTTGAAACCGATATTAGTATATCTGTCTTTTCCCCTGCTTATTGCGGGATTAGGATCATTGGGTTGAAAGATATCAAAACGGATTCCTGCAGAAAAAATATTCTGTCTGTAATCGAGGTTAAACCAGTTTTCAAATATTTCCTGTTCTTTATTATAATCGTATGAGTATTCAAGCTGGTTTGATAAGCTTAAACCATCCGGCAGATGCGGGTTAAAATCATCCTGAGCGTAAAGGGATATTGTTAAAAAGATCAGCAGAAGTAAGAAAATTTTTATGTACATAATCTATTCTGAAGTTTTCGAGGAAGAGGAAAGCAAGTCTTCTATTTTCTTTTTAATCTGGAGTTCATCTCCTTTTTTATAACCTGTATGTGAATAAACTATATTTCCTTTTTCATCAAGAAGAACCGTATGAGGCACATTCTGCACATAATATTTCCTTGCAACTTCTGAATTTGTATCAAGCAGGATGGTAAAATTATAATCTTTTGATTTAACAAAAGGTTTAACTTTTGCAACTGTTTTTTCGTCATCAGTAGAGATTGCAAGCATATTAAAACCTGAGGATTTAAACTCAGAATAAATTTTTTTGTATTCTGCCAATTCTTCAATACAGGGCTTGCACCACGTTGCCCAGAAGCTGATTAGAAAGGGACCTTTACCGATAAGATTTTTTAACTCCACATATTTGCCGTCTAAGTTTCCAAGCTTAAAGTTAGGAGCTTTCTGCTGGGCAGTTAAGTTGATTGATAGAAAAATTATCAATGATGATAAGAAAATTTTCATTAATTACTCTGGTTTCAATTTAAACTAATACCAACTTGTAAAACTTCTTTTGTTATTTTGTTCTGTATAAATACAACTGTCTTT
>Ga0105107_10002461_pt1 | contig 12198 bp, 9 predicted proteins | sample PPLLaktember2015_6_FD_79335 | JGI IMG/M metagenome (GOLD analysis project Ga0105107, IMG submission 79335) | Freshwater sediment microbial communities from Prairie Pothole Lake near Jamestown, North Dakota, USA - PPLs Lake P8 Core (1) Depth... | ecosystem: Environmental > Aquatic > Freshwater >... | reverse complement strand
CGGACAACCGCTCCTGGAACGCGCTCGGGAGCGACCTCGGCCGCGGCAACATCGCGTACTACCAGAGCGGCTACGCGCGCCACCGCGGCGCGGAGGAGAAGCTGCTGCCCCTCGACGGGAGCGGCCCGAATCCGCTGGTGACGGTCGCAGGGAGCGTGGCGTCCGCCACGCCGTCGACGCTTCGCGCGCCCGGCGCCTTCGGCGGGCTCGACCTGCGGCCGCCCGACGAGAACTTCCGCTACGACTTCCCGGGCCTGCAGGGCGTCGAGTACGTCGTCGCGATCACGAGCGGCAGCGGCTTCAAGCAGACGCGCCGCATCGCGGCCAACGACGCCGACGTGCTGCAGCTCGAGTCGCCCTGGGGCGTGGTGCCCGCGCCAGGCGACGGCTTCGAGGTGTACCCGATCGCGGCGATGCCGGAGGCGATCAACCCCGCCGAGGGCTACGTCGCCAACTGGAACAACAAGGCCGCGACTGCCGACGATGCGCTCGGCTTCGGGCGCAACCACCGGGCCGTCTTCATTCTCGAGCGGCTCGCCGCCGACTCCGCCTGGGATCGCGCCAAGCAGCGCCAGCTGAACGAGGACGTCGCCGGCCTCGACGGGCGCGGCCGCCTCGGGCGCTACCTGGTGCCGAGGCTCCGCCAGGCGGTCGACGCCGAGGGCGACGGCGGCGTCCCCGAGGTCGGCCCGGTGCTGGCCGCGCTGGAGGCGTTCGAGGGCGCACCCGCCTTCGGGCGCCGCTTCGTCGACCCCGTCGAGGACCGCGAGACCTTCGGCGAGATCGCCTTCCTCTCGGACCTGATCGACGACCTCTTCGACGCGATCTACGACGACGAGTACGACGGCGCGGTCGCGAGGCCGAACAGCACGCGCCGGCTCGCCCTCGTGACGCACGCGCTGGACTCGGCGGCGGCGGACGTCCCGGGCCGCTACGTGCAGCGCTACGCAGGCGACTACTTCGGCGGCGCGGGCTGGGCGACGCTGCTGCGCGACACGCTGGCGGCGAACGCCCCCGCCGGCATTCCCGCGCCCGGGGCCCGCGCCGAGAGCCGCTACAACCACCCGCTGAACGGCGTCTTCCCGCTCTCCTTCCCGCCCACTCCCGAGGGCAACCGCGGCATCTGGGAGCAGATCGTCGAGGTCGGCGACGTGGTGGTGGGCGAGTTCATCTTCCCGCTCGGCCAGAGCGGCCTGATCGAGGCGGACGGGGGAGGCGTACGCGTCGACCCCGACTTCACCTCGCTCCATCCGGTCTGGCGCGACTGGCGCTTCGTGCCGATGCTGCAGGTCTCCGAAGACCTCGAAGCCGCGGGCACGCCGGACGTCGACGGCGACGGCGTCTTCGACGGCTACGAGCGCTGGTACTTCGGCGACACGCGGCCGAAGGCGAAGAGCGACGCCGACCGGGACGGGGCGGGGCTGCTCGAGGAGTTCCTGGCGGGGCTCGACGCCGGCGTCGCCGACACCGACGGCGACGGCATCGCCGACGGCTCCGACGGCGCGGGCCAGGACGGGCAGCGCTCGCGCTTCACCCGGCTCCGCGGCCGCTTCGCGCTGCCGGGCGGCGGCCGCGATCGGCTGAGCCTCGCGGCCCGCTTCGGCGGGGGCGCGGACTTCGACCCCGCCACGCAGGAGCTGACCCTCGCCCTGCGCGACGCGGACGGCACACTCTACGAGGTGACGCTGCCGGCGGGCACGCTCACCTCGAGGAACGGCGTCCTCTGGAGGTATCGCGACCCGAGCGGCAGCCTCGCGGGGCTCGAGAGCCTCGTGCTGGCGCTCGGAAGCGAGCGGAAGCCGGGCCGCGTGAAGCTGAAGACCGTGCGGCTCGACCTCTCGGCCGTGGGCTCCGACGACCGCGACGTCGAGGTGGAGCTGACGCTCGGCGGCCACGCGGTGGACGACGAGCGCGGCTGGCTCGGAAGGCGCCGCCAGCTGGTCTCGGGCCGCGAGTAGCCGGCTCAGGGGGCGCGCAGCCGCGCGCCATCCTTCACGCGGTCGCTCGGGTGGAGCACCACGCGCTGTCCCTCCTCGAGGCCACTGCGCACCTCGGCCTCGAAGGTTCCGCGCTGCCCCACCTCGACCGCGCGCAGCCGCGCGCGGCCGCGCTCCACCACGAAGACGTGCCAGCGCTCCTCGCGCCGGAAGAGGGCGCTGCCCGGCACCCGGAGCACGTCGGGCGCCTCCCACACCACGACCCGGGCCTCGACGCGGTAGCCGTCGCCGAGGTTGCCCGCGCCGTCCACGAAGTCCCCCAGCACGTTCACGCGCTGCTCTTCGACGCCGAGCGCGGAGACCTTGGTGAAGCCGGAGGGCTCGATGCGATGCACGCGCGCGCGGAGCGGCTGCTCACCGCCCCAGTCGTCGATCTCCATCTCCGCGCCGGGCCGGATCCGCACGGCGTCCGCCGAGAGCACGTCGACGACGATCTCGAGGTCCGCGGGATCGCCCACCTCGAGCAGCGGCGTGCCCGCGCCGACGATCCGCTCGCTCTCTTCGTGGATGCGCAGCACGCTGCCCGCCACCGGGGAGCGCACGTCGATGCAGGGGACGACGCTGCACGGGCCCGCGGGCGCGGACCGCGCGGCGGGCCGCCGCGTCGCGATCAGCACCGCGCGCGCCGCCTCCACCTCGTGATCCGCGGCGTCGGCGGCGAAGCGCGCGGCCTCGAGGTCCTGCTCCGCCTCGGTGCTCCGCAGGCGCGCCTGCTCGTAGGCCTCCGCGGACTTGGCGCCCGCCTCGCGTAGCCGCTCGGCGCGCTCCGCGTCGCGCCGCGCCTGCGCGAGGCCGGCATCGGCCAGCGCGACGCGCGCGGCCGCGGCGCTCTTCTGGGCCTGGGCCGCCTGCAGTCGCGCCTCGGCGGCGGCCTCGTCGCGGGGGTCGAGGGGCGCGGGCTCGACCCGCGCCACCACGTCGCCGACCGCGACGGGATCGCCCTCGTCGAGCTCGAGGCGCAGCAGGCGCCCCGCGGTCGGCGCCGCCACCACGAAGCGGTTGCGCACCCGGGTCTCGCCCTCCTCGTCGACGGTCACGCGCAGCGGCCCGCGGGTCACCTCGGCGAGCTCGCCCACCACCGCGGGCGCGCGCAGCATCCACCAGCCGATCGCCACGGCGGCGAGCGCGGCGGCGGCAACGGAGAGGCGTCGGCGGCTGGGGCGCACGGCTACTCCCGGGTCTTCAGCACCGCGACGAGGTCGAGGCGGTCGAGGCGCCGGCGCACGATCAGGGCGGAGACCAGCGCCGCGCCGAGGATCACGATCACCGCGAAGACGTGGCTGCGCGCGGTGAAGACGACGGGCATCCGGAACAGCTCCCACTGGTAGGCGCCCGCGATCATCTCGCAGAGCCGGCGCCCGATCCAGAACCCGAGCGGCAGCGCGAGCAGCGTGAGCAGCGCCTGCTCCCCGAGCAGCAGCGCCGAGATCTCGGCGCGGGTGAAGCCCAGCACGCGGAGGCTCGCGAGCTCGCGGCCGCGCTCGGAGAGGGCGATCCGCGCGGCGTTGTAGACCACGGCGCAGGCGATCACGGACGCGAAGAACACCAGCACGCTGGTGAAGATGCCCATGCTGCGGGCCAGAGTCTGCTCGAAGCTCGAGAGCATGGCGAGCCGGCTGCTGGCGCCGGCGACGGCCGGCATGCGCTTCAGCTCCGCGTTCAGCTCCGGCGCAGCGGTCGCGTCGACGCGCAGGAAGGCGCCCGACCAGGAGCCCTGCTCGCGCATCAGCCGGTGCAGGGCGCGCGCGTCCATGTAGGCGTTCAGCCCGAAGAGCTCGTCGACCGTGCCGGCCACCGTCACCTCGCGCACCGGCCGTTCGCCCTCCAGCACCTCCACGCGCAGCCGCTGGCCGGCCGCGACGCCGAGGATCTCCGCCAGCTTCCGGGTCAGCACCACGCCCTCGCGCGGCGGCGCCACGGCGGAGAGGTCCGCGCCCAGGATGCGGCGCAGCTCGCCCTCTCCCTCGAGGCCGAAGATCGGGACGCGGCGACTGGCGTGCTCGAAGCGCAGCCGCGCCGCCACCACCCGGAAGGGCTCGGCGCGCAGCGTGCCGGGGAGGCGGGTGATCTCGTAGCGCACCCGGGAGGGGCGCGGCTCGTGGAAGGCCACGGTCATGTCCTCGCGCTGCACGGCGCGGAACTGCACGTCGGCCAGGTTGCCGATCGCGTCGACGAAGAAGCGCCCGACCAGCAGGATCGCGACGGCGAAGGCCAGGCCCACCACGGAGAGCCCGGCCCGCACGGGCCGCCGCGCCACGTTGCGCCAGATCATGCGCAGCGACGCCGGCAGGCGCTGCGTCAGCCCCGTCCGCTCGAGCACGCCGGCCTTGAAGCGCGCGGGCGGCTCCGGCTGCATGGCCTCGGCCGGCGAGAGGGAGAGCACCCGCCGCACCGCCGCCAGGGCGCCGGCCCCCGCCGCGAAGGCGCTCACCGCGACGGCCAGGCCGATCACCGTCACGCCCGGCTCGAAGCGCAGCACGGGGAAGCGGTAGAACTCGACGTAGATCTCGTTGATGCGCGCCCCGAGCCAGAGGCCCACGACCACTCCCAGCAGCGCGCCCGCCGCGACCGCGGCCGAGGCGAAGCCGAGGTAGTGCAGGGCCACGGCGCGGTCCGGGTAGCCGAACGCCTTCAGCACCGCGATCTGGTCGCGCTGCATGGCGACGAGGCGCGAGAGCACGACGTTCAGCAGGAACGCCGCGACCGCCAGGAAGATCGCCGGGATCACCGTGCCCGAGACCCGGTTCTGCGCGATCTCGTCGGAGATGAAGCGGTGGGACACCTGGTCCTCGCGGCCGAAGGCGCCGAGGCCCCCCCAGCGCTCGAGCAGGCGGTCGAGCCGCGAGATGACCTCGTCCTGGTTGGCGTCGGCGGTGAGGCGCAGGCTCACGTCGTTGAAGGCGCCCTCCATCTCGAAGGGCGGGCCGAGGGCGTCCCGGCTCAGCCAGAGCACGCCGAAGCGGCGGTTGTCGGGAAAGATGCTGGTGGCCTGGATCTCGTAGATGTACTCCGGCGAGAGCGCCACGCCGACGATGCGCAGCCGCTGCCAGCGCCCGTGCAGCACCGCCCCGAGGCTCTCGCCGACCTGCAGGTGGTTCGCCTCCGCAAAGGCCTCGGAGACGATCACCTCGTCGCGCCGCCCGGGCTCGAGCCAGCGGCCGCTGCGCAGGTGCAGGTCGTTCAGGATCGGAACCCGCCGCTCGGGCACGCCGATGAGCCGGCCGGTGGCGGGCTCCTCGAGCCCCGGAACGTCGAGGGTCACCTCGACCACGATCCGCGTCTCGACCGCCGCGACCCCGGGGATCGCGGCGATCCGCGTGCGCAGCGTCTCCGGCGCGCGCTTCAGGCTCGCGAAGACGTCGGCGAACCGGTAGCGCGCGTAGTAACCCGCCTGGGAGAGCGCCAGGGACTCGTAGGAGGTGCGCGAGGTCACCACCACCGCGACGCCGCAGGCGACCACCAGCGCGATCGCCAGCACCTGACCGCGCAGGTGCCAGAGGTCTCTCAGCAGCATGCGCTGCAGGGCCTTCACGGGCGGATCACCACTGGATCTCGTCGGGCGAGAGACGCCGCTCGTTGCGGTGCACGTCGACGATCTGGCCGCTGCGCATGCGCACCACGCGGTCCGCCAGGCCCGCGATCGCAGCGTTGTGGGTGATCACCGCCGTGGTGGTGCCGAGCTCGCGGTTGGCGTGCTCCAGCACTTCCAGCACGCGCTTGCCCGTCTCGAAGTCGAGGGCGCCGGTGGGCTCGTCGCAGAGCAGCACATCGGGCTGCTTGGCGATCGCGCGCGCGATCGCCACCCGCTGCTGCTCGCCTCCCGAGAGCTGGGCGGGAAAGTGGTCGAGGCGCTCACCGAGGCCAACCATTCGCAGCGCCTCCCCCGGGTCCAGGGGGTGGGCCGCGATCTCCGTCACCAGCGCCACGTTCTCGCGCGCCGTGAGGCTCGGGATCAGGTTGTAGAACTGGAACACGAAGCCGACGTGCTCGCGCCGGAAGCGGGTCAGCGCGGCCTCGTCGCCCGAGGAGAGGTCGTGGTCCTGGAAGCGCACGGTTCCCCGGGTCGGGACGTCGAGGCCGCCCAGGATGTTCAGCAGGGTCGACTTGCCGCTGCCGGAGGGGCCGAGCAGCACCAGCAGCTCGCCGCGGAAGAGCTCGAGGTCGACGTCCCGGAGCGCGTGGACCTCGACCTCGCCCACCTGGTACACCTTCGAGACGCCGCGCGCCTCGAAGACGATCTCTCCGCTCACGGCGCTCACGTTCACCGGGGCCGCCGCCTGGGCGCTGGGTATGTCGCGATCGTGCGCACCGACAGCCGGATGCTAGCCGAGCCCCTTCCCGGGCGCTCCGGCAGTCGCTGCGCCGCGCTGCTAGGCTCGCCGTCCTGCCATGCGCTGGTCCTTCAAGCTCGGCGAGATCGCAGGCATCGCCATCTTCGTCCACGCGACGTTCCTGATGCTCGTGGGCTGGGTGGCGCTCAGCCACTGGGTCGCCGAGCACAGCGTGGCGGCGGCCCTGGGCGGCACGCTCTTCATCGTGGCGCTGTTCGCGTGCGTGGTGCTCCACGAGCTCGGCCACGCTCTGACCGCGCGCCGCTACGGGGTGCGCACGCGCGACATCACGCTCTACCCGATCGGGGGCGTGGCGCGGCTCGAGCGGATCCCCGAGGTGCCGCGCCAGGAGATGCTGGTGGCGCTGGCGGGCCCCGCCGTGAACGTGGTGATCGCCGCGGCGCTCGCCTTGCTGATCTCCGCGACCGGAGGCGGCGTGCCGCTCTCCGAGCTCGACGTCGCGAAGGGGCCGTTCCTCGAGCGCCTGCTGCTGGTGAACGTGTTCCTCGCGGGCTTCAACCTGATCCCCGCCTTCCCGATGGACGGCGGCCGCGTGCTGCGCGCGCTGCTCGCGACGCGGCTCTCCTTCGTGCGCGCCACCGAGCTGGCGGCCGGCGTCGGCCAGGCGATCGCCATCGTGTTCGGGTTCGTGGGCCTGTTCGTGAACCCGTTCCTGGTCTTCATCGCGCTCTTCGTCTGGCTCGGCGCCTCGGGCGAGGCCGCGATGGCGCAGATGCGCTCGGCGTTCAGCGGCCTGCCCGTGAGCCGGGCGATGCTGACGGAGTTCTCCGTGCTCGCGCCGGGCGACCCGCTGTCCCGCGTCGTCGAGCTGACCCTGGCGGGCTCCCAGAGCGACTTCCCGGTGGTCGAAGGCGGCCGTCCCGTGGGCGTGCTCCGCCAGGGGGACCTGCTGGCGGGTCTCTCGCAACGCGGGGCGGACTCGCGCGTGAGCGAGTGGATGAGCACGGAGCTCGACCTGGTCGACCCCCACGAGATGCTGGACGAGGTGTTCGCCCGCCTGCAGGGCCGCGAGGCGCGCACCCTGCCGGTGGTGAAGGGCGGCCAGCTCGTCGGCCTGGTGACCCCCGAGAACCTCGGCGAGTTCCTCCGCTTCCAGGCGGCGCTCGCCGCCGCCGGCCGCAGCGCGCGCAAGGCCGCGGTCTAGCGCAGCCCGTCGCGCAGCAGGTTCTGGGCGAGCAGGCGCTCGCGCTGGTCGCGGTCGTGGGAGACGACGACCAGGAGCTGCGGGTGCGAGCGCATCAGCTCGTTGAGGGCGCGGAACTGGCCCAGCACCGCCTCCCGGTCCTCGCCGAGGAAGAAGTCGGTGACGAGGCGCGGCCGGTAGTGGAGCTTCGCGATCTGGTCGAGGTGCCAGGCGACGTCGCCGACGAACAGCAGCTCGCGCTCGTCGACGGTGCGCACGTACACGAGCTGCGTCCCCGGCGTATGCCCCGGCGCCTTCACGAGGACGACGCCCGGCGCCACCGCCAGCACGCGCTCGTAGGCGAGGGGCTCCGGGCGGCGCAGCGCGTGGGGCACGCGCGACTCGTCGAGCGCCGCCTCGTTCGCGCGCTGCTCGCGCGTGAGGCGCAGCCGGCCGGCCAGCGGCGCAGCGGGCTCGAAGGCCGCCACGCCGCCCAGGTGGTCGAAGTGCTCGTGGGTGACCACGATCTGCTCCGCCTCGGCCATCGCGGCGAGCACCTGCTGCCACGCGGGCGCGTGGAAGGTGCCGCCGCCCATCTTCTCGAGCAGCTCAGGCGGGAAGCCGGCGTCGACCAGCAGCGACGCGCCGTCGCTCCACTGCACCTGGAACACCTGGTGCACCATGGGCTGGCGCTCGCGGAGCGACTCGCCGGCGAAGACCGCGCCGCGCGGCAGCGTCGTCTCGGCGACCAGCGCGCTCGCGACCTCGCTCGGCCTCTCGCCCGGCAGCGAATCCGCCAGACGCCGCAGCTCGTCGACGTCGATCGCGTAGCCGGTCTGGTCCGGCACCGCCTCGCGGGCGGTGAGCCAGCGGAACGCGCCGCCGCCGGCGACGAGCAGCACGACCCCGATCGCGAGCAGGACCTTTGCGAAGCGCGGCATCGATCGACCTCCGCTGGCGCGGCCCGGAGCATAGCCGCGCCCGCGTCTAGGCGGCCGCGCGCAGGCGCACCCTCTCCGCCGCCTCGCGCAGCAGCGCCTCGGTCTCGTCCCAGCCGATGCACGGGTCGGTGATGGAGACGCCGTAGGCGAGCGGGGCTCCGCGGCCCCAGTCCTGCCGCCCGGGCTCCAGGTGGCTCTCGAGCATCACGCCGAGCAGCGCGGCCTGGCCGGCGCTCCACTGGGCGACGGTCGCGCGGCACACACCGCCTTGGCGCGCGGGTTCGCGCCCGGAGTTGTCGTGGGAGCAGTCGACCAGCACGCTGCGCGCGAGGCCCCGCGCGGCGCCGAGCGCCGCCGCCGCCGAGACGCTCGCCGGATCGGCGTTCGGCCAGCCGCCGCCGCCGCGCAGCACCAGGTGACCGTCGGGGTTGCCGCGCGTGCGGACCAGCGCGGCCGCGCCGCGCTCGTCGATGCCGAGAAAGCCGTGGGGGTGGGCGGCCGACACCAGCGCGTTGCCCGCGGTCGCGAGCTGGCCGGCTGGGCCGCTCTTGAAGCCGACCGGCATCGAGAGGCCGCTCGCGAGCTCGCGGTGGGTCTGGCTCTCGGCGGTGCGCGCGCCGATCGCAGCCCAGGAGAGCAGGTCCGCCAGGTACTGGGGGGTGAAGGGGTCGAGCACCTCGCTCGCGCAGGGCATGCCGAGGGCGTTCACCTGCAGCAGGATGCGCCGCGCGAGCGAGAGGCCGTGGCCGACGTCGAGACTGCCGTCGAGGTGCGGGTCGTTGATGAGCCCCTTCCAGCCGACGGTGGTGCGCGGCTTCTCGAAGTAGCTGCGCATCACCACGAGAAGCGCATCGGCGGTGTCCCCCGCCACGTCGCGCAGCCGGCGCGCGTAGTCGAGCGCTGCCGCCTCGTCGTGGATCGAGCAGGGCCCGACCACGACGAGCAGGCGGCGGCGGTCGCGCCCGTGCAGCAGGTTGCGGATCGCCGCCCGCGCGCCACGGACCGTCGCGGCGGCCTCCGGCGCCGCGGGCAGAGCCCGCTTCACCTCGCGAGGCGAGGGCAGGGAGGAGAGGGAGATCAGGTTGCGGTCGTCGAGCGGCTCTTCCACGAAGGCTCCTTGGGGCCGCAGGGGCCCCGAAATGCGCGAAGCCCCGGGAGGTCGGTCCTCCCGGGGCTTCGGTTCGATCCGTGTGCGACGCGCGCTACACGCCGTTCCTCCGCCCCGGGGCCAGCCAGGGACCAAAGTAGAAGAACGCGAAGCTGCGGGCAGACGTCGCCATCGAGAGGAAGCTACCGCAGCTCAAGCGATCACCGCAAGCTGGCGGGACTGGGCGAGCAGCGTTCCGTCCCGGGCCCACACCTCTCCGTCCTCCTCGAGGAAGCCGTCCTTCGCCATGCGCGTGCGGAACACGACGAGGGAGAACTCGGAGGGATCGAGCGTCGCGGGCCAGGGCGCGCGGAAGTGGACGGTGAGGTCGACGGTCGGCACGCCGCCGAGGAGCTGGCCCGGGTCGAGGCGCGTGAACACGGCCGGGGGCCACGCGTCGGTGTAGGCCGCGACGAGCGGGGCGTCGACGGCGGCGGGCGCTTCGCGGAGGCGCAGCCAGCCGCCGGTCACGGCCTCGGCCGCGCGGCCGCCGAGCGCGCCGAAGGCCAGCCGCGACTCGTAGCGCTCGCGCATCGGGATGACGTGCAGGGGCTCCGGCAGCGGCTCGGCGCGTTCCGGCGGCAGCACCTCCGGCATGGAGAGCGGCTCGAACGAGGGTCCGCCGCGCGAGCTGCCGAAGGCGGCGACCGCCAGCGCGCGGAGCTTGCCGCCCTGGCTGAGCCGGGCGGTGGCGGTGGTGACCGTGCGGCCGACCCGCTCCCGCACGGTGTGCACCTCCGCCGGTCCCTCCGCGGGGGGCGAGGTGAAGTGGACCGTGAGCGCGCGGGGCGTGCGGCTCGGATCGCCGACGGCCTCCTCGAGGGCGCGCAGCATCAGCGCCGCGACGTAGCCGCCGTTCGGCCCGCGGACGATGAACCAGCCGCGGTCGATGTGGACCCCGTAGCGGCCGTCGCCGAGGGCCACCACGGAGGTATCGCGCTCGAATCGGTTCATTCTCTCCCGCGGGCGGGCGCGCCAGGGGTGCGGAGCGAAGCCCGAGGATAAGCTGCCCGGGCCGTGTTCGCCGCCGACCTCGCGCTGCTCGCCATCACGCTCCTCTGGGGCGTGTCCTTCGTGGTGACGAAGGACCTGCTGGCCGATCTGTCGCCCCACCTGCTGCTGGCGCTGCGCTTCGCGTTCGCGATCGCGACCCTGGCGCTGCTGCGGCCGGGCAGCCTGCTCCGCGCGAGCGGCGCCGCGTGGCGAGCGGGGCTGCTGCTGGGCCTCGCGCTCTACGCGGGGTTCGTGCTCCAGACCGTCGGCCTCGCCGAGACGACACCCGCCCGCTCCGCGTTCCTGACGGCGTCGTACGTGTTCATCGTGCCGCTCTTCGGCTTCCTGCTCTGGCGCGAGCGGGTGGGGATCGGCGTCGGCGGGGGGGCTCTGCTGGCGACGCTCGGCCTCGCGCTGCTGACGCGCCCCGAGGTCGGCGCCGAGCTGCGGCGCGGGGACGTGCTCTCGGCGCTCTGCGCCGTCGGCTTCGCCGCCCACATCCTGGCGCTCGGGCGATTGGCCGGAAGCGCGCCCGCCAGCGAGCTCGCGGTCACCCAGGTGGTCGCGACGGCGGCCTTCGCGATCGCCGCGACGCTCTGGCTCGACGGCGCGAGCGGCGCCGCCGCGGGCCTGCGGCGTCTCGACGCCGGAGCCCTCGCGGGCCTGGCCTTCCTCGGAGCCGGCTGCACGGCGCTCGCCTACTTCGTGCAGACGTGGGCGCAGCGGCGCACGCCGGCGAGCCGGGCGGCGGTGATCTTCACCCTCGAGCCCGCCGTGGCCGCGGGGATCTCGGTGCTGCTCGGGCGCGAGCGCCTCGGCGCTGGCGAGGCGCTCGGCGGAGGGCTGATCGTGGGGGGCGTGCTCCTGGCGGAGCTGGTGCGCCCGAAAAGTCGCTAACTCGCCGATTTCGATGACGTTTTGCGGCCGATTGCGGTGACATTGATTTTCAATTTCAGCCCGGATACGCTCCCGCCACGATGATCGTCTGCCACTGCAACGGCGTCTCCGATCGCACCATCCGGCGCAGCGTCCGCAGCGGCGCCGTGACGCCGGACCTCGTGGCGCGCGCCTGCGGCGCCGGCGCCTGCTGCGGCGGCTGCCGCGGCGCGGTGCAGGAGATCCTGCTCGGCGAGCTCGAGACCGCCACGAGCTCCGCCCCGGCGCAGAGCGCCGAGCTCTCCGCCGCTCGCTGACGCCCCGCTGCGCGTCCCGCTAGCCTTGGCTTCGGCTCGCGAAGGAGGGCGGCGTGCGCGGCGATCCCCAGATCATCGAGATCCTCAACGAGATCCTCACCGCCGAGCTGACGGCGATCAACCAGTACTTCGTGCACGCCAAGATGTGCGAGAACTGGGGCTACCAGCGGCTGTACAAGAAGAAGTGGGACGAGTCGATCGACGAGATGAAGGACGCGGACCGCATCATCGAGCGCATCCTCTACCTCGACGGCGTGCCCAACATGCAGCGCCTCGACCCGGTGCGCGTCGGGGAGAACCCGGTCGAGCAGCACGAGCTCGACCTCGCGATGGAGACCGCCGCCATCGTCCGCTACAACCGCGCGATCGCTCTCTGCAGCGCGAAGAACGACGGCGGCACCCGGGAGATCCTCGAGGACATCCTGCGCGGCGAGGAGGCGAGCGCCGAGTGG
>Ga0105107_10002460_pt1 | contig 12199 bp, 14 predicted proteins | sample PPLLaktember2015_6_FD_79335 | JGI IMG/M metagenome (GOLD analysis project Ga0105107, IMG submission 79335) | Freshwater sediment microbial communities from Prairie Pothole Lake near Jamestown, North Dakota, USA - PPLs Lake P8 Core (1) Depth... | ecosystem: Environmental > Aquatic > Freshwater >... | reverse complement strand
GTTCCGCCTCGAGCTCGAGGGCGGCGCCGGCGGCGCGCTCCGGGCCCGGCAGGTCGTGCTCGCCCTCCCGGCCTGGAGCGCCGCGGAGCTCGTGCGTCCCCTCGGCGGCGAGCTCGCCTCGCTCCTCGCGCGCGTCGAGTACGCGCCCCTCGTGAGCGCCTCGCTGGGCCTCGATCCCGGCGCCGTGCGCGAGCCGGTCCGTGGCTTCGGCTTCCTCGTGCCCCGCGCGGCGGGCCAGCCGCTCCTCGGCGCCCTCTTCATGAGCCGCGTGTTCCCGGGGCGGGCGCCGGCGGGCCGCGAGCTCCTCACCTGCATGATCGGCGGGGCGCGCTGGCCCGAGGCGGTGGATGCGCCGGAGGACCTGCTCCTCGCGCGCATCGCGGAAGGCCTCGACCGCGCCCTCGGCCTGCGCGAGGCGCCGCGGCTCGTGGCCCTCACGCGCTGGCCCCGGGCGGTCCCGCAGCCCGGGTGCGACCACCGGGGGCTCGTGGCGAAGCTGCGCGCGGCGGCGGCCGCGGCGGGCCCGCTCCGTCTCGCGGGCGGCTACCTCGACGGCGTCGCCGTCGCCGACGCCCTCGCCTCGGGCGCACGTGCCGCCGAGGAGCTGTGAACGACACGTGCCCGCACGATGCCCGCGAGGGCCGCCACCCAGGCCGGGTGCGCGTTCAGCGACGGCACGAGCAGCAGCTCGTCGCCGCCGCGGGCGCGCCACTGCTCGCGCCCGCGGATCGCGATCTCCTCCAGGGTCTCGAGGCAGTCGGCCACGAAGGCCGGGCAGAGGACGGCGAGGCGCTTGTGCCCCGCCGCGGCGAGGACGTCGAGGTACTCGTCGGTGTAGGGGCGGATCCAGGGCGTGCGGCCGAGGCGCGACTGGAAGGACATGGACCAGCGCCCCGCCTCGAGGCCGAGGACCTCGGCGAGGCCCTGGGAGGTGGCGACGCACTGGGCGCGGTAGCAGCGCCGGTTGGCGGCGCCGAGGGCGTCGCAGCAGTCGGGCCGCTCGAGGCACCAGTGGCCCGTCGGGTCGCTCTTGCGGATCTGGCGCTCGGGGAGGCCGTGGTAGGAGAGCAGCACGTGGTCGGGCCGGAAGGCGGCGAGGGGCTCCCGGGCGACGGCGGCCCAGGCCGCGAGGAAGCCGGGCTCGGCGTGGAAGGCGGGCACGAGCTCGAGGGCCGCCACGTCCCACTCGGCGGCGGCGAGCTCGAGGGTCCGCGCGAAGGCGGTGCCGGTGCTCGAGGCGGCGTACTGGGGGAAGAGCGGCAGCACGAGGATGCGCTCGGCGCCGGCCCGGCGCAGCTCCGCGAGAGCGGAGGCGAGGCTCGGCTTCCCGTAGCGCATGCCGAGCACCACGGCGAAGCCCGCGCCCAGCTCCCGGCCGAGGGCGCCCGCCAGGGAGCGGCTGTGGACGAGGAGCGGCGAGCCCAGCGGCATCCAGACCTTGCGATAGGCCGCCGCCGAGGCGCGCGGCCGGCGCGGGAGGATCGCGAGCTCGAGGAGCAGGCGGCGGGGCAGGGCGGGGATGTCGAGGACCCGCGGGTCGCCGAGGAACTCGCGCAGGAAGCGGCGCACCGGACCCGGCTCCGGCGCCTCCGGCGTCCCGAGCTGGATCAGCAGCACGCCGAGCGGCTGCGCGCGGCTCACGCCTCCCTCCGCAGCCGGCCTCCCAGCCAGAAGGAGAGCGCGAGGTAGTAGAGCGGGAAGACCAGGGAGGCCTTCAGCACGTCCTCGCGCCACTCGGCCCCGGAGGCGGCGAGGGACGCCCCCACCGCGCCGATCCAGAGCGCCGCGGCGCCGTTGGTGCTGCGCCGCAGCACGTGCATGCGGCTCGGGTAGACGTACTTCAGCGGGACGAAGACCGCGGCGGCGAGGGCGAGCACCACGAGGGTCCCCGTCAGCGGCGAGACGCCCAGCACCCAGAGGTAGAGCGCCACCACGTTCCAGTAGGAGGGGAAGCCCACGAAGTAGTGGTCCTCGGTCTTGGCGTCGGTCTGGGCGAAGCCGTAGGCGCTCGCCAGCACCGGCGCCGCGGCGAAGCCCCAGTGCAGCAGGCTCCCCGCGGAGACCAGGAACACCGCGGGCACGACCACGTAGTTCAGGTAGTCGACGATGTCGTCGAGGCGGCGTCCGTCGATGCCGGGCAGCACCTCCGTCACCCGGGCGGCCCGGGCGAGGGTCCCGTCCACCGAGTCGATCACGAGGGCGACGAGCATCAGCAGCGCGGCGGCGCGCAGGTCTCCGGCGCCCGCGGCGAGCAGGGCGGCCACGCCGACGACGCCGCCGCTCGCCGTGAGGGCGTGGACGCCCCAGGCGAAGGCGACCCGGTGGGGAGGACGGCGTTCGGCGGCGGGCGAGCTCACGAGGGCCAAAGCATACCAGAGCCGCTATATTGCTAGGGATTCCTGGATCGGAAGGGGCACGAAGATGGCCGAGCCGGCCCACAGATCGCCCTACGAGCGGGCGAACGAGATGGTCGAGGTGCTCCGCCAGGGGCAGGACACCTTTCTCACCACGCGCGCCGACGCCGTCTTCAACTGGGCGCGCAAGTACTCGATGTTCCTCTACCCCTTCGTGACCGCCTGCTGCGGCATGGAGTTCATGTCCGCGGCGGGGCCGCGCTACGACATCGACCGCTTCGGCTGCGCGCTGCCTCGCTTCTCCCCGCGCCAGGCCGACCTGATGATGGTCGTCGGCACCATCACCCACCGCCAGGCGCCGATCCTGAAGAAGGTCTACGACCAGATGGCGGAGCCCAAGTGGGTGATCGCCTTCGGGGCCTGCACCTGCTCCGGCGGTCCCTACAACAACTACGCGACGGTCCAGGGGATCGACACGATCATCCCCGTCGACGTCTACATCCCCGGCTGCCCGCCGCGCCCCGAGGCCGTCCTCGACGGCCTGATCAAGCTCCAGGCGCGCGTCCAGGCGGAGAAGGTCCCGGCGACCGGCCGTCACCAGGAGACCGCGGATCTCCCGCTCCGCATCGTCGAGAAGCCGGTCGCCTAGAGGCCGCGTGGCATCCGCAGAGCGTTTCGACCTCGCAGTGATCGGCTCGGGCCCGGGCGGCTACGTCGCCGCCATCCGGGCCGCCCAGCTCGGCCGCCGCGTCGCGGTGATCGAGGAGGACCGCCCCGGCGGCGTGTGCCTCAACTGGGGCTGCATCCCCAGCAAGGCGCTGCTCACCGGCGCGTCCCTCGTCGAGACGCTGCGCGACCACGGCGAGACCTTCGGCGTCGTCGCCGGCGAGCTGCGCCTCGACTACGGCAAGGCCATCGACCACAGCCGCAAGGTGGCCGACCGCCTGTGCAAGGGCGTGCAGGGGCTGCTGAAGAAGAACCGCATCGAGCTGATCGCGGGGCGCGGCCGGGTCGCGGGCCCGAACCGCGTCGAAGTGCGCGGCGCGAGCGAGCGCGTGGTGGAGGCGGACCACCTGCTCCTCGCGACGGGCTCCGCCGAGTGGACCCCGCCGGGCCTCCCGGTGGACGGCGAGCGCGTGCTCACCTCCCGCGAGGCCCTCGAGTCGAAGCGCATTCCCGAGCGGCTGCTCGTCGTCGGCGCCGGCGCCGTCGGCGTCGAGTTCGCCTACGTGTACGCGGCCTACGGCTCGCGGGTGACGGTGATCGAGATGGCCTCCCAGATGCTCCCCGGCGCCGACCCGGAGGTCGCCGCGGCGCTGCAGCGCGAGTTCCGGAGGAAGGGCATCGAGGTGCGCCTCGGCACGCGCTTCGAGGAGCTGAAGCAGGACGCCGGCGACCTGCGCGTCGCCGTCGCCGGGCCGAAGGGGAGCGAGGAGCTGCGCGCGGAGCAGGTGCTCGCCGCGATCGGCCGCCGCCCCCGCAGCGCGGACCTCGGCCTCGAAGCGGTGGGTGTCGCCCTCGACGCGAAGGGCTTCGTGCGCGTCGACGGCCGCTTCCGCAGCAGCGTGCCCAGCATCTCCGCCATCGGCGACCTCGCCGGCGCGCCGCTGCTCGCCCACAAGGCCTCGGAGGAGGGCATCGCCGCCGTGGAGTTCCTGGCGGGCCACAAGCGCCCCGCCGTCGACCCGCACCACATCCCCGCCTGCATCTACGCCGAGCCCCAGGTGGCCTGGATCGGCCTCGGCGAGGCGGAGGCGCGGGCGAAGTACGGCGACGACCTGCGCGTCGGCCGCTTCCCCTTCACCGCCTCGGGCAAGGCGATCGCCGCGGCCCACACCGCGGGGTTCGTGAAGATCCTCGCCGAGCCCCGCTACGGGCAGATCGTGGGCGCCCACCTGGTGGGCGCCGGGGCCACGGAGCTCGTGGCGGAGATCGGCCTCGCCATGACCCTCGAGGCCACCACGGGAGAGCTGGCAGCCACCTCCCACGCCCACCCGACGCTCTCCGAGGCGGTCATGGAAGCGGCCCTGGCGGCCGAGGGCCGCGGGATCAATTTCTGACGGGAACCCGCCGACCTGGGGCCCCACAGGGAGAAATCGGATGAGCATCAGCGTGGAGCTTCCGGCGCTCGGCGAGAGCGTCCTCGAGGGGACCGTCGCCCGCTGGCTCGTGAAGGAAGGCGACCGGGTCGAGCAGGACCAGCCGATCGTCGAGGTGACCACCGACAAGGTGGACGCCGAGATCCCGGCCCCCGCGGCCGGCGTGATCGAGGCGATCCTCGCCGCCGAGGGCGACGTCGTCGCCGTGGGCGCCGTGCTCGCCCGCATCGCGCCTGCCGGCCAGGCGGCCGCCGCGCCCCCGAAGAAGGAGGCCGCGCCGAAGGCCGCCGCCGCGGCCCTGCCCCCTCCGCCGAAGGCTCCCGCCCCGCCGGCCCCCGCGCCGGCGCCGGCTTCCCGCGGCTCCGCGCCGCGGGCGACGCCGGTGGCCCGGAAGGTCGCCGAGGAGGCGGGCGTCGACCTCCGCAGCCTCGAGGGAACCGGCACCGGCGGGCGCGTGACCCGGGGCGACGTCGAGCGCGCGCGCCCCGCGGCGCGCCCGGCGGAGACTCCCGCCGCGGCGCCGGCGCCGGCGGCCGCCGCGGCGCCGCGCCCGGCCCCGGAGCGCCGCCCCTTCACCGCCGACTTCGGCCACTACGCGATCCAGGAGGGCGACAAGGTCGTCCCGATGACGCCGCTCCGGAAGCTCGTGGCCGAGCACATGGTCTACTCGAAGCTCACGAGCCCCCACGTGGGCACCGTGGCCGAGGTCGACATGGGCGGGGTGGCGCGGCTGCGCGCCGCTCACAAGGAGCGCTTCGCCGAGGCCCAGGGCGTGCCGCTCACGTTCCTGCCCTTCGTGGTGCACGCGACGGTGCGGGCGCTGCGCGAGCAGCCGGCCCTGAACGCCTCCGTCGTCGGCGACGCGATCGTCGAGAAGAAGGACGTCCACATCGGCATCGCCGTGGAGACCGAGAAGGGTCTCATCGTGCCCGTGGTGCGCCACGCCGACCTCCTCTCCCTTGCCGGGCTCGCTGCGGCGATCGAGGATCTCTCGGCCCGGGCCCGCACCAAGCGCCTCTCGGCCGACGAGCTGAAGGGCGGCACCTTCACCGTCACCAACCCGGGCCGCCAGGGGAACCTCTACGGCTTCGCCATCATCAACCAGCCCCAGGTCGGGATCCTGCGCATGGGGGAGATCACGAAGCGCGCGGTGGTGCGCGAGACCGAGGCCGGCGACGCCCTCGTGATCCGGCCGGTGATGTTCCTGGCCCTCTCCTACGACCACCGCGCCGTCGACGGCGCTCCCGCCAACGCCTTCCTGTTCCGCGTGAAGGAGTTGCTCGAGCAGGCCGAGTTCGAGCTCTGAGCCGTGGCGCAGGCGCTCCAGATCGACTGGCTCGGCCGCGTCGCCTACGGAGAGGCCCTGCGCCGCCAGCAGGAGCTCCTCGAGGCGCGGCGCGCGGGCGCCTGCGGCGACCGCCTGCTGCTGCTCGAGCACCCGCCCGTCGTCACCCTCGGCCGCGCCGCGCGCGCCGAGCACCTGCTGACGCCCCGCGCCGCCCTTGCCGCGCGGGGGGTCGAGGTGCACGAGGTCGCCCGCGGCGGCGACGTCACCTGGCACGGCCCGGGCCAGCTCGTCGGCTACACGATCGTCGACCTCGCGGCCCGGGGTCTCGCCGACGCCCACGCCTTCCTGCGCGCGATCGAAGACACCCTGATCGCCGCCCTCGGCGCCCTCTCGGTCGCCGCCGAGGCCCTCGCCGGGACGACCGGTGTCTTCGCGGCGGGCTCCCGGCCTCCGCGGAAGCTCGCGTCGATCGGCCTCGGGCTGCGCGGCTGGGTGACCTGGCACGGCTTCGCGCTCAACGTGACCACGGATCCCGCCGCCTTCGGCGACATCGTGCCCTGCGGCCTGCACCACGTGGCGATGAGCTCGGTGGCGCGGGAGCTCGGCGCGGCGCCGGGCGCCGCGCTCTTCGAGCGCGCGCGGGGGGCGGTGGCGAGCGCCTTCGCGGAGCGCCTCGGATGACGGCCCCCGTGCCCCGCGTACCGAAGCCCGGCCACAACCGCGAGGTGCCCCTGCGCGTGGCGGAGCGGCCCCCCTGGCTGAAGGCCCGCTACCACGCGACGCCCGAGCTCGAGGCCATGCGCCGCCTCGTCGCCGAGCAGCGCCTCCACACGGTGTGCTTCTCGGCGGCCTGCCCGAACCTCGGCGAGTGCTGGGGGCGCGGCACGGCCACCTTCATGATCGGCGGCAGCCGCTGCACGCGGCGCTGCGGCTTCTGCGACGTCGCGACCGCGCGTCCGGATCCGCTGGACCCCGGCGAGCCGGCCCGGGTGGCCGAGGCGGTGGCCCGTCTCGGGCTGCGCTTCGCCGTCGTCACCTGCGTCGCCCGGGACGACCTGCCGGACGGCGGCGCCGGGCAGATGGCCGCCACGGTCCGCGCCCTCCGCGAGCGCTGCCCGGGCACCGGCGTCGAGGTGCTGATCGCCGACTACCGGGGCGACGAGGCGGCGCTCCGCGCGGTGCTCGACGCCTCGCCGGACGTGTTGAACCACAACCTCGAGACCGTCGCGCGGCTCCAGCGCCGGGTGCGGCCCGCGGCCAGCTACGAGCGCTCGCTCGGGGTGCTGCGCCGGGCCGGCGAGCTCCGGCCCGACATCCCGACGAAGAGCGGGCTGATGCTCGGCCTCGGCGAGCGCGCGGACGAGCTGCGCGAGGCGCTCCGTGACCTGCGCGCGGCGGGCGTCTCGCTGCTCACCCTGGGCCAGTACCTGCGCCCCTCGCCGGATCACCTCCCGATGGAGCGCTGGGTACCGCCCGAGGAGTTCGACGCCTGGGCCGCCGAGGCCCGCGCGCTCGGCTTCGCGGAAGTCGCCGCCGGGCCCCTCGTGCGCAGCTCCTATCGCGCCGAGCAGCTCGCGGGAAGGCCCTGATTCCCTATATTTTCGCGCGATGACGGCCCGGGTGGTGAAGGTCAAGCGCGCGGAGAAGCTCACCTTCCTCGAGCGCCTGTACGTTCCGATGATCCTCGCGGGGCTCCGCACCACCGCGGCCCACTTCTTCCGCAACCTCGGCGGCTACCTGCGCGGCAAGCCCGTGACCTTCGTGGTCCAGTACCCGGAGGAGCGCGTCGACTACGCCGACGCCTTCCGCGGCATGCCGGTGCTGGTGCAGCTCGACAACGGGCAGCCCAAGTGCGTGGCCTGCGGCCTGTGCGAGTTCGCCTGCCCGACCGACTGCATCACGATCGTGCCCGGCGAGCTCGAGAACGCCGGCATCGAGCGCTACCCGGAAGTGTTCGAGATCGACATGTCGCGCTGCATGTTCTGCGGGCTCTGCGAGGAGGCCTGCCCCGAGGAGGCGATCGTGATGAGCCGCGAGGTCGAGATCGCGAGCTTCGACCGCGACTCGATGCTCTTCGACAAGGCCAAGCTGCTGGTGCCCGAGGCGCTGCTGAAGCGCCGCCTCGACTTCCTGCGCGCCGAGTACGAGCGCGAGCACGCGCCGCCGGGGCGCGGGCCGGGGGAGGCGTAGGTGGCCGCGCCCGAGGACCACGGCTCCGAGGCGCTGGAGCGCCTGCTGCGCGGCGTCCCCGGCGCCGTGCTCGCCAGCCACGCCGAGCGGGGGGACGCGACGGCCCTCGTCGACCCCGCGCGCCTGCTCGAGGCGATGCGCTACCTCCGGGACGACCCGGCGACGGCCTTCGACATGCTGACCGACGTCACCGCCGTCGACTACCTCGGCTACCCGGGGCGCGTCGGCCCGCGCTTCGAGGTGGTCTACCACCTCTACTCGCTCGCGCGGAACCACCGGCTGCGGGTGAAGATCGGCGTCGAGGAGGCGGCCTGCGAGGCGCCTTCCCTCGTCTCCCTCTGGCCCTCGGCGAACTGGATGGAGCGCGAGGTCTGGGACATGTACGGGATCCGCTTCGCCGGCCACCCGGACCTGCGCCGCATCCTCCTCTACGACGAGTTCGAGGGGCACCCGCTGCGCAAGGACTACCCCAAGGAGCGGCGCCAGCCGCTCGTCGGTCCGAGGAACTGAGGCGATGGCGAGCGAAGCCCGCAGTCCGCGGCCCCTCGAGGACGACCTCGAGCGCGACCTCCACACCGAGCACCAGATCCTCAACATGGGGCCGTCCCACCCGGCGACCCACGGCACGGTCAAGTTCCTGATCGAGCTCGACGGCGAGACCATCGTCGACCTCGACATCCAGGTCGGCTACCTGCACCGCGGCTTCGAGAAGGAGTGCGAGAGCGGCGCCTGGTACCAGGCCATTCCCTACACCGACCGCCTGAACTACAACTCGGCGATCCTCTGCAACCTCGCGTTCTGCCTGGCGGTCGAGAAGCTCTGCGGTCTCGAGACCCCGGAGCGCTGCCAGTGGCTGCGCGTGCTCTCCGCCGAGCTGTCGCGGATCGGCGACCACCTGACGCGCACCGGGGCTGCCTGCCTCGAGCTCCAGGCGATGACGCCGTTCCTCTACGGCATCGAGGCGCGGGAGCTGAACTGGGACCTCCAGGAGGAGCTCTGCGGCGCCCGGGTCACCTCCAACTACGTGCGCATCGGCGGCGTGAAGCACGACATGCCCCCGGGCTTCCCGGCGCGCTTCCGCGACACCACCCAGAAGACCCGCGAGCTGCTCGCCGACTTCGACAAGGTGGTGACCCGGAACCGCATCTTCGTCGACCGGCTGAAGGGCACCGGCGTCATCAGCAAGGAGGACTGCATCCGCTACGCCGTCACCGGGCCGATGCTGCGCTCGGTGGGCGTGCCCCTCGACATGCGCAAGGACGAGCCCTACCTCGTCTACGACCAGGTCGACTTCGACGTGCCGATCGGCGAGGTGGGCGACAACTACGACCGCTACCTCGTGTGCGTGGAGGAGATCCACCAGAGCCTGCGCATCGCCGAGCAGTGCGTGGCGAAGCTCGAGCAGCTCGGCCCCGGGCCGGTGAACGTCGACGACCCCCGGGTGCGCTGGCCGGCCAAGGGCCGCGTCTTCAACCGGATGGAAGAGCTGATCCAGCAGTTCAAGTCGGTGACCGAGGGACCCCGGGTGCCCGCCGGCGAGGCCTACGCCGCCATCGAGTCGGCGAACGGCGAGCTCGGCTTCTACGTGGTCTCCGACGGCAGCGCGGTGCCCTGGAAGGTGCGCTGCCGGCCGCCGAGCTTCATCAACCTCCAGCCCATGCCCATCATGCTGCGCGGGGCGATGCTCGCCGACCTGATCCCCACCTTCGACTTCATCAACATGATCGGCGGGGAGTGCGACCGCTGATGGACCGCGGGGCGGAGTGCTGATGGACCGCGGCGCGGTCTGGAAGGCGCTCGGCGCGCCCCGCGACCAGCAGGGGAGCGTCAACGACCCGCGCACCTTCGAGGAGTGCGGGGTCAAGTGGAACGAGAAGTGGGTGTACCCCCGGGCCTACCCCGACGGCTCGGACCGCTGGGTGCTCTGGAACCGCTACGACCTGCTCGGCGTGTTCAGGGTGGGCCCCGGCGGAGCCTGCGAGCCGGATCCGGTGCTCGAGGGGACGTGAGCGCGGGGCCGCCCGGGCCGCCGCCGCTGCGTCCCTTCGGCCTCCGGCTCCACCACGACGGCCGCTGGAGCCACGAGGGGCAGCCGATCCGCCACGCCCGGCTGCGCGCCGCGTTCGACCGCTCGGTGCGCTTCCTCCCCGAGGAGGGCAAGTACGTGGTCCAGCTCGGCCGCTTCCGCGGCGAGATCGAGGTCGAGGAGGCGGCCTTCTTCGTGCGCGAGGTGGACCTCGCCGAGGGCACGCTCCGGCTCTCGGACGGCAGCCGCGAGCTCCTCGACCCGGCCACGCTGCGCGTCTCGCCCCGGGGCGGCGCGCTGCTCTGCCTCGTGAAGCGCGACCTCGCGCCCCGGGGCCTCCCGGCGCGTTTCCTGCCCGGCGCCCAGAGCGAGCTGCTGCAGGCGGCGGAGGAGACCGGGGCGGGAACCGTGCTGAGGATCGGCGGGGCGCTGCGCGCACTGCCGCCCCTCTAGATTCCGAGCCCACCCGAAACGAGGAGGATCCCGATGCGAAGAGCCACTCTCGTCTTGGCGGCGCTCGCCGCAGCCCTCGCCGCGGCGCCGGCGGGCGCCCAGTCGGTGCAGGGCAAGACCCACCTGGGAGGCAAGGCCAGTGCCCTCGTCTCCCTGGCCGGGACCGCGGCCCCCGGGCAGGTCAGCGACCTCATCCTCCAGACCCCCGACGGGAGCGCCACGCTCGGCTTCGAGCTGCCTCCCGGAACGGCGCTCGTGGTGACGGACCTCGTCGCGACCACCAACGGGGTCGTCGCCGCCGGCACCACGCGCGGGGGGCTCGTGAACGGCGCCATGCCCGACACGGTCAATCCCTACTTCTCCTTCACGAGCCCTGCCGAGACCCACCACTCCATCCATCTGACGGGCGGAGCGCTCTGGACCGTCGTCCCGAGCGTGTCGAACGTCGCGGGCAGCGCGAACTCGGTCTTCGTGAGCGTCCAGGGCTACCTGGTGAAGAACAAGTAGGGGCCCGCCCCCTAGGTCGAAACCCTCGGCCGCCGGTGCTCGCTCAAGCGCCCGCCCGCCAGCGCCGATGGCGCTCGGGCGGAACCGCGCGGAGGGCGCAGCATGCTCCAGCTCTTCAGCCTTGCGTCCCTCGTCGCCTTCTCGGTGGTCGGCGGCGTCGTGGGCTGGCGCATCCGGAAGCTCGCCCGCACCACGGGCGGAGCGCCCGAGCGCTGGGTCGCCGTCTGCCTGCTCGCGATCTGCGCGATCGCGTATCCGCTCCTGATCGTCGGCCAGGCGCTTCCCCCGGGCGCCGCGCGGGTGGCGGCCCTGTCCCTCGGCATCGCCGTGGCAGACGTCGGCGTCGCCGCCATCTACCTCTTCACGCGCAGCGCCTTCCGCCCCGACGTACGCTGGCTGGGCGTCGTCCTCGCCGTACCCTTCGCCGGCATGGCCGCCCACTGGGTCGTCGTCACGGCGATGCTGTGGGACGCGCAGGGCGGGTCCATCGCCGACGCCGGGCCGTTCTGGTCGCTCTTCACGTCGGCGGTGAGCGGCGGCGGCTTCGCCTGGACCGGCGTCGAGGCGCTGCGCTACTGGGCGCTGCTGCGCCGCCGCGTCGCCCTCGGCCTCGCCGATCCCCTCGTCGTCCACCGCATGCTGCTCTGGGGCCTGGTGGGCGTCTCCTCGACCGCCATCAACCTCCAGAACGCCTACACCATCCTGCGCGGGATCGACGCGCTCGGCGACCCGGTCTCGATGCTCACCACCGCCTTCCTCGGCTCCTTCAACGCCGTGGCGCTCTGGCTCGCCTTCCTGCCGCCGGCCGGGTACGTCCTTCGGATCCGCGGCGGAGCCGGGGCTCCCGGCGCCACGCCCTCGCAGTAGGCCTCGCGCGAGCCCCGCGCGGCCCCGCGCGGCGCCCCCCAGGAACCCGGGGCCCCCCTCGGCTATCCTGCGCGCCCTCGAGGCGCCGTAGCCAAGTGGTAAGGCATGGGACTGCAAATCCCTGATCCCCGGTTCGAATCCGGGCGGCGCCTCCAGCACTTAGACGATTCCGGTTTCGGCCGGGTAAGGCCTGGGTAAGCGGTTCGCTCGGGGACTCGGGTCCCTGGGGAAGCTGCGAGCGCCGTGCAATGGCGCCGAACTCGCGCAGACGGCCTTCGGCGAGGGGATGCGCGTCTGGGGCGACGAGTTCGGGCGTCGGTCCTGGCGCCTGGTCGACGAGGCCTGAGCCGTCGCCGCCACGGTGCGAACTCGAGAGTGATCTGGCGAGCGCGGCAGCCCACACCGGGGCGACTCT
>Ga0105107_10002457_pt1 | contig 12203 bp, 9 predicted proteins | sample PPLLaktember2015_6_FD_79335 | JGI IMG/M metagenome (GOLD analysis project Ga0105107, IMG submission 79335) | Freshwater sediment microbial communities from Prairie Pothole Lake near Jamestown, North Dakota, USA - PPLs Lake P8 Core (1) Depth... | ecosystem: Environmental > Aquatic > Freshwater >... | reverse complement strand
GGTCACGAAGAGCGAGGAGCAGGGCACGCTGCGGGACGCGATCGGGGTCGAGGTCTCCGACTACCTGATCAAGCCGGTCAACCCGCGGCAGATCCTGTCGGTCGTCACCCGGCTGCTCGAGGGCGACCGCATCCGGCAGCAGCGCCTCTCGCGCGACTTCGCGACCCGGTTCCGCGACCTCGAGGCGCGCCGCGGCGCGGACCTCGGCTGGCGCGAGTGGGTCGAGCTGGTCTCCGAGCTCGCCGAGTGGGAGGTGCGCCTGGGCCAGGCCGACGAGCCCGGCCTGCAGGACGCGCTCGCCTCGCTCCAGTCCTCCCTGCGGCAGGACTTCGCGAAGTACCTCGCCGCGGCCTACCCGCGCTGGCTCGCGGGCGGCGGCGACCGGCCCCCGCTCTCGGTGGACATCGGGGCGGAGTTCCTCCGCCCGGTGCTCGAGGCCGGCGGGCGCGCGCTGCTGGTGGTGGTGGACTGCCTCCGGCTCGACCAGTGGGCCGCGCTCCGGCCGCTGGTCGGCGGGCAGTTCGACATCGAGACGGCGCACTACTTCTCCATCCTGCCGACCGCCACCCCGTACGCGCGGAATGCGATCTTCTCCGGCTGGTTCCCGGCCGAGCTGGCGCAGCGCCGTCCCGAGGTGTGGCGCGCGCCGGAGGAGTCGGGGCTCAATGCCTTCGAGGCGGAGCTGCTCACCGACCAGCTGCGCGAGCTCACCGGGCGCGACGTCCCGGTCTTCTACGAGAAGGTGTTCACCGCCGCCGACGGCGAGTCGCTCCTCCGGCGGCTGCCGGGACACCTCGCCCGCGACGGGGTGACCGCGCTGGTGTTCAACTTCGTGGACCAGCTCACCCACGGCCGCACCGAGAACTCCACCCTGTACGAGGTGGCGCGCGACGCGCGGGCGCTCCGGAACCTCACCCGCACCTGGTACGAGCGGTCGCCGCTCCGCGAGGCGCTGCGCGAGGCGGAGCGGCGCCGGGTGCCGGTGCTGCTGACCACCGATCACGGCTCGATCCACTGCCACACCCCGGCCACGCTGTACGCCCGCCGGGACGCGACGTCGCACCTGCGGTACAAGTTCGGGGAGGAACTGCGCCCCGAGGATCCCGACGCGGCGATCATGGTGGACGACCTCGCCGCCTGGGGGCTCCCGCCCCGGACCCCGCACACCCGGCTCGCGCTGGCCACCGGCGACCGCTTCTTCGTCTACCCGACGAAGCTCCGGGAGTACCAGGCCCGCTACCGCGGGGCGTTCCTCCACGGGGGCGTCTCCCCCGAGGAGGTGATCCTCCCGATTGCCCTCCTCACCCCGCGGGGGAGCTGAGGGGTGGACGTCCTCCGCCGGCTCCTGCCGTACCTCCGGCCCTTCCGCGGCCAGTTCCTGCTCGGCGTCATCACCACCTTCCTCGCATCGGCCCTCGACGGGGTGATGGTGGTGGTGCTGGTGCCGCTGCTCAAGCACCTCTTCGGCACCGCCGGCCCCCTCGGCACCGGCTCGACCCGCCTCGAGGAGCTGCTCGACCGGGTGATGGACCCGCTCCTCGCCGGCGCCACGCCGGACCAGGCGGTGGGCCGGATCGTCGTCATCCTGGTGGCCGGGCTCCTACTCAAGAACCTGATGGGCTACGCCACCTCCCAGATCCGGGTCGGGATCCAGGAGGGGCTGGTGCGGGAGCTCCGGGTGGAGCTCTTCGACCACCTGCTGGTGATGCCGCTCGGCTTCTTCCAGCGGACCCGCGGGGGCCAGCTGGTCTCCACCGTGATCACCGAGGTGGACCAGACGAAGGGCGTGGTCACCGCCTCGCTCACGACCTTCTTCGAGAACCTGGTGCTCGTCGGGGCGACGTTGGTGATCCTCGGCCTCACGTCGTGGCGGCTCACGCTGGTCTTCCTGGCGGCGGCGCCGGTGCTGGTGGTCGGCATCCAGGTGCTGCTCAAGCGGCTCCGCCGGCACTCCCGCGCGCGGGCGAAGGAGCGCGGCTCGATCACCGCGCAGCTGGCGGAGCGGATCGGCGCCATCAAGCTCATCCGGGCCTACGGCGCCGAGGCCCGCGAGTCGGAGTCGTTCGCGCGCCAGGCCGATGCCTACCGGAAGCGGGTGCTCCGGACCCAGCGGTACTCCTCGCTCACCAGCCCCGTGAGCGAGGTCTTCGGCGGGATCATGCTCGTGCTGGTGATCTGGGCGGCCACGAAGCCCGGCCTGGTGGGCGGGGAGCCGCTCTCCGCGGAGGCGACCATCGTCTTCCTCGTGGCCGCGCTCCGGCTGATGCGCCCGCTCAAGGCGATCACCCAGTTCCCCGCGGCACTCGCGCTCGCGCTGGGGAGCGCGGAGCAGGTCTTCGCGCTGCTCGACGCGATGCCGGGCGAGACGCCCGAGCCCGGCGAGGGCGAGGCGGCCTTCAGCGCGGCCATCACCTACGAGGGCGTCGGGTTCAGCTACGACGGCGAGTCGGCGGTGCTCCGGGACGTGGGCTTCACCCTGCCGCGCGGCCAGGTCTTCGCGCTGGTCGGGCCCTCCGGGGCGGGGAAGACGACGCTGGCCGACCTGCTGCCCCGCTTCTACGACCCCACCGCGGGCCGGATCACGATGGACGGCGTGCCGCTCACCCGGCTCACCCGGCGCTCGCTCCGCGCGCTGATGGGGGTCGTGAGCCAGGACACCGTGCTGCTCAACGACACGGTGCACGAGAACATCGCCTACGGCACCCCGGGCGCGACACGCGCCGAGGTCGAGGCGGCGGCCCGGGCGGCGAACGCGGAGGAGTTCATCCTCGGCCTGCCGGAGCGCTACGACACCATGCTGGGCGAACGGGGCACGCGGCTCTCCGGCGGGCAGCGCCAGCGGATCGCGATCGCCCGCGCCCTCCTCCGCGACCCGCCGATCCTCATCCTCGACGAGGCCACCAGCGCGCTCGACACCGAGTCGGAACGGCTGGTGCAGCAGGCCATCGACCGCCTGATGGCCGACCGGACGGTGCTGGTCATCGCCCACCGCCTGGCCACCGTGCGGAACGCCGACCAGATCCTCGTCCTCGAGGACGGCCGCCTCGTGGGCCGGGGCACGCACGAGGAGCTGTACGCCGGCGGAGGGACCTATCGCCGGCTCTACGACCTCCAGTTCCACGCGCCGGAAGGCGCGGCGGTCGGGTGACGGCCGCCGCCCCGGCACGCAGCGCGCTCCTGGTCGCGCCCGCCGACGCGGGGCTCCACGCCCACGCGGCCCTCCGCCGCCGCGCCCTGGAGCGGCTCGGCTGGACCGTCCACCACGTGAACTCCGGCCGTGAGGGCGGCCTCCTCTCCCGCCTCGTCGGGGGGAGCGACCTCCGTGCCCGCCTCGCCCGGGCCCTCGACGCCGCCCGGCCCGACCTCGTGCTGGTCGCCGGGGAGCAGGCGCTCGGCGTGGACACGATCGCGGCACTCCGGCCCCGCACCGCCGCGCGCTGGGTGGCCTGGTTTCCCCACGGGCTCGAGTCGGCGGAGTCCCTCTGGGAGGAGGCGCAGGGCTACGACCGGGTCTTCGCGAGCGGCTCCGACGTCGCCGGGCTCCTGGCCGAGCGGCGCCGCGACACGCCGGAGTGGCTGGCGCCTGCGTGCGACCCCTCGGTGCACCGGCCGCTCCGGGCCGGCGGGGAATTCCGCGCCAACGTCGTCTTCGCCGGGCGGGCCACCGCCCGGCGGGAGGCGCTGCTGGTGCAACTGGTCGAGTTCGGCCTCGCGGTTTGGGGCCCGGGCTGGCGGGGCACCTCGCTCCGGGACTACTGCCGGGGGGAGCGGATGGTGATGGACGACTTCCTCCGCGCGTACGGCGGGGCCTCGGTGGCGGTGAACATCCACCACACCGCGGACGGCGCGCTTGCCGGGCGGGACACCGGCTGCAACCGGCGGGTCTTCGAGCTCGCCGCGATCGGCGCCGCCCAGGTGGTGGACGACCGCGCCGACCTGCACGGCGCCTTCACCGAGGGCGAGGAGGTGCGGGTGTTCCGCTCGGCGCACGAGCTCCGGGAGCACGTCCAGGCCCTGCTCCACGACCTTCCCGGCGCGGAGGCGATGGGTGAGGCCGCCCGCCGCCGGGCCATCGCCGAGCACACCTACATGCACCGCCTGCGGCAGCTGGTCCGCGCCGTCGGCTTCGCCGGCTGAGCCGCCGGGGGACGGGCCCGTGACGCGGATCTCGGGGTTCACCATCGCGCGCAACGCGGTCAAGCTCTGCTTCCCGCTGGAGGCCAGCATCCGCTCGCTGCTCGACGCCTGCGACGAGGTGGTCGTGAACGTCGGCCAGTCGGAGGACGAGACCCTCGAGGTGGTCCGCGGCATCGGGAGCCCGAAGGTCCGGATCCTGGAGAGCACCTGGGACCTCGCCAAGCGGAACTACATGCTCGGCGAGGAGACCCTCAAGGCGATGCGCGCGTGCGCCCACCCCTGGGGGATCTACATCCAGGCCGACGAGGTGCTCCACGAGGACGGGGCCCGCGCCCTCGCCGCCGCGATCCAGGCCGCCGACGGCGATCCCCGGGTCGAGGGCCTCCTCGTGCACTACCGCCACTTCTACGGCGACTTCGACACCCTCGCCACGCACCGCCGATGGTACCGCCGCGAGGTGCGCGCGGTGCGCCTCGATCCCGCGCTCGACATCCGGCCCTACCAGGGCGCGCAGGGTTTCCGGGTCGGCCCGGAGCACCGGAAGATCCGCGCCCGGCTCACCGACGCGGAGATGTTCCACTACGGGTGGTCGCGGCCCCGCATCGCGCTGGAGCGGAAGCGGGAGGTGGGAAGATCGATGTATCCGTGGCGGCCCGCGGGCGAGGAGCAGCCGCTGGTCCCGTGGATCCCGGGGCTCCGGCCCTTCACCGGCGCCCACCCCGCCGCGGCGCAGGAATACGTGGCGCGCTGGCGCGGCCAGACGGCCCCGGTCGGCCCCCGGCGCTTCAGGCCGGCCTTCCTCCGTTTCTGGGCGTCGGGGGTGATCGAGCGCCTGACCGGCGCGCGCGTGTTCGAGTTCAGGAACTACGAGATTGTCTGACGCGGTGAGCGGTGAGCGGTGAGCGGTGAGCGGTGAGCGGGGAGCGGGGAGTGGGAGGGTTCTCGCACGAGGGAGCCACTCAAGGCGGAGATCCCGCTCCCCTCGAGGCGCCGGTCCCCCCGACCATTCCAGTGTGCGCGATCATACGAGTCTCGAGGCTTGGAAGGAGGCGCGGGCCGTGGCGCTGGGATGCCTCGCCATCGCCCGTACGCACTGGCGGCCGGACGCCGCCGCCATGTTCTACCAGCTCCAGCGCGCCACGCTCTCCGTCCAGCTGAACATCGCCGAGGGCTACGCATTGGGCACGCGTGCACTATTTGCTCGCCACATCCGCATCGCCTATGGCTCTGCGGTGGAGGCCGGCGAAATCCTCCAGCTGCAGGTGGACGCCGCGGTCGTCCCGGCGGCGCTGGGAGAGGATCTACTGGCTCACAACCGGCGTTGCGAACGCCTGCTGCTCGGGCTATTGCGCAAGCTGAGGCCTGCATGAATTGTGGTTCCCGCTCACCGCTCACCGCTCACCGCTCACCGCTCACCGCTCACCGCTCACCGCTCACCGTTCCCCGTTCCCCGATCTCGTAGCCCCTCCCCTCCACCAGCAGCCGGACGCGGTCCGCGTAGGTGTGGTGCGCCAGGGCGTGCTTCCTCCCCGCCGCCGCGATCTCCTCCCGCCGCTCCGGCTCCGCCAGCGCCCACCGCGTGATGGCGACCGCCTCCTCCACGCTCGCGTACCAACGGCAGTGCTCCCCGTCCCGCGCGCACACCTCGATGTCCGGCACCCGCTGGCCCAGGTAGAACCCGCCGCAGCCGAGGATCTTCCACATCCGGTTCGAGGCCGAGGCGCGATCGAGGTCCTGGGCCGGGACCGCGTTCGCGCCGAGGTTCACCGCGGCGCCGGCGACGACCTTCGCGAAGGCGCGGCCGCGCGCCTCGCCCCCCGCCACCGGCAGGTCGCCCGGGGCGCCGCGCCACCCCGGCCCGCGGATCTGCAGCCGGCACACGGCGGCGACGGCGCGCAACAGGGGCCAGCGGTGGGGGAAGGGCCCGGAGCCGACGAACGACGCGTCGCAACGGTACGCCGCGGGGATGCGCGTGGCGGGACGGTCCTGCCCGGGGTCGAGGGCCTGAGGCAGGAAGCGGACGACTGGCACCTCGCGCTGGTACGCGGGCACCTGGGCGAGGTACGTGACGTACAGGGTGCCGGCCAGCCGGGCGAGTGCGGTCACTTCCGCGCGCGGCGTCGCGTCGAAGTACCAGACCGCGGCATCGCGCCCGGCGAAGAGTGCGCGGAGGCGCTCCATTCCGAGCAGATGGGCGTGCCGGGTGCAGAGCACGAGGTCGGGCTCGAACGCCCGTGCCCGGCGGTCCGCCACCGCAAGCCCGAGCGTGCCCAGCCGCCGGGCCAGGCCGGCGACGTCCACCACCCGGGCGGCGTGCCCGAGACGCCGCGCGCCGCGGGCGATGGCGTCCTCGGTCTTGTGCCGCCCCCCCGCGCCGAGGATGAGGACCCGGCGGGGACGGATGGGCGCGGTCGGCTCGAGCGGCGTGGCGGGCATGGACCGGAGTAGTTTACACCGCCGATGCCCGCGCCTCACCTCCTCCTCAGCTATGACTTCCCGCCGATCGGCGGCGGCATCAGCCGCTGGATGGACGAGCTCGCGCGGCGCTACCCCGACGGCGCCCTCGTGGTCTCGACCGGGGAGGTGCCGGGGGGACCCGAGGCCGACGCGACGCTGCCGGTCCCGGTGGACCGGGTGCCGATGCCGAGCGGCCGGCTCCGGACCCTTCCGGGCCTCTGGCGCTGGAGCCGCCGCGTGGTGGAACTGGCCGACCGCGACGGCGTCCGCTTCACCTGGTGTGGCAACCTCCGCCCCGCCGCCTATCCCGCCCGCTGGCTCCGCGCGCGGCGGGGCATCCCCTACGGCGTGATGGTCCACGGCGGCGACCTGCTCACCGTCCTCGAGCAGGTCGCGAAGAGCCCGCGCAAGCGCCGCGTGGCCCGCGCGCTCCTCGGCGACGCGGACATCGTCGTGGCGAACAGCCGCTGGACCGCCGACCGGGTGCGCCAGCTGGCGGCCGCCCTCGAGCTCCCCGACGGTGGGCCGCTGGTCGAGGTGGTGCCGTTGGGCACCGACCCCGGCCGCTTCCGCCCGGGAGTCGATGCCGCGGCGGCGCGTGCCGCCTTCGGGCTCGAGGGCGGGCCCTGGCTCCTGACGGTGGCGCGCCTGGTGCCGCACAAGGGCGTGGACGTGGCGCTCGAGGCGCTGGCGCTCCTGGCGCCGTCGTATCCCGGCCTCCGCTACGCCGTGGCGGGAGAGGGGCCGGACCGCGAGCGACTCGAGGCGCGCGCCGCCGAGCTCGCCGTGGCCGACCGGGTGCGGTTCCTCGGCGCCGTGCCGGAGGACCTGCTCCCGGGGCTCTACGCCGCGGCGGACCTCTACGTCGGCCTCTCGCGGGAGGAGGGGCGTGAGGTGGAAGGGTTCGGCATCAGCTTCGTCGAGGCGTCCGCCTCGGGTCTTCCCGTCGTGGCGGGCCGGGCGGGCGGCGTGCCCGATGCCGTGCGCGACGGCGAGACCGGGATCCTGGTGGAACCGCGCGATGTGGCCGCCGCCGCGGCGGCCATCCAGCGCATCCTGGACGACCCCGCGCTGGCGCGGCGCCTGGGGGAGACCGGCCGGCGGGCGGCCGAGACGATGTACAACTGGGACCGCGTGGCCCGCACCGTCCGCGCGCTGGGCGAGGCCCACTCGGCGGAGGTGGGCGGCCGCTAGCTCGGAGGGAGCGGCCGCGCCTTGATGGCCCAGGTGGGGCAGTTCCGCACGTAGCTCCCGTCGAACGGCGACCAGACCTGCTCCGGTGCCACCACGACGGCCTTGCCCGCCTCGTCCATCCGGAAGATGTCGGGCGCGCGCGCCACGCAGGCGCGGCAGCCGATGCAGTGATCCCGGTCCACGCTCAGCACCACCCGCCGGCGCGGGTAGAGGCCGATGGCGCCCCGCTCGAAGACCTCCCCGAAGTGGTCCAGCGCCTCGAGCGTGGCCCGATAGCCCTCCTGCAGCATCGCCGCGGTGTCCCCGAAGCCGAACATCGAGAGGTGCGCCAGCCGGGGTGCGACGAGCAGCACCGGCGGCCGGCGGTAGGTGAGGGCCTGGAGCTCGAGCCGGGTGCCCATCACGATCTCGAAGCCGCGCGCGTAGGTGGCGGCGAAGCCCTGCCGCTCGACCCCCTCGCGGAGCGCGCCGCCGCCACCGAGGTCCACGGCGACGACCGGGCCGTTCACCAGGACGCCCGCGGCGCGGATCGGCAGGCTCTCGATCACGGCCCCGTCCATGTACCAGCGGCCGCGGATCTCGCGGGGCGGGAAGATCCCCGGCAGCGCGCACGAGGCGAACACCGCCTCCGCCACCGGCACGTCGTCGAGGCCCGGGAGCCCCCAGAGCACCTGCATGCCGGAATTGAGGTCCGAGGTATTCACCACCAGCCGGCGGCCGAGGTCGCGGAAGGTGCGGGCGCCGACGAGGCTCCGGATCAGGGTGTCGAGCGGCTCCTTCCGGTAGACCGCCGGCGCCAGCATCCGGCGGAACGCCATGTCGGTGTGGGCGATCTGGAAGACGTGCTTCCGCTCCACCAGGAGCGCCCGCTCCCACAGGGCGTCCACCGGCTCGCCCGCGGCGTACCCTGCGGCCACCAGCGAGCCGATGCTGGTCCCGACGATCGCGCCCGGGGCGAGGCCCCGCTCCTCGAGGGCGCGGAGCACGCCGATGTGCGCCAGCCCCTTGAGGCCGCCGCCGCCAAGCACGAGGGAGAACGATGGAGACTCGGACACGGGTTGCCCTGTCGGACGCGGACCCCCTAACGTAAGGCGCGATCCCCCATCCCGCCGCAAGGCCAGGCCCCGCGCGTGAACGCTCCGGTCCCGATTCCCGCCGCCCCCGCCACGCCCGGCTACGACGTGGAGGCGCTCCGCCGCGAGGAATTCCCCTGGGCGGCGGCGACGGCCTACCTGAACCACGCCAGCACCGGGCCGATCCCCGCCTCGGCGCAGCGCCGCCTCGCCGAGTACCAGCGCCGGCGCGCCGAGCCGCACCGGCTCACCGCCGACGACCTCTTCCCGGTCCTCGCCGCGGCGCGCGCCGCCGCCGCCCGGCTGATCAACGCCGATCCCGCGGAAATCGCGCTGGCGCCGAACACGAGCTACGGGCTCAACCTCGCCGCGCAGGCCCTCCCGCTCGAGCCCGGCAGCGTGATCCTCGCGAGCGACCGCGAGTTTCCCGCGCTGGTCTACCCGTTCCGGCACCGCGCCCGGCACGGGGACGTCCGGTTCGAGCTGCTGCCGGTCACCCCGGAGGGATGGCCCGACGAGGCGGCACTCCTCGCCCGGCTCGACGACCCGGCCGTGCGGTGCGTGGCCGTCTCCCTCACCCAGTTCGCCAACGGCTACACCGTGGACCTGGCGCGGCTCTCGCGCGAGACCCGGCGGCGCGGCACCTGGCTGGTGGTGGACGCGATCCAGGGCTGCGGGCAGGTCCCGCTGGACGTGCGCGAGACGCCGGTGGACATCCTCGCCTGCGGCGCGCAGAAGTGGCTGCTCTCGCCCTGGGGCACCGGCTTCCTCTGGGTGCGCCCCGACCTGGTGCCCCGCCTCGAGCCGCCGTGGGCGGGATGGATGGCCTTCGAGGGCACCGACGACTTCACCCGGCTCTGCGCCTACGACCCCCGCTTCCGCCAGGACGCCCGCCGCTTCGAGATGGTGACCCTGCCGTTCCACGACTTCGCGGGGATGGCGGTCGCCGTCGAGCTGCTCGCGGACCTGGGGACCGCGGCGGTGGCGGCACACCTTCGCGACGTCGGGCGGCCGGTGGTCGAGTGGGCCGCGCGCCGCGGCGTGCCCGTCACCTCCCCGCTCGGGCCCCGTGCGTCGGGCATCCTCTGCGTGGCGCCGCCCGCACCCGAGCGGGCCTTCGCCGCGCTGGAGGAGGCGGGCGTCGCCGCGAGCCTGCGGGAGGGCTCGATCCGCCTGTCCCCGCATGCATACAACACCGTGGAGGAGCTCGCGCGGGTGGCCGAGGTGCTCGAGCGCGCCCGCTGACATGCGGATCGCGTTCCTCGTCGTCCGGTTTCCCGTCGCCGCGGAGACGCCGTTCCTCAACCAGGTCACCGGGCTGCTCGACCGCGGGCACGACGTGCGGATCTTCGCGGACGAACGGCCCGGCACCTCCCTCGAGCACCCCGACGTGACGCGCTACCGCCTGGAGGAGCGCACCTCCTGGCCGGAGCGGCTCCCCAAGGGCGTGCTCGCCCGGGCCGCCGCCGCGCGCCGTGCCCTCGCGGGGCGCCCCGCGCCGGAACGCCGCCTCCTCCTCCGCGCCCTCGATCCCCGCCTCGGGCGTCCCGCCCGCACCCTCAACCTCTTCGCCCAGACGCTCCGCTACCTCCCCGGCGAGCGGTTCGACGTGATCCAGGGCTGCTTCGGTCCGGACGGCATCCGCGCCGAGAAACTGCGGCGGATCGGCGTGCTCCGCGGCCCAATCGTCACCGCCGTGCGGGGGTACGACCTGAGCAAGTACCTGCGGCGGCGCGGGCCGGGCGCGTACGCGGCCCTCTTCCGCGTGGGGGAACGGTTCCTCCCGGTGTGCGAGGCGCTGGCCGCGCGCCTCAGGTCGGTGGGATGCCCCGCGGAGCGGATCACCGTCCATCACACCGGCATCCAGCTCCGTGACCATCCCTTCCGGCCCCGCGCCCTCCCGCGGGATCGGCCGTTCCGCCTGGTCACCGTCGGCCGCCTGGTGGAGAAGAAGGGCGTGGCCTTCGGGCTCGAGGTCGTGGCTTCGCTTGCGCGCGAGGGGCGCCCCGTCGAGTATCACGTGATCGGGGACGGACCGCTCCGGCAGGCGCTCGAGGCACAGGCCCGGGCCTGCCCGCCGGGCTCGGTGCAGTTCCACGGCGCGCTCCTCCCGGTGGGCGTCCGCTCCGCGCTCGACGGGATGGACGCGATGCTCGCGCCCCACGTCACGGCGGCCGACGGGGACGAGGAGGGCATCCCCAACGTGCTCAAGGAGGCGATGGCGCTCGGCCTCCCCGTCGTCACCACCCGGCACAGCGGCATCCCCGAGCTGGTCGCCGACGGCGAGAGCGGCTGGCTCGCGGCCGAGCGGGACGTGGCGGGCCTCGCGCGCGGCGTGCTCGCGCTGCTGGACCACCCGGAGCGCTGGGCGCCGCTCGCCGCCGCGGCGCGCGCCGCGGTGGAGCGAGGGTTCGACATCGACCGGCTCAACGACCGGCTGGTCACGATCTACGAGACCCTGGCGCCCCGGCGCCCCACGGAGACCCGATGACGATTTTCGAGGAGCACCTCGCCCAGGGCTACGGCTTCGAGGGGCCCGCGCTCGCCCTCGGCGCCGCGATGCACGAGGGCCGGACGTTCCACCCCCCCCACGTGCGGATCCCGCTCGCGATGCTCAACCGGCACGGGCTGGTGGCGGGGGCCACCGGCACCGGCAAGACCAAGACCCTCCAGATCCTCGCCGAGCAGTGCTCGGCGCAGGGCATCCCGGTCTTCGCGGCCGACGTCAAGGGCGACCTCGCCGGCATCGCCCGGCCCGGCACCGACAACCCGAAGATCACGGAGCGCGCCGCGAGCGTGGGCCTCCCCTGGGCACCCGCCGGCTCGCCGGTGGAGTTCGTGAGCCTCACCGGGAAGCTCGGCGCCCAGCTCCGGGCCACGGTGAGCTCCTTCGGGCCGCTGATGCTCGCCAAGGTGCTCGACCTCAACGACACCCAGACCGGCGTGCTCACGCTGGTCTTCCGCTACTGCGACGACCACGGACTCCCGCTCCTCGACTTCGCCGACCTGCGCACCGTGCTCCAGTTCCTGGGCTCGGAGGAGGGGAAGGCGGAGCTCGAGGGCGTCGGCGGCGCGTCGAAGCCGACCCTCGGCGTACTGCTCCGCAAGATGATCGAGCTCGAGGCGCAGGGAGCGGAGCGGTTCTTCGGCGAGCCGGAGTTCGACGTGCGGGACCTGCTGCACGTCACCCAGGACGGGAAGGGGATGGTGACCTGCCTCGAGCTGGCCGACGTCCAGGACCGGCCCCGGCTCTACTCCACCTTCCTGATGTGGCTGCTGGCCGAGCTCTACCAGGCGCTGCAGGAGGCGGGCGACCTCGAGAAGCCGAAGCTGGTCTTCTTC
>Ga0105107_10002456_pt1 | contig 12206 bp, 10 predicted proteins | sample PPLLaktember2015_6_FD_79335 | JGI IMG/M metagenome (GOLD analysis project Ga0105107, IMG submission 79335) | Freshwater sediment microbial communities from Prairie Pothole Lake near Jamestown, North Dakota, USA - PPLs Lake P8 Core (1) Depth... | ecosystem: Environmental > Aquatic > Freshwater >... | reverse complement strand
GGTACTCGACCAGCCGGGCCTCGACGCGCCAGCGCTCGCGGTCGTCGGCGATGCCCGAAAGGCGGCCGCGCTGCGAAAGGCTCTCGCGCAACGTGGGCGCCTCGGGCAGCAAGGGTTCCTGCTCGACGTGTACGATGCGCGCACCATCGCGAGTGCGCACCTCGCCGTCGTCGAGCGGCACGGTTCCGGCAATGACGCCGAGCAGCGACGACTTGCCGGTGCCGTTGCGACCGATCAGCCCGATGCGCTCGCCGTCGGCGACGACGAGCTCCGCACGATCGAGCAGTGGATGCAGGCCGAACGCGAGTTCCGCGTCCTGAAGCGTGACGAGCGACATGGGCGAAGCATAACCGCTTCGTGCAGGCGGGCTCGCGGAGGCGCGGCTGCTATCTCTGGAGGCGTTGCTCAAAGCGTGGGAGCACGACGCCAACTGGATGAAGCGACAGCCGGGACGTCTACACGGCGATCAGGCGGCTTGCTTCCTCATCGGTACGAATGTGATGAGCAACCCACCCGGCAACGGATGCTGGATCGGTGATCCTGAAACGTACCCGCATCTCTCGTAGAGCCGTTTACCTGGCAACGTCGCCATCAGTTCGAACTCGGCGAAGCCGGCGCGTATGGCCTCAGCCTCGCTGCGCTCCAGGATCAATCGACCCAACCCCCGCCGGGCATGGTCGGGGTGGATGAAGAACGCACGGACCTTCGCTGGGTCGGACCGCGGATCTAGCCAAGCGTCGTCGCGATCCGCACGAGCGTCACCTCCGAACAGTGTCCTGCGCTTGCTCCACCCTCCGCAGCCGACAATCTCGCCGCTCTCCGAGACCACGACGAAGTAGGTCCCATCGCGGATCAGGGAGGTGTCGATCCCAAACGCCCCGGTCAGCGCGGCTTCGATCTGTTCCGGCGTGTAGTCGTTGGCCCCAAGTTCGCGGATGGAACGAGCAATCAACTCCCGCAGAGCGGGTTCGTCCCCGCGCGCCGCCACACGCAAACGATAGTTGCCGCCCTTCCACGTATGCACGACCGCCCTCGCACTCGACCCCAGCGCGATTCTGCCATACGGGAATCCTCGGGAAAGGGCCGCACAAATCCCGAGCGCCCTGGTGCGCGGACGGGAGATGGCCTCATCTATCAGGCTCGAGTCCAGCCGCCATGTGCGGCGCGCCTCGATCTTCGCACCAGCTTGGATGGAGGCCGGGAAGAGGCGTTGGTGCGGCACCGCACAGACCGTGCGGGCATTCGGGGGTTATCGTGTGCTTGCGTTACTTCAAACAACTAAAGAACGCTAATGGAGCCGACGACCTTTTGGGACCATCACCATGTGGACACACCCGTTTAACCATCTGGCAGCGGTAGCTACGGCCAAAGAAAAGGCGGCCGAGTTGCGCGCGCGCGCGAGAATGCTCGGGTTGGCCAAACTCACGGCCGTTGCGAATCGCGGGGAGATGACCCAGAAACAGCAGCAGCTGCAAATTCGCCAGCGTGGACTCGAGCAGTTCATCGACGACCCGTACCCCAAGAACAGTCTTTTCCATATTGGGTTCGAACGCGACCGCCGTACTATCCTCGAAGCTGGTATGTCGTTGCAAGGCCCGGGGCTGGCCTGAGGTGCGACGGCAACGGCGCGGGTCATCGCCTCGGCAACGAAGCAAGCGACCCCAAGAGCGAAGTCTCGAGCCAGTGCCAGTGGAATAGTGCGGCGCGCCTGTTCCGGCGGGCGGTGGAGCAACATCTTCGTGCGCGTACCCGTCGGTGCCAACCCGCGACCCACCGTTCGCCCATCGACGCAAAGCACCGCCGCCACAACCTGCCGCCGGGGTGCACCGGGCCCGTCCGCACGGCCTGACGCTTCCAGGGCCCAGGAAGCACTCTCCGGAGGCGAGCGCGGCCGCCGCCGGCCCTAAGTGCGCTGGCGCACAGACCTGCCGCCAAGGGCACGGGACAATCTCTGAGTCGCGCGCCGGTGGGTGCGCGCTCGCCCTGCCTGTCCCGGGCACGTTTTTCCTACCCATCATCGCATTCCCAATACCCAGGCGGGCCATGAACGACAAAGGAAACGAGTCCACCGGTCCTGACGAGCCCTGCAGGACCGACGGCATCACCGAAGTGCGCCGCCAGGAAGCACTGCTCAAGACGGGCGCGTTGCAGAACGCCATTCTCACCAGCGCCAATTTCTCGATCATCGCCACCGACGAGAAGGGCATCATCCAGTTGTTCAACGTCGGCGCCGAGCGGATGCTCGGCTATCAAGCCGCCGAGGTCGTGAACAAGATCAACCCCAGCGACATCCACGATCCGCATGAAGTGACGGCGCGCGCACACGCGCTGAGCCTCGAACTCGCCACCACCATCACGCCGGGCTTCGAGGCCCTGGCCTTCAAGGCCTCGCGCGGCATCGAGGACATCTACGAACTGACCTATATCTGCAAGGACGGCAGCCGCTTTCCTGCCATCGTGTCGATCACCGCGCTGCGTGACGACTATGGCGACATCATTGGATACCTGCTGATCGGCACCGACAACTCCGTGCGGAAGCAGGTCGAACTGGAACTGCACAATGCCATGGCCGTTGCGAAGAAGGCCAACCTCGCCAAGTCCGATTTCCTTTCCAGCATGAGCCATGAGCTGCGCACGCCGCTCAGCGCGATCCTCGGCTTCGCCCAACTCATTGAATCCGGCGCGCCGCCACCGACGATCTCCCAGAAACGAAGCGTCGATCAGATTCTCAAAGCAGGGTGGTACCTGCTGGAACTGATCAACGAAATCCTCGATCTCGCGCTGATCGAGTCGGGCAAGCTTTCGCTGTCTCTGGAGCCGATATCGCTGAGTGAAGTGATGCGCGAATGCCAGGCCATGATCGAGCCACAGGCGCAGAAACGCGGCATCAGCGTTGCCTTTCCGCAGTTCGCGGTCCGGTATTTCGTCAAGGCCGACCGCACGCGGGTGAAGCAGCTGCTCATCAACCTTCTTTCCAACGCGATCAAGTACAACAAGGTCGGCGGCGCGGTCGTCGTGGACTGCATCGCGACCACGGCCGGACGCGTTCGCGTTCGTGTCGAGGACACGGGCGAAGGATTGGCCCCGGACAAGCTGGAACAGCTCTTCCAGCCGTTCAATCGTCTTGGCCAGGAGGCAAGCGGCGAGGAAGGGACGGGCATAGGCCTCGTGGTGTGCAAACGCCTGATCGAGCTGATGGGAGGCGCCATCGGCGTCGAGAGCACGGTCGGCACCGGCAGCGTCTTCTGGTTCGAGCTGAACCTGACCACGGCGCCCCGGCCTTCAGCCGGCGCGGTTGAACCCTCCGCGGTCGCCCCGGCATGGGCTGAAGCCGACGCGCAGGCGCGGACGCTGCTCTATGTCGAGGACAACCCGGCCAATCTGATGCTGGTCGAGGACCTCATCGCGCGCCGGTCGGACATCAGGTTGCTGAGCGCAAGGGACGGCAGCGGCGGCGTCGAGATCGCGCGTGCCTCGCGACCCGATGCCATCCTGATGGACATCAATCTGCCCGGCATCAGCGGCATCCAGGCGCTGAAGATGCTGGCCGACGACCCGCTGACGGCGCACATCCCGGTGATCGCGCTCAGTGCCAATGCGATTCCGCGCGACATCGAGAAAGGCATCGAGGCAGGCTTTTTCCGCTATCTCACCAAGCCGATCAAGGTCAGCGAGTTCATGGATACCCTGGATATGGCGCTGAAGTTTGCCGATCGGAGCTCGACCGCCACCCGCGAACGGGGAAGCGTGTGATGCTCAACACGTCCGAGATCCTCCGTGCCGGCATCCTGATCGTCGACGATCAGGAGGTGAACATCAGGTTGCTCGAGCAGCTCCTGAGCGAGGCCGGCTATACGCGTGTCGCGTCGACCATGAATCCGCTCGAGGTCTGCGCGCTGCACCGCAGGAACGACTACGACCTGATCCTGCTCGACTTGCAGATGCCCGGCATGGATGGCTTCCAGGTGATGGCGGCCCTCAATGCAAACGTTGCGGATGGCTACCTGCCGGTCATGGTGCTCACGGCCCAACCAGGCCACAGGCTGCGCGCGCTGCAGGCCGGGGCGAAGGATTTCATCAGCAAGCCGTTCGATCTGGTCGAGGTGAAGACGCGCATCCACAACATGCTGGAGGTGCGGCTGTTGTACAAGGCACTCGCCGCCCACAACACGCAGCTCGAGCAAACGGTCCGCGAGCGGACCGCCGAGTTGCGCGAAAGCGAGGCGCGGTATCGCAGCCTGACCGAGCTCGCCTCCGATTGGTACTGGGAGCAGGACGACAGTGGCGAGTTCACCAAGGTCTCCGGCCCGGTCCTTGAAATGCTCGGCATCCGCGTCGACAGCCTGTCAGGTGAGGGTAGCGGGCCGACGACGACAGGCTGGAATGAAGCGGAGCGAGCCGTGCTTCAGGCAAAGATCGCGGCCCGGCAGCCATTCCTGGATTTCGTCTTCAGCCGCGTCAATGCCGACGGCTCGCACCAGCATTACCGAGTCAGCGGGGAGCCGATGTTCAACCAGTCCTGCCGCTTCATCGGCTATCGCGGGATCGGGGTGGAGCTGCTCGCGCGTCCGTAGCCATGTCGACAACGCACAGCCCGACGCAGAATCACCTGCTCGCTGCTCTTCCCGAGGCGGAGTTCGCCCGGCTGGCCCCGCATCTGCAGTTGGTCCCGATGCTGCTTGGCGATTCCCTCTACGAGCCCGGCTGCCAATTGCAGCACGTCTATTTTCCAACGACCGCCATCGTATCGCTGCGCTATGTCATGGAATCGGGTTCGTCGGCTGAAATCGCGGGCGCCGGCAACGAGGGCATGCTCGGCATTGCGCTGTTCATGGGCGGCGACACGACGCCGAGCTCGGCGGTCGTGCAGACCGCCGGGCACGGCTACCGGCTGCCGGGACGTCTGATGAAGGAGGAGTTCAACCGCGGAGGCCTGATGCAGCGATTGCTGCTGCGCTACACCCAGGCGCTGCTGACGCAGATGTGCCAGACCGCCGCCTGCAACCGGCACCATTCGATTGCGCAGCAACTTTGCCGGTGGCTGCTGCTGACGCTCGATCGATTGCCCTCGAACGAGCTGATCATGACGCAGGAACTGGTGGCCAGTGCGCTTGGTGTGCGCCGCGAAGGCGTTACGGAAGCTGCCGGGCATCTGCAGGCTGCGGGTTGTATTCGCTATCGTCGTGGTCATATTGCAGTGCTCGATCGCGCCGGCCTGGAGGCGCGTGCCTGCGAGTGCTACGCGGTCGTGAAGAAGGAGCTGAATCGCCTGATGTCCGATGTACGCTGACGCCGTGGGCCGAGCGGGGCGGCAGCGGCGTCTCCGCATCCATCTCGATGCGTCTGCGAGGGACAGTAACTCCAACGCCTCCGGCGCCTCAGCGGGAACGGCGTAGCACGTCTTGACTTACGCGGACCGGAGGGGGCTGGGGGACTTGGGGGCCATCCTCGTCGCGGTGCTGGCGCCTTCGCCAATTCGAAGCCGACCGCTGAAGCTGAGCTGCGTGCGCTGGCGCACATACGTTTGCAGTACGTGAGTGCAGATTCTTCCCTTGTTCAGCGTGCTCCAGCGCGTCCAGGACCAGCCTGCAGGGCGCTCCAACAACGGCGGTGCCGTGAAAGCGTTCATGTGAGCCCGTGGGAAGGAACATCAATCTGCGTACGGAACTATTGAAAGTAACGGGCATGACCTGCGGCGGCTGTACCAGCACCGTCACGCATGCGCTCCAGGCAGTTACCGGGGTTGGTGACGTGAGTGTGTCACTCTCGGCCGGCGAGGCTGCGGTGCAATACGACGAGCGGCTAACCTCGCCCGAGCAACCGGGGTTCGTCGCCGACAAGTCGGCGCAAGCGCCGACCGATCCTGTGTGCGGAATGACCGTGACGATCAATTCACCACATGTGCTGCAGCATGAAGGAATGCCGGTTTACTTCTGCAGCTCGGGGTGCAAGGCGAAGTTCGTGGCCAACCCCGCGAAATATCAGGCATCCCTCCCGGAGTCGAATGTGCCAACGCCGCTCGCTACTGAGCGACCGGTCGACGGTGCGATCCACACCTGTCCGATGCACCCGCAGATTCGCCAAGTGGGACCGGGTAATTGCCCCATCTGCGGAATGGCACTTGAGCCGGTCGCGGCAGCGGCCGGGGTCGGGCAGAACCGCGAACTCGTGGACATGACCCGGAGGTTCTGGGTCGGGTTGATTCTGACGTTGCCGGTCTTTGTCCTGGAAATGGGTGGCCACATCCCCGGACTTGGGCTGCATGACCTTGTCCCGCCGCGCATCTCCACCTGGATTCAATTGGCTTTTTCCACGCCGGTCGTTCTGTGGGCAGGGTGGCCATTCTTCGAACGTGCATGGGCATCCGTCGTGCATCGCAGCCTGAACATGTTCACCTTGATCGCCCTCGGGACTGGTACTGCCTACCTCTACAGCCTCTTCGCGACCGTTGCGCCGGGAATGTTCCCTGCCGGGTTCCGTGGGATGAGCGGTGAGGTCTCCGTTTACTTTGAAGCCGCTGCTGTAATCACCGTTCTCGTGCTCCTGGGCCAGGTTCTGGAACTGCGCGCCCGCGAGCAGACCGGCGGTGCAATCCGTGCGTTGCTCAAATTGGCACCCAAAACGGCACGCCGCCTACGGACTGGCGGCGACGATGAGGAAGTAGCGCTTGAGTTGGTTCAGGTCGGCGATCATCTTCGCGTACGGCCCGGTGACGGCGTGCCAGTCGATGGCGAAGTTCTCGAGGGCAAGAGCGCCCTGGATGAATCGATGGTCACTGGTGAGTCGATGCCCTCCGCCAAGCAGCCGGGTGACAAGATCATCGGAGGGACCGTCAATGGCACCGGCTCTCTGGTCATGCGTGCCGACAAAGTGGGTGCGGATACCATGCTCGCGCGCATCGTGACCATGGTCGCCGAAGCGCAGCGGAGCCGGGCGCCGATCCAGCGCATGGCGGACACCGTGTCGGGCTACTTCGTGCCGGCCGTACTTGGCGTGGCGGTCATTGCGTTCGTCGCCTGGACTGTCTGGGGTCCGGCTCCAGCGCTTTCTTACGCCCTGATTGCGGCGGTCTCGGTCGTCATCATCGCTTGCCCCTGTGCGCTTGGCCTGGCGACCCCAATGTCGATCGGCGTGGGCATCGGCAAAGGCGCCAGCGCGGGCGTCCTGATCAAGTCGGCCGAGGCACTTGAGCGCATGGAGAAGGTAGATACCCTGGTCGTGGACAAGACCGGCACACTCACGGAGGGTAAGCCCAAGGTGACGGCCATCGTTCCCGCTGCGGGGCTGTCGGAGTCCGAGAGTCTGTCGTTGGCAGCCAGTCTTGAACGGTCCAGCGAACACCCGCTTGCAGCAGCCATCGTCATCGCCGCGCAGGATCGTAATGCTGCCATTCAAGAGCCGACGGACTTCGCCTCTGTCACCGGCATGGGTGTTACCGGAAAAATCGGCGGCAGGTCGGTGGCGCTGGGCAACGCGACGCTGATGGCGGATCTCGGCATTGCGCTCGGTGATCTGGAGCACGAGGCCGACGAACTTCGCAGCGACGGAGCGACTGCCTTGTTTCTCGCAGTAGACGGCAAGCCGGGGGGTCTGATTGCAATTGCCGACCCGATCAAGTCAACGACGCAAGCGGCCCTCGACAGCCTGACTAAAGACGGCATACGGATCGTGATGCTGACCGGCGACAACAAGACGACCGCCGAGGCGGTCGCCCGCAAGCTCGGCATCACGGAGGTCGAGGCTGATGTACTGCCGCAGGACAAGAACCGCATCGTCAAGAAACTCACGGCTGAGGGACGCATTGTCGCCATGGCAGGCGACGGCGTGAACGATGCGCCGGCTTTGGCGGAAGCCGCCGTTGGCGTCGCCATGGGAACAGGAACAGAAGTCGCCATCCAGAGTGCCGGCATAACCTTGGTGAAGGGTGACGTTGCCGGCATTGCTCGGGCCATCGTCTTGAGCCGGGCCACGATGCGCAACATCCGCCAGAATCTGGTGTTTGCGTTCGCCTACAACGTGATCGGCATTCCTATTGCTGCAGGTGTGCTCTACCCGACCTTCGGCCTGCTTCTCAGTCCGATCATTGCCGCGCTGGCAATGTCGCTCAGTTCGGTATCGGTCATTGTCAATGCGCTCCGTTTGCGCACGCTGAAACTATAGGCTAGACGCCCGACCATCTCACCACGATCAAAACGCTTGGCAAGCCGCTCGGGTGGCAGGGGGACGTCTCTGTACGCCACCGCACCGACGTGCCCCCCGAGGCAGGACATCCTGCCGCATGGACCAGGGCACATCAGGCGACCCTCAAGGCGGCTTCGCAGCTTGCGAGGTTGTACAGGACATGAAATCAATCCTCGACCCCTCATTTCGCTATACGGCAAGCTTCGATACGGATCTGCGGCGGACTTTCGCCCGCGTGCGGGACGAGCAGAGGAGGGCCGCGCTCGGTCGTTCGGCAACACCCGCGGATAGACTTTCGGAACGAGCGCAGCGCGTCATCTCCCTCGTCAGGAGCCGGATCGTGCGCTCCCCTCTCCCATGATCACGCTCCTCCGCGGGACCACGAGTCGGCCCGGCGTCGGGTCGTCCGCCGCGACGAGGCAATGCCGTTCGGGGCGGCCTCCATTTCGGAGGTAGCGCGATCACGCTGCACCATGAGCAATTCCACTGAGGACCGCCCGCGGAGCATTGACGAGACACGAACGCCACTGGAGGTCGCCCTCGACGCGCCGCCGTCTGCACCTCCGTCCGTCGTCCACGCAGCGATCAACGTCCGCAGCACGTCACTTGCCCTATTGGCGTTTGTTGCCGTGATCGGCCTTCTCTACCAGGCGCGCGCGGTTTTCATCCCCGTGACGATTGCCGTGCTCGCGAGCTATTCACTGACCCCGGTCGTGGATTGGCTGAAGCGGAGCGCCCGGATGCCAAAGGCTGTAGGGGCCGCGCTGACGCTGATTCTGATCCTGGGTGCACTCACCCTCGGACTGCAGTCGTTGCAGACGGAGGCGATCCAGATCCTCGACATCGTTCCCCGCGCGACGGCGAAGTTCAGCGCTGCGATGCGCGTCAGCGCGCTCGGCCCCCCTGGAGCGGTCGAAAAGATGCAGAAGGCGGCCAGCGAGATCGAGAAGGCCGCCCATGCAGCGTCCACCGCACCCTCGCCTGCCGCACGCGCCCGCACGTCCCTATCCCCGTCAACGGCGTCCATCGACGTATGGGATTACGTCGTCATGGGAACGGCCAGCGTCATGGCAGGTATCGGACAACTCGTCGTCGTGGTGGCGCTTGTGTACTTCCTGCTCATCGCCGGCGACAGCTTCCGTCGCACGCTGATGCGAATCAGCGGCGACACGCTGTCGAAGAAGAAGATCACCTTGCAGATCCTGGAGGAAATCAACTCCCAGATTCAGCGCTATCTGTTGGTCCAGATCGCCACCAGTGCACTCCTCGGTGTCGTCGCATGGCTTGCGTTCGCATGGATCGGACTCGACAACGCGCTGTTCTGGGGCGTCGTGGGCGGCGTGCTGCATCTCATTCCCTATGCCGGACCCACCGCGTTCATTGTTCTCGTGAGCCTCGTCGCGTACGCACAGTTCGACAGCCTGCAGCCGGTCGCGCTCGTCATCGCCAGCTCGCTGACGATGGTGGGCATCATCGGCCTTCTGCTCGTGCCGTGGCTCACGCAACGCGTGGGCCGGCTTAACGCGGTCACCGTCTTCGTGGCGCTGCTCGTGTGGGGCTGGCTCTGGGGGGTGTGGGGCCTTCTGCTCGGCATCCCGATCGTGATGGCGATCAACGCCGTGTGCGAACGCGTCGAGGACCTGCGCCCGATCAGCGAGTTCCTCGGGTATGCCCCGAAGCGACGGTCGGAATCATCGGGCGCGTGAGCACGGTGACGGGCATGCGTGCGAAACGTCCTTTCGTCGCCGGCGCCGTTGCTCATGTTCGTTCTGCGCCAAGTCGCTTGGAAAGGCCACAGGGCGATTTCGCAAGAGACCACGACGTCGCAGCGAAAGCATGTGTCGTCTCGCCATGCCTGGGCATGCGGACTGCTTGGCCAGACCGCCACGATGTAGACGAGAGCCGTAGGTCAAAGCGCAGAGGGACGACCGGTTGGCACGAATTGGCGATGCGACAAGCCACATCACTTGCAGATGGAAGCTCGGCCGAGAAGGATGCGCGTCAACGATCAGTTCGCGGACTTGACAGTTAGCCCGCAATCTTCCGATGTCGAGCGCTTCTTTGCGGTGGAAGTCCGGGTTCTTGACCTCGCGCCAAGTCGGTAGAGGTCGCTAGCTCCGGAGCCGAACTACTTGTCTCTGCGGCCGTGAGGAAGGTCCGGGTTCGGCCAATTCCGGCCGTTTGCTACCGCCGAGGAATATTCCCGTGAGCGGCTCTCGCGCGTGCACGCCGAAATGGGCGGGAGCGGTGAACTCGCGGCGGCAACAACACGGCGACGAGTTGCGCCTTGCGATCTCGAAAGTGGGGCCCGCGCAGCGCGACGCGCTCGTGCTCGACATGCTGCGCGATTCTTCCATCCCGGTCGCGATTGCCATGGTGGGCGGCTACGCGGAGAAGCTCGACGACATCGTCGACATCCATTTCGCGACGGTCCGCCTTGCCCTCCGGAGGTTCCCGGGATTCTTCCCCGTATGAGGATCCGCAGTCGCCGGCCCGCCGCCGGACCGCCGGGACCGTCTCAATCGCTTTGGCCGCCCACCAGTTCCCGGCAGGGTTCGTAGGTCACCTGTTCGTACGGTGGAGGCGGGAACACGATGCGGGTCGCGGCCGCCTGCTCGTAAGCGCATCCGGCGATCCCGCCGTCGGGCGTTAGATCGAACACGAATCGCACCGGGTCGAACACGGCCCCGGTCAACACGATGCGCGCAAGATAGGGATCCCAGCGAACGTTGACGGACCCTCGCGCGTCGCGCAGCTCGAAGGGAGCGTCGGGATCGAAGCTCGGCCGTACGTCACCGAACTGCACCGTCACGATGGTGTTCGACCACAGGAACGACCACGCGCCGTTCGCTAGCTGCAGCAAACGCCAAGCGCCTTCATCCGGTGTGACGGGAACGCAGAACGCCACGCCGAGCGCGCCTGCACCTTCGGCGAGCCAGCCGCGCGCCAAGAAGTTGGCGCGCTCCGCGCGACGCGGGGTATAGCGATGGTTCGGCGCGCCGGTAAGCCCGTCGTTGTACAACCGGTAGACTGGCGCCCATCCGGCTGCACACGAACCGTCGGCGGCGGCGGACTTGACGAAGAACGCGATCCCCTCGAACGTCCATCGCGGGTTTGCCCGCACGAGCTCGCACTCAGCCGCGTCCGCCGTGTAGAAGTGCGAGCTCAGGGGCGCAAACGATGCGCTGAAGAATCGACACACCGGCACCAACCCCGGGCCGGGCGCATCGTGCACCCGGTATTGCGTGGCCGTCCGCGCCCATTCGTTACCGGCTTCCAGTGCCGCTTCCTCTGCGGCGACGGCGGTGACGAAATTGTGCTCCATCCCGTCGTGGAAGAACTCACTCGCCACGACGGTGGCGGAACGGGCCGGCAGGGTGGTGACCAGCAGCAAGACCAAGCTGCAGCACACCGTGGATGCCAAGGTCGGAGGCACGCGATTTCCCTCTACGAGCGCCGAAGTGCGAAAGCATAGTCCGGGCGCGTGTTTATGGCAAAGTGTCGTCGAAGGTCCCCTCTGCGTTCCCGCGGAATCCGGTGCCCTGGGGGGCGTTCTACGCTTTCCGGATGCCTGCGAACGACACCGCAACCACTCCGATGCGCTCCATGCGCTCGACCTCACGGTGGTCGAGGCCCTCGTCGCACGGCGTCGGCGCAGTGGCCGGTGTCAGCGCGGCGACCGCAGCGCGCAGCGGTGAGTTGATTGCGAACACGTAGAAATAGTGGTGGCGCGGACGTCAGCTTCCATCAGGTTGACAGTCGGCTTTCAGGAAAATCGACGGTCGGCTCGGGGTCGTCTACGGCCGTTGACGAATCGACCCAAACGCGTCGGGCTAGTGCACGCGGTTCATCTGCTCGAGCTTCGCTCCATAGATTTCGCGGTCGCGGCGGGTCGTGCTGTTCTCCATCGCGAGGGCCAAGTACTTGCGCGCCATCTCGACTTCCCCGGTCCGCATGTAAGCAATCCCCAGCCAGAACTGGGACTCGTGGTAGTGCGGGTCGCGGGCGACTTCGCGCGCGAACTC
>Ga0105107_10002455_pt1 | contig 12207 bp, 11 predicted proteins | sample PPLLaktember2015_6_FD_79335 | JGI IMG/M metagenome (GOLD analysis project Ga0105107, IMG submission 79335) | Freshwater sediment microbial communities from Prairie Pothole Lake near Jamestown, North Dakota, USA - PPLs Lake P8 Core (1) Depth... | ecosystem: Environmental > Aquatic > Freshwater >... | reverse complement strand
TGGCCATGAAGTTGATGGCCTGCGGGGTGACAAACTCGGCCGCCATGACCAGGTCGCCCTCGTTCTCGCGATCCTCCTCGTCGACCAGCACGACCATGCGGCCGGCGCGGATTTCGGCGATGATTTCTGCGGTTGGACTGATGGCCACTTCGTCTTTTCCTGATCGCAAAGGTTCAGCTCCCTGCAAGTCCTGCTTCCTGCAGGCGTTCAATGTAACGCGCCAGCAGGTCCACCTCAAGATTGACACGCACCCCCGGCTTCAGGTGCTGCAGCGTGGTCGCGCCCAGCGTATGCGGGATCAGGTTGACTTCAAACGCGTCGCCGTCGACGGCATTCACCGTCAGGCTGACGCCGTTCACCGCCACCGAGCCCTTGCGGGCGATGTAACGCGCGATGTCATGCGGGGCCGCGATCACCAGGCGCCGGTTGTCGCCCGCCGGCTCGAAGTGCAACACCGTGCCGGCACCGTCGACATGACCGGTCATCAGATGCCCGCCGAGCCGGTCGGCCAGCCGCAGCGCCTTTTCCAGATTGACCGCCGCGCCCGCCGCCAATTCAGCAATACAGCCGAGCGTCGCCTGCGAGACCTCGGCCTCGAAATGCGTCCGGTCCACCGACACCACCGTCAGGCACACGCCGTCGACCGCGATGCTGTCGCCCAGCGCCACATCATCGAGCACGAGTCCGCCGGCGGCAATGCGCAGCCGCACCCCGCCCGGCGCGGGATCGATCTTTTCAATGCGGCCGGTCGCCGCGACGATGCCTGTAAACATTACCCGGGCCTGGCCAGGATACGCACATCGTCACCGACGCGGGTGATATCGGTAATGCGCAGGTTGCGCCGCTCCTGCAGGTTCGCCAGCGGCGGCAGATGGAACATGCCCTGCGCGGTATCGCCGAGGATGCACGGTGCAAGGTAAATCAGCAGTTCATCGACCAGTCCTTCCTCGAGCAGCGAACCATTCAACTTGTGCCCGGCTTCGACATGCACCTCGTTGCAGCCGCGGCGCGCCAGTTCCTGCAGCAGCGCCGGCAGTTCCACCTTGCCCTCGTGGTTGGGCAGCACCACGACTTCGGCACCGTGCGCGCGCAGCGCAACGCTGCGCGGCGCATCGACGCCTGCGGCGGCAATGATCGTGCCGGGCCCGAGCACGCGCGCATCGAGCGGCGTCTGCAGCCGGCTGTCCACCACCACCCGCAGCGGCTGGCGCGTCGTCGCCACGTCGCGCACGGTGAGTTGCGGATTGTCCTCCTTGACCGTGCCGACGCCGGTCAGCACCGCGCAGGCGCGGGCCCGCCAGGCGTGGCCGTCGCGGCGCGCGCCGGCGCCGGTGATCCACTGGCTCTGGCCGCCGGCGAGCGCAGTGCGGCCGTCGAGGCTGGCGGCGACCTTCATCCGCACCCACGGCGTGCCACGCGTCATCCGCGACACAAATCCGATGTTCAGTGCGTGCGCCTCCGCTGCCATCAGGCCGACGTCGACGGCGATGCCGGCCGCGCGCAGTCTGGCGAAACCTTCGCCTGCGGTCTGCGGATTCGGATCCGCCATGGCCGCGACCACGCGCGCCGGTTTTGCCGCCAGCAGCGCATCCACGCACGGCGGCGTGCGGCCGAAATGGGCGCAGGGCTCCAGCGTCACATACACCGTCGCCCCCGCAGCCTTCGCGCCGGCAGCCTGCAACGCTATCGGTTCGGCATGGGCCGCGCCGGCTTTTTCGTGCCAGCCCTCGCCGACGACCTTGGCACCGTTGACGATCACGCAGCCCACGCGCGGATTGGGCGTGGTCGTATACAGCCCGCGCGCAGCGAGTTCCAGTGCACGGGCCATGTGGCGTTGATCGTCAGGGGTGAACATGGTCGTTGCCGCCGGCGCGAGGCCGGCTATTTGCGTGACGGCTTGCGCACTTCCTTGATGGCGTCGGTAAAATCATCGACCCCCTGGAAGCTGCGATAGACCGAGGCAAAGCGGATATAGGCCACTTCGTCGAGCTTCTTCAGCTCGCGCATCACCATCTCGCCAACGCGCCGCGCCGGCACCTCGCGCTCGCCGAGCGACAGCAGTTCGTTGGTCAGCGCGCCGATGGCTTCGTCGACCAGCGGTGTCGGCACCGGCCGCTTGTGCAGCGCGCGCATGAAACTGGTGCGCAGCTTGCCGAGATCGAATTCGGCACGGCTGCCGTCCTGCTTGACCACCTGCGGCATGCGCAATTCGACGGTCTCGTAGGTGGTGAAACGCTTGCTGCACGCGACGCACTTGCGCCGCCGGCGAATGCTGTCCCCGTCATCGCTCTCGCGCGAGTCGATGACCTGGGTTTCGTCGGACTTGCAGAAAGGACACTTCATGCGGGCAGTGACGGGTAACCGGTGATGGGTAACCGGTGAGCGGCAACAGCCCGCGATTCAGGTGTTTGGCACATCAGTCATCAGCCCTCACGCACCACCCTTTGCTCATTGCTGTCGTTGGTAGACCGGAAACTGGTCGCACAGCGCCTTGACGTCGGCACGGACGCGGTCGATCACCGCCGCATCCTGCGGTGCGTCGAGGACGTCGGCGATCAGGTGGCCGAGTTTCTCGGCCTCGATCTCGCGGAAGCCGCGGGTGGTCATCGCCGGCGAGCCGATGCGCACGCCGCTGGTCACGGTCGGGGTGCGGGTATCGTTCGGCACCGAGTTCTTGTTGACGGTGATGTTGGCACGGCCCAGTGCCTGCTCGGCCTCCAGCCCGGTGACCGGCTTGTCGCGCAGGTCGAGCAGAAACAGGTGACAGTCGGTGCGACCGGAGACGATGCGGTAGCCGCGCTCCTGCATCACTTTCGCCATCACCCGCGCGTTGTCGAGCACCTGCTGCTGGTACTGGCGGAACTCCTTGGTCATCGCCTCCTTCAGCGCCACCGCCTTGGCGGCGATCACATGCATCAGCGGGCCGCCCTGCGAACCGGGAAACACCGCGGAGTTGAGGATTTTTTCATGCCGCGCATCGGCGAGGATCAGCCCGCCGCGCGGGCCGCGCAGGGTCTTGTGCGTGGTGGTGGTGACGAAATCGGCGATGCCCACCGGACTCGGATACAGCCCCGCCGCGACGAGGCCGGCGTAATGCGCCATGTCCGCCATCAGCAGTGCACCGACGTCATCGGCGATCTGGCGGAAACGTTTCCAGTCGATGACCAGCGCATAGGCCGAGGCGCCGGCAATGATCAGCTTGGGCTTGCGCACCTTGGCCAGTTCCGCCACTTCGTCGTAATCGATGGCCTGCGTCTCGGGGTTCAGGCCGTACGAGGCGGCGTCGTAATACTTGCCGCTGATGTTGACCTTGGAACCGTGGGTCAGGTGGCCGCCGTCGGACAGGCGCATGCCGAGGATGGTGTCGCCGGGGTGCAGTGTCGCGAGGAATACCGCGGCATTGGCCTGCGCGCCCGAATGCGGCTGCACGTTGGCATAACCGGCCTTGAATAGTTCCTTGGCGCGGTCGATCGCCAGCTGCTCGGCGATGTCGACGTATTCGCAGCCGCCGTAGTAGCGCTTGCCGGGATAACCCTCGGCATACTTGTTGGTCAGCACCGAACCCTGCGCCGCCAGCACCGCCGGACTGGCATAGTTTTCGGACGCGATCAGTTCGATATGGTCTTCCTGGCGCTGGCCTTCCTGCTGCAGCACACGGAAGATTTCGGGATCGGTGGTTTCCAGCGTATTGTGAAATATGGTCATGGGCGGAGGCTTCTGCGGCGATTACCGATTACCGGCTGAGGGCCGGATTTTATCATGCGGAACGCCCCCTTCCGCCGTTTTCGCCTCCGTTAAGCCCTTATGATGTGCGCTGGGCGGAGGGAGCCATCCACACCATGAAACGACTGCTGGCGCTGTCGCGCGCCATCGACACGCTGAACGAATACGCCGGCCGCGGCGCCCGCTGGCTGATCCTCGCCTGCATCCTGATCAGCGCCGGCAATGCCGTCGCCCGCTACGGCTTCAATCTGAGCTCCAACGGTTTCCTCGAAATCCAGTGGTACCTGTATGCGATCGTGTTCCTCGGCGCCGCCGGGTATACGCTGAAGCACAACGCCCATGTGCGCATCGACCTGATTGCCGGCCGGCTCACGCCGCGCGCGCAGGCCAGGATCGACATCATCGGCCATGTGTTCATGCTGCTGCCGGTGTGCGCGATCATGCTGTGGTTCGGCTGGACGGCGTTTCTCGAGTCGTACCGCATCAATGAAATCTCCACTGATGCCGGCGGCCTGCTCCGCTGGCCGATCAAGCTCGTCGTACCCGCCGCGTTCCTGCTGCTGATCCTGCAGGGCGTGTCGGAAACCATCAAGAAGTTTGCGGTGATCAGCGGGCAGAAATCATCCTCTTCCTCCGTAACGGCCGACAACGATCAATGACCATGGTGCGCAAGGCCTGCCACTACTCACCCGTCATTCCGGCGAACGCCGGAACCCAGCGCCGGTCGCAGCAAACCCCCTGGACCCCGGCTTTCCCCCCAAGAGGACTTCCTTCGGGGCGCGCCGGGGTGACGACAGGTTAGGGGGCGCCATGGCCTTCGAACTGATGGCGCCGTTGATGTTCGCAGGCCTCGCGGCATTTCTGCTGCTGGGTTATCCGGTGGCCTTCGCACTGGCGGCCAACGGCCTGCTGTTCGCGTTCATCGGCTTCGAGCTGGGCCTGCTGCAACCGGAACTGCTGCAGGCGCTGCCGCAGCGCCTGTACGGCATCATGGCCAACCCGTTGCTGCTGGCGATCCCGTTCTTCACCTTCATGGGCCTGGTGCTCGAACGCAGCGGCATGGCCGAGGACCTGCTCGACACCGTCGGTCAGCTGTTCGGCACGTTGCGCGGCGGCATCGCGTATGCAGTGATCTTCGTCGGCGCGCTGCTCGCTGCGACCACCGGCGTCATCGCCGCGTCGGTGATCGCGATGGGCCTGATCTCGCTGCCGGTGATGCTGCGCTACCGGTATTCGCCGCGGCTCGCCAGCGGCGTAATCTGCGCATCCGGCACGCTGGCGCAGATCATCCCGCCATCGATCGTGCTGATCGTGCTCGCCGATGTGCTCGGCGCGCCGGTAGGCGACATGTACGCCGGCGCAGTGCTGCCGGGAATGCTGCTGGTCGTGCTGCTGCTCGGCTATGTGTTCATCACCTCGATGGTCAACCCGGCGGCAGCGCCCGCGCTGCCGCCGGAGGCGCGCACGCGGCGCGGTGCGGCGCTCTACCGGCATGCGTTGCTGGTGATGGTGCCGCCGCTGGTGCTGATATTCCTGGTGCTGGGTTCGATTTTCATGGGCATCGCCACGCCGTCCGAAGGCGGCGCGCTGGGCGCGGTCGGCGCGCTGGCACTGGCCGCGGTCAAGCGGCGGCTGACCCCGCAGGTGCTGCGCGAAGCGCTGGATGCGACCACGAAACTCTCGAGCTTCGTGATGTTCATCCTGATCGGCTCGACGGTATTCGCGCTGGTCTTCCGCGCTGTCGACGGGGACCTGTGGGTCGAACGGCTGTTCACGCTGGTCCCCGGCGGCGCCGCGGGCTTCCTGATCGTCGTCAATCTGCTGATTTTCGTGCTGGGCTTTTTCATCGACTTCTTCGAAATCGCCTTCATCCTGCTGCCATTGCTGGCGCCGGTGGCGCTCAAGCTGGGGATCGACCCGGTATGGTTCGCCGTGATGATCGGCATGAACCTCCAGACTTCGTTCCTGACGCCGCCGTTCGGCTTTTCACTGTTCTACCTGCGCAGTGTCGCGCCTCCACAGATCAAAACCGCTGACATCTACAAAGGGGTGATGCCGTTCGTCGGCGTGCAGCTGATCGCGCTGCTGCTGGTGGTGTTTTATCCGCAGCTGGTAACAGCCTTCCACGAGACCAGTCCGGTGCGCGACACAGGCAACATCGAAATCAACATCCCGGCCGACAATACCGCGGACAAACCCGGTGCCGACGGCAGGACCCGCGAGGAAAAATCGGCAGCGGAAATCGAACGCATGCTGCGCGAAGAAAAATAAATAATAAAAACAATCATTTATACCGAAAGTTTCTGTCACGACGGGCGCCGTCCATGCTGTCGACCACGCTAAAATCCACCACTTCCGCCCGACTCGCCATCCGCCCATGATTCCCGTACCGCTGCGCATCACCTCGTGCATGGCCGACAACGCCGAGGCGACCTGTCGCGCGATCACTGCGTATCTCGGCGACAAACTGGGCATCGTCACCGAATTCATTGACTGCATTCCATGGCAGGATCGCGAACGCCAACTTGATGCCGGGCGTATCCACGTCTGCTGGCTGTGTGGCCTGCCTTACATATGGAAAGCAGATTCTGCGGACGCCGCGATCGAACCCTGCGTCGCACCAGTGATGGCGGCCCAGCGTTACGCCGGGCCGCCAGTGTATTACTCGGACATCGTCGTGCACCGTGACAGCAGGTATCACAACTTCTCCGACTTGCGCGGCGCAGCCTGGGCCTATAACGAACCCCATTCGCATTCCGGTTTCAATGTCGTGCGCCACCATCTGGCGACACTTGGCGAGACCGATGGCTATTTTGGCCGCGCAGTTGAATCCGGCGCGCATCAAGTCTCGCTGCGAATGATCATCCAGGCGCAGATCGATGCCTCGGCGGTGGACAGCACGGTTCTGGAGGCCGAGCTCGCGCGGACACCGCAACTGCGCAACAAAATCCGAATCATCGATTCCCTGGGGCCCAGCCCGATGCCGCCGTGGGTCTTGCACAAATCGCTTGCGGCTGGGTTGCGCATGGATATCCGCGATGCGCTGTTGGCGATGCACACCGACTCCGCCGGCACACGCATCCTGGCACAATGGGGCATTGCGCACTTCGCCGCCGTCGAAGATGCCGCCTATGACCCGATCCGTACCATGGCGCAACAGGCCGACGGCATCGCACTCGCACGCTTGCACCATCAACGCTGAAGACCCGAAACGGATCCCCAGATGAAAATCACCGCCGTCACCACCTTCGTCACGCGCATGCCGCTGCTGATCACCGGTGAGGCGCCGATGGTCGGCGGCCAGGCCCGCACCACGATGGAAACGCTGCTGGTGCGCATCGACACTGATGAAGGCATCAGCGGCTGGGGCGAAGCCTTCGGCCATCGCGTGTGGCCGGTAACCCGCACTGCGCTCGACCGCATGATTGCACCGCTATGCATCGGCCGCGATCCGACCGCCATCACCGCGCTGATGCATGATCTGGCGCACGCCGTGCACGGCGCCGGCCGCAACGGCCCGGCGATGTACGCGATGTCCGCCATCGACATCGCGCTGTGGGACATCGCCGGCAAGATCGCCAACCGGCCGCTGTACCAGCTGCTGGGCGGCAGTCCGCGCGCCGATCTGCCCGCCTATGCCAGCCTGCTGCGTTACGGCAAGTCCGCCGCGCTGGAGCCGCGCATCACCGAAGCGCTGGAGCGCGGCTACACGCTGATCAAGATCCATGAGATCGATCCCGCCATTATCCGCGGTTCACGCCGCGCCGCGGGCGACGGCGTGCCGCTGATGGTGGACTGCAGCACGCCATGGACACCGCTGCAGGCGGTGGCCATGTGCAAATTACTGTACGACCTCGATCTCGAATGGCTGGAGGAGCCGGTATGGCCGCCGGAAGACCATACCGGCCTGGCGCGGGTACGCGCCGAAGGCGGCATCCCGGTTGCCGCTGGCGAAAACGTCGGCAGCGTCAACGAATTCCAGCGCCTGTTCGAACGCGGCGCGCTTGATGTCGCACAGCCCAGCATCACCAAAGTCGGCGGCGTTACTGAAATGCAGAAGGTGTTTGCGCTGGGCGAAGCTCATGGTGTACGCGTCGTGCCGCATTCAGCCTATTTCGGCCCGGGACTGCTCGCCTCCATCCATGTCAGCGCGGCGCAGGCCCGCGAAGTCTGGATCGAAAGGTTTTACTGCGATTTTGCCGAAACACCGTTTGGCGAGGCGATCGACCCGCGCCATGGCCGCATCGCAATTCCGCAGGGACCGGGCCTCGGCATTGATCCCGACCCCGTGCTGCTGAAAAAACTGCTGATTGAACACTGAACAGGAAGCTCATCACAAGGATGAGAACCATGCGAACCATCACCATCCCCGGCGTACTTTGCCTTGTCCTAGCAGCACTGATGCCCGGCCTTGCCGCGGCCCAGAACTATCCGACCAAACCGATCCGCATGATCGTGCCGTGGAATCCCGGTGGCACGTCCGACACCATCGCCCGCATCCTCGGCCAGAAAATGACCGAAGCCTGGGGCCAGCAGGTGGTCATCGACACGCGCGCCGGCGCCAGCGGCATCATCGGCACCGAAGTCGCAATGCGCGCGCCGGCGGACGGCTACACACTGCTGCACGCCAACATGAGCCAGTTCGCCACCAATCCGTTCCTCTTCAAGGTCAGCTATGACACGCTGCGCGATTTCGAACCGGTCAGCATGGTGGCCGCCGCTCCGCAACTGCTGGTCGTGCACCCGGGCGTGGCGGCGAAATCGGTGCAGGAACTGGTGCAGCTCGCGCGCGCGAAGCCGGGCAGCCTCAACTTCGGTTCCGGCGGCGCCGGCACCATCGCCTATCCGGCAGGCGAGATGTTCAAGACGATGGCCGGCGTCAACATCGTCCACGTGCCGTACAAGGGCACCATTCTCGCCCTCAACGATCTGCTCGGCGGCCGGCTGGAAATCGTGTTCTCCGACATGCCGATTGCGCTGCCCCACGCCAAATCCGGCAAGGCCCGGGCGCTGGCAGTGACCAGCGCGCAACGATCCTCGCTGCTCCCCGACATGCCGACTGTCGCCGAATCCGGCATTGCCGGTTACGCGATCAGCAACTCCTGGGGCGTGTTTGCGCGGCGCGGCACCCCGCGACCCCTCATCACCCGACTCAACGCCGAAATCGTCCGCGTCCATGCACTGCCGGACGTCCGCGAACGCTATGCCAGTTTCGGCCTCGAAGCAGTGACCAGCACGCCGGACGGATTCCGCCAGATCATCGAAACCGAAACGGAAAAATTCGGCAAGATCATCAAGGCCACCGGCGCCAAGGTGGACTGAGCGCCGCGGATCAGCCGCCCCCGGTTTCCATATTTAAACGCCGTAGAACAGGTTCACCTGCTTCGCGGCGTAAACCACCTGCTCTTCAGTCAGGTGCTGCGCGTGCGGCAGGGCCAGCACGCGGTCGCACTGCCGCTCCGCGACCGGAAAATCGCCGCGCTTGCAGCCGAGTTTCTGTGAAGCCTCGTGCAGATGCAGCGGCGTGCCGTAATACACCCGCGTCTGCACGCCGCGGCCGGCGAGATATTCATGCAGGCGGTCGCGGTCATCGGCCTGCACCAGGAACATCATGTAGGGATGGAACACCTCCGGCGTCTCGGGCGGGATGTACACCGGGCCGGGCTTGATGATCTGCCGGTAGAGCGCCACATTGCGGCGGCGGCGTTCGATGATCGCATCCAGCCGCGACAAGCGGTACTTGAGCACCTCCGCCTGCAGCGAATCCATCCGTGAATTGACGCCGAACATCACCGCGTTGTCGCGCGCCTCGCGGCCGTGGTTGCGGTAGAGCCGCGCCTTGCGCGCGAACTCCGCATCCTCCGTCAGCAAAAAACCACCGTCGCCGAAAGCCGCAAGGATTTTGTGCGGATGCGCCGACACCGCGCCGCAGACGGCGAGCGTGCCGCCGTGGCGTCCCTTGTAGCGCGCGCCCATCGCCTGTGCCGCGTCCTCGATCACCGCAAGCTCGTGGCGTTTGGCAATGGCATTGATTGCATCCATGTCGGCGATGCGCCCGGTCCAGTGCACCGGCATGATGGCCCTCGTGCGCGGCGTGATTTTGCGTTCGATCGCCGCGGGATCGATGTTCTGGTCGTCGCCGACCTCGGCAAACACCGGCACCGCACCGACATGGGCAATGGCCCCGGCCGACGCGATGAACGACACCGGTGACGTAATCACCTCGTCGCCGCGGCTGATCCCCAGCGCCCACAGCCCGACCATCAGCGCATCGGTGCCCGAGTTCAGCGATACGCAGTGCTGCGCACCGGTGTAAAGACAGATCGCTGCCTCGAACGCGTCGACTTCCTCGCTGAGGAATACATGGCCTTTGGACAACACGCGATCAATGCAGGCGAGGATTTCCTCGCGCTCTTCGGCATAACGCTGCGCAATATCGTGAAACGGCACTTTCATTTCAGCCACGTCGTCAGCTTTCCGGTTGTTGTTTGATGCAGAACTTCGTGTGCCGAGCATAGTGAAACGCCGTGCAAGGCGATACTGCCACCTGCCAATTACCATTAAAATATCAATAAAATAAATTACTTATAACAACTCACCCGGTAACAAAACCAAAAAAGCCGGGCGCGGGGGCCCAGCCGTAGTGATCCACGCCGCGTTTAGCGGGTGTTCGCCGCGAAGCAGTAAAACATCCCCGCGCCACCGGAAGCGCGCAGATTGTCCTGACTGCAGCCGCGCGACGGATGCGAGGCATTCCACGACCGCGACGGCTCGTCGTCCCGGAGGCCCCAGCGGTCATGGTGACCGACGAGCGCCGAGCCCTCGCCGCTCTTCGTCCAGTTGCCGCAGGTCGTGTCTTTGTCGCCAGTGGCAACGCGCCCGTCCGGCGTCGAACCGGTGAGGATGTCATGCATGTTCGGCGTATCGGCGCGGCCGTTGACCGGCTGTCCCTTTTCGGTCAGCGCCGTCATGCGGTTGATGCCGTTCAGCGTATGCAGTTCGTCGATGTTGCGCGCAATCAGCCGGCCTTCGAAATTGCGCCATGGCCCCTTGCCGATGCGGTCGCGGGCATGCACCGCCGGGGCTCCGCCGCTCGCGGTGGCGCTCAGGTAGGCACGCCACTGCTTGTTGCCGGCCCCCGCGGCCGTCGCCAGTTGCTGGCAATGGCGGTCGGCGCCGGCGAGGCCGTCGAGATCGGCCCCCTTGCCGAGACCTGCGCTGGTGATGAAAAACGACATCTCGGGACTGGGTTGCGCGGCCTGTGCGCCCGCGCCCAGTGCCAGCAAGGCCATTGCTACGGTCACGACTGTTCCGGTCTTCATTACGCCCCTCCGGTTGATGGATACCACGGTATAAACAGCCGCACCACGCCTGCTATTCCTGATCCAGTCCGGCGCCGCAATAATGCCCCGCTCAGTGTCCGTCGCGGTCGCCGGCCAGTTCGCGCGGTCGCATCAGCCGGAACGCCGTCAGCGCCAGCGCCATCAGCAGCGCCACCAGCAGGAACGCAATGCCCCAGGCGAGGCGCGACATGCCACCCGCGGCATCGAGCGCATAACCGATCAGCAGCGGACCGACAAAACCGCCGGAGTAGCCGAGCATCGAATGCACCGCCAGCGTCGCGCCGCGGCGCGAGGGCTCCGCGGTACCGGCCGCACCCGCGGTCAGCGACGAGGAATCCAGCCACACCACCAGTCCGTAGACCAGCAGCAGCGCGACCGCCACCGGGTACGACAGCGTGCCGAGGAAACCGATGCTGCCGCTGACCACGATGGAAGCCGCCATCGCCAGCGTGATCAGATTGCGCCGGCCCCAGCGGATCGCGGCCTCGTTGCCGAGCACGCTGGCGGCGGTGCCGATCAGGCCCAGCGCGGTCAGCACATAAGTGGGCGAGAACCGCGCATCCGTGCCGGTGCTGACCGCGACAAAGGCAAGAAACGCCACGCCCCAGCCGCGCAGTGCATTCATCTCCAGCGTGTGTATGGAATAAGCGATCGCATAAGCCATCGCCGAGCGGTTGCGGAACACCGGCCGGAAATCGAACAACGCGAGACCGTCGCTTGCCGGCAGCGGCGGCGCCTTGCGCCCCGGCACCAGCAGCGCCACCAGCAACCACGCCATGATCGCGGTCGCTGCGGCCACCAGGAATGCCGACTGCCAGCCAAAAGCATCGGACAGCAGATCCGCACACGAAAACGACAGCGCACCGGAGATGCCGATGCTCGCCGCATGGCCGGCCGTCGCGCGCGACATCAGCTTCGCATCGACCTGATCCGCCAGCAGCTTGAGCCCGGTCATGTACGTGCCGGCCCAGCCGACGCCCGCCAGACCACGCAACAGCAGCGCCGACCAGAACCCTTCGGCGAGCAGGCCGAACAGCAGATGGGCCGCGATGGTGCAGGCGACGCCGAACAGATACACCCGTCGCGCATCGACGCGGTCGGTCAGCGTCACCAGGATGGGCACTGCCAGCAGATAGGCGCC
>Ga0105107_10002454_pt1 | contig 12208 bp, 13 predicted proteins | sample PPLLaktember2015_6_FD_79335 | JGI IMG/M metagenome (GOLD analysis project Ga0105107, IMG submission 79335) | Freshwater sediment microbial communities from Prairie Pothole Lake near Jamestown, North Dakota, USA - PPLs Lake P8 Core (1) Depth... | ecosystem: Environmental > Aquatic > Freshwater >... | reverse complement strand
GAGCGTGACGCACAAGCCGCAGCCGATGCACAGATCGGCCCGAACCGCGCAGACCATGCGGCCGTCGCGATCTTTCTCCTCGACGATGCAGCCGGCGACCGGGCAGGCCGCCTGGCAGATTGAGCAGGCGAACGCGCCGAAGCACCGATCGGGATCGATGACCGCTATCGTCTTGGGGGCCTTCTTGCGCGGCCCGCTCATCATTTTGGTCCACATGTTGGTGTGATTATAGCGGTTCTGGGTTCTGGGTTCTAGGTTCTCACGATGTGACCGTTTCGCTGGCGTCGGCCGGCACGCGGTCCAGATACCGTTCCGCGTCGATTGCTGCCATGCACCCCGACCCGGCCGCCGTAATGGCCTGGCGATAAATATGGTCCTGCACATCACCGGCGGCGAAAACACCCGGGATGCTGGTTCTGGTGCCGTGGGTGGTCACGATGTAGCCGTTGGCGTCGGTCTCCAACTGCCCCTTGAAGAGCTGCGTGTTGGGAGTGTGGCCGATCGCGACGAACACGCCCTCGACCGGCAGCTCGGTCCGCACGCCGGTCACCGCGTCGCGAAGCACGATGGCAGTGACGACGCCTTTGTTGACGTCGAGCACGTCTTCGACTTCGCTGTTCCACGCAAACTCGATCTTCGGGTTCGCGAACGCCTTGTCCTGCATGATCTTCGACGCCCGCAGCGTGTCGCGGCGATGCACGACGGTCACTTTGGATGCGAACTTCGTCAGGAAGAGCGCTTCCTCCATGGCCGAGTCTCCCCCGCCGACGACCGCGATCGGTTTGCCTTTGAAGAAGAACCCGTCGCAGGTCGCGCAGGTCGAGACGCCGTGCCCCATGAGCGTGCGCTCGGCGGGCAGTCCGAGGAGCCGCGCCGAGGCGCCCGTCGCGATAATCAACGACTCGCTGTAGATCACCTGATCGCTGACCTCGACCTTGATCGGGCAGCGATTGGCTTCGACCTTGGTGACGTGGCCCTGCAGAAACTCCGTACCGAACCGTTCGGCCTGCGCGCGCATGTCGGCCATCAGGTCTGGCCCCATGATGCCGTCCCGGAACCCGGGATAGTTGTCCACCATGGTGGTCATCATGAGCTGGCCACCCGCCTCGAGGCCCTCGATGAGCAGCGGTTTCAGGTTGGCGCGGGCGGCATACACCGCCGCCGTGAGTCCGGCCGGACCGGACCCGATGACGATGACGTTCCGATGTGGGCTCATGTTTGATCCGGGGGCCCCTGATTACACGTGTTTGTCGATGAGCTGCTTCAGGTGATCTTTGTCTGCCAGGCCGACGATCGACTCGACGATGTCGCCGCCCTTGAAGATGAGAATCGTCGGAATACCGCGAATGCTGAACCGCCCCGCGGTATTCGGGTTTTCGTCCACGTTCAGCTTTCCAACCGTGATCTTGCCGTCGTAGTCGGTTGCCAGCGCGTCCACCGTCGGCGCCAGCCGCCGGCACGGACCGCACCACTCCGCCCAGAAATCGACGAGGACGGGCTTGTCCGACTTGACGACGGTCTGATCGAAATTGCCGTCGGTGAAAATCTGAATCTTGTCTGAGGCCATTAGTCGCTGCGCTCCCTGAACGGTTCGTCGGTTCCGAGCTACCGAACTACCGTGTCACCGTTATGTAAGCCCTCGGCCGTCCGCGGGCGTTCTCATACAGTTTGACGTACTCGCGGGCCGATCGGTCCCAGGAAAAGTCCTGCCGCATGCCCGCGACCTGCAAGGTCTTCCAGCGAATCGGGTTAGCGAACACCGCCCTGGCGTGTTCCATGGCGCCCATCAACGCGGCGGCCGTGTAGGGGGTGAACTTGAATCCCGTGCCCGTTCCGGCGGCGTCATTGTAATCCGTAACCGTGTCTTCGAGGCCTCCGGTGGCGCGGACAACGGGCACGGTTCCGTAGCGCATGCTGTACATCTGGTTCAGGCCGCACGGCTCGAAGCGCGACGGCATCAGAAACAGGTCGGCCGCCCCTTCCACCAGGTGCGCCAGGGCCTCGTCGAAGCCGATTCTCACCAGGAACCGATCGGGGTCGGCCGCGGCCAGGCCGCGCCACATCGTTTCGTATCGGGCGTCGCCAGTGCCGAGCACCACGAAGCTCCCGTAGGCCGGCAGCGCCGGCGCCAGCTCGGCAATGAGGTCGAAGCCCTTCTGGTCCACGAGGCGAGACACGATGCCGACGAGCGGCCGCCGCAGCGTTTCGAGCGGCGTTCCAGGAGAGAGCAGGTCGATCAGCGCTCGCCTGGCCGCTTCTTTCTTCTCGAGGCTCTGCTCGTCGTACGGGTCGGGCAGATTCGGATCGCTCCTGGGATCCCAGCGATCGGTGTCGATGCCATTCAGGATGCCGTGCAGGTCGGCCGACCGGGGCGCCAGAATGCCATCGAAGCCAAAGCCGTACTCCGGGGTTTGAATCTCGCGCGCGTACGTGGGGCTGACCGTCGAAATGCTGTCGGAAAAGACGATGCCCCCTTTGAGCAGGCTGAGCTGCCCCCAGAACTCCATGGCATCGACCGACATCATGTCGGGTCCGAGCCCGAGCGGCGCCAGCCACTCGGGCGCGACGTTTCCCTGGTACGCGAGGTTGTGAATCGTCAGGACGGCCGCCATGTCGCCGAGGCGCGGCTCGCCCGCGAAGCGCGTGCGCAAATACACCGGCGCGAGGCTGGCCTGCCAGTCGTGCGCGTGCAGGATATCGAACGCCTCGGCCGACTGAGCCGCATACGCGAGCGCCGCGGCACACAGGAACGCATACCGGCGCGGGTTGTCGGGATAGTCGCTCGCGCCGCCGTACAGCGTGTCGCGGTCGTAGAGCTCCGGGCGATCGACGAGCACCGCCTTCACGTTCTCTGCCAACGGCAGCTCGATGACACGCGTCTCGGCGATCGCGCCGCCCATGCCCGGCACTCGGATCGTGCGGGTCGTTCCCTGCGCCTGCGCGCCGCGATACTTCGGCGTCACCAGCGTGACGCGTTGGCCGAGCCTGCCGAGCGCGAGGGGCAGCGCGCCAAGGACATCGGCGAGCCCTCCTGTCTTGGAAAACGGGAGCGCTTCGGAACCGACCATCAGGATTGAGAGACTCATAGCAAAACGAAGCCAAACGCCGTGGTGAACAGCGTACGAGGGATACTATTGCATCAGTACGACCGGTGAGCCACAATCCAAACGTGACCACTCCCAAGACAGATCCGCCCCCGGATCGGCCCCCGGAACGCCCATCCCGCCCCGAATCGCGCGAAGTTCGCGAACTGCGCGAGCTGAAGCACTCGCAGCCCGATCTGGCCTCGGCCGCGGACATGCAGATTGAGCTTCTGGGCGCGCAGCGGCGCGTGCAATCGAGGGTTCCACTGCCGTCGGCCACGTTCGATCGCCGCAAACCCGACAACAGTCAATGCCGGCCCGTGCTGCAGTTCAAGGACATTCCGATCGACTGGTCCGACTTCCGGCTGATGGTCCGCCAGACGGCCGACATCCTGCGCCGGTTCGAAACCCTCGAACAGGCCGACTGCGACCGCATCCAGGCGCTGGCGCGCGAAGGCCAGCTCGAGGCGGTTGTCGCGAGCTGGTATGAGTCGGCCATGGCTCCGGCTCGACGCAAGACCGACACACGCAGCCACGAGCGGGAACTGCTGGATCAGGTGCTGTTGCTGGCGATGCGCCCGTTTCTGGCGCGGTGCGCCGAAGCGCTGCTGCCCCGGTTGGAGTTGAGCGACTGGCGCCAGCCCTGCTGCCCGCTTTGCGGAGGAGAGCCGGAGTTTGCCTTCATCAATCCCGCCGCCGAACGGCTGCTCATCTGCAGCCGCTGCACGGGTCAGTGGCGATACGACCCGATTACCTGCCCGTATTGCGAGAACAGCGATCGCAGCCGCATCACGTCGTTCACGAGCCGTGACGGCCGCTACCGCATCTACGCGTGCGACGAGTGTCACCGGTACCTGAAAGCCTTCGACGGCCGCGACGGCAGCCGGCCGGCGCTGCTGGCGGTGGACTCGATCGCGACGCTGCCCTTGGATGCTGCGGCGATCCAGCGTGGGTATAACAGCTGACAAGACGAGAAAACACTAAGATCACGAAGAAAGAGCCACACAAGACCACTAAGAATCAAATCTTAGTGATCTTGTCGGTTATCACTTCTTGGTGATCTTAGTGATCCGTAGTTCCTGACGGGAAATTACTTGGCGGTCGCCACGGCCGGCGAAGAGACGCCGAGCACACCGGCGCGCGACAACCACGTCATCAGATGACGCGTTTCCCAGAAGCGGCCGAGGTTCGACGTCGCGCCGAGAACGACCACCGCGAGCGAAGGGCCGCCTTCGGGCATCTTCAACAGCGTCGCCAGGCAGTAGCCAGCCTTGCTGATGAAGCCGGTCTTTCCACCGAGCACGTCCATCTCGCCGCTGCGGAGGATCTGGTTCGTACTGCGCACCGTGATGATGCGGGCGGCCCGACGCGCGGCCGGGATGGTGCGGAACGAATACTCGGGCGTTCGCATGATCGGCCCGATGCGGTCGTCTTCCGACGCAAACGAGATGAGACGGGCCATGTCGTACGCCGACGAGATATTGTCGGCATACAGCCCGGAAGGATCGGTGTAGGCGGTATGGTCGAGGCCAAGGTCGTCGGCCTTCTGGTTCATTCTGGCGATGAAGCCGTCGTATCCGAGCGGGGAAATGCGCGCCAGCGCACGGGCGGCGGCATTATCCGACGGTATCAACAGCAGGTGCAGCAGATCCGACACCCGGACGCGATCGTTCGTTCGCAGGTAGGTCGTCGAGGCCCGCAGCGTGTCCGAACGAACAATCTGAATTTCCTGGTTGAGGTCGGTCGCGGTCTCGAGAAACACGATCGCGGTCATCACCTTCGTGATGCTGGCGATCGAGCGCTCGTCCATCGCGTTCTCCTCGTAGAGCACCTTGCCGGTCGACGGGTCGTAGACGATAGCCGCCGCCGCACGGACATCCGGTACGACGTTGCCGGCTTCGTCCGTTCGATAGCGCGGCGTCCTGGCCTCGGCCAGCGCCCTGGCGGCTCGCGACGCTCGCGCGCGGGCGGCGCGAATGCGCGCGGCGCGCGCACGCGCCCGGGCCGTGGCCGACGACTTGGCTTTCGCCGTCTTGGCGGCGCCGGCTTCAGCCGTCGGCGTAAGCTTTCCGACCGCCGACGGGATGGTGGTTGCATCCGCACCGGTGGCGATCAGGCTGACGCGCAACCACAGAAACACCATGCGGACAGAGCTGAGGGAAGTCCTGTAAATAGACAAGGTTAGATTCTCAGATGTTACATCGGTATTCTAGCAAAGGCACAGTAGGGGCTCCAAGCAAAAAATGCCCCAACGGGCTGAAAATGGACAGGATATCGTTCGATATCCTTCAAGAGTGTCGATGACCGAACTCAGCCCCGCCGAATTCGAAGCCCTGCGCGCCACCATCCGCGAGCGCGGGACCGCCCGCCTGTACATCGTCATCGCTGGTCTCTCCCTATGGGGAGCACTTGCAATAGCCTTGCTCGTCAGCGACCTTGACGGCAGCATTACCCTCGCGCCCTTCCTCGTCCTCGCCGCGACGTTCGAGACGAATTTCTTCGTACATACGGGTGTCGAACGCATCGGCCGCTACATTCAAGTGTTCTACGAAGAACGGACGGGCTCGAGCGGATGGGAAACAACCGCGATGAACTACGGCGCGAAGTTTCCAGGCGGACTCGATCCTCTGTTCTCGATCATTTTCTTTTCCGCCGGAGTCGTGAATTTCCTGAGCGCGCTGGTCGTCGCCGCGCCGCGTCCGGGATGGATCGCCGTGTCGCTTGCCGCGCATCTCGCCTTCAATTACAGAATCGTGCGTGCGCGCCAGTCGTCGGCCGCACAGAGAGCCACCGACCTCGAGCGCTTTCGAAAATTAGCGAACGAGCGATAACTCGTTCGCAAGTCCCTCAACTGCCCTACTCCAATAGTTTGGTTCGGCCGGTCAAATTTACTGACCGCATGGTCCGAACATCACCATGTTGGCGCTCGTACTCGCTCACACGCGGTGCGAGGATTCGTCCAAAGTGTTAGAAAAAGTTCGATCGGTCCGGTGCCTTCGTTATGTCTCTGTAACGCCCGCATGCTGAACTTACCGGTACGGATATTGCTCAAGGCGACACGGAGGCTCACATGGGCAGCTTCGTTCGACTCCTCGGATTCACCACTCTCAGCTGCGGCTGCATCGTCGGGCGATACCGCGAGCTCGCCACGAACCGGGACGTGAACTACATCGAGGAAAAGGGGGATGCGTGCAAAACGCACGGGCATCGGAGAAATCACACGATCCCACAGCGCGTGCCGGGCGCCCCGACACTGACGGCGATCAAGTCGGCGTAATCTAGCGCGGCTTCGGCTGCGTGGCGACGGGTTTCAGCGTGTACTCGCGCCGGTACATCACTTCCAGGTTGTTGCCTTCCGGATCTTTCTTCTTCAGCTTGATTTCAATCACGCGTCTGCGCTGCGTCGGGTCGGGGTTGGTCGAGTAGTACCCGAGCACGTAATAGTCGCTCGTCTCTGCGTCGATGCGCCGCATGGCCTTCGTATGGTCGTTCGTGTTGACGACGGCGATTCCGCCGGTCAACTCGGCCAGCACGCGCAGGCTATCCTGCGATTTCCGCAGATGGCTTTCCCATTCGACCGGGTCGACCGGCTCGTCGATGTCGCCGCCCGCCACGAGACCGCGTGGGTCGAAGGTATAAAACGTGGCGTTCGTGCGATTGGCCTGACGCGTCAGCTCGGCGAGGCGCATCGACAACTCGGCGTCGTTGAACTGACTCCCCTGGTTGAACATGGCGTTCGACGGGTCGTTCGGATTGACGTTCCGGTTGTTCAGGAACACGTTGTCTGCCGTGCCGGCCCGGGACGACGCGAACGGATCAAAATCGTAACCGTTGCTGATCAACACGACAGCCTTGCGCCGGTGCTGCGTCTGCTGCAGGTTGGTGAGCATTTCGTACACGGTCTCGAACGCCACGTTGGCGCGGTGCATCACTTCCTGGGGCGTTTCGCCCGTGGCCGACTGCTGGATGATTTCGGACGGCTTCAACCCCCCGCCGGTAATCCGGTTGGCGGCCTCCTCCATGCGCGCGAGGTCGTAGGTCAGGTCGATGGCAATGGACGAGGTGCCCGTCGAAACGATGCCGAAGAGGTCGCCCTCGTGCACGAGCTCCTTCGCCATATCCCGGAAGAGCCGCCGAACCCGGTGGGTGTCGCGGAAGTCGAGGTGGAGATCGTCGATGACGAAAATGATGATCCGGCCGGCGGCGTCGTTGACGGGCCGCGACGGCGGCAGGATGATGCCCTCGCGCACCGGCGCCGCAGCGACGGTTTGCGTCTGATAGACGCGCCCGCCGTGCACCAGCGTAAACGACGTGATGGCCTGCTGCACGCCGTCTTCGAAGACTTCGAAATCGTCCTTGGTGAGATCGGCCTGGAACTGCCCGCGCCGGTTGCGCACGATCACATCGGAGCTGACGAGGTTGACTGATGTGCGGAACGTCGGGTTCGGCACGTCGCCCGCGGGTGCCTGGGTCGCGGGGGGCTGCGCCGCGGGTTCCTGCGCGCGGGGTGCGTCGCCAAAAATCGGGAGCGCCGCCAGTACACCAGCGACCACCCAGGGCGCAACACGTGCTGTTTTCATGATGTGCTCCAGTATACGCCGGGTCTACACATCAAGACCCGGCCTACGCATGTAGGGCGGGTCCTGCTGTATGGACCCGCCATGCGCGCCGATCCCTCATTGAGACGAGTCGGGTGGACTTTCAGCCGGGGGCGCGCCTTCGCCGCCTCCTCCGGTGCGGCGCCGGCGCCCGCCGCGGCGTGAGCGGCGCCGGCGGCGCAGGCCGAGCGCAGCCCGGAGATCGCGAATTCTGGGCTCGAACGACTCGATGCCCTGGCGCACCTCGTCCTCGGTGACCCATGTGTCCGGATTCAGCGATTCCGCCTGCGTCCGAAGCGCCTCGATGCGCTCGGCATCGCCGCCACGCTCGGTGATGCGCGCCTGCAGTTCGGCGAACCGCGCACGCAGCCGCGTCAGGTGCTCGGCGCCGATCGTCTGCTCTGCCGGCATCGCCGGAGGTTCGAGGTGCTCCTCCGTTTCGGGATGCGTCAGCTGCTCGAAGGCCTCGACCAGCGCTTCTTCGGTGAGCGGCTCGGCAAGCGCCTCGCTCTCAACATCGGCCATTTCTTCCATAGCGGTCCGATCGAGCTGGATGTCCGGTGGCGCGGCCTCCGGCGCCGGCTGCGCCGGCGCGGGGCGCGGCTGGCGCCGGCGTTCCGGTCTGTCGCGGCGGCCACGCCGGTTTCGCAGATCTTCGGGAGGAGGTGCCGCCGGAGGTTGAGCCTCGAGAATCTTCGGCCAGTCGAATTCGATGTCGGGGTTGTGCTCTTCGATCCAGCGGATGGCCTCTTCGTCGAGCGCGGGGCGGCCGACCTTGACCCCCGGAGGCGTGCGGAACCAGTAGAGAATCCGCTGCCGCGCGCGCCCGCCGCGGCGACCAGCATGCACGAGCGAGGTGGTTTCATACCCGCGCTTATCGCGGGTAAACCGCAGAAATGGCAAAGCTATTTACGTTTGGGCGAACGGCCAATCTTCTTGCGTGGTTTCGCCGCGCTCTTCTTCGCGACGCTCCTCGCCGGTTTCTTCTTCTGCGCGACCGCGGACCGGGCGGCCGGCCTGGCGGCGGAGGGCCGCGCCTCCGTTTTGGCGGACACGGCCGTGGCGGTTGGACGGCCGTCGTTGGGTGCCTTGTAAACCGGTACAAAACGCATCTCGTCGCCGATCCAGTGGTAGCTGTAGATCTCGGCAACCGGGATCTTGCTATCGGTGCAGAGACGCTTGGCCACCTCGATCATCTGCGCCGGTACATATAGATGAAACGCAGACTTTAGTCTGCCAAATGGCACCCATTCGGCCAACGCTTCGAGGTTGTTGACCGACTCGACGGTCTCGACCTCGATCACCGCCATCACTTTCCGGCCCCGGTCCTGGGATAGGAGCACGAGGTCGGGATACACGGCAGAGCCGCCTGCACCGACCGCGGCGTTCTGCTCGGCGCCCGGGTTGATGCCCACATCGAAACGACGGCGAAACCTGGCTTGGAGGAGGCGGATGACGCGGTCGTGCTCGAGCTGCTCGCGGACCGGCCTGACGAGGATGGGGCTCACGAAATCGCGACTATAACATAGCCGGTTGTAAATAAAAGACCCTAGATCAAGAGGTTTGGGCGTTTTCGGGCGTCTAACGGAACCCGCGGAACCGGCCGATAGGTCTCCTGAAGCGCTAGAATGAACTTCGAGAGTTGAAACCCATGTCGAGCATCGCCGTTTCTACGCCGGCCGCCACCCGAACGATTCTGATCGTGGACGACGACCCGAGCGTCACCGAGACGTTCGAGCGCATGCTGCGCCTGGAGGGCTATCACGTCGTCACGGCGTTGTCGGCCGAAGCGGGACTGAACCAGGCCGAGCGCTCGCATCCGCACGCCATCATCCTCGACCTGCGCATGCCGCTCGTCGACGGGCTGCAGTTCCTTCGCACGCTGCGCTCGAAGGACGAGCTTCAGAAAATGCCGGTTGCGATTGTCACCGGCGACTACTTCCTTGACGACGCGGTCTCGCGCGAGCTGCGCGGCCTCGGCGCCGAAGTACGCTTCAAGCCGCTGTGGCTCGAGGACCTGCTCGCGCTGGCAAGAAATCTCTTAAAAGCATAGCGGCTGCGAACCTAGAACCCCGAACCTAGAACCCCGAACCTAGAACCCCGAACCCAGAACCTCGAACCCAGAACCGCAGAACCCAGAACCCAGAACCGCAGTACTTCTTTGTAGTACGATCTCCCCCTCATGAACGATCGTTTTCTGAAAGCTTGCCGCCGAGAGCCTGTCGATCGGACGCCGGTGTGGTTCATGCGCCAGGCGGGGCGCTACATGCCGGAGTACCGGGAGATTCGGAGCCGGCATTCCCTGCTCGACATCTGCCGTTCTCCCGAGCTCGCCACCATCGTCACGCTGCAGCCGGTACGCCGCATCGACGTGGATGCGGCGATTCTGTTTTCCGATCTGCTGCTGCCGCTCGAGCCGATGGGCATCCCGTTCGACTTCGTGCGCGGCGAAGGTCCGGCAATTGAAAATCCCCTCCGCACTGAGGCCGACATCGATCGGTTGAAATGCTTCGAGCCGCGCGAGGCGCTTTCGCACGTTCTGGAAGCCATTCGGATGGTTCGCGACGAGCTCGATGGCGCGCATGGGGTGCCGCTGATTGGATTCGGCGGCGCGCCCTTTACGCTGGCGTCCTACGCCATCGAAGGCGGCCACTCGCAGAACTTCGCGCTCACCAAGTCGCTCATGTACTCGAGCTCGCGCGCGTGGCACCGGCTCTGCGAGATGCTGAGCTCGATCATGGGCGAGTACATGAAGGCACAGATCGAAGCCGGCGCGCAGGCGATCCAGATCTTCGACTCGTGGGCGGGCGCGTTGAGCGCGGCCGATTACCGCGAGTTCGTCCTGCCTCACACGCGCAGGATTTTCGACATCATCCGCGACACCGGAGTGCCGACGATTCACTTCGGCACGGGCACCGCCAACATTCTGCGCGACCTGCGCGATGCGGGCGGCGACGTCATCGGCGCCGACTGGCGCATTCCGCTCGACGAAGCCTGGGATCGCATCGGGCACGATCGCGCCATACAGGGGAATCTCGACCCGACATTGCTGCTCGCGCCGCTCGACCGCATGCTGACCGGCGCAGACGACGTGCTCGAGCGGGCGGGGGGCCGGCCCGGACACATTTTCAACCTGGGTCACGGCATTCTGCCGTCGACGCCTGTCGATCACGTGCAGGCGCTGGCCCAGCATGTCCATCGGTACAGGCTCGCGCATGCATAGCCGCGCGCCAGACACGGCCGTGCTGCTGATGGCGCACGGCACCCCCGAGTCGATCGATCAAATGGCGGACTATCTTGGTCTCGTGCGCGGCGGCCGCGAGCCGTCGGCAGAGCTCGTTCAGGAGATGACGCACAACTGGGCGGCGATTGGCGGACGGTCGCCGCTTACCGACATCACGCTGCGGCAGGGTGAAGCGTTGCGGGCGCAGCTTGCCGCCGACGGCCTGGATGTTCCAGTGGCGGTGGGCATGCGCAACTGGCGGCCGTTCATCCAGGACGCAATGCGCGAGCTCGAGCGCACCGGCGCCCGGCGGATCGTCGGCATTCCACTGGCGCCGCAGTTTTCGACGCTCAGCGTTCAGAAATACATGGACGCGGCGACCGCGGCGCTTCCCGCGGGCGTGGAGTTTTCATGTGTGCGTTCGTTTCACGATCACCCGATGCTCGTGGAAGCATTCGCCGAAGAGGTGCGGGCTGCCGAGCCGCAGCCCGGCGAAGACATCGTCTTTACGGCGCACAGCCTGCCGCAGCGCGTCGCGGCCTCCGGCGATCCGTATCCGCGCGAGGTCGCCGCAACCGCCAGGGCTGTCGCGGAGCGTACTGGTATCCGCGAGTACCACACGGCGTATCAGAGCGCGGGGCGGACGCCCGAGCCGTGGCTTGGACCGGACCTATCGGACTTCGTCCGCGAACGTGCAGCGAAGGGCGTCCGCAACGTTCTTGTGGTGCCGATCGGATTCGTGTGCGACCACACCGAAATCCTGTTCGATATCGACGTGCAGGCCGCGGCAGCGGCACGCGACGCCGGTGTCGCGCTCCGGCGCACACAGTCGTTGAATACGTCGCCGGCATTCATCAAGGCGCTCGCCGCGCTGGTGGCGCAGGCAGTCGTCAGTTTTCAGTCCTCAGTCATCAGTCGAGAGTCACGACTGAGAACTGAGAACTGATGACTGAAGACTGATGACTGATGACTGATGACTGATGACTGACAACGAGATCGTCGACGTCGCGGTCGTCGGCGGCGGCGTCTCCGGACTGTCGGCGGCCTACGAGCTGAAGAAGCGCAAACGCTCGGTTGTGGTGCTCGAGCGCGACGAGCGGCCGGGCGGGGTCATCCGGACCGAACGTGTGGGCGAGTTCGTCATCGACGCCGGGCCCGACGCGCTCTTGGTGCAGAAGCCCGCCGCCGTGGCGCTGTGCAACGAGCTGGGGCTTGGCGATCGGCTCTTCCCCACCAAACTGCCACGCACCGCATTCATTCTCCGCAACGGCGAGCTGCACCCGCTGCCTGGTGCGTCCGTTCTC
>Ga0105107_10002453_pt1 | contig 12210 bp, 8 predicted proteins | sample PPLLaktember2015_6_FD_79335 | JGI IMG/M metagenome (GOLD analysis project Ga0105107, IMG submission 79335) | Freshwater sediment microbial communities from Prairie Pothole Lake near Jamestown, North Dakota, USA - PPLs Lake P8 Core (1) Depth... | ecosystem: Environmental > Aquatic > Freshwater >... | reverse complement strand
CGAACGCGGCACTGGTTTCCGGCGGAAGAGGCCCGAGCCTGAGGCTTTCCGGTGTGATGCGTTCCGGGTCCGGCGGGAGCCGCGACGGGGAGAAAGCGCCCATTCCCCTCACGAGCGCTTCTCGATCTGCTTGATGAGATCGTTGAAGATCACGTGATGAAACGGGATGAAGATGTACCAGTAGAGCCTCCCGAGAAAGCTCTCCGTAAAATAGTGGGCAATGACCGAGAGCCGGTTCCGGTCCCCTTCGGGATCGATCTTGAACTCGAGCCAGGCTTTGCCCGGGAGTTTCATCTCCGCCCGGAGGAGAAGGCGCATATCGGGTCTCAGATCCTCGATGCGCCACCAGTCGATCACGTCGTTGACCTTGAGCGTCGTTTGGCTCCGTCGGCCCCGCCCATGGCCGACGCCGAGGAGCACCTTGTCGACCCATCCGCGGAGCCGCCACATCCAGTTGTGCGTGAACCAGCCCTCCTTTCCGCCGATCTTGCAGATGGAGGCGAAGAGCTGCCAGGAGTTCTTGCTGGACATCAGCGAATAGCTCGCCGTGAACATCTGCTCCCCCGCGAGCTCGTTCAATTTGATCGCGAGCTCGTGGGCGGGAGGATACGCGCTGTACCAGCTCGTGCGAACGTTGTCCTGTTCCTCGCGCGTCATCGCGCCGATGATCGCCTCGCGGTAGCTCAGCGGTTCGAAGGGAATGTACTGCTTGATAAGGTCATCCTGGCAGACGACCTCGTTCTTGAGCCCTTCCATGAGGCTCTTCGTGATCGCCGCCGGAATCGGCGTGAGTATGCTCGCGTAGTATGAGTAGAATCCGATGCTCGCCCAGGGCATTCGTAAAAAGAGACGCTTCTTGAAGAGCACTTCCGCGTGTGTCCGCAGCATATCCTCGTACGTGAGGACATCGCTTCCACCGATATCGAATGATTTGCCTGCCGTTTCCGGAATCTCGAGAACGCCGACGAGGTACTTGATGACGTCGCGGACGGCGATCGGCTGGCATCGGTTGCGGGCCCATGGGGGAACAGGGACGATGAGAAGCCGGTTCATGAGATGCTTGATGATCTCATACGAGGCGCTTCCCGAGCCGATGATGATGGCCGCCCGGAGAATGGTAACGGGAATGCTTCCCTGCCGAAGCTCTTCCGCCACGCGCATGCGGCCCCGGAGATGGGACGAGAGCTTTGTCCGCATATCGCCGAGTCCGCCGAGATAGATGATGCGTTTGACACCCTGCGCTTCAGCGGCCTTCCGAAAATTGATGGCCGCTTGAATATCGGCGGCTTCGAACTCCTTCCGCCCGAGCAGCAGCGAATGGATCAGATAGTAAGCCGTGTGCACGTCCTCGAGAGCCCCGCGCAGATCGTCGATGCTCCGCGCGTCGGCGACGGCGAGCTCGGCGCTCGGCCAGAGCTCCTGATATTCGGGGGATTGTCCCCGGACCATGACGCGCACGCGGTATCCCCGCGAGAGGAGCTCGGGGATGAGACGCCCGCCTATGTATCCCGAGGCGCCCGTCACGAGCACCCTGCCGATCGAGGGGTCCGGGCGCGTCGGGAGATCGGCCGTATACCGGTACTCTCCCTTCGTGAGCGAGAGGAGGAACTTTCTCTTGATCGCCTGCTGCGCCATGGACTGCCGTTCCTATGCGCCGATCTCCGGCATGATGCCCATTTGCCGGTATATCGGGTGGAGGACCTTTCTCATCTCCTTGAGCCTGCTCGCGAAAAGGGCGGCTCCCGCGACGCAGAAACCGCCGCCCAAGGCGAGCGTGCTCGGAGCGCCGATCCGGCTCGCCAGCGCCCCCGCAAGGAGGCTCCCGAAGGGCGCCATCCCCATGAACGCCATCGTGAAGAAGCTCATGACCCTCCCGCGCTTGTCATCGTCGATCACGGTCTGGATCACGGTGTTGCTCGATGCCATCTGCACCATCATTCCGAGCCCCGCGACGAATACGAGCGTCATCGACAACCATACCGCATGGGAGAGCGAAAAGGCAATGAGGCCGAGGCCGAAAACGACCGCCGAGACGGTAATAAGCCGCCCGAAACCGCGTATCGTCCTTCGTGTGGCGAGGTAGACGGTTCCGGCGAGGGCCCCGAGCCCGGATGCCCCCATGAGAAAACCGAGCGTGTGGGCGTCACCGCCGAGAATGTCCTTCGCGAATATCGGCATGAGAATCTGGTACGGCATCCCCATGAGGCTCACGAGCGCGAGCAGCAGCAGCATGTTACGGACGGGCGTGAAGTCTCTTACATAATGAAAGCCCTCCCTGAGCACGTCCATTACCCGGCCCCCGGCGGGCCGCGCGGCCGCCGGCGCGATACGGAGCGCGAGGAGCGCCGCTATCACCGGCAGGTAGCTCAGGGCATTCACGAGAAAGCACCACCCTTCGCCGAACGCTGAGATGAGCACCCCGGCGATCGAAGGCCCCACGAGCCGCGCCGCGTTGACCATGGACGAGTTCAAGGCGATCGCGTTTCCGAGGTCTTCCTTTCGCCCGAGGAGCTGCACCACGAAGGCCTGCCGCACGGGAATGTCGAGCGCGTTGATCGTCCCGAGGATGACGCTCAGGACGACGAGATGCCATACCGCGACGGTTCCCGTGAGGACGAGCGCTGCGAGAATGACCGCCTGGATCAGCGCGAGCACCTGCGTCACGACGAGCGTCCGGTGGCGGTTCCACCGGTCGGCGAGCACGCCGGCGAAGGGGGACAGGATGAAGGTGGGAATCTGTCCCGCGAACCCGACGACGCCGAGGAGCAAGGGGGAATGGGTGAGCCGGTACGCGAGCCAGCTCATCGCGATGCGCTGCATCCAGGTGCCGACGAGCGAGATGCTCTGTCCCGCGAAGTAGAGACGGTAGTTGCGATGCTTCATTGCGCGAAAAGCGAAGCGAAAACCGGCATGATTCCCTCCTTCGTCTCTGTGCGGGCGCCGCGAGCTCATATCTATCTTTCTCTATCGCAAGAGATTGCCGGAGCGGGCCATTCCCTGGCTCCGCCATGATAAAATCAGGAAACGATTTTACTACAAACGTGTTAAAGATACATATAAAATGCTGTTACTGTATGCAATAGCCGGGGAGAGACTCCGATGCCCGCTCTGAAATCCGCCATGCGCTTGTCCGTGCTCGCGCTCGCTCTCTCGTTTTTCAGCTGCGGGTCGACGGGCACCGAGGAAGAAACATTCAAAAAACTATCGAGGGATTTCTTCGAGTACGATTTCAAGAACAATCCCGTCTCCGCGACCTGGGTCGGCGATCATCGATACGATGACCTCCTCAATGATATGAGCGCGAAGACCCGGGAGGCGATCCTCGAAACCCAGCGGGGCTACCTCGAACGGCTCCGCCGGATCGATACGAGCAAGCTCAGCGCCGCGAGCCGCGTCGACGCGCGGTGCCTCGAGGAGAATATCGAGCTCATCATTCTCTACAGCGATGAGCTGCGCTCGCTCGAGACGAATCCCACGCTCTATTCCGAGCTCCTCGCGAGCTCGGTTTCCATGATCCTCTCGCGCGAGTTCGCGCCGCTCGAGAAACGTCTCGATCTCATCGCGAGCCGCCTCGAGCAGTTCCCCCGCGTCGTCGAGGAGGCGCAGAAGAATCTCACGAATCCGCCGAAGCTCTTCACGGAGATTGCGATCGATGAGACAGCCGGCACGATATCGTATCTCGAGCACGAGCTGAGGCGGGAAGCGGCGAGGGCGCCGGCGCAGAGGGAGCGGGTCGAACGGGCCCTCGATCCGGCGCTCAAGGCGCTCCGGGCGTATCAGGAATATCTCGAGAAGGATCTGATCAATCGGTCGTTCGGAAGCGCGCGGCTCGGCGACCGCGTCTATCGCAAGGCGCTGCGGCTCGTCCTCGGCACTGATATGCCTTCCGAGGAGATCGTCGCGCTCGCGTACGAGGAGCTCGATCGCGTCCACGACCGCATGTACGCGCTGGCCGCGCCGATGTATGAGGAGATGACCGGCGCGAAGATCGAAGGTGATCCGGGCGCCCGGGAGCGGAAGGAAATAGTCCGGAAAGTGCTCGATCGTATCGCGGACGATCATCCGAACCCCCCGGAGCTCCTCGATGCCTGCAAGGCCGCCTATGCCGAGGCGGAAGTCTTTGTGCGGGAGAAGCGAATCGTTACGGTGCCCTCCGAGCCGTTCGAGATCATCTGGGCCCTTCCCTTCCATCACCCGGCGCAGATCGCCGCATCGATCCTTCCGGGACCGCTCGACCGGAACATGAAATACTATTTCGTCGTGGGCCCGGTGAGCGCTTCCATGGACGCGCGGCAGATTGAAATGTATATGCGCGAGTACAACAACGAGATGATCCGCGTCGTGACGATTCACGAGGCGATGCCCGGCCACTACGTTCAGGCAGCGTATGCCAACCGCAATCCATCTCTCGTTCGATCGGCGTTTCCGAACGCCGCGTTCTCGGAAGGGTGGGCGGTGTACTGCCAGCACATGATGGCGGAGGAGGGATTTCGCGCGGGCGATCCGAAGTTCGCTCTCGCGAGCGACAAGTACTACCTCCGCGTCATCATCAACGCGATTCTCGACTCCGGCATGCACCGCGAGAATATGGAGGAGCGGGAGGCGGTGCGGCTCATCATGGAGGAGGGCTTTCAGGAGGAGGCGGAGGCGATCACGAAATGGCGCCGCCGGATGGGGTACCTGCCGTGTTACATGTCGACCTATTTCGTCGGCTCACGGGAGATCGGGACGCTCCGGAGCGAGGCTCAGGAGCGGTGGGGGAGCACTTTCACGCTCTCCGATTTTCATGAGAGACTCCTCGGGCAGGGCACGATCCCGGTGAAGTGCGTGCGGGAGCTCATGTTCAGGGAATAGCGGGCGGTGCGCCACCGGGTGGGCCGTTGGGTGCGGGACCGCGATCACAACTCCGTTACGCCCTTAACCCCCGAGCTCGACGAGAGCCGCTCGACGAGCTCGCGATGCTTCTCCTGCGAGGATGCGTACTCGAAGGTGGCGCGCCAAAGGTCGCCGCTCCGGATCACTTCGAGCGCCTCACTCCTGATCTTCATCCCTTCGAAGTGAGCCATCAGCTGTTTGATGACCCCGTCGCCGCGATCGATGGAGACCTGAATGACGTGGTAGGACCGCTTCGTGTCGAGCTTCTCCTCCGCGAGACCGATGAACACGAGCGTGATCGTGATGAGGAGGGCGACGATGACGGAGAGGACGATGTAACCGGCGCCGATCGCGAGGCCGAGCGCCGAGAGCGTCCAGATCGTCGCAGCCGTCGTGAGCCCCACGATATGGAAGCGCGAGCGGATGATGGTGCCGGCGCCGAGGAAGCCGATGCCGGTGACGACCTGGGCGGCGATTCGGCCTGGATCGGCGGTGCGCACGGCGCCCGCGGCGATCTCGATCGAGATGATCATGATGAGGCAGGAGCCGACGCAGATGAGCATGTTCGTCCGCATTCCCGCCGGTTTGCCCTTGAATTCGCGCTCGAGCCCGATCGCCCCCCCGATGAGAAGCGCGATGATGAGGCGAGTCAAATAGCTCGATAACGGCTCTGTCATTGCGGCACCCCCAAGGTCTATGATATACATGGCTGTGCGCCCGAAATCGCGATTGCAGTCTATTGAGGCGCGCGGTTCGATACAAGAGAAAATAGTCGGGGATTCGCGTGTGAATGCGGCGGCGAAAGCGGCGAGGCGGCGCGGCGAATGCGGAAAGATGGCGAAGCGAAAATTGTGAGACCGCGGAGCGATCCCGCGCGGGTGAGGCTTCTCGTGACGGGGCGCGTGCAGGGGGTCGGGTTTCGTCCCACCGTCTATCGAATCGCGCGGGGGACCGGTCTCGGCGGCTTCGTGCAGAACACAAGGCGCGGGGTCGTGATCGAGATCGAAGGCGCTGGAAGCGCGATCGAGGCATTCATGCACGGGCTCGAGACGGGGCTCCCGCCGCTCGCGCGTATAGACGCCATAGAGGCGGAGGAGATCGAACTCGCGGGCACCCGCGAATTCGTGATCGTGCCGAGCGAGGAAGCAGGCGCCGCTGAAACCCTCTTCCCCGTCGACGCGGCGACCTGCACGGATTGTCTCGCCGAGCTGCGGGATCCCGCGAACAGACGCTACCGCTATCCCTTCATCAACTGCACGAATTGCGGTCCCCGTTTCACGATCATCGAGGGGCTTCCCTATGACCGGCCGCTCACCACGATGCACGAGTTCGAGATGGACGGTTTCTGCAACGCCCAGTACACCGACCCGTCCGATCGACGGTTCCACGCGGAACCGATCTCGTGTCCGGGGTGCGGTCCCGGGCTCCTTCTCTTCGATACCGCCTGGACGGAGCTCCCCGGCGATCCGATTCTCGGCGCCGTCGAGTGCATCAGGAAGGGGCTCGTCGTCGCCGTGAAGGGGCTCGGGGGCTACCACCTCGCCTGCCTCGCCACCGACGAGGCCGTGGTGAAGCGCCTGCGGGAGCGGAAGAGACGCCCCGCGAAGCCGTTCGCCGTCATGTTCCGGAATATCGACACGGCCGCCCGGTACGCCGCGATCGGCGGCATGGAGCGATCGCTCCTCCTCTCGCCGGAAGCGCCGATCGTTCTCCTCAGGCGCCGCGGCGAAGCCCTTCCCGACTCAGTCGCGCCGCGGAACGGCGCTCTCGGCGCATTCCTCCCGTACACCCCCGTGCACCATCTCCTCATGGAGCATTTCGACTCTCTCATCATGACCTCGGCCAACTTTACCGATGAGCCGCTCATCTCGCTCGAAGAGGAGCTCGCGGCACTACTCGGCCCGATCGCCGATGCGGCGCTCATCCACAACCGGCGCATCGCGCACAAGTGCGACGATTCCATTCTGTTCGCGCCGGGGGGGAAGCCGGTGCCGATACGGCGGGCGCGCGGCATAGTGCCGGAGCCGATTCGCCTGAGCGAGCCCGTCCCCATTCCCATGGCCGCGCTCGGCGCGCAGGAAAAGAGCACCTTTGCCCTCGCGAAAGACGCGAGGGTATTCCTCTCTCCGCATCTCGGAGATCTCGGCGATATCCGGAGCGAGGATAACTTCCGCCGGGAGCTCGCCGGGTTCGCACGAATGCTCGACATTGAGCCCGAGGTCGTCGTGCATGACATGCACCCCGACTATTTCACCACGCGCTTCGCCAAGGGTCTCGGCGAGGTGCGAAGGGTTGCGGTGCAGCACCACCATGCGCATGCGGCGGGGGTCATGGCCGAGCACGGCCTCGGCGAACCCGCGCTCGCCGTCGCCTTCGACGGAACCGGCTACGGCACCGACGGCGCGCTCTGGGGCGGTGAGTTTCTGCTCGCGCGCTTCGACGGCTTTGAGAGGCTCGCCGCGCTCAAGAACGTTCCTCTTCCCGGCGGCGAGGCGGCGATACGCGAGCCGTGGCGCATGGCGCTCATGCATCTCCGGAGCATGTGGGGCGAACGGGTGCTGGAAACGGCGCCGCCCGCGATCTCGTTCGAGGGGCTTCCAGCGAGAGAGGTGCTCGCGATCGCGGAGCGGTCCCTCAATTCTCCTCCCACCTCCAGCATGGGGCGCCTCTTCGACGCGGTCGCCTTCATGCTGGGTTGCGGCGCGCGGGCGAGCTATGAGGCGGAAGCGGCCGTGGCGCTCGAGGCGCTCGCACTCGAAGCGAAGAATCCGCGAAGGGCCTACTCATTCGAATGGAAACGCTCCGGCATCGTGGAGATAGACCCGGCGCCCGTCATCGCGGGAATCGTCGACGATCTGCGGAAGGGGAGGGGCGCGGTCGAGATAGCGGCGGCGTTTCACCGGAGCGTGGCGAAGCTTGCTCTCGATCTCGCGGGAGAGCTGGGAGCGGAGCACGGATGCGGCGACGTTGTTCTCTCGGGAGGAGTGTTTCAAAACCGGTTTCTCTGCGAATGCATCATGGACGCGGCGAGCTCGAGCCACCTGCGCTTTCATCAGCACAAGCTCGTTCCGCCGAATGACGGCGGTATCTCGCTGGGGCAGCTCGTCGTCGGCGCCGCGATAGTCAGGAAAGGGAGTGGATAGCGCGATGGCCGAAACGAACAGCGAACGGATACTCCTCGCCCACGGCGGCGGAGGGGTCCTCATGAAGGAGCTCGTTGCCCTGATCGTGCGGAAGCTCGGGGGTACGGGGGGCCCGCTTCAAGACAGCGCGACGATCTCCGTCGACGCCGGCCGTATCGCCTTCACCACCGATTCCTTCGTCGTGACCCCGCTCTTCTTTCCGGGCGGCGATATCGGGCGGCTTTCCATCTGCGGAACGGTGAACGATCTTGCGATGGCGGGGGCGTGTCCCGCGTGGATCTCGCTCTCGTTCGTCATCGAGGAAGGGCTGCCGTTCGAGACGCTCGAGAAGATACTCGACTCGATAGCTGCCTCGGCGAAAGAGGCCGGCGTTTGGGTCGTCACCGGGGACACGAAGGTCGTCGAGCGCGGCAAGGCGGATGGGATTTTCATCAATACGTCGGGGATCGGAGTCGTGCCCCCCGGCATTGAGGTCTCGTCGGCGCGCGCGCGGGCGGGGGACGCGGTCCTTATCAATGGGAGCGTGGGGGAGCACGGCCTCGCTATCTTAAGCCGCCGGGAAGGTATCGATTTCGGAAGCGGTCTCGAAAGCGACGCGGCGCCGCTTTCGCTCGTCACTATTCCCCTTCTCGCGCAGGTCGGTTCCGTACGCGCGATGCGGGACGCGACGAGGGGCGGGCTCGCGTCGATCCTGAACGAGATAGCCGCCGATTCGCGCGTCTGCATCCGCCTCGATGAGGCGCAGATTCCGGTCTCCGAGCAGGTGAGCCGCGCGTGCGAGCTGATGGGCTACGATCCGCTCCATATCGCGAACGAAGGCAAGTTCGTCGCCGTCGTCGCCGAAGAGGATGCGGAGCGCGCCCTCGGGGTAATGAGGGCGCATCCTTTGGGCCGCGGCGCCACGCGCATCGGCACGGTCCTGCCGGAGCCGGCGGGTCTCGTGGTTCTCAAGACGGTCTTCGGCGGGGAGCGGGTGATCGATATCCCCTATGGGGATCTTCTCCCGAGAATCTGCTGAGAGCGCCCCGATTACTTCTCGGTCCCCTTCCGCAGGGGCAGCACGCCGGCCAAGTCCCCGATGACGTTCACGAGCTCCGTGTTGGCGGGTACGACGATCTTCGCATTATCCTTGAGCGCGCCTTGGACCATCTCGAGCTTCTTGAGCAACTGGGCGTTTCCAATGAAATACTTGTCCGCGGCCTCGTTCACGAGACGGATGGCTTCCGCATCCCCCTGCGCCGCGAGGATACGCGCCTGACGGATGCCCTCCGCCTTCTTGATTTCCGCGCGCTTGATGCCGTCGGCCGTTGTTTCAGCCGCGGTCGCGAAGTCGACGGCAGCGATCTTTTCGTTCTCTGCCTTGACGATCTTGTTCATCGTGTCCTGAACGTCCTTCGGCGGGTCGATCTGCTTGAGCTCGGCGCGCACGATATCGATGCCCCACGACTGCGTTTCATGGATGAGGACCTTATGGAGCTCATCGTTGATCTTGCCGCGCTCGCTGTTGGCGGATTTCAGGGTGAGGGTGCCGATGATGTTACGGAGCGTCGTGCGCGCGAGGTTCACGATCTGCCAGTGCACGTTGTTCACGTTGTATTGCGAGCTCTTGACGCTCTCTTCATCCGACTTGACGCGATAGTAGATCTGCGCGTCGACCATCGCGTTCAGGTTGTCGTTCGTGATGATTTCCTGGGGATCGGCGTCCACCATGAGCTCCGTGATGTTCACCTGATACATCCGCTCGATGATCGGGATGATCCAGTGAAATCCCGGGTTCCCGAACCGGTGGTACTTGCCGAGCCTCTCGACGAGCCCGCGATGCGTCGGGCGGACGATCCGGATGCCGATGAGAAAGATGAATACGACGATGATGCTTACGATGAGCCACGTGGCCGGATGGAATCCCATATGTTCCTCCTTTTGGGTTGGAGCGGTGCGAATTAAAAAACAACGGTTCCCCGGGCGCAGCAGTCCCAGACCGTTCGTCACGCATACCCTGCGGGTGCATTGTAACGCGTTCCCGCACCCGGTGAACAGAAGAAAAGATTTTCGTTTCAGGCGACGATAAGGCAAATAGATTATATCGTCGGGCCTGCGCATCGGCCCCCGGTCCCGCTCCCGCCTGCGCGCCTGCGCAGCTCTTGCATTGACACCCGTGCCGGACCCCGATACAATAGTGTGCATCACAATAAGTCATCAGTGCCGCGCCCTGTACGGATCACGCGGAGGTGTCGGGATGAACCGGAGAGATGTCCTGCGATATCTCGCATTCACCGGGGCGAGCCTCGCGAGCCTCGGATCGATCTCGTCGTTTTTCAGCTCGTGCGCGAAGCGGCAATTCAGGAGCGAGCAGATCGTGAACGACCGGTACGGCGTGACGATCCTCGTTGATGGGCTCAGGACGGATCTGTTCGATGAGATGCTCGATGCCGGGGCGCTCCCCAATATCCGGAAACACCTCGTGGAGCGGGGCACGCGGGTCGAAACCTGCGTCAGCACGTTTCCCTCGACGACGGGGCCGGCGCATCTGCCCTTCATCACGGGCGTCATGCCCGGCTACAATGATTGTCCCGGCCTCCGCTGGGTCGACCGGCGCCGCCGCGCCCTGCGCGATTACTGCACGCTCCACAACGTTCTCTTCAATGCCGATTTCCCCGGGTCCAACCATACGCTCTATGAGGTCCTCTACGATGTCCGAACGGCCTGCATATTCGATTTCGTCTCGCGGGGAGCATCCGATATCGTCAACGTGCCGGCCAAGACGCTCTGGTTCATGCTCACGGGAGAGATGGAAATCTGGAATAAGATGGATGGGTATGCCGCCGATGCTTTCACGAAGCTCTACATGAGCGATGCCATCCCCCGGTACTCGTTCGTCTGGATGCCCGCCATCGATCACCTCGCGCACTTCTACGGCTCGAAGGACAGCATCATTCTCGAGAGAGTCGAGGATGTGGACCGGCACGTCGGCGCCATCATGAAGACGCTCCAGGACCGGCATCTGTACGACAAGACGCTCGTGTCGCTCGTCGTGGACCACGGGCTCAGCGATACGCAGCGTCATCTCGATATCCGCGAAACGCTCAAGAGGCACGGCCTGAACGTTCTGGCGAATCTCACGGACAACGATCAATTCAACTCCCTCTACCAGAACAACGCCGCACGGGGCGTGAGCGGCAATTCATTCGCCCTGCTCTACTTCGCCGCACAGAAGGAGGGGCGTCTGAACACCGTTTCATACGACTGGGGAAGACAGCTCGACTACAGCGAGCTCCGGTCGTTTCCCCTGGGCGGTTCGGCGAAGATCGATCTCATCGGGCTCCTCCGAAAGGAAGAGGGGCTCGATCACGTCATGGCGAAGGAAAAGGAGAACGTGTTCCTCGTTTTCTCGCGGGACGGCGAGGGGAAGATCGAGAGGGAGTATTCATCGCTCCGGTACTCCTTCACGGGCAAGGATCCGTTTGGATACGAGTCCGATCCGGCATGCGCCGCGCTCATCGACGGACAATACCACGATAAGGATGAATGGTTCACGGCCACGAGGAAAACGATCTATCCCGACGGGCTGTTCCAGATTGCGCAGCTGTTCGACTCGCCGCGGTGCGGCGACATCGTCGTCACGGCGAAAACGGGATGGGATCTCATGGATCAGGGCCACAAGGCCTCGCATGGCGGTCTCGAGCGGACCCAGATACATGTTCCCTGCGTTATGGCCGGCCCCGGCGTGAAGCAGGGAACGATATCGGTGGCGCGCACGGTGGATCTCTATCCGACGTATCTGAAGTACCTCGGGATCCCTCACTATGACGGGGAGGTTCTCAATGTCTTCATCTAGGTTCTCCGTATCCACGCGCCGTTTCTCGATTCGGGTCTTCGCACGGGGAAGGGCGGGCATCGCGGTCCTGCTCCTCGCCGCGATGATCGCGCCCGCATCCCTTTTGCACGCCGGCGAATTCGAAGCATCGACCGCGCCCGATGGGCGCTATCTGCTGCGGATCTACCCCAAGCTCTTCTTCACGAGCGCGTATTTCTCCGACGACGGGAGGGCGCATAATCTGCCCGGGGTGACGGGGCTTCTCTATTTCGAGCTTCCCGTTCAAGTGCAGTACGGCATCACCGGGGCGCTTTCGATCGGCGCGATTGTTCCCGTCGGGTGGACCTACGAGGAGGAGGAAGCGCGGCTCGATGCGGT
>Ga0105107_10002452_pt1 | contig 12215 bp, 11 predicted proteins | sample PPLLaktember2015_6_FD_79335 | JGI IMG/M metagenome (GOLD analysis project Ga0105107, IMG submission 79335) | Freshwater sediment microbial communities from Prairie Pothole Lake near Jamestown, North Dakota, USA - PPLs Lake P8 Core (1) Depth... | ecosystem: Environmental > Aquatic > Freshwater >... | reverse complement strand
TTTCGGGCGCCGACACTCGGGCTGTAGCCGGCTCCGCGGTGCGTGCGGAGGCGCAACGCGAGCCACGCGGCGAGGGGCCCCATTTATGGGGATCGACGCTCCGACGAGCAGTCTCGGGCGTCGACGCATGGGCTTTGTTTGCTTGCCAAAATCGTTCGGAGGCGCCGGTGCGAGCCTTAACATTTTCGGTTCGAGGTAACTAAACATGGGCGCTGTCGAAACTCTCAACCAGAACCTGAACGACCGGGGCTTCATGCTCACGTCGGTAGACGCGCTGGTCAACTGGACGCGCACCGGTTCGATGTGGCCGATGACTTTCGGCCTCGCCTGTTGCGCGGTGGAAATGATGCATGCCGGCGCTGCGCGTTACGACCTCGACCGTTTCGGCATCGTATTCCGGCCGAGCCCGCGCCAGTCCGACGTGATGATCGTCGCCGGCACGCTGTGCAACAAGATGGCACCTGCGTTGCGCAAGGTGTACGACCAGATGGCCGAGCCGCGCTGGGTGATCTCCATGGGATCGTGCGCCAATGGCGGGGGTTATTATCACTATTCCTACTCGGTGGTGCGCGGTTGCGACCGCATCGTGCCGGTCGACATCTATGTGCCGGGTTGTCCGCCGACGGCCGAAGCTCTGCTCTACGGCATCATCCAGCTGCAGAACAAGATCAAGCGTACCAACACCATTGCCCGCTAATCGCAACCGCGCCATTCAGCCCGCCTCGCCATGACCACCCGAACCGAAAACCTGAACGTCGCGCTGCAGACCGCGCTGGGTGACAAAATTGTCAGCGTTACCGCGGCACTGGGCGAGGTGACCGTGGTGGTAAAGGCAGAGGACCTGCTGGCTGCGTGCGCCATCCTGCGCGATGACCCGGCACTGCACTTCGAGCAACTGATCGACCTGTGCGGCGTCGACTACAGCGAATACGGCGATGGCACGCGTGATGGTCCGCGCTTTGCGCTGGTCTATCACCTGCTCAGCCTCAAACACAACTGGCGCGTACGGTTGCGCATATTTGCGCCCGATGACGATTTTCCTGTGGTCGCATCGGTGATCGAGCTGTGGTCCGTGGCGAACTGGTTCGAGCGGGAGGCCTTTGATCTGTTCGGCATCATGTTTACCGGGCACCCCGACCTGCGCCGTCTGCTGACAGATTATGGCTTTGTCGGTCATCCGTTCCGCAAGGATTTTCCGCTCGCGGGTAACGTCGAGATGCGCTACGACCCCGACCAGCAACGCGTCATCTACCAGCCGGTGACCATCGAGCCGCGCGTGATCACGCCGCGCATCGTGCGCGAGGAAAATTACGCGGACTCCGAGGGTTTCCGCAAGGGCTGAGCATGGCTGAAATCAAAAACTATACGATGAACTTTGGGCCGCAGCACCCGGCAGCCCACGGCGTGCTGCGCTTGGTGCTGGAACTGGACGGCGAGGTCATCGAGCGTGCCGATCCGCACATCGGACTGCTGCATCGCGCCACCGAAAAACTGGCCGAGCACAAGACCTTTATCCAGTCGGTGCCGTACATGGACCGCCTGGATTACATGTCGATGATGGCCAATGAGCATGCCTACGTGATGGCCATCGAGAGATTGCTGGGCATCGAGGTGCCGGAGCGCGCGCAGTACATCCGCGTGATGTTCGACGAAATCACCCGGCTGCTGAACCACCTGCTGTGGCTGGGTGCGCACGGGCTGGATGTCGGCGCGATGACTATGTTCCTGTATTGCTTCCGCGAGCGCGAGGATCTGTTCGACATGTACGAAGCGGTCTCCGGTGCGCGCATGCATGCGGCATATTACCGGCCGGGCGGAGTCTATCGCGACCTGCCGGACACGATGCCGCAGTACACCGCTACGCCCATTCACAAGGCGGCGGCGACGAAGGTATTGAACGAGAATCGCCAGGGTTCACTGCTCGATTTCATCGAGGATTTCACCAGGCGTTTTCCGGCTTACGTCGACGAGTATGAAACGCTGCTGACGGACAACCGCATCTGGAAGCAGCGTCTGGTCGGCATCGGCGTGGTGTCGCCGGAACGCGCGCTGGCACTGGGGTTCACCGGACCCATGCTGCGCGGCTCCGGCATCGAGTGGGATTTGCGCAAGAAGCAGCCCTATGAAGTGTATGACCGGATGGAGTTCGACATCCCGGTGGGCGTCAACGGTGACTGTTATGACCGTTACCTGGTGCGTGTCGAAGAAATGCGTCAGGCCAACCGCATCATCCGCCAGTGTGTGGACTGGTTGCGCAAGAATCCCGGCCCGGTGATGGCCGACAGCCACAAGGTCGCGCCACCATCGCGTGTGGCGATGAAGACCAACATGGAAGAGCTGATCCATCATTTCAAGCTGTTCACCGAGGGCATGCATGTGCCGCCGGGCGAGGTGTACGCCGCCGTGGAGCATCCCAAGGGCGAATTCGGCATTTACCTGGTCTCCGACGGCGCCAACAAGCCGTATCGGCTGAAAATCCGTCCGCCGGGTTTCCCTCATCTGGCCGCACTCGATGAAATGGCCCGCGGCCACATGATCGCCGACGTGGTGGCCATCATCGGTACGCAGGACATTGTGTTCGGGGATATCGACCGATGAATGCGCCGATGATGTTGTCACCTGACGCGCTGGCGAAAATCGACAAGGCTGTCGCCAAGTATCCTCCGACGGAAAAACAGTCTGCGGTGATGGCCGCCCTGACCATTGCCCAGGATGAAAAAGGCTGGCTGTCGACGGAGACCATGGATTTCGTTGCCCAGTACCTGGGCATGGCGCCGGTTGCTGTGTACGAGGTCGCGACCTTCTACACCATGTACGACCTGAAGCCGGTCGGCAAGTACAAGCTGACGATCTGCACCAACCTGCCGTGCGCGCTGCAGGGTGCGACTGCGGCTGCCGAGCACCTGAAAAAGGCGCTGGGCATCGGTTTCAATGAGACCACAGCCGACGGCCGCTTCACGCTGAAGGAGGGTGAATGCATGGGCGCCTGCGGAGATGCGCCGGTGATGCTGCAGAACAACAAGCGGATGCTGTGCGCGATGAGTCCGGACCGGATCGACCAGCTGCTGAAGGATCTCGAATAATGGGCCTGCCGATTCCGCCGTTTGCCGTCGACCTGTTCGGGCCCGACGCGGTGATCATGAAGGGCGTCAACGGGCTCAACTGGCGGCTGCAGGATTATGTGGCGCGGGGCGGCTACGCGGGGCTGAAGAAGATTCTTGCCGAAAAGATACCTCCCGAGCAGATCGTCAACGAGCTGAAGAAATCGGCGCTGCGCGGACGCGGCGGTGCCGGATTTCCGACCGGACTGAAGTGGAGCTTCATGCCGAAACAGTATTCCGGACAGAAATATCTGGTATGCAATTCGGACGAGGGCGAGCCGGGCACGTTCAAGGACCGCGACATTCTCCGCTACAACCCGCACAGCCTGATCGAGGGCATGATCATCGGCGGCTATGCGATGGGCATTACCGTGGGTTACAACTACATCCACGGCGAGGTCTGGGATGTCTACGAACGTTTCGAGGAGGCGCTGGAAGAGGCGCGCGCCGCGGGCTATCTCGGCGCCAACATCCTCGGCACTGATTTTTCGTTCCAGTTGCACGCGCACCACGGCTGGGGCGCCTATATCTGCGGTGAGGAAACCGCGCTGCTCGAGTCGCTCGAGGGCAAGAAGGGGCAGCCGCGTTTCAAGCCACCGTTCCCCGCGAGCTACGGCCTCTATGGCAAGCCGACCACGATCAACAACACCGAGACCTTTGCCGCGGTGCCGTGGATCGTCGTCAACGGCGGCGATGCCTTCCTCAATCTCGGCAGGCCGAACAACGGCGGCACGAAAATATTCTCGATGTCCGGCGACGTTGCGCGGCCCGGCAATTTCGAAGTGAAACTCGGCACGCCGTTTGCGAAGCTGCTGGAAATGGCCGGCGGCATGCGCGACGGCCGGAAACTGAAAGCGGTGATTCCCGGTGGTTCGTCGATGCCGGTAGTGCCGGCCGACGTGATGATGGCCACCGACATGGACTACGATTCCATCGCCAAGGCGGGTTCGATGCTGGGCTCCGGCGCGGTGATCGTCATGGACGAGACGCGCTGCATGGTGAAATCGCTGCTGCGGTTGTCGTATTTCTATTACGAGGAATCCTGCGGGCAGTGCACGCCATGCCGGGAGGGCACGGGCTGGCTCTACCGGATGGTTGACCGCATCGAACACGGCCGGGGCAGGGCCGAAGACCTGGAACTGCTGAACAACGTGGCCGACAACATCCAGGGCCGTACGATCTGCGCGCTGGGCGATGCCGCGGCCATGCCGGTGCGCGCGTTCATCAAGCACTTCCGCGACGAATTCCAATATCACATCGACCACAAGAAGTGCCTGGTCGCGCCCTATATCTGACGGAACGCCATGCTGGAAATCGAACTCGACGGCAAGTTGATGCAAGTGGCTGAAGGCAGCACGATCATGGATGCTGCCAGCCAGGCAGGCACGTTTGTGCCGCACTTCTGCTATCACCGGAAGCTGTCGATCGCCGCCAACTGCCGCATGTGCCTGGTGCAGGTTGAAAAAGCGCCCAAGCCGCTGCCGGCCTGTGCGACGCCGGTCACCAACGGCATGAAGGTGTGGACGCACTCGGACGCCGCGGTGAATGCCCAGAAGGGTGTCATGGAGTTCCTGCTGATCAACCATCCCCTGGATTGCCCGATCTGCGACCAGGGCGGTGAATGCCAGTTGCAGGACCTGGCGGTCGGCTACGGCGCCAGCGAGTCGCGTTACCAGGAAGACAAGCGCGTCGTCGCCAACAAGAACCTCGGCCCGCTGATCTCGACGGACATGACGCGCTGCATTCATTGCACGCGCTGCGTGCGCTTCGGGCAGGAAATCGCCGGCATCATGGAACTGGGCATGATCGGCCGCGGCGAGCACTCGGAAATCATCACCTTCGTCGGCAAGACCGTGGATTCCGAGCTGTCGGGCAATGTCATCGACCTGTGTCCGGTCGGTGCGCTGACGTCCAAGCCCTTCCGCTACAGCGCCCGCACCTGGGAATTGACGCGCCGGTCCGCGGTCAGCCCGCATTGCGGGCTGGGCTCGAACCTGACGGTGCAGGTCAAGCAGAACCGGGTGATGCGCGCGTTGCCAAGGGAGAACGAAGCAGTCAACGAGTGCTGGATTTCGGACAAGGACCGTTTTTCGTACGAGGCGCTGAATTCCGAGAAGCGGCTGGCCAGGCCGATGTTGAAACGCGACGGCAACTGGCAGGAAGTCGAATGGCCGGTGGCACTGGAGTTTGTCGCGAAGGAACTGCAGCGCATCAAGGGCACGCACGGCGCCGCAGCAATCGGCGCACTTGCCACACCGCACCAAACGCTGGAAGAGATGCACCTGCTGCAGAAACTGCTGCGCGGCCTCGGCTCGGGCAATGTGGATTTCCGGTTGCGCCAGGCCGATTTCAGCATGGACGGCAAGCGTGCCGGCGTGCCCTGGCTGGGCATGAGCATCGCTGATATCAATACGCTGGATCGCGTGCTGGTCATCGGTTCCACGCTGCGCAAGGACCATCCGCTGATCGCACAGCGCCTGCGTCAGGCTGCCAAGAAAGGCACCGAAATCAATCTGCTGCATGCCGTCGATGACGATCTGCTGATGCGCATCGCCAATCGGGCGATTGTGGCGCCGGCACTGCTGCCGCAAACGCTGGCGCAGGTGGTCAAGGCTGCGGCTGAAATGAGAAGCGTCGCGGTGCCCGAAGCAGTACGCGCGGTAGTTGTCGGTGTCGCGGTCGCCGACGCGGCAAAACGGATGGCGACGAGCCTGACCTCGGGCCAGCGGGCCGGCGTGTTTCTCGGCAACTTTGCCGAGCAACATCCGGCAGCCGGCGAATTGCATGCGCTGGTGCAGGCGCTGGGTGAAATCCTTGGCTGTGCCTACGGATTCCTCGGCGCGGCGGCCAACAGTGTCGGCGGGTATGTCGCGGGTTGCGTGCCCGGCGGCAGGGTTCCGGGCAAAAATGCACGGCAGATGATCGAGGCGCCGCTGAAGGCATACCTGCTGCTCGGGGTCGAGCCCGAACTCGATATGCACAATCCGCGACAGGCGACTGCCGCGATGCGGCAGGCCGAACTGGTGATCGCGCTGAGTCCGTTCCAGCATCGCGCCACCGAATATGCCCATGTGCTGTTGCCGATTGCGCCGTTCACCGAAACCGCGGGTACTTACGTCAGCACTGAAGGCCGCGTGCAGACGTTTGCCGGCGTGGTGAAGCCGCTGGGTGAAACGCGGCCGGCGTGGAAAATCCTGCGGGTGCTCGGCAACCTGCTCGGCATTCCCGGTTTCGAGCACGACAGTGCCGAAGACGCGCAGCGCGAGGCGCTCCACGGCAAGTCAGAAATATTTAATAAAAACAATAAGTTAAGTAATACTCTCGGCGTACCGCCAGCAGCCGGTGGCGGTCTCTTGCGAATTGCCGAAGTACCCATTTACGCGGCGGATGCACTGGCGCGACGTGCACCCAGCCTGCAGCAGACGCGCGATGCGCAACCGCCGGTGGCCACGCTGAACCGGGCACTGGCGGAGCAACTTGGTTTGCAGCCCGGCGATCTGGTGCGGGTCGTGCAGGATGGCGGCGAGGCCGTTGTTCCTTTCGCCATTGATGACCGGTTGCCCGCCGATTGCGTGCGGCTCGCAACCGGGCAACCGGAAACGGCGGGGCTGGGTGCTGCTGCTGCACCGTTGACGGTCGAGCGCGTGGCACAGACACAGAAAGTGGCCGTGTGATGCTCGACTCGCTGCTCGCTTATCCGCAGGCACTGCTGGGGCCCCTGTGGCCGGTGGTGTGGACGCTGGTGAAGATCATGCTGATCGTCGCCCCGCTGATGCTCGCCGTCGCCTACCTGACGCTGTGGGAACGCAAGCTGATCGGTTTCATGCAGATCCGCATCGGTCCCAACCGCGTGACGTTCTTCGGCATACGCTGGCTGGGCGGCTGGGCACAGCCGATCGCCGATGGTCTGAAGCTGCTGGTCAAGGAAGTGGTCATTCCGACCGGTGCCAACAAGTTCCTGTTCGTGCTGGCGCCGATCATGGCCATCGCACCGGCGCTGGCGGCCTGGGCGGTCGTGCCGTTTTCGCCGGAATTGGTGCTGGCGAACATCGATGCCGGCTTGCTCTACCTGATGGCGATGACTTCGCTCGGCGTCTACGGCATCATTATTGCGGGCTGGGCGTCGAACTCCAAATATGCTTTCCTCGGCGGCCTGCGTTCGGCAGCGCAGATCGTGTCCTATGAAATCGCCATGGGTTTCTCGCTGGTCGGCGTGTTGATGGCCGCGCAAAGCCTGAATCTTGCCGAGATCGTCAAGGCGCAGCAGAGCGGGGCGGGGCTTTTCGGCTGGTTCTGGCTGCCGCTGTTTCCGCTGTTCCTGACCTATCTGATCTCGGGGATTGCCGAGACCAACCGCGCGCCGTTCGACGTCGCCGAGGGGGAGTCCGAGATCGTCGGTTTTCATGTTGAGTATTCGGGGATGACGTTTGCGGTGTTTTCGCTTGCCGAGTACGCCGCAATGATCCTGATTTCGGCATTGACCTCGATCATGTTCCTTGGCGGCTGGCTGTCGCCGTTCCCGGCATCGTGGGGCATCCTCGGCGCATCCAGTTTCGGCTGGCTGATCCTGAAAATGTTCGTCGTGGTCTCGTTGTTTCTGTGGTTCCGTGCGACGTTCCCGCGCTACCGCTATGACCAGATCATGCGGCTGGGCTGGAAGGTGTTCATTCCGGTGACGCTGGTGTGGATCGTCGTGCTCGGCGCGTGGATGCAGACGCCGCTTTGGATATGGTGGAAATGATGGTCCAGGGCATCCGCAATTTTTTCAAGACCTTCATGCTGTTCGAGTTGCTGAAGGGCATGGCGGTCACCGGGCGCTATCTGTTCGCGCGCAAGATCACGGTGCAGTATCCCGAAGAAAAGGCGCCGCAGAGTCCGCGCTTCCGCGGCCTGCATGCGTTGCGGCGCTATCCCAACGGCGAAGAGCGCTGCATCGCCTGCAAACTGTGCGAGGCGGTCTGCCCGGCGCTGGCAATCACCATCGAGTCGGAGCAGCGCGAGGACGGCACGCGCCGCACCACGCGCTACGACATCGATCTGACCAAATGCATTTTCTGCGGTTTCTGCGAGGAATCATGCCCGGTGGATTCGATCGTCGAGACGCGCATTTACGAGTACCACGGCGAACAGCGCGGTGATCTGATTTACACCAAGCCGATGCTGCTGGCGATCGGTGATCTGCACGAAGAGCAGATCGCCCGGGACCGTGCGGCGGACGCGAAGTACCGGTGAACGTGAAAACAAACGAGACGGGAGTGAGAGGTAGAACGCAGAAAACGCGGAAAGCGGAAACCTCGCAGCTGCCGTCTGCTCGCGCCTCACGCCTTACTCCTCGCAGAAAACAATGACCTTTCAAGCATTCATGTTCTGGTTCTTCGCGGCGATCCTCGTCTTCGCGTCGCTGCGCGTGATTACCGCGCGCAATCCGGTGCACGCTGCGCTGTTCCTGGTGCTGGCATTCTGCACTTCGGCCGGCATCTGGATACAGCTGGAAGCGGAGTTTCTCGGCATTGTGCTGGTTCTCGTCTATGTCGGCGCGGTAATGGTGCTGTTCCTGTTCGTGGTGATGATGCTCGACATCAATCTGACCCGGCTGCGGGAAGGATTCTGGGGCTATTTTCCGGTCGGCGCGGTGGTCGCGCTGCTGCTGGTCACTGAAATGGCGCTGGTCCTGGCCGGCCCGTACTTTGGCCTGACCGAAGCGCCGCCGCCGCCACCTTCGCCCGCCGGCTACAGCAACACCAAGGAGCTGGGGCGGCTGCTCTACACCGATTATGTATATCCGTTCGAACTGGCGGCAGTGATCCTGCTGGTGGCCATCGTCGCCGCGATTGCGCTGACGCTGCGCCGTCGCAAGCATGGCAAACGCATGGATCCGGCGCAGCAGATCCGCGTGCGCCGCGAGGACCGCGTGCGCATGGTGTCCATGCCGGCGGACAAGGGAGACCAGGCATGAGCATTTCCCTGCCGCACTACCTGATCCTCGGCGCGATCCTGTTTTCGATTTCGGTGATCGGCATATTCCTGAACCGCAAGAATGTGATCGTGCTGCTGATGGCGATCGAACTGATGCTGCTGGCCGTGAACATGAATTTTGTCGCGTTTTCACATTTCCTGAATGACGTTGCGGGGCAGGTGTTCGTGTTTTTCATCCTGACCGTCGCCGCGGCCGAGTCGGCAATCGGCCTGGCGATCCTGGTGGTGCTGTTCCGCAACCTGCGCACCATCAATGTCGAAGACATCGACCAGCTGAAGGGCTGATGCGCACATGACCGAGATGCAAAAACTCTATCTGCTGGTGCCGCTGGCGCCGCTTGCGGGAGCGCTGGTCGCCGGCCTGTTCGGCTGGGCGATCGGCCGCCGTGCGGCGCATGTGGTGACCATCTTCGGCATGGTGGTCTGCCTGGTCGCCTCCTTCCTTGTCTACCGCGACGTGATGGCCGGCAATGTATTCAACGGGTCTGTCTATACCTGGCTGGTGTCCGGCAGCATCCGTTTTGAAATCGGCTTCCTGATCGACCCGCTGTCGGCAACGATGATGATGGTGGTGTCGTTCGTGTCGCTGATGGTGCACGTCTACACCATCGGCTACATGGCCGACGATCCCGGCTACCAGCGCTTCTTCAGCTACATCTCGCTGTTCACCTTCTCGATGCTGATGCTGGTGATGAGCAACAACTTCCTCCAGCTGTTCTTCGGCTGGGAGGCGGTGGGCCTGGTGTCATATCTGCTGATCGGTTTCTGGTTCACCCGGCCGACGGCGATTTACGCGAATCTGAAGGCCTTCCTGGTCAACCGTGTCGGCGATTTCGGCTTCCTGCTCGGCATCGCGCTGGTGCTGATGTATTTCGGCACGCTGGATTATGCCGCGGTGTTTGCCAATGCCGGTCGGCTGGCCGGCAACACCATCGAGCTGTTCCCGGGCGTGACCTGGTCGCTGATGACCGTGATCTGCATCCTGCTGTTCGTCGGTGCGATGGGCAAGTCGGCGCAGTTTCCGCTGCATGTCTGGTTGCCCGATTCGATGGAAGGCCCGACACCGATCTCGGCGCTGATCCACGCGGCGACGATGGTGACCGCCGGCATTTTCATGGTGGCGCGGATGTCACCGCTGTTCGAGCTGTCGGAGACCGCGCTGTCCTTTGTGCTGGTGATCGGGGCGATCACGGCGTTCTTCATGGCGCTGATTGCCACCGTGCAGTACGACATCAAACGCGTGGTGGCCTATTCCACGCTGTCGCAACTCGGTTATATGACCATGGCGCTGGGCGCCTCGGCCTATTCGGCGGCGATCTTCCACCTGTTTACCCACGCCTTCTTCAAGGCGGTGCTGTTCCTCGGCGCCGGCTCGGTGATCATTGCGATGCACCACCAGCAGGATATGCGCAAGATGGGCGGACTCGCGAAGTACATGCCGATTACCTACATGACGGTGCTGATCGGCGCGCTCGCCAATGCCGGTCTGCCGCCCTTTGCCGGATTCTTCTCCAAGGAAACCATCGTCGAGGCACTGCATCATGCGACGGTCCCCGGCGCCGGCTTCGCCTATGCGCTGGCGGTGGCAGGGGTATTCATCGGCGGCTTCTACTCATTCCGGCTGGTGTTCTACGCCTTCCACGGCAGGGAACGTTTCGCCGATCCGCAACATCCCGATGTCAGGGCTGCGGACGCCGAAGCGGCTGCCGCAGCGCACCATGACGACGATCATGGACACGACACCCACGCACCGCATGAATCGCCGGCCGTGGTGTGGGTGCCGCTGGTGCTGCTGGCCATCCCGTCGGTGTGCGCCGGCTGGTTCATCGGCAGCTTTCTGTACGGCAATTATTTCGGCAGTTCGATCACCGTCAATCCCGCGCATACCGCAATGGCGACGCTGGCCCGGAACTACCACGGCGTCATCGGCATGATGACCCATGCACTGGGCACGCTGCCGTTCTGGCTGGCGGTGGCCGGTGCCGGCACTGCATGGTTCATCTATATCGTTCGTCCCGACCTGCCGACGGTGTTGCGCCGCAGGTGGGGTGTGCTGGTGACGATACTCATGGAGAAATACGGGCTTGATCGTTTCAACGACTGGTTCTTTGCCGGCGGCGCGCGTGCGCTGGGTACGGGCCTGTGGAAGGGCGGCGATGTCGCGGTGATTGACAATCTGATGGTCAACGGCTCGGCGCGCGTCGTCGGCTGGTTTGCCGCCGTGATCCGCCAGGTGCAGTCGGGCTATATCTATCACTATGCCTTCGCGATGATCATCGGCGTGCTGCTGTTGCTGACGCTGGCCTATGTTGGTTAAAACTGAGCGGCTGAAACCGAAGAAAAAGACCTGACGATGCACGATTTACCGTTACTGAGTCTCGCAATCTGGATGCCGATCATCGCCGGCATCGCGGTACTGTTTACTGGCGGCGACCGCAACGCGCCGGCGGCGCGGGTGATCGCGCTGATTGGCGCAGTTCTCGGTTTTGCGGTGACACTGCCGCTGTACGCGGGATTCGACCTGCAGCAAGGCAATTTCCAGTTCGTTGAACTGCGGCCATGGATCGAGTCCTTCAACGTCCATTACCACCTCGGCATCGACGGCATCTCGCTGCTGCTGATCCTGCTCAACAGTTTTACGACCGTGCTGGTGGTGATTGCCGGATGGTCGGTGATCCAGTCGCGGGTGTCCCAGTACATGGCGGCGTTTCTGGTGCTGTCCGGACTGATGAACGGCGTGTTCTCGTCACTGGATGCACTGCTGTTCTACGTGTTTTTCGAGGCGACGCTGATTCCGATGTTCGTCATCATCGGCGTCTGGGGCGGTCCCAACCGCGTTTACGCGGCGCTGAAGTTCTTTCTCTACACCTTGCTCGGTTCGCTGCTGTCGCTGGTCGCGCTGATTTACCTGTACAACGCAGCCGGCGGCAGTTTCGCATTGCTCGATTTTTACGAAACGCCGCTGCCGCTTGTTGTTCAAGTAGTTGTTTTTGTGGCATTTTTTATGGCTTTTGCAGTGAAGGTGCCGATGTGGCCGGTGCATACCTGGCTGCCGGATGCGCACGTCGAGGCGCCTACCGGCGGATCCGTGGTGCTGGCCGCGATCATGCTGAAACTGGGCGGATATGGTTTTTTGCG
>Ga0105107_10002450_pt1 | contig 12216 bp, 11 predicted proteins | sample PPLLaktember2015_6_FD_79335 | JGI IMG/M metagenome (GOLD analysis project Ga0105107, IMG submission 79335) | Freshwater sediment microbial communities from Prairie Pothole Lake near Jamestown, North Dakota, USA - PPLs Lake P8 Core (1) Depth... | ecosystem: Environmental > Aquatic > Freshwater >... | reverse complement strand
TGTTTTTTTCCCATCGACGAGAGAGAGGATTTTTTTGTCCTCTGCACTCAGCTCAATCTCCTGGAAAAGGCTGAGCGGGTCTTCACTAAGCTTCAGGACAGAACCGGTATCGGGCATTTCATTGCGGATCCTTGTCCAGTTGACAATCTTGTTTACCCCGGCGTAAATCAGGTTCCCCATGCTCATTTTCAGCGCAATGACTTCATGGGAAGGAAATTCCCCCTCTCCGAATTCATAGTCCGCATCTTCAAGGAGAAACATGCTCCGGATGATCTCATTCACCTGGTATTTGAGCCCCCAGAAAAGTTCTTTCGGAGTTATATAGTTGAGTTCAACGAGAATAGCCCCCTGCCTTTTCCCTGTCGATTTTAAGACCTCAACTGATTTATCGTACTGCTCGACCGTTATTTTTCCTGCTTTCAGGAGCATCTCTCCCAGCCGGTCGTCCGCATAGTTCGAAGACGCGAAAATAACGTCGCCCATATTCAGATAAATGTTTTTTGTGAAAGAGGGGGTAGAAAGAGCAAGCGTGCCTGTTTTTCCGTGCCTGTTGAGCTGGACGAGTATTTTTACGAGACTTATGTTTTTAATATTACCTTTCAGCGGTATTTCCATTGCCGTTGTCTCCCGTTGCTGTCTTCTCAACCGTTGAAAGCTTTGACTTCAGATCTTCTCCTTCACTCTTCAAAAACTGCAGCTGAACAGAAATATTCTTTAATTCATCGTTCCGTTCTTCTATTTTATTCTGCAGGTGGTAAATATAATACCCTTCAGCAATGACAGCAACTATCAACAGAGCAATCAGAAACAGCCTGAGTCTTCTGCCTTTAGCGAAATCCCTGTCAGCATCATATTCCCGTGTGTACCCGGTCAACAAATCACCTGTACCTGGAAACCGTAAAACGGAAGACGTCGACCTTTTCATCAGGACCGATCCATGCCTTCATTTTCGCTATCCGCAACTGCTCTTCGACCGAGGGGACGCCTTCGAGATCAGGGAGGAGAAGCCCCTTGTGCGAACCGTGCGTGACAATGACGCCGTATTTCTTCGGGTCAAGCTCGCTGGTGTCACTCACCTTTTCGGGAGGAGAAAGCACATCTACAGAATATTCCAGATCATTCAATTCATCCTCTCCAACCGGGTCAAAGCGGGGGTCCTGAGTTGCCGCAGATATGGCATTTTTTATTATTTCATGTGCAACATTTTCAGTACATGGCAGGAAGGTCCCGATGCATCCGCGCAGGTTCCCTTTTTTCTTGAGGCTTACAAAGACCCCTGCCTTCACTGTCATTTCAGGGGTCAGTTCTTTTGGAGGGGGTATTTCCTGTCTGCTTCTTACATACGTTTCAACAGTTTCTTTTGCAAGTTCAACAAGCCGATGCATTTATTTTTCTCTCTGCAGCGAATACTCCGAAATTGCAAGCAGGGCCTCTTTTGCCTGAGAGTCCGGGAAACCTGCAAGGTCGGCCCTTGCCTCACCAACCAGAGCCTGGGCCTTTTCCAATGACAACTCGATTGAACGGTGTTTCTTCAGGAGCGACATGATTCTCGATAGTCCTTCCTCTGAAAAATTTCTGATGATCTGTTTTATTTCGCTCTGTTCATCTTCTTCGGCTGCTGTCAGGAGATGGAGCAAAGGCAATGTTATTTTGCCTTCTTCCAGATCTTTGCAGAGGTTTTTACCGAGAGCATTTTCATCTGCCATATAATCAAGTATATCATCAGCCATCTGAAATACAACGCCTGTTTTCATGCCGAAATTTGCAAGTGCATTTTCCCGATCTTCCGGCAATTCCCCTAAAACCGCTCCTAATCTGCAGGCAGCAGAAATAAGAGCTCCTGTCTTTGCCGATATGATCTCCAGATACTCCTCTTCGGTTATGTCGGGGTTCCCGATCCGGTTAAGCTGAAGCAGTTCCCCCTCGGTCATTCTGGTAGTGGCGCCGGAAAGGATTTCCATAATCCTCTGGTTTTTCTGCATGACCGCTGTTTTCAGGGCGTTGGAATATAAAAAGTCGCCCACCAGAACAACGATCTGATTACCCCAGATGGAATTTGCGGTAGATTGGCCTCTTCTTAACTCTGCCATATCCACGACATCGTCATGAAGCAGCGAAGCGGTGTGAATAGATTCTATAATGCCGGCGATCTCGATATGAGCGTTCCCTCCGTAGCCCGCAAGATCGGCGCTGATCAGATGAAAAAGAGGCCTCATTCTTTTCCCGCCGCTTGAGATGATATAGTTGCCTATTAACGGGATAAAAGGGATTTTATTCCTGAAGAGTTCCCTTATGCTGAACTCTACAAGCCTGAGCTTTTCTTCATAGAGATTAAAAACGTCCTGTAATTTCATTTTTTGATCATAGGATAGCCCATCTTTTGATGTCAAGCTGTACCCCTTTTTATTTTCATGCCTGTATTCTCAGTTTTTCTATATCAGCATCCGGGTTTGAAAGCTCTTTCAGGTCATGCGGTCTGAATGCGCCTTTTTCCGTTATGATCGCGGTGACATACTTTGCAGGGGTCACGTCAAAGGCAAGATTTCGGACCTTTACGCCTTCCGGAGCTATCCTGCATCTCCCGAATACATTGGTAACTTCATCAGAATCCCTCTCCTCGATAGGGATAAGATCCCCTGAAGGGATCGAAAAATCAATGCTGCTCAAGGGAGCGGCAACATAAAACGGGATAGCATGTTCCTTGCAGAGAACAGCCACCGTATAGGTCCCGATCTTGTTCGCTACATCGCCGTTCAGCACGGTCCTGTCCGTACCGACAATAGCAAGGTCTATCTGCCCCTTCTGCATGAACGCCCCAGCTGAATTGTCGGTTATCAGCGTCACATCTATGCCTGCTTCCATGAGCTCCCAGGCGGTAAGCCTTGCCCCCTGAAGCACCGGCCTTGTCTCGTCCGCGAAGACGCTGAATTTTTTCCCCTGCTCTTTGGCAATAAGCATAGGGGCGGTTGCGGTGCCATACCCGCCGGTAGCAAGTGAGCCTGCATTGCAATGAGTGAGAAGGGTGTCCCCGTCATGGATAAACTGCGCACCCCAGACCCCTATCGCCCTGTTTATCCGGATATCTTCTTCAAGTATTTTTTGGGACTCTTTGAGCAGCAGCTCCTTGAGCCCGGGTATCGAGGCATCACGGTTTAGCTCGAGAAATTTTTTGAGTCTCCCGACCGCCCATTGGATGTTTACCGCTGTAGGTCTTGTCGAAAGCATGGTATTGTAAACAGGGTCGAGTTGCGAGGTAAACCTCTCGAATGTGTCGGCCTCTATGTCCTGGGCTGCGAGGGCTATTCCCATGGCAGCAGCTATGCCGATCGCGGGCGCTCCCCTGATCCAGAGCTTTTTGATTCCTTCAGCTACGGTAAAGTAGTTGTCGCATTCCTTATAGACGACTTCGATCGGAAGCCGTGACTGATCGAGCATAACTACTTTTCCGTTTGACCACTCAATTGTTTTGACCATCTGATTCTCCGGGAATGTTTTGTCTATTATAAACGAAAGTCCTGTTTATATTCAGAATACTTACCCAAAAAGGTCTCTTTTAGCCAGTGAAACGTTTTTTATGCCCTGATGACAGGCACAAACGTTGTTGCAACGAGAACAACGGTGAGTATGATAATGGCTATTATCGTACCCCAGGAAATGTAATTATAACTTTTGCTGTTCACATATTCTCCCATGAGCCTTTTATTGTTCACCAGGGAGATGGCATAGATCAGGACAAAGGGCAGCAGCAGGCCGTTCACTACAGCAGAAAAAACCATGAGAAATACGAGGGGAGCGCCCGGCAAAAGGATGAAAAAGGCTGACAGGCCGATGATAATAGTGTAGATCCACATGAACTGGGGAGCTTCCCTGAATGTTTTATTTACGCCCCGTTCCCATCCCATGGCCTCGCAGATATAATACGCGGTTGCCAGAGGAACGATTATCGCACCGAGAAGAGAAGCGTTCGCAAGGCTGATGGCGAAAATCAATGAGGCGTAATTCCCTGCGAGCGGCCTGAGCGCGTCTGCCGCCTCGGATGCCTCATTGATACGGATGCCGGCAGAAAAAAGTGTTGTCGCGCAGGTTACGATGATGAAAAATGCGACGATATCGGTGATGCTGCATCCGATAATGACATCAAGCCGCGTTGCCTTATATTCTTCCTTGTTGATTCCTTTTTCCGCTATTGAGGACTGCAGGTAAAACTGCATCCAGGGAGTGATGGTTGTGCCGATTATCGCAATGCAGAGATAAATGTATTCATTGTCGAGCTTTATCTCCGGAAGGACCGTCTTCCGGAAAACTTCCGACCAGTCGGGATGTGCCATGAAGCCGGATATGACATAGCCGAAATACATCAGGCACGCGATGAGCAGTATCTTTTCGACAAGACGGTAACTGCCTTTCGTGACGAGCATCCATATCCCGATGCCACCTATCGGGACCATGATATACTTGCTCAGTCCCAAAATCTCCATGCTGGCCGCCCATCCCGCGAAATTTGAGATCGTTGTTCCCAGGTTCGCGACAAATAATCCGATCATCATGAGAAATGTCGACCTTACGCCATAGTTTTCCCGTATCAGGTCGGAAAGTCCCTTGCCAGTTACCGCACCCATCCTCGCGATCATCTCCTGGATGACAACAAGCGCTACTGTTGTGGGGATGAGGGTCCACAACAAGGAAAACCCGAACCGCGCTCCTGCAACCGAGTAGGTGGTGATGCCGCTTGCGTCGTTGTCTATATTGGCGGTTATGATACCCGGCCCCATAATTGAAAGGAACAGGAGCAGTCGCTTCCAGCGGCTCATACCTTGCGCCTCTTCTTCCGGGCTGCAGGCGGAAGAACAATGTCAATGATATCGTCCACGGTTACGATACCGTGCATATATCCTTCCTCATCCACGACCGGAATGGCCAGCAGGTTATATTTCGAGATGATCGCGGCAACGACCATTTCATCGTCAACGGGCAAAACAGTTTTTAAATTCGTTTCCATGATATCGGCGAGGAGACAGTCTGTTTCTGCGAGGAGCATCTCCCTGAGCGACAAGACCCCCATGAGCTTTTCGTTCTTGTCCAGTACGTAGATGTAATAGACGGTCTCTACTTCCTTTGCTTCGGTTTTAAATTTATCGATGGTCTCCTGGACGGTCATTTCAGGCGTGCAGGCGATGTACTCATTTGTCATCAGGCCGCCGGCAGTGTCTTCCTCATGGCCGAGAAGCTCCTGGATATCCTGGGCCTCTTCTTTTTCGAGATTTTCCAGTATCTCCTGTGCCTTTTCAGCCGGCAGATCGCTCAGGATGTCAGCGGCATCGTCAGGAGGCATCACCTCGATGATCTCTGAAGCCCTTTCACTGTCCATACGGCTGATAATGTCTGTCTGGACATCAGATTCAAGTTCTGACAAGGCCTCGGCAGCGGTTTCGACGTCAAGGCTGTCAATGAAACTGACGCCGTCTTTCTGGGATACGCTGCTGATGATGTCGGCAAGGTCTGCAGGATGAAGCTCCGAGAGCAGCTGTCTCGGGACGGTCAGCGATATCTTGGTGAGCTTCGGCTCGAAAGGCTGCAGATAGTTCCAGCTGATGAGTGAGTAAGGGAGATTTTTCTTGAAGAGCTTAAAGAGGTCCTCGCCGCCGCGTTCAACGCCCATACGGCGCATGATGCCGCGTATGCCGACGTCAATTGCTGTCAAAACAGCGAACGTCTTGAGGCCTTCAAGCTTTATATCGTTCACTCTCACGACTTTTGCGCCGTTGACGTCAACGATCTGTTTATCCAGGATGTCTCTGACGATCAGCAGGTCCTCTTCCCTTAATTCATACGGCTGCAGGCTGTCGCCGTAGACCTTGCTGGAGATGATTTTTTTATTGAAAATGTTCAGGTGATGCCAGGGAAGACAGTATAACAGCTTTTTTTTCTCGATGATGAGCGCGGATATCTTGGGGAGTGTTTCGCCCTTGATTATCACAAAGTCTTTCACCTTTCCGATCTCTTCACCTTTCGGATCAAGCACCGGCTTCTTGATGATCTCGCTCGAAAAAACTTCACCGAAAAAAGACATTGTATCTCCCAGGATTGAAAAAGAGGTTTTGACGTATAAGTATAGCTTAGCAGGCGTATTTGGGCAACAGTAAAGTGGACTAATTGGCCTGCTTACACGGCATCAGGGGCTGCTTTGAGGTCTTCATTTTTCAACTTCTTTATGAAAGTGCCAAAAATTTTGGTGAGCATAAGAGATCCGGTACCAGAGTTAAGATATTTTGAACAATCATCAAGGCCTCTTTCTGCCTTCCTGTAAGATAATTAGGCATAATCAGATGCACTTCTGTGCAAGTCAATTGACTATTCAGGGAAATGCAGATAAAGTAAACAAAACGCACTATTTCATCCTTACTATAGAGGAAGGTTCACACTATGCTTCGCATTCCCAGTCCGAGTTACAGCATCACCGTCCGTGCGGAAATCGAAAACCGCATCGGCAAGTTTTCCCAGATAGCCAACACGATCAGCCAGGAGGGCGGGGACCTGGGTTCAATCGACATCGTCCTCGTTGAAAAGGGGAAAATCGTCAGGGACATCACCGTCAACGCCCGCGATGAGAAGCATGAAAAAAAGATCGTCAATGCCATCAGGGCAATAGAGGGCGTAAAAGTCCTTCGGGTGATGGACCAGACGTTCTTTGCCCACCAGGGCGGGAAGATAGAGATACACAACAAGACCCCGGTACGCAACCGGGAGGACCTTTCGAAGGTCTACACGCCCGGCGTGGCGCGTGTCTGCAGGGACATTCAGGCGCATAAGGAGCATGCGTACCGCTATACCATAAAAGGAAACGCTGTCGCAATCGTGACCGATGGTTCCGCGGTGCTCGGTCTCGGGGACATCGGGCCCGAAGCTGCGATGCCGGTGATGGAAGGCAAGGCGATGATCTTCAGGGAGTTCGCCGGAATCGACGCATTTCCACTCGCGTTAAAGACAAAAGATCCGGAGGAGATCATCGCGACGGTCAGGAATATTTCTCCTGCGTTTGGCGGCATCAACCTCGAGGACATCTCTGCTCCGCGGTGTTTTGAGATAGAAAAACGGCTGCAGTCGAGCTGTGACATCCCGGTCATTCATGATGACCAGCACGGCACCGCCGTTGTGGTCCTTGCTGCACTCATCAATGTCTCGCGGCTGCTGAAAAAAGACATCCGGAAATTCAGGGTGGTCATTGCAGGGGCAGGTGCCGCGGGGATTGCCAACGCAAACATGCTTTCGGCATACGGGATCAGGGACATCATCGTATGCGACAAGGCAGGGGCGATTTATGCGGGAAGAAAAAACGACATGAATCCTTACAAGGTGGTGCTCTCGAAAAGAACCAATCCGCGGAAGATCAAAGGCAGCCTGTCCGAGGCGATGAAGGGGGCAAAGGTCTTCCTCGGCCTCTCGGGCCCCAATATTATTACTCCCGATGACATCAGAAAGATGGCAAAAGAGCCGATCGTCTTCGCCCTTGCCAATCCTGACCCGGAGATAGCTCCCGAGGATGCCCTTCCCCTCGTGCGGATACTGGCGACCGGAAGGTCTGACTATCCGAACCAGATCAACAACATGCTCAGCTATCCGGGGATATTCAGGGGACTGCTTGACGTCAGGGCAAAGGGCGTGAACGAAACAGTAAAGTTTGCCGCGGCTGATGCAATTGCCCATATCCTGAAGGACGACGAACTTCACGAGGACTATATCATTCCCAGCGGCTTTGACAGAAAAGTCACCTCGGCTGTCGCGCACGCCGTGGCAGAGGCTGCGAGAAGAACAGGTCTGGCGAGGATATAGACAGGAAAAGTGCTCTGCATTCTTCTGAAAAAATGTGACCATTGTTCCGGAGAGACAGGAACATACATTTGTTACGATCCATGGTAGCCAGAAAGATCATCATGTCGGTGACCGGTTTTTTTCTGGTCTGGTTCCTTGCAGTGCACCTTCTTGGATACTTGGCAATCTACTATGGCCCCGGAGGGATAAATACCTACGTAGAGACGCTCAAAGGTCTCGGGGCTTTTATCTGGCCGCTTCGGATAGCACTGCTCATCTTAGTCTCCCTGCATATCTTCTTAGGCATCCAGCTGACTCTCGAAAACAGAAGGGCAAAACCTGAAAAATACTCTGTCACAAAAAAACTCCGTTCAACCTTTGCGGCCCGAAACATGATCTGGACAGGGTTACTGACAGCTTCCTTTCTCGTCTACCACCTGCTGCACTTCACTTTCCAGGTCACCAACCCCGAAATCTCCGCCAGCAGACATGTGGATGTCATGGGAAGGCCGGACGTTTACACCATGGTGGTGCTCGGATTCCGCAGCATCGCAGTCTCGTCCGTCTATATTCTGGCGCTGTTTTCACTTGCGCTGCATTTAAGCCATGGGATACAGAGCATGTTCCAGTCAGTAGGCCTCAACACCGAAAAAACCGAACTGCTCATGACACGTGCGGGATTAATCGCTGCCATTGTCCTTTTTCTGGGATTTATATCGATACCTGTAGCTGTCCTTGCAGGGGTTGTGAGATAGGAGATTAACTTACCATGACACTTGACGGAAAAGTTCCTGCCGGCCCCCTTGCAGAAAAATGGGACAGGAGGCAGCATGAGATGAAGCTGATAAGTCCCGCAAACAAGAGGAAGTTCACCATCCTCGTTGTCGGTACCGGACTTGCCGGCGCTTCTGCAGCAGCTACGCTCGGTGAGCTGGGATACCGGGTGGAGGCCTTCTGCTTCCAGGACAGCCCGCGGCGCGGTCATAGTATCGAGGCGCAGGGCGGTATCAATGCCGCAAAAAACTATCCGAATGACGGTGACAGTATCTTCCGTCTCTTTTACGACACGCTTAAGGGCGGGGATTTCAGGTCCCGCGAGGCGAATGTATACCGGCTGGCGATGCTGAGCAATGCCATCATCGACCAGTGTGTGGCGCAGGGGGTACCCTTTGCACGGGACTATGCGGGGTACCTCGAAAATCGCTCTTTTGGCGGAACGCAGGTTTCCCGCACGTTCTACGCCCGGGGCCAGACCGGACAGCAACTGCTCCTCGGAGCATATGGAGCGCTTTCCCGACAGGTGAGGGCAGGTACCGTACGGCTCCACCCCCGTACTGAAATGCTCGATCTGGTGGTAGTTGACGGAGAAGCAAAGGGGATAATCGTCAGAGACCTCGTGACAGGACATATCACTGCGTTTGCAGGCGACGCCGTCTGCCTCTGTTCAGGCGGGTATGCAAACGTGTATTACCTGTCAACCAATGCGATGGGTTCCAATGTCACCGCAGCATTCCGCGCTTACAAAAAAGGGGCCCTTTTTGCAAACCCATGCTTTATCCAGATCCACCCCACCTGCATTCCTGCAAGCGGCGACTATCAGTCAAAACTCACCCTTATGTCAGAGTCGTTGAGAAATGACGGCAGAGTGTGGGTCCCAAAGACCAAAGGGGACAGAAGGAAACCTGCAGACATCCCCGAAGGTGAACGCGATTATTTTCTTGAACGGAAATATCCGGAGTACGGTAATCTTGTCCCCAGGGACATAGCTTCCCGCGCAGCCAAAGAGATCTGCGATGAGGGACACGGCGCAGGGCCCGGCGGCAGAGGGGTCTATCTCGACTTCGCTGACGCGCTCGGCCGCCTCGGAAAAGAGAAGATACGCGAACGGTACGGCAACCTCTTTGAGATGTATGAAAAAATCACCGGGGAAAACGCGTACAGCCGGCCGATGCGCATCTATCCGGCCCCTCATTACTCAATGGGCGGCCTCTGGGTAGACTACAATCTCGAAAGCACAATCCCCGGGCTCTTTGTCCTCGGTGAGGCGAACTTCTCCGATCACGGAGCGAACCGCCTTGGAGCGAGCGCGCTCATGCAGGGACTCGCCGACGGCTATTTCATAATTCCCCGGACCATAGCACACTATCTCGCTCAAACACGTCCCGGAATGGTGAAGGACGATCATCCGGAATTCAGGAAGTGCGGGGAAGAAGTCAGCACCAGGATCAGAAGGCTTCTTTCAGTAAAAGGCAGGAAGACAGTGACCGAATTTCACAGGGAACTTGGAATAATCATGTGGGACCTTGTGGGCATGGAGAGAAATGAAGAAGGCCTCCGGAAGGCCCTGCGGCTGCTCCCGGAGCTCCGCGCCGAGTTTTGGGAGAATGTTTCGATTCCCGGCAGCGGCAGCGCGCTGAACCAGGAACTCGAGAAAGCCGGCCGTGTAGCGGATTTCCTGGAATTGGGGGAACTGATGGCCCGGGACGCCCTGCACCGCAATGAATCGTGCGGAGGGCATTTCCGCATTGAGCACCGGATGCCTGACGGCGAGGCATGCCGGGACGACTCAGCGTGCTGTTATGTTGCGGCGTGGCAATTCAGGGGCGATGACAGGGAGCCGGAACTGCATAAAGAGCCGCTGGTATTTGAAAATGTCGAACTCGCGGAGAGGAATTACAAGTAATGAATCTGGACCTCTATGTCTGGCGGCAGAATGGACCTGACAATCATGGCAGACTTGTGCGATACGAGGCGAGAGACATCAGCCCTGATATGTCATTTCTCGAAATGCTCGATGTAGTGAACGAACAGCTCATCAGGAATGCCGAAGAGCCGATAGCCTTTGATCATGACTGCCGCGAAGGCATCTGCGGCTCATGCGCCCAGGTAATCAACGGAGTGCCTCAAGGGCCGCGGGAAAAGACAACCGTCTGTCAGCTCCATATGAGGCATTTCCGTGACGGCGATACGATCTATATCGAGCCCCTGCGTGCCCGTGCATTCCCTGTGATAAAAGACCTCATAGTGGACAGGAGCGCTTTTGACAGAATCATTCAATCCGGCGGGTTTATATCAGTCCACACCGGAGGTGTTCCCGACGCCAACGTTGTCCTGATACCAAAGGACGATGCAGAGACCGCGATGGACGCTGCCGAGTGCATAGGATGCGGGGCATGTGTAGCAGCATGTCCGAACGGTTCGGCGATGCTCTTTACTGCGGCAAAGGTCACGCATCTTGCGCTCCTTCCCCAGGGGCGCATAGAGGCCACAAGAAGAGTATGCATGATGACTGAGGCGATGAGGGAGGAAGGTTTCGGCAGCTGCGGCAATCATTATGAGTGCCAGGCGGTCTGCCCGAAGGGCATCAAGGTACAGTTCATCGCGAAGCTGAACAGGGAATTTATCTGGGCGCAGGCAAAGCAGCTTTCAGGAAAGAGAGAGAAGGCTGGCTGAGCATGCAGAGACAGCCCTGAATCTGATACATCCTTGTTCGGGGTGCGATTTTTTTTGGTATAATGAATTCAGCAGTAAACCATAGTAACAGGTTACAAAATATAAAAAGGGGAATGAGGCGCTTTATCCGACTGCTTATGTGATCTCCGTCTCCCCTGCCAAATAAGATTTAGAAATAAAAATTATAAAGCCGATTTTATCGGTCCCATTCCAGGTGGAGACTGTCAGAAAGGGTGAAGACTGAGTTTAAACAGCAGTTACAGATCGTTTAACTACCAAAAATAGCAAAGGAGAAAAGTATGGGTTTACTTGGCAAGCTTTTTGGTAAGGAAAAGGAACTGCCGCCACTCGAACCTTCGAGCCCTGCAGCAGCAAAACTGAACGAGCATAAATCAGCCCTGGAGCCTTTTGTACACAAAATCCACGACAGGATGGAATTCGTTCCTGCAGCGAATACAGTCTACGTCTATATCGGGAAACCGCCCGGCATGTTCGGTCTGGCCTGGTTCGAAAATGGTCAGGAGATAAATTTCAAGACCTTTACTACCAGCAAAGGCCTGAAGCAGAAGCAGATTCAGGTTATTTATGGAAAACTTGGAGAGGCCTATGCTGCAAGCGAATCTGCCGAGCGTTACGAGACGGTTATCGGAGGCAAGAAGGTCATCGTCCTTCCCTCTGATGATCTGGCCAGGAAGATTGAGGAAGTTATTCATACCGTAGCAGACTGACACTGTCCAACGTGGTGCCCTGTTCTGACAACTGCAGGACAGGGCACCATGATTGAAGATTCCCTGAGGCAAGCCGGGAAAACACCCTTATCGCAGCGTGTACAGCAACATCAGATTCAAAATATAGCAAATCACAATCCCCACAGAATCCCATGCGAGAAACAATCTCTTTTTCTCTGCACGATAGGTCAGTCCGATAATTGCGATGGTTGTCATTGCAATGGCC
>Ga0105107_10002449_pt1 | contig 12220 bp, 6 predicted proteins | sample PPLLaktember2015_6_FD_79335 | JGI IMG/M metagenome (GOLD analysis project Ga0105107, IMG submission 79335) | Freshwater sediment microbial communities from Prairie Pothole Lake near Jamestown, North Dakota, USA - PPLs Lake P8 Core (1) Depth... | ecosystem: Environmental > Aquatic > Freshwater >... | reverse complement strand
TAGGCAGGTTCAGAAGCCACAATGTCGTGCCCCCGCGACCAACGCAGCGTATTCGCTTGCGTGTATCTCTCGATGGAGCCGACGGGCGCCGAGTGGCGCGAGGGCGACTGCCGCGGTGGATCAGCTTCTCAGCCGAGCGCCGCCGTGACCTTCACGCGCATGGCGCGCACGGCGGTGGGCAACGTGGCGACGGCCAGGAGCAGAAGCGTGCCCGCCGCCACGGTCGCCATCACGGGGAGGGACCTGGCGTCCACGCCGAACAGGAACGGGCTCACGGCTCCGCTGACGAGCCACGACGCTCCGAGGCCGGCGGCCACGCCGGGGCCGGTGATGCGGGCCGCCTGCCTCCACACCTGCGAGCCGATGCGGCCCTTGGCCGCGCCGACCGCGAGGCGCACCGCGAACTCCCGCTCTCGGGTCGCCACGAGCTGGCTCATCAGACCGTAGCTTCCCAGGGCGACGATGCCGCCCGCTACGATCGCGAACGTGAGCAGCAACACGGTCTGCAGGCGGGGAAGCGCGGTTTCGCTGCGCACGAGGCCGGGAAGGTCCGCCACGGCTCCCGCCGCGAGCTGCGGGTCCGCGGCGCGTAGGGCCCGGCGCAGGGCGGCCAGCGCAGATGCCGGCGAAGTACGGGGCCGCACGACGATGCTCAGGCGGTTGACCGCGTCCTGCGCCCATGGGACGTAGATCGTCTCGCCGGCCGGAGCTTGATAGCCGCCGTCCATGGCGTCCTCCACGACGCCGATCACTTCCAACGGGCGCGGCGCGGGCTCGGTGCCGATGACCCGATGCACGAGCTTTCCGATTGCATCCTCGCCCGGCCACAGTCGCCGTGCGAGCGACTCGCTCACGACGGTGACGAAGGGCGTCGAGGCGCCGTCGCGCGCATCGAACGTGCGACCCTGCTGGAGCGGGAGGTCGATCGCGCGGAAGTATCCGTCCGAGACCCGCCGGATGTGAACCAGGAGCGGCTCGGGCTCGAAGCTACCGTCGGGCAGCTGCACGAGGACCCGAGTGCCGAACCTCTGATCCGACACCGGGAGCGTCGAGGTCAGGCCCGCCTCGATCACCTCGGGCTCGCGAAGCAGGGCCTCCTCGAGCCGCTCGACGAAGGCGATGCGCTCGTCGACGGCTTGGTACCGTACGGAGGTCAGCTGCACGCGCGCCACCAACCGCCCGTCGGGCGCGAAGCCGTCGGGCACGCGCGCGAGGTTGCGGAAGCTCATGCCGATGAGGGCGGCCGTAGAAAAAATGAGCACCGCGAGCGAAGCTTGCGCGAGCACCATGGCCTTCTGCCACCGCAGGGCGAGCGGCGAGGGAGACCCTCGGGCGGTGCGGAGTGACGCACCGAGCGCGCTTCTTCTGACGAGCACTGCGGGAAGGATGCTCGCGAGGACGGCCGCGAGTCCTGCGAGCCCCGCGCTCCACGCGAGGACGGATCCGTCGAGCGTCAGCTCGTCCAGATAGATCGCGAACTGCGGGGTGACGTCCATACCGGCGATCGTCGTCACCGCGAATCGCGCGAGGAGCGTCCCCCAGGCCGCACCTGTCAGAACCACGACGAGGCTCTGCAGCACCAGCATGCGAACGATGCTGCGTCCCCGTCCGCCGAGGGCCACCCGCACGGCCATCTCGTGACGGCGGTCGTGTCCCCACGCCATCAGGAGCGACGACAGGTTCACCACGGCGAGCAGCGTCAGCACGAGCGCACCGATCTGAACGAAGACCACCGTGTGGTCGGCGTTCGGAAGCACGAACTCACCGATCGTGACGGTCCGGTATCGGTATCCGTCATTCTGACCGTCGGCCTCGAGCGTGGTTTGCGTGAGGGCCGCCATGTCCGCCGCGGCATCCGTCTCGCTCACGTCCGCGCGCAGGTGCGCGAACACGGTCAGGTTGCGCGCGCCTGTGATGCCCGTTCGCGCCGCGGGCGGGATGTCGAACGGGATCCAGACGTCCGTGATGAGCGGGTGCGCGAACTCCGGCGGCATGACCCCGACGATCGTGTGGGGTGCGCCGTCCAGCGTCATCACGCGCCCGAGCACATTCGGGTCGCCGGCGAGCGCATCGCGCCACAGCCCATGCGAGACGATGATCACGGCGGCCGGCGCCGGCCCTTCCTCCTCCTCCCTGAATGCCCGCCCCAGTTGCGGCTGGACGCCGGTCGCCGCGAAGAACGACGCCGTCACCTTCGCGGATTGCACCGCGCGCGTTTCGGTCCCGTCGTCCCAGCTCGATACGCCCTGCAATACGCATGCGACCGCGTCGAAGGAGCGCTGCGCTTCGCGGATCAGCAGGTAGTTCGGATACGCGTCCGCGAATACGACCTCACCTCGCCCGGGCAGGTCCCGCACGGGGGCCACGATCACGACCCGGTCCGGCTCCTCCAGGCCGAAGCTCGAGCCCAGGAACGCCTCGAGGACTGAGACCACGGCGGTATTGGCGCCGAGGGCGAGCGCCATCGTGACGATCGCCATCGCAGCGGCTGCCTTCCTTCGCGCCATGAAGCGCAGCCCCGCCTCGCTCGCCAACCATCCGCCGAATCGTCCCATGGAGCATCAAGCTCATCGGGCGCACTCGCGAAAACCAACGCAAAGATTTCATGAACTGCATGAAATCCCTGCACATCGCGCCATCGCAGTGGCCGAGCTCCTGAGGCAATCCTTATGTCTTGATCATCGTATCTAGTGGCATATGTTAAGGCATATGCCATCCAACCCTACGAACGAGCGACGCGTCAGGTTGTTCAAGAACGGGCGCAATCAAGCGATTCGGATCCCGCGGGAGTTCGAGTTGCCGGGCGAGGAGGCGATCCTCAGAAAGGAGGGGGATCGGCTGATTCTCGAGCCGGCCGTGCCGGTCTCGCTGCTCGCCGTCCTGGCTTCGCTCGAGCCGCTGGAAGAAGGCTTCCCGGAGATCCCCGATCTCCCGGTCGACGACGTAGACCTATGAAGTAGATCCATGAAATAGACCTGCGAAGTAGACTTACAGTGGCCTACCTCCTCGATACGAACATCGTCTCGGACCTCGTCCGCGCGCCGCAGGGCCGCGCTGCGAACCGCGTGAAGACCGTGGGCGAGTCGGAAGTCTGCACGAGCATCATCGTCGCCGCGGAGCTGCGCTACGGCGCGGCGAAGAAGGCATCCACTCGGCTATCAGCGCAGCTGGAGGCGGTGCTCCGTGCCATGACGGTATTGACTCTGGAGCCACCGGTCGACGCAACATACGCGCGACTGCGGGCGGAGTTGGAACGAGGTGGGCGTCCGATCGGCGGCAACGATCTGTTGATCGCGGCGCACGCCGTGACCCTGGGACATACGCTCGTGACGGACAACGAGCGCGAGTTTGGGCGCGTGGAGGGTCTGCACTGCGAGAACTGGCTTCGGTGATCGCCCGCGGGACGCCAGGCCTCGGGAGATCTTCGTTCCGGCGACGGACGGATCCGACCGTGCCGCTACGCTGCCGTGAAGACCGCGCGCCGCCTGTGTGCAGTCCTCGCGCCCGAATTGCGCACCTAGAGAGGAGAGGATAACTCCAGTCCCTGTCGAGGAGGTGCGTTGCGCCGCCGACCGTCCGTCATGCGATGGATCTTCGCTGCGGCCGCCGCCGTAGGGGCCTGCACCGACGAGCCGCCGCCCACTGCTCCCGAGGCGGATCCGGCGGCGCCGCCTGCCGAGGGGGCGCGCCAGACCCCACCGGGTGGGACGGTCTTCAGCGACCGCGCCTACGCGATGCTCGGCGAGGAGTTCGAGCTGTTGTCCGACGCGGCGGAGCTCGAGGTTGGACGCTACCGCTTCCGGGCCGCCACGGGTGGCGGGCCCGCCGTCGCGCGGGATGACTTCATCGTGGTCGAGACCGGCGACGGCGCCGAGGTTCGCCGCGTGCTGGAGCGACGCGAGGAAGGGGGCGCGCTCATCCTCGAGACGGGCCACGCGTATTGGCACGAGATCGTGAACGGCGGCACCTACGCGATCACGGTTCCGTTCGACGGCGAGGAGGCTTCGCTGCTCGCACCGGGACCGCAGGCGGCACCGATCCAGCTCGACGCCGAAACCCTTCAGCTGCCCGTTCTCGAGCGGCAGCTCGCGGCCACCGACGTGTGCGCGTGGATCGACTCACTCGTCGCGACCGAAGGGGAATCGGCGGTTTGCGGCAAGGAAGTGAACCTCGAGGTCGGAACGGGCTGGAGGGTGGGCATCAACGGCACGCTCGACTCGCTCCGCATCCTCTCGGGCAGCGTGCGACTGAGCGGCGAGATGGACGTCGAGCTCACGGTCGATCCGGGCGGGATCTCGGGCGGTCGCGCACCGAGGCTCGCCCCGTGTGACCGCGGCTTCTTCCTCGGATGCCTTACGACGCCGACCGGCGCAGCGCTCATCGAATTCCTCCGCCGGTACCTCCCGTCGATACCCGAAGCCTCCCTTCCGCCGCTCCGCCTCTGCATCCCCGGGACGTGGGTGCGCGTGCAGCGCGGCTACTGGAGCGGGTTCATCTGGAACCCGCCGGTGTGGGAGCGATGCGAGGTCGTCGACATAGGAGAGCTTCCCACCGTCACGCTCCCGAGCGTGCCCTCCGCCAGCGCCGCGATCCGCCCGCGCGTGCAGGCCGAAGTGTCCGTGCGCGCCAAGGGGGACGGGGGGTTCACGCTGAAGCTCCCGATACCGTCGGCCGCCGCGAGTGTGGCGTACGGGACCAACCGACTCTCGGTGAAGGCTTCGCTCGGGGCCTTCATGCTCGTGCAGGCCGATCTCGAGAACGCCGGCGCCACCGTGGCCTTCACGTTCGACGACACGGGGCTGCTCGCGCACGATTGGAGTCCGTCGGGCGGTTGGACGGGCGGCTTCGAGGTCCTCGAGAAGAGCCACACGGCCCAGGTCCTCGATGCCGGACCAGACTCGCTGGCGGTGCGCCTCGGCATGCCGCTCGAGGCACGGATGCAGATCTGCATCGCCCTGGCCGGCTGCCCAACGGGGCCCGACTCCGCGAAGACTCTGCTGCCGAAGTCCCCGCAGGATCTGATCCTCAGTCTGCTCAAGATCCGGCTCTACAAGGGAGTCGGCGTGTCGATGTTCCAGGACGTCACGTGGTCGCGCGATCAGGTGCACCCGACCGACCCCGAGGTCGACAACTTCCACATCTCCATCGAGGGCGCCTACGACCTGTCGGTCGAGAACGGGCTCAGCCTCCCGATCGTCGGGTGGCTCCTGCCCAGCTCTCCGTTGGAGCACCAGCAAACGTGGGAGTGCTGCCGCGTTCCCATCGCCGATTACTGGGGACAGGGCAATCTCGTCGTGACGACGGCCACCACTGGCGCGAACCTCGATGCGGACGGCTACACCGTTCTGGTCGAGCGGGTGAACGAGACACCGCATGTCTACGATCCCGGAGTCCAGGAGCTCCTGTCCCCCTGGAAGCCCGAGCGGCGCGAGGCCCAGGTCGGCATCAACGGCACGGCCGACTTCGGCGGCACGTACACCGCCGCGCCGTGCGTCGCGTTGTATTCCGACCGGCTCGTGTACGGCAGCCCGATCTTCGGGCTCTGGTTCGCGGGTGCGCGCTCCCTCGGCATCGACATCCCGACGTACGCGATCACGGGTCCGTGCCCCTTCCTGATCGCGCGCTACAGGGTGTCGTTGGCCGGCGTCTCGCCCGAGTGCTCCGTGGCGGGGGGGCCGGTGCGGGGCGACGTCTGGCTCCAGCAGCTCGATCTCTCCAAAGGGCGATCGAACACGAAGACCGTGCACTTCGACGTCGACTGCGACACGCCCGCTGCACCGGGCACGGTCGGCGCTCTGCGCGTCACGATCCCGACCCTTTCGGGGGTCACCAAGACCGGCGAGCCCTATGAGTACGAGGAGCGGCCTTACCTCCTCGTCGATGGCAGCTATGCAGGTGAGTTCCCGGCGAACGACACGCTCCTGGTCGAGGGGCTCTCGCCGGGTCCGCACGAGATCGACGTCGAACGGACCGCGCCGCTCTGCGGCCCCCCCGCGACGACGGTGGACGTGATCGCGGACGTCGTCACGTACCACGACCTCGCGTGGGTGTGCATCCAATCCCCGGCGTCTCCCGGGGACGTGACGTTCGAGACCACGCTCGAGGGTTCCGGAACCGATCCGAACGGGTACCGCATCGTCGTCGATGGGGTCGCCGCCGCGGCACTTCCGGTGGACGGCGAGGCGACCGTTCCGGCCATACCGGGCGCGACGCCGACGGTCTTTCACGTCGCCGACATCTCGGGCGCGTGTCAGCCGCTCGGGCCGAACCCCCAGGTCGTGACGCTCGACGTGAGCGCGACGCCGGACACGGTGCCGGTCGTCGTGCGCTGCATCGACACGAAGCCCGATACGCTCGTCGGTGCCGTCGACGCCATCACCTGGCCGCTCCCGACGGTCACGATCCGAGCGTCGGATGGACGAACGCTCCAGGTGAGCGGTCCGCTCACAGGCGAGCTCGCTCGGCTCTCGGGGAGCACGGTACGCGCATGGGGCGGGGCCAGCGCGACGGGCATCGACGTCCACGGCTACGACCTGCCCTCGGAGCTCGGCGACGACCGCTGGCTCGGCATCGTGCTCACGCGACCGAGCGGAACGTGGCTGATCGGCGAGGAGGCGATTCCGCTCGTCGACGTGCCGGCCGCCCTCCTTTCGGTGTCGGGAAGTCTGGTGTGGGTCTCGGGCCGGGAAGTGGTCGGAGGCGTGCAACCTGTTCTCTTCGGCGTGGTTCGCGGCCCGTGACCGCGAGGCTCCGCCGAGGCGGGACGCGGTTACGCCGCGTGGGCTCGGGACCGTGGGCGCTCGCAGCGCTCGCTTTCACCACGTCGTGCTCGTCGCCCACCGAAGCGAACACGAATGCGCCGGGGTCCGTCGTCGTCACGCCCTCGAGCGCGCTGCTCGTGTCGATCGGCGACACGGTCTTGGTGACGGCGTCGGTGACGAGCGTCGGCGGACAGGCGCTGTCGGCGCCGATCAGCTGGTCGTCCGCCGACGCGGACGTGGCGCAGGTGGACGCCGCCGGCCGCGTGGTGGCGACCGGGAACGGCATCGCCGCGATCACGGCGGCGGTGGCCACGCTCTCGGCCACGAGCTCGGTCACGGTCGAGCAGCGTGTGGACTCGGTCGTCACGTCGGGTGACGCTCAGGCGGCGGACGTCGGGAGCCCCCTGGACTCGGCGATCGTCGTCACGCTGTTCGATGCACGCGGTCACCCGATCGTGGGCGCGCCGGTGTCGTTCACCGCCCACGCGGGGAGCGTGAGCCCGACGCAGACGACCACGGATGCCGGGGGCTCGGCCTCCACCCAATGGACGCTCGGCACCGGCTCGGGGCTCCAGGAGCTCGACGTGGTCGGAGGCTTCGGCGACGAGGCAACGCGCGTGCTGTCGGCGAACGGATACGCGCTCGCTGCCGAGACGCTCACGCTCCACTCGGGGAACGATCAGACGGAGCTGACGGAATTGGCGCTTCCGGCGCCGCTCCGCGTGCAGGCGCTCGACGAGTACGGCAACGGCGTTCCCGACGTGGTGGTGCTCTTCTCCGTGGACGGAGACGCCGCGCTGGAGGCAGGCGAAGTGGTGACGGATTTGGACGGCATCGCGAGCGTCGCGCTGACGCTCGGCAGCGCGCTGGGCGGCTATACCGTGACCGCCGACGTTCCGGACTCCCTGACCGCGACTGGGCTCCCCCTGGCCGGGTCTCCGGTGACGTTCGCGGCCGAGGCCGTAGCCTACGCGCTCGATACGGTCGCGGAGCTCACCGTGGGCGACACGGTGACGCTCACGGGTGGCGGCTTCCATGCCGTACCGGACTCCAACTCGGTGCACGTCGATGGAGTGGCGGCGACGATCGTGGGAGGCTCGCAGACCGAGCTGCGCGTCGAGGTCCCGGGCTTCGGCTGTACGCCCGCGCAGCTGAGGGACCTCGAGGTGAGCCGTACGGCGGCGACCACGTCGCGTGCGGTCGATGTACGGCCGGCGGGCGTCGTCGATCTCGATGTCGGGGAGCACGCCGTGATCGGCGACCCCGAGGCGTTCTGTCTCCAGTTCCTGTCCGCCGCGGACGACGAGTTTCTCGTCGGGCTGACGGCCACACGCTGGTTGGACGCGAGCACGACGTTCGCTCTGACCGGCGCCGACTCGGCGGGTCCTGTGCCGTCGCCCGCGATGGCGCCGCCGGCCGCCGTGTCGGAATTGCTGCTCGGCCGCCTCGGCGACGCCGGCGAGACGAAGCTACGGAGCGCGGAGATCGCCCTCGTCGAGCGACTCCAGTCCGCTTCATTCTCACTCGCCGGGCCGGCACTGTCAGGGCCCACCGCGGCGCCTCCCACGGCGGGCGAGATCCTCGCGCTCCGGCTGCCGGACCTACGCGTCGACCCGTGCACGGCGTACCTGCCGATCACGGCAGAAGTGTTCTCCGTGGGCGCACGGCTCGCCCTGGCGACGTCGGTCACCCTGCCGGGCTCACAGGACCCGGGCATGGTGGAGCTGCTCCAGGCGGCCGACGCGCTGCACGCGAGCTACGGAGACGCCGGCGTCGATCTGGTGGCGGATCTCCTGGGCGCGCTCCCGGGGTGGTACGCCGACACTCGGGTCGTGGTCGTCCTCACCCCCGACGTGTCGCTCATGGGCGTGCCCGCCTACGCGTCGGCCGTGGATCAACTACCTCGCTCGACATGCCCGTCGAGCGACGAAGCCCTCATCGTCTACGTGTCGGTCCCCGCTGCGCCGACGACGAGCGACCTCGCCGCCACGCTCGCCGCCTCCGCGCCGGAGCTCACACACCATATAGCGCATATCCTGCAGTGGGGTCGCGCGCTTCCTGCCGGCTACCTCCTTCCGACGTGGCTGGCCGAGGGGCAGGCGGAGCTCGCTGTCGAAGCGATTGGGCTGGCGCTCCACGGGCTCGGCGGGCAGCAGGATCTCGGATCCGCGGTGCTCGCGATCCCCGGTCTCTCCGCCTGGATCGTCGAGCGCTTCGATCGGCTGGCGCTCTTCAACGGCTGGGACGGCGCCGCGGGCACCGTGGCTGGCGCCCCCGAGGGGTGCTCGCTCTTCGGGTTCGGGGGCATGACGTCGCCCTGCGACTCCGAATCGGCGCCGGGGGCCGCCTGGTCGTTTCTGCGATACGTGAGCGACCGGTTGGGACCTCCGTTCGCGGGCGGTGAGTCCGGTCTGCACCAGGCGCTGACGGCGCTCGAGTCGTCGGGCGATCCGGTCGGCGATCTCGAGGAACTGCTCGGAACGTCGCTGCCCGAGCTGGTGGTCGATTGGGCAGCGTCGCTCTACGTGGACGGACGAATCGCTCCCGCGCAGGCTCCCGGTCTCCAATGGACGAGCTGGAAGTTGCTCGAGCTGCTTCCCAGCGGACCGATGCGCCTCGCGCCGCCGAGCTTCGGCTTCGCCGACTTCGCGCGCGCCGGTACACTGGTGGGCGGGGGCACAGCCTACACGCTCGTGACGTCCGCCGGGGCGCACGGTGCACTCGCCGTGTCAGCGACCGACGCGGCCGGCGGTGCGATCGCGGAGATGCTCGGTCCCAGGCTGTGGATCGTCCGGCTGAGGTGAGCGAGAGTCCGTGAGCGAAGCCGGCGAGCACCCTAGATTGGGGGGATGGCCGACGAACCGGAGGTGCAGCACACGAGCCGCGGTGGGCGGCCCACGCCGCAGCGCCTCACCGATCTGCTCTCCGGCCTGGATCTCACCGATCCGGTGCATGCGGCGGAGCTGCTCGATCTCGTCTACGACGAGCTACGGGCGCTCGCGGCCAAGAAGATGCATCGCGAGAAAGACGCTATCACCCTCCAGCCGACCGCGCTCGTTCATGAAGCATACCTCCGGCTCGCCGCGGGGCGTCCGGTCGCCTGGGAGGGACGAGAACATTTCTTCAGGGTCGCGGCCCGAGCCATGCGGCAGGTCCTCGTGGATCAGGCGCGGCGGCGCCGTGCGGGCAAACGCGGTGGCGAGCAGGTCCGGGTCACGCTCGAGTCGGAGATGCTCGGGGAAAGCGCCGACCCCTGCGACGTGCTGAGCATCCACGAGGCCCTCGAGCGCCTGCGCGTCGTAGATCCCGATCTCGAGCGGCTGATCGAGCTCCGTTTCTTCAGCGGCCTCACAGTGGAGGAAGCCGCCGACGTGCTGGGAGTGTCGCCGCGGAAGGCAGCCAAAGACTGGGCGGCAGCTCGGCTTTGGCTGCATAGGGAGCTCCTGGGATCCTGAAGCGGGAGGCGAGCGCCATTGCGCGGTCGCCACGGGCAACCTACGGTCCCGTTACCGACTCGACGGGGGTGACCGGTGGACCCTATCCGCTTCCGGCGTATCATGGACGCGTTGGGCGACGCCATGTTGCTCCACCCGAGCGAGAGGGATGCGATCCTCCACGGTGCGTTGGCCGACGATCCGACGCTCCTCGCCGAGGCCCGCGGCCTTTGCGCCGAAGCCGAAGCGACCTCCTTCGAGGCGCTGACCGCTCGGCTGGGCGCGGCCGTGGACGTGGCCGCGGGGCCGCTCCGCCCTGAAGAGGTGATCCCCGAGTGGATCGGGCCGTACAGGATCCTCGGTGTGTTGGGTGAGGGCGGCATGGGACTCGTCTATCGTGCCGAGCAGGTCGAGCCGATCCGTCGTGAGGTGGCGTTGAAGGTGGCTCGCCGTGGACTATGCGCCCCGGGCGCCCTGGCCCGTTTCGAGGCCGAGCGCCAGGCGCTCGCAGTGATGAGCCACCCTGGCATCGCGCGCATCTTCGACGCCGGAGCGACGGCGGAGGGGGTGCCCTACTTCGCGATGGAGCTCGTCTCGGGCGCGCCGATCACGGAGTATTGCGACGCGCACCGGCTCACGCTCGAGGAACGGCTGGGCCTCTACAAGGACGTGTGCCTCGCCGTGCAGCACGCGCATCACAAGGGCGTCATCCATCGCGACCTGAAGCCTGCGAACGTCTTGGTGGAGCTCGTGGATGGGCGAGCCCAGGGCCGGGTCATCGATTTCGGCATCGCGAAGGCGGTCGAGGTGGCGGCCGGCGATGATGACCCGCGAACCATGTTCGGTGCGGTGATGGGCACGCTCGAGTACATGAGCCCGGAGCAGGCCGCGGGTGGCAGCGAGAGGGTGGACACGCGCTCCGACATCTATTCGCTCGGCGTGATCCTCTACGAGATCGCGACGGGATCCCTTCCGTTCGACTCGCGGACGCTGCGACGGGCCGGCCTGCTCGAAGTCCAACGGCTGATTCGCGACACGCCGCCGCAGAGCCCCGCGCGCCGCTATGGCACGACCGAAGAGCGCGCCGCCATCGCGCGCGATCGAGGTACCGACCCTCGCAGCTTGGAGCGCCGACTCTCCGGCGACCTCGGCTGGATCATCATGAGGGCGCTCGAGAAGGATCCAACCCGGCGGTACCAGTCCGCCGGCGACTTCGCGGCGGATCTGGACCGACTGCTTCGTCACCATCCCGTCGAGGCGGGACCACCGAGCCGCGCATACCGTGCGCGCCGCTTCGTTCGCCGTCATCGCGTCGGCGTCATCGCCGCCTCGACGGTGGTGCTCGCGCTCATCGGCGGCATCGCGCTGGCGACCTCGGGACTCCTTCGCGCCCGGCGAGCGCAGCAGCACGCCGAGGCCGAAGCCGCGCGCGCCACTCTCATCAAGGACTTCCTCACGGGCATGCTCGCGAGCGTCCGCCCGGAAAACGCGGGCGGCCGGGAGATCACCGTCCTGGATGTGGTCGACTCCACCGCCGTGCGGCTGGAGCGGGACCGGCCGTTCTCCGACGACCCGCTCGTGCTCGCGGACGTCGTGCACGCCATCGGAGAGACGTACCGCGCCCTCGACGACGCGGAGCGGGCGATCCCGCTGTTTCGGCGCGCGGTCGAGCTCAAACGCTCGGCACCGGGAGACAATCGTGAGAACGTCCTCATCTCGTTGAACAAGCTCACCGAGTCGCAAGCGCAGCTCGGAGACCTGACGGGCGCGATGACGACTCAGACCGAGGTGGTCGAGCTTGCAGCGGACCTGCTCGGCAGGGACGACCCGCGCTACGGCGCTTGGCTGGGCAACCTGGCGAACATGCATGCCGACGTCGGGGATCTGGTCACGTCCGAGTCGATGATGCGCGAAGCGCTCGCCATCGATCGGCGCGTCCAGAGCGCCGACGGGGACGAGCTTTCCACGCGCATCAACAACCTGGCGACCATCCTCGTGGACCTCGGGCGCTGCGAGGAGGCGATC
>Ga0105107_10002447_pt1 | contig 12223 bp, 13 predicted proteins | sample PPLLaktember2015_6_FD_79335 | JGI IMG/M metagenome (GOLD analysis project Ga0105107, IMG submission 79335) | Freshwater sediment microbial communities from Prairie Pothole Lake near Jamestown, North Dakota, USA - PPLs Lake P8 Core (1) Depth... | ecosystem: Environmental > Aquatic > Freshwater >... | reverse complement strand
TGCTGCTCCAGCACCAGCACCTGATAAATCCCCATCAAGGCCAGCACCAGTCCTATCACCAGCAGGATGGCGGCGGCATGCGACCACAAGGCATCGCGGTCCGGCGTCAGGGTGTAAAGCCAGAACACCAGCACCAGACTGCCGACCCACCAGAAATTGATCACGCTGATGTTGGGTGCGAGGCTCCAGGCGAGGGACAGCGCCAGCCACAACCAGAACAGGGTCAGGCACAGCACCAGGGAAGTTTTGGGAATGCGCAGGCCTGAATCATGAGATTGCAGGACGATCCAGCCCAGCCAGATCACCAGGACGATCTGGGTGATGGCGAAGAATTCGATTTGCGGACCCTTGAACAGGAGCGCGGGCAGGAGCGCACAGATGAACAGCAGCGAACTGGCGTGTACCGCCGGCAGGCTGGCTGTTTTTTTTCTGACCACCGTTGAGTTCCTCCCTGAACGGACGGTTGCGGGGCTGCGGGTTCCTTACCTACTTATATACAATCCGGAATGAAACACCAGTTCATACACGCACGAAAGGCTTCCTGAGCATGTCGTCATATATCAAAACGAACGAGCGCAGCGAGCGGGGCTGCTTCCATGTCGTGCTGTATCAACCCGAGATTCCGCCCAATACCGGCAACATCATGCGCCTTTGCGCCAACACCGGCGTGCGCCTGCACCTGATCGAACCGCTCGGGTTCCGGCTGGAGGACAGGGAACTGCGGCGCGCCGGACTGGATTACCGCGAGTGGGCGGAGGTAAGGACACACGCAAGCCTCGATGCCTTTCTCGAAAGCGTGAAACCGCCGCGATTGCTCGCTTTCACCACGCGCGCCACACGGCTCTACACGGAAATGGAATATAAGGCGAACGACGCTCTGCTTTTCGGTCCCGAAACGCGCGGCCTGCCGCAGGCCCTGCTGGACTCGCTTCCGGAGGGCCACAAACTGCGATTGCCGCTGCGGCCCGGCAATCGCAGTTTGAATCTCTCCAACACGGTGGCCGTGGCGGTTTACGAAGCCTGGCGGCAGCAGGAATTCAGCGGTGGAAAATGAGGCTCGATACGGACGAACGATGCGGGACGGCTAGTTTTCCTGTCGCGGCTCGCGGCTTAGCAGCGCTTCCACTGCGGCCTGGGGCGGCAGGTTCTCGTACAGGACACGATACACCTGCGTGGTAATGGGCATCTCGACATTCAATCGCTTCGCGAGTTGATACAGTTCGCGCGCGGTGGCCACGCCTTCGGCCTCCTGGCCCAGCCCGGAAAGAATGTCGGGCAGTTTTTTCCCCTGCCCCAGCGCCAGCCCGACGCGGCGGTTGCGCGAGGCATTGTCGGTGCAGGTCAGTATCAGGTCGCCCGCGCCGGTGAGCCCCATGAAGGTTTCCTTCTGCCCGCCCATGGCGACGCCAAGACGCGTGAGCTCGGCCAGCCCGCGCGTGATGAGCGCCGCGCGCGCGTTGGCCCCGAAACCGAGACCGTCGCTGATGCCGGCGGCGATGGCCATGACGTTCTTGATGGCGCCGCCCAGCTGGACACCGGCCACGTCCCGGCTGGTATAAACGCGCACCCGTTCGTTGCGCAGCCAGGAGGCCACCTCTTCCGCCACGGGTTCGCTCTCCGAGGCGACCGTCAGCGCCGTCGGCATGTTAAGCGCCACTTCGCGCGCGAACGTCGGTCCCGATATCACGGCCGGCAAGCAGCGGCTGGCGAGCACCTCCGCGGCGGCCTGGCTCAGCAATTTTCCGGTCCCGGGTTCCAGTCCCTTGGTGGCCCAGGCAAGAACGGTGTCGTGCGATACATGGGGCTGCATAGCCGTCAGGATGGAACGAAAAGCATGGCTCGGGACCGCCATAAGGAAGCGCGACGAAGTGGCGGCTGCCTCGGCCAGCGAGGCGACGATCTGCAGATTCGCGGGAAAGGCTATGTCCGGAAGATAAGTCCGGTTCTGCCGCTCCTGTTGCAGGCGCGCCTGGGCAGCGGGGTCATTGCCCCAGAGCAGCGCGGCATGACCGTTGCGTGCCAGCAGCAATGCCAGTGCCGTGCCCCAGGATCCGGCCCCGAGGACCACGATGGTGGACTTGGCGCCGCCGGTCATGGCGCGAAGCGTGAGCTGTGAACCGTTAATGGCGGGACGTGAGCAATATCATTGTGATTCTCGCGATTCACGATTCACGTCTCACGTTTTGTCAATTAATGCTGGGCTGGCTCGCCGGGGCGGAATGCTTCTGCTCGTACAATGCTTCGAAATTGATCGGGGTGATCAGCAGTTGCGGGAATCCGCCCTTCTCGACGAAATTATTGATGGCCTCGCGCGCAAACGGCAGCAGCGCGTAGGCGCAACTGATTTCAAGGGCGCGTTGCAGCGTTTCCGGGTCGACGCCGCCGATGCGAAAAATGCCCGCCTGTTTCACTTCCACGAGGAAAATATTCTTGTTATCGCGCCTGGCGGTGGCGGTTATGGTCAGCGCCACTTCATACAGGCCCTGCTCCGCTGCCAGCGTGCTGTGTTCCAGGCCCAGCTGCACGCCGATTTCCGCGCCGGCATTCTGCGATTGGGAAAAGACCAGGGGAACGCCCGGCGCCTCATAGGATACGTCCTTGATATATATTTTCTCTACACTGAAAACGGTACTCGGCTGTTTATCAGGTTCCGCCATCTTGCCCTCGCTTCAATTATCTGGTTCTGTCCAACAAAAAATTCACGACTTCAACAGCGCGTCCAGCCGGCCGGCGCGTTCCAGCTCCGCCAGTTCCGTGTATCCGCCGACGTGCGTCTCGCCGATGAAAATCTGTGGCACGCTGGTTCGTCCAGCGCGCCGGGTCATCTCGTCACGGCGCGCCGGATTTTCGTCCACCATTACCTTCTCGGTCTGCGCCCCCTTCTTTTCCAGCAACCGTTCCGCCATCCGGCAATAGGGGCAGAGGCGGCTGCTGTAGATCAGCACTTTCGTCAAGTTCACTTCTCCAGCGGCAGGTTGTCGCGCTCCCACGCCTGCAATCCGCCGGCAAGATTGTAAACCGTGGCGAATCCGTGCTTGCGCAGGATCACCGCCCCCTTGAGGGAGCGATTGCCGCTGCGACAGCTCACGATGATCGGTTTGTTTTTGTGCTTCTCAAGATCGCGCAGCCGGTCTTTCAGCGACGACAACGGCAGGTTGATCGCGTTCGGCACATGACCGGCGCTGAATTCCTTGGGCTCGCACACGTCCACCACCACGCCGTGCTCGCGGTTCAGCAATTGGATCGCCTGTGCGGAATTGGCGTTCCGGATACCGTACATCTGCTGGCTGATGGGGCCGGCCGCCAGCAGAAACAGAATGACGGCGAGCGCGACGAACAGATACCAGTTATTGATGACGAACTGTAGCATTTATTGGATGTCGAAGAGGTCGTGGGCGGGCCGGCATGATCTTGCCAGGCTCCACCGGTCGTTGTTGGACGGGGTGCGGGGACAGGTTTTCAAAAGACTGGTCAGCGCCGGACCGCGCTGCAGAAGGCCTCGCGCAGCGAACCGATCAATTGCAGGATTTTCGGGTCGCTGACACGGTAATAAACCTTGTTGGCATCCTTGCGCGCGGCCAGGATGCCCTTGTCACGCAGGATGGAAAGATGCTGGGAGATGTTGCTTTGCGAGGTGCCGACTTGTTCGACGATATCCTGCACGCTGACCTCGGTATGTCCCCCCAGAATGCAGAGGATTTTCAGGCGCAGCGGGTGTGCCATGGCTTTCAGGGAGCGGGAGGCAAGATGAATGTCATCTTCGTTGGTAATCAGAACATTTTCGACTTTTTCTGCGGCGGCACTCATGTCATCTGGCCTCATGGATCGCTTCTCGCCCGCCTTTCGCTGCCCTGGAACCGCGGCATCGGCGTTTACGGCTGATACGCGAGGGAAAACATTATACAATATTAGTACTTTTGAAAAGACTGAATAACTGATATTTGAGTCATAGAGTATGCCATTTATCCCTAAGCCCTTGGTTCTGATCATATTGGATGGATGGGGTTACCGTCAGGACACCCAATACAACGCCATCGCCGCTGCGCGCAAGCCCGTGTGGGACATGCTCTGGAATCAGTATCCCCACACCCTGATCCACGCCTCGGAGGCCGCCGTCGGCCTGCCCTCCAGCCAGATGGGCAACTCGGAAGTCGGTCATCTCAATCTCGGCGCCGGCCGTGTGGTTTATCAGGAATATACGCGCATCAACCGCGCGATCAGCACCGGCACCTTTTTCACCAACAAGACGCTTACCGACACCATCGATCTGGCGATTAAAACCGGAAGCGCGGTACACATCATGGGCCTGCTTTCTCCCGGCGGCGTCCACAGCCACGAGGACCATATTCATGCCGTCATGGAGCTGGCGGCGCGCCGCGGCGCCACCCGCCTGTACCTGCACGCCTTTCTCGACGGCCGCGACACACCGCCGCAAAGCGCGTCCGCTTCGATCAAGGCCATGCAGAATAAATTCGCCACTTTGAAACACGGACGCTTCGCCTCGGTCATCGGGCGTCATCTCGCCATGGACCGCGATCACCGCTGGCCGCGCATTCAGGCCGCCTACGACCTCATGACGCAGGGCAAGGCGGACTTCACCGCGCCGAGCGCGTTGCAGGCGCTGGAAATGGCCTATGCCCGCGGCGAAACCGATGAATTCGTCAAGGCCACCGCCATCGTGCCACCCGGCGAAAAACCGGCCTGCATCGCCGATGGCGACGTCGTCATTTTCATGAATTTCCGCTCCGACCGCGCGCGCCAGATCACGCGCCCCTTCATCGAAAAGAATTTCGACGCCTTCCAGCGCGAGGTGATACCGAAGCTCGGCGCCTTCGTCAGTCTCACTGAATACAACTCCGAATTCCACGTGCCGGTCGCGTTTCCACCGGAACGCCTGCGCAACGTCTTGGGTTCCTACCTGGCGAGCCTCGGCCGGCATCAGCTGCGCATCGCCGAGACCGAGAAATACGCGCACGTGACGTTCTTCTTCAACGGCGGCGTGGAAACGCCGTTCGAATTCGAAGACCGTTTGCTGATCCCCTCGCCGACGGACGTGCCCACCTACAACCTCAAGCCGGAGATGAGCGCACCGAAGCTCACGGAAGAAGTGATCAAGGCGATCCGCGCGGGGCATTACGACGTGATCATCTGTAATTACGCCAACCCCGACATGGTCGGCCATACCGGTGATTTCGAGGCCACCGTCAAAGCCATCGAAGCGGTGGACCAGTGCCTGGGCGGCATATACAAGGCAGTCAAGGAAACCGGCGGCGAAATGCTCATCACCGCCGACCACGGCAACGCCGAACAGATGTTCGACTTCGAGACCGGCCAGCCGCACACCGCGCACACCACCAACCCGGTGCCATTCCTATATATAGGCCGGCCAGCGACGCTGGCGCCGAGCGGCGCGCTCGAGGACATCGCGCCGACCATGCTCTACCTCCTGGGCCTGCCCCTGCCGACCGAGATGACCGGCCGGCCGCTGGTCGCCCTGCAAAACCAGCAGGCGGCGACCGCCGAGAGTCACGCCTGACGCACGCGGTGATATTTCCCGCCGTCTTCCCGCCGGAACTGAACAGGAACCGCTGTTCAAAGTGGGCAGCCGCCGGGACGGCACTGTTCCTGTCTACCTTGCTGATCGCCGTGCCCAGCGCGGCCGGGGCCGCCGACGCCCGCGGCGGGGACGAAGCCCGGCTGAAACAGCTGCGCGGGCGCATCGAGGCGCTCCAGGAAAAACTCAACGAAACCCGCGGCCGGCGCGACGACGTGCGCGAGGAAGTCCGCGGCCTGGAGCGCCGCATCGGCCTGCAGATGAACAACCTCCGGAAGACTGACGCACAGCTGCGCGCCAATGAAAAAAAACTGGCGGACCTCCGCGCCCGCGCCGCCCGGGAACGGGGCAATCTTGGCGCGCAGCGGCAGCAGCTGGCGCGCCAGATTTACACGGCCTACCTCATGGGCCGCCAGGAATATACCAAGATGCTGCTCAACCAGGAAAATCCGGCGCGGGTCTCGCGTGTCACGACATATTATGACTATCTGAACCGGGCGCGGACCGAACGTATCGCCCATATCCGGACCACCCTCGCCCGGACGGAAACGCTGGAACAACAGATACGCGCGCAGCACCGTGAACTGGAAAACCTGCGCGCCAGCCAGCGCGAACAGAAAACCGCATTCGAAACCTCGCGCGCGCGGCGCGGCGAACTGCTCGCCAGCCTCAACCGTGAGGTGCGCGGCCAGTCGCAGCAGATGGAGCGGCTGCGCGCGGACGAAAAGCGCCTCGAGCAGCTGATCGAGGAATTGAAGACGGTTATGCCCGAGCCACCCCTGCCGCCGCGCGCCGGCACCCCCTTTGCCAAACTGCGGGGACGTCTGCCCCTGCCGACCCGCGGCCCCATACTCGCGCGCTACGGCGGGAGCAAGAACCTGGGCAACCTCAAATGGCGCGGCCTGCTGATCGGTGGCCGCGAGGGCCAAAACGTCATTTCCGTGTTTCGCGGGCGCGTGGTGTTTGCCGACTGGTTAAGGGGTTTTGGACTACTCTTGATTCTGGACCACGGAGATGGCTATATGACGCTGTACGGCCATAATCAAAGCCTGCACAAGGGAGTTGGCGAATGGGTCGAAGCCGGCGAAATCGTCGCCAGCCTGGGCAATACCGGTGACATGCCGCAACCGGCGGTTTATTTCGAGATTCGTCAGAACGGACAACCACGCGATCCGCTGATCTGGTGCAAGGCGCGATAACGACCCTGCCCTGAAGCAAGACTGATTTTTTCGCCGCCCGCCGCATGACGGGCGATTCATCAAACGGAGCATCATCTAAATGAAACTCGCAACACGTTATATTCTGGTCCTGTTCCTCGGGATGTTCGTCGGCGCCGCCGTCATCCTCGACATGGGTGTCCTGGCCGAGCGCGAACCGGGCAAGGAGTCGGCTTCGCCGCTGCCGCTGGACGAATTGCGCACCTTCACCGAGGTGTTCAGCCGCATCAAGGCCGACTATGTCGAGCCGGTCGAAGACAAGAAGCTGCTCGAGGACGCCGTTCAGGGCATGCTCTCGGGGCTGGATCCGCATTCCTCCTACCTCGATGCGGAAAGTTTTCGCGACATGCGCGTGGAAACCGAAGGCCAGTTCGGCGGCCTCGGCATCGAAGTCACGATGGAAAACGGCTTCGTCAAGGTCGTCTCGCCGATCGAGGACACGCCCGCCGCGCGCGGCGGCGTCAAGACCGGCGATCTCATCATCCGTCTCGACGACAAGGCCGTAAAGGGCATGTCCCTGACCGAGGCGGTGCGCGTCATGCGCGGCAAGCCCGGCACCGACATCACGCTCACCATCGCGCGTGAAGGTGAGACCAAACCGCTCAAAATCACGCTCACGCGCGCGGTCATCAAGATCCAGAGCGTGAAAAGCCGCGTGCTCGAGCCCGGTTTCGGCTACGTGCGCATCACCCAGTTCCAGGCCGGCACCGACAAGGGCCTTGCTGACGTAATCAAGAAGCTTGAATCCGAAAACAAGGGCAAGCTCCAGGGCATGGTGCTCGACCTGCGCAACAACCCGGGCGGCGTGCTCAACGCCGCCGTCGGCGTGAGCGATGCCTTCCTCGACAAGGGACTGATTGTTTACACCGAAGGCCGCGTGGCGGATTCCCGGATGAAACTTTCCGCCAGTCCGGGTGACTTGCTGAATGGCGCGCCGATCGTGGTGCTGGTCAACGGCGGCTCGGCTTCGGCCTCGGAAATCGTCGCCGGGGCACTGCAGGACCACAAACGCGCCGTCATCATGGGCACGAAGAGCTTCGGCAAGGGCTCGGTGCAGACCATCATTCCGGTCAGTAACGGCGCCGCGCTCAAGATCACCACCGCGCGCTATTTCACCCCGAGCGGACGCTCCATCCAGGCCTACGGCATCGAGCCGGATATCGTCGCCGAAGAAGCCAAGATCACCAAGAGCGAAACCGGCGACCGGCTGCGGGAGGCCGATCTGGCACGGCACCTGGAAAACGGCGATGAAATGGCCAAGCCGAAGGAAGAGCCGAAAAAGCAGGACAAGAAAGACGACAAGAAAAAGGACGAAACCGGCAAGGCCCCGGCAGCGGAAGATTATCAGCTGCAGGAAGCCTTGAACCTGCTCAAAGGCATCAGTTTCTTCAGGGCGCAGAACAACAACTGAAGGATGCATGAATGGCGACGGTCCTGGTTCCTCTGGCGCAAGGCGTGGAAGAACTGGAGGCGGTCACCATTGTCGATCTGTTGCGGCGCGCCGGCATCGAGGTGGTCACGGCGGGCCTGGACGCCGCGCCGGTGAAAGGTAGCCGCGGCACGGTGCTGTTGCCGGACACCACGCTGGACCGGGCAATCGAGCGCGAGTACGACATGCTCGTGCTGCCCGGCGGCCAGCCCGGCGCGACCCACCTGGAGCAGGATGCACGCATCGTCACGCTGGTCAGAAAAATGGCGCAGGATAAACGCTTCACCGCCGCCATCTGCGCCGCGCCCAAGGTCCTGGCCCGCGCCGGCGCACTCGAAGGAAAACGCGCCACCGCGTATCCGGGCGTACTCGATCCCGCACAATGGCCGAACCTGCGACTGGAGGACAGCCCCGTCGTCACCGACGGCCAGGTCATTACCTCGCGCGGCCCCGGTACCGCCATGGATTTTGCGCTGGAACTGATCGGATTGCTGGCCGGCAGGGAGAAACGCGACCAGGTCGAGGCAGGTTTACAGCGTTAGGAAAAACTGGCCACAGAGTACACAGAGCAAGAAACCAATTTCTTTCTCTGTGTACTCTGTGATCTCTGTGGCTAAAGTTTTTGAATTTTATTTAAACCCGAAGCGCGTACCGAAAAGGATGCGGCTGCGCTCCAGGCTATAGGGGTCCAGGCTGCTGCCGGACGTCTCGCCCAAGCCGTAAGTCGCCTCGGCCTGCAGGCTTAAATCACGACCCGCCTGCCACTTCCATCCCGCCGACAGCAGGGAGCGGTCGCCGGTGCGCGGCGCAACAAACAGGGAGTCGTCCGAGGTCTCGTACACGCTCCGCTGCATCTTGAACGACACGTAGGGCGTGTGCGACTGGAACAACGTCAGGCTGCCACCGACGGAGAAACCATAATACTTGCGGCCCAGATGCCGGTAGATTTCCTCGCGCGCCATTTCATCGCCGAGAAAAACGCTGCCGGTCACGCTCGGCCTGACGGCGCTGGGGAGCACGCTGGTCCAGGATAACGCGGCGCGGGTATCGAGCGTGTCCAGCGACAGGGGATAGACCGCCGTGCCTTCACCGTATTCCGCCGACACCGCCAAAGTGTTCATGGCATTCAGGCGATGCTGCCAACTCACACCAAAAACGTTAACCCGGCCGGGGGAGGAATCCTCAAGAGAGGCAAAACTGCCGGTCCCGGAACGGGATGACTCGAGCTCGCCGTATAGGCGGACAGTATTGGCGTCCGGGGCGATATCACGGGCATCCGCCGGATAGACCTCTTCGGCACTCCGCCGGGAGCTGTAAAGATTGATGCCGAAGGAGGTGTAATCCGCCGGATTCAGGGGGCGTATTTCAGGCGCTCCCACGGGACCGACGCCCGCGAAGGGGGTATCGTTAAACCAGGAAAGCTTGCCCGCCGGCGCAGACAGGGCCGGGCCCGCGGTCATTATCAGAGCCGCGCCCGCGAGAACCACCTGGTTAACCTTGATCGCCTTCATCGAACCATGGAATTGTTGCAATTTGGCGAAAGTCTAGCATAAATGCGACAGCGGCCGACATACCGCCGATCAAGGATTTCGGCGCGGCCAGCCGCGCAGCAGCAGAAACACCCCCGCCGCCGCCAGAACCCAGCCGGCCACCTGTTCCCACGCCCAGACGCCGGAAACCGGCATGCCCATGCCCAGAAACACGGCGCCGGCGATCAGCAGGCCGCTGCCGGCGACGGCGAAATACAGCCGGCGCTGCTGGTGGCGCAGCTGCCGGCGCAGTTCTTCCAGTTCCCTGGTTTGCGCTTCCTGCGCCGCGTCGGTTTGGCCGGCACGCCGCAGGCCTTCGTGCACCAGCGACGGAATTTCCGGCAGCATCGCCCACCACTTGGGGAATTCCTTGCGCAGGCTGTTCAGAAGAGCGCGCGGACCCATGTGCTCGCTCATCCAGCGTTCAAGATAGGGCTTGGCGGTTTCCCACAGATCGAGGTCGGGATACAAACGCCGGCCCAGCCCTTCGATGTTGAACAGGGTTTTTTGCAGCAGCACCAACTGCGGCTGGACTTCCATATTGAAACGGCGCGCGGTCTGGAACAGATGCAGCAGGAACCGGCCGAAGGAAATCTCCTTGATGGGCCGGGCGAACACCGGCTCGCAGACGGTACGGATGGCGGCCTCGAACTCCACCAGATTCGTGCCCGGCGCCACCCAGCCGGCGCGCAGATGGCTGTCGGCCACGGCATGATAGTCGCGGTTGAAGAACGCCAGGAAATTCTCCGCCAGGTAACGCTTGTCCTTCTCGCCGAGCGTGCCCATGATGCCGAAATCCACGGCCCGGTACTGTCCCTCGGGCGAAACGAAAATATTGCCCGGGTGCATGTCGGCGTGGAAAAACCCGTCACGGAACGCCTGCGTGAAGAAGATCTCCACGCCGTTGTGCGCCAGCAGGCGCATGTCGATGCCGGCGGCCTTGAGGCCTTCGACGTTGCCGATGGGAATGCCGTGAATGCGCTCCAGCACCATCACCGTGCGGCGCGTGAGATCCCAGTAGACTTTCGGCACGTGCAACAGCCTGGAGCCCTCGAAGTTGGCGCGCAGGCGGCTGGCATTGGCCGATTCCACCCGCAGGTCGAGCTCGTCGTGAATGGTCTTGCTGAATTCATCCACCACCTCGGCCGGACGGAAGCGGCGCGCCGCCGGCGCGTAACGCAGGGCCAGGCTCGCCAGCAGGTACAGCAGTTCCAGATCGCGTTCGATAACCGACTCGATGCCGGGACGCAGCACCTTGACCGCCACCTCGGCGCCGTCGTGCAGGACGGCAATGTGCACCTGCGCCACCGAGGCCGAGGCGATCGGCTCGCGGTTGAACTCGCTGAACCAGGTTTCGAGCTTGCCACCCAGGGCCTGTTCGATCAGCCGCACCGACTCTTCGGCGGCAAACGGCGGCACGCGATCCTGCAACTTCGCCAGTTCATTGGCGATGTCCTCCGGCAGCAGGTCCGGGCGGGTGGACAGCATCTGGCCGAACTTGACGAACACCGGCCCCAGTTCCTCCAGCGCCTCGCGCAGACGCACGCCGCGCGGGATGTTGCGCCGCGCGAACAGCCGCCACGGCGCCAGCCGCAGCAGCAGGCGATACGGACGGAACAGATGAATGGCGGTGACGAACTCGTCGAGATCGTGCCGCACGAAAACCCGGGTGATGCGAAGCAGGCGGGCCAGCTGGCGCCAACGCGTCATCGTATTGTCTCGCGCAAGCGCGCCAGGCGCTGTTCCAGGTTCTCCAGGTCGCGCTCCAGCGTCTCCACCGAACGGCGGAAGGCGCCGGCGCGCGGGCGCACCGGGAGCAGGCGGCTTTCTTCCTGGAGATATTCGCCGAGATCCTGTTGCAGCGTGTGCAGCACTTGGCGCGACCAGCCGCCCAGGTCGCGCAGGGCGTTGCCCAGCTGGTGCGCCGGCACATCGCCCAGCACGCGCGCCGCCTGCTCTTCCCAGTCGATATCGGCCTGCTCCAGCAACCGCTGGAAACGCTGTCCCAGATGGATGTCGCCGCTGATCTGCACCTCGCCCGCGGCCACGACGTCCGGCAACACCCGCCGCGCGGCGAACCGCAGGATCACGGGGATGTCTCCGGTGAGCGTCACGTCCGGTTCGCGGTCGTGCTGCTGGCGCAGCCGCAGCCCGGAGGCGTCCGGCAGCACGAAAATTTCAAACGGGGAATCGCCGGCGGTGCGCAGCCGGATCACCTTGCCCTCGAGTTCGCCGAGCCGCGCCAGCGTATCGGGATCGAGCCGTAGCGCGCGATTGACGGCTTCTTCCAGTAATGTCGTGAATGGTAATGACATAAAAACTTTGCCACAGAGGACACAGAGTTCACAGAGCGTTCAACTATTTCATTCTCTGTGTTCTCTGTGGCTGATCAATATTTATAGCCCTTGTGCAGCGCGACGATGCCGCCGGTCAAATTGAAATATTGCACGCGCTCGAACCCGGCCCGCTCCATCATCCCCTTCAGCGTCTCCTG
>Ga0105107_10002446_pt1 | contig 12223 bp, 14 predicted proteins | sample PPLLaktember2015_6_FD_79335 | JGI IMG/M metagenome (GOLD analysis project Ga0105107, IMG submission 79335) | Freshwater sediment microbial communities from Prairie Pothole Lake near Jamestown, North Dakota, USA - PPLs Lake P8 Core (1) Depth... | ecosystem: Environmental > Aquatic > Freshwater >... | reverse complement strand
CTGAACGCCGTCGCCGCGCTCGCCATCGCCTGTTTCAAGGCCACGATCGTCGTGCTGTATTTCATGCACGTCAAGTACAGCACACGTCTCATCAAGCTGACGGTCATCGCCGGCCTCTATTGGCTGGTGATTCTCTTCGGCCTGACCATGAACGACTATCTGATGCGCGCGATGGGAACATTCGGGCAACAGGTCATTCAAGGGCCACGGTAGCGCAGGGCTTCAGCCCTGCCTCAACCATCGCCCTGCTGCGACCATCGCCCTACTGCAACGGTCGCCCTACCGCAATGGTCGCCCTACCGCAAACGGTAGCGCAGCCCTTCAGGGCTGCCTCGGGTACACACATTGCGATGACCGGCGCGATGCTCCCCAGACGCCCTCGCATCAAAGGATTCGCTTACACCGGACTTCACCGCTATTCGCTGACGATCTGCACGAAAGACCGTCAGCCGTTCTTCAGGGAACGTGATGTCGTGGCCATGGTGTTGTTGACGCTTCAGCAATCTGCCGCAGCCCATGACTTCGCATTAGTTGCGTACTGCTTCATGCCAGATCATGCTCATGCTGTCGTGAGCGCTGCTACAGAAACCGCCGACCTGCGACGCTTCGTCTCAAAGTGGAAGCAGCGTTCCGGCTATGCCTACAGGCAGAAGACCGGTGCATTTCTGTGGCAACCGAGTTACTTCGATCACGTCCTCCGCGATGATGAGGAGACGTGGCGCGCGGCGCGGTATGTACTCGAGAATCCGGTGCGAAAGGGGCTTGTTCAGGTTTTCGATGAATACCCGTACAGCGGCTCCGATGTCTTCACCAGGGAACAGTTGAGAGAAATCTGGCAGAGAGGGCAGGGCTCAAGCCCTGCGCTACCGAACTACCGAACAGCAGGGCTCAAGCCCTGCGCTACCGAACAGCAGGGCTGAAGCCCTGCGCTACCGCGCTCTGCGCTCAAGCCCTGCGCGACCGATGTCGCCAAAGACCGGTAGCGCAGCCCTTCAGGGCTGCCCAGGCAACGGCGCCATTGCAAACAGGGCAGGGCTCAAGCCCTGCGCTACCGTCTTATTCCCACTTCACCGCGTCGCCGACGGTAATTACTCCGCCGTCCAGGACCTCGGCAAACGCGCCGCCACCCCAACGCGCGCGCATCGCGGACTGCAGTCCCGCCGCGGCGTCCTCCATCTGCTCGCAGGGACGCGTTTCGCCGCCGATGCGCAAGCGGCACGCGCCGACGACCAGCACACGTCCCCTCGTATTTTCGAGATCGATACCCGAGAGAATCAGGTTGGCGCGACGCGCTTCGGGGTCGAGCGAGGCACCCACGTGCTGCATCAACTCGGCCCACCGTTCCTGCGCCAGCAACGTGACCTGGCGGCGCCCGCCGCGGTCGGCGTTGCCGGCCAGACCACGACCGGCCTCGAGGGTGGCGGTGGCTTGAGCGTCCATGCGCCCGCCGTGCGCGCGCTTGATGAAGATGCCTGCGAGGTGCGGCTCGTGTGTCAGAGATTCTCTACCGGTGAGCGTAGGCGAACTTCTCGACGTCGCGACGGCGAAGCCACGCCGCCGCATCGGCATCGAGCGCAAAGATGCCGTCGCGCGGGTCAGTGAACTCCAGCGCGCTGAACTGCGGGCGCATCAGCCCGATGCGTGCGTGGGTGTGGGTATCGAGCAAATAGTGCCCGATCTCGTGCGCAAGTGCCCGGCCGAGCACGACGCCGAGCCGCCGCTCGTCGACGGCAATCAACTCGTACCCGGCTCTGCCCCGCAGGCTCGAGACCAGGCGCCGCGCGCTTTCAATGGAAACCAGTGCCACCGGATGACTGCCGGACGGGCGAATCAGCTCTCCAACAGAGAACTGGCGGTCAGATTCCGGATTGGGCGGGCGCTGATCCACGACGAGCACACGCAACCTGTGCGGTGCGACGGTTCGAACGGCTGCGGTCGGCAGCCAGTCCACGATGACGCCGTGCTCCCGCCAGATCGCCCCGGCCTCCTCTGTCATGGAGCTTCGGGCCGACTCGGACAGGGCCGTCGCCGTCGTCAGCAGCACCTCGAGCCGGGTGGCGCGTGCCCCTTCCTGTGCGCCGACGAGGGCTGTCGTACCGACGGCAAGGAACGACAACCCTGCCAGACGGGCCAGGCGACTGCTGCTAAACATCAGGTAGTTACAGGGATAGCACGAACCGGCTTGCAGTGCAACAACTGTGTAAACCGTTTTCCACAGGGCTGTGGAAAACGTCCGAGAACCTACACCTGGGTGGTGGACCCGTCAGGACTTCGCGGCCACAAAGCTGGTAGCTATCTTGCTGGCTTCACGATATGTGAGAGATATTCTGGGGCTCCGGCGACGGGACGAACGCCGTCGCAGAGACGATCGCCGGCTGTCGGAGCGCGGCTTTGCCGATCGGCGGCGGGCGAACAGGCGAAGGCGGACGCTTCGGGGCCTGATTTTCGGGATGTTCGCCATGTCTTTTCCGGCGACAACGTCCAAAGCGCCGCCAAAGGTCCGGGTGACAGAGAGCGTCGTTTCGACCAGCATCACCGAAGAGTACGGTCCGCTTCCCGCCACGATTGCCTATAACGACCACATTGTCGAAGCGGCCGAGCTCTACAGGCTCGACCCGAATCTGATTCGGGCCATCATTCGCGCGGAGTCCGCGTTCAACCCGTTCGCCGTCTCACGCGCCGGGGCGCAGGGCCTGATGCAGCTGATGCCGGCGCTTGCCAAAGAGTTGAACGTTCTCGATCCATTCGATCCGCGTCAGAACATTCTCGGCGGCGCCCGCTACCTGCGGCGCCTCCTTGATCTCAACAACGGGGACGTCGAACTTGCGGTGGCGAGCTACAACGCAGGGCCCGGGGCGGTCGATCGATACAACGGCGTTCCGCCGTACCGCGAGACCCGTGCTTACGTGAAGAAGGTCAATCGGTTCCTGAAAAATTCCAGGCAAAGCTCCACCGACTAGAGGCCCAGGAGCCTGTCCGAGTAATAGCATGGGTCGCGCGCATGGGGCTTGCGAGGTGAGATCGAGGCGCGAGGCGTCGGGCGATGCCGGTGTGCATCGCCGACGCCGAGCAACGACGAGCTCGCCCGCAACCCCCATGCGCCCTTCGGGTTCCGGCGGCGCGCCGGCCTCTGCGGCGTTGCCGCTCCTCGCCAATGCACCGCGGCATTGCCTGCGTCGCGGCGCCTTGCAGCCGCCGGCGCGGCGCGCGGAACGCGACCCATGCTATTACTCGGACAGGCTCCTAGGGCAAGCCGCGTCCGATCAGCCAGTACGAGGCCGCGCCAATGGCGGCCGCCGCGGGAATCGTCAGCACCCACGCCCACACGATCTGCCGCGCGACCCCCCACCGCACGGCCGACACGCGACGCGTCGCGCCGACACCCACGATCGCGCCCGTGATCGTGTGTGTCGTGCTAATGCCGATGCCGAGCATCGTGGCGATGTAGATCGCTACAGATCCCCCGGTCTCCGCGGCGAATCCGCCTTCGGGCCGCAGCTTCGTAATCTTCGATCCCATCGTGTGGATGATGCGCCAGCCGCCCGAGAGCGTGCCCAGGCCGATTGCAGTGTGTGCCGCCATGATGACCCAGAACGGAATGTGCAGTCTGCCGTTCTGAAGCTCGAGATACCCGCCGGTGACGAGCGCTCCCGAGATGATGCCCATCGTCTTCTGCGCGTCGTTTGCGCCGTGCATCAGGCTGAATCCCGCCGCAGACGCGAGTTGCATGCGCCTGAACCAGCGATCGACGCGGCTCGGCGGCGTATTGCCGAAGAAAAAGTAGATGGAGTTCATCACGAGCAGGCCGACGCCGAGCCCAATCAAGGGGGCGAGCACGATGAAGATGAGCGTCTTCGTCCACCCGGATACGATGACGGCGCCGAAGCCGGCCTTCGCAATCGCGGCGCCCGCGTACCCGCCAAACAGCGCATGCGACGAGCTCGTCGGCAGCCCCCAGTACCAGGTGATGAGATCCCACAAGATCGCCCCAGCCAGCCCGGCAAAGATCACCCCAAACGTCACGATGCTGAGATCGATCATGCCGGAGCCGACGGTCTGGGCGACGGCCGTGCCGAAGCCGAACGCGGCAATGAAGTTGAAGAACGCCGCCCAGATGACGGCCTTCCCGGGCGAGAGCACCCGAGTGGACACGACGGTGGCGATCGAGTTCGCCGCGTCGTGAAATCCATTGATGTAGTCGAAGATGAGCGCGGTCAGGATAATGGCGCTGATGATGTAGAGTTCGGGCATCGGGACGGTCGTCTCTCCTAGGCGTTCTTCACCACGACGCCTTCAAGGAGATTGGCGACGTCCTCGCATCGATCGGTGGCATCCTCGAGCACGTCGAGGATTTCTTTCCACTTGATGATCAGCACCGGATCGCTTTCCTCGTCGAACAGGCGCCTGAGTGCGCCTTCATGGACGCGATCGGCTTCGTTCTCCAGCCGGTTGATCTTGACCGCGCGCTCGGCGACGCCCGCGCGCTTCTCGAGCGCCTCGATCGCCAGCCGGACCTGATCGACGCCGAGGGAAATGATGCGGGCGAGCTCGCGGGCGCCGAACCGGAGCGTCTTGATCTTATAAAGCCGCACGAATCGCGCCGACGCGTCGATCGCGTCCATCACGTCGTCGAGCGATTTGGCGAGCGCGTGAATGTCTTCGCGGTCGATCGGCGTCACGAAGGTCGAATTGAGCCGCTGGATGATCTGGTGGGTCAGGTGATCGCATTTGTGCTCGACCTCCTTAATCTCGTCCACCTTGTCCCAGACGACCGGCTCTTGAGCCAGCATCCGCTCGAGCAGCTCTGCCCCGACCCGCAGTTGTTCCGCAAGGGCGCTGAACTGGACGTAGAAGTCTTCGTTTCTAGGAATCAGCCGGAATCGAAGTGCCAAGAGGGTCTCCTTTGGGAGGCCCGGCGATTGTATAGGAGGGGTGGCTGCCGTGTAAACGCCAGTTAACATCCGTGTAACGCGAATTTACACGGCTGAAACGCATTCGACTCCTCCCGGAAACCTTGCGTTTATAAGCTCTTTGCATGCGACTACTACTCTCAATCCTATCGATGCTGGCGCTCCCCGCCCTGGCCGCCGCCCAGTCCGCCGCCGCAAAGAAGCCCGCTTCGGAATACGACAGGATCTGGGGCGAATTCACCGAATGGTATGCGGACGATTCGAATCCCGTCGTGCAGCGGGTCCTCTTGAGCGGCCGGTTCCACTACGACTTCGCGCGGGTGGATGCCGACCAGGGTGACGACGACGAATGGAACGTCAGACGTCTGCGCATCGGCCCCCGAATTACGTTTTTTCGCAAGCTGACACTGCACAGCGAGGTCGAACTGGACCCGCAGCGGCACAATCCCTTCTACGTGCGGTTCACCGATTTCTACGTGCAGTGGACGAAGAACCCCAAAGTGGTGCTGACCGTCGGCAAGCAGAGCGCGCCATTTACACTCGACGGCGCCACGTCCTCGAGGGAGCTCCTCACAATCGATCGCAGCAACCTCGCCAACAACATCTGGTTTCCGCAGGAATATCTGCCGGGCGTCAGCCTGTCCGGCAGACGGGCGCCGTGGGTCTATCGTGTCGGCGGGTACTCCTCGGGCGCGATGAACCGCGAGTTCGGGGAATTCAGCGGCGGCACCGCCACGCTCGGGGTCATCGGCTACGATTTCGCCAAGCGCCTCGGCGTGCGCGAGGCGCTCCTCTCGGGCAACTATGTGTATCAGAACTCCGATCGCAACAACACGTTCACGCGCCAACTCGAGCAGATCGGGTCGATCAACTTCAGGTTCGAAGACACCAGGTGGGGTGCGCGGGCCGACTTCGCGGTCGCGTCGGGCTACCTCGGCCAAAGCGGCATGCAGGCATTCCAGGGTATGCCGTTCGTCAATGTGACAAACAAGTTTCAGGTCGTGGGGCGGTACACCTTCATCGAAAGCGACCACCCGAACGGCGTCCGCCTGGCCACCTACGAAAGCCGGGTCGTTGCCGGCCGGGGAGATGAATACAACGAGCTCTATCTCGGCGCGAATTACTACTTTTACGGTCACCGGCTGAAGCTGCAGACCGGCGTCGTGTTTGCAGACATGAACGACCGGGCGAACGACGGCGGCGCCTTTTCGGGGGTGTCGTGGACGACCGGGCTTCGAGTCGGCTGGTAGGAACGCTCGACAATCTGGAGGCACATGATGAAGAAGTTGATTGCGATACTCGCGGCGGTCGTCCTGACCGCGGCATGCGGCGGAGGCGGCGGTCCGGTGAGGCCGCCGGACGGCGGCACACCGACAGGAACCAATCAAATCAGCGGCGCCGGGGCGACGTTTCCGTATCCCATCTACTCGAAGTGGTTCTCCGACTACAACAAGCTGCACCCGAACGTGGAGATCAACTATCAGTCGATCGGGTCGGGCGGCGGCATCCGGCAGCTCATCGAGCGCACCGTGTTCTTCGGCGCCAGCGACCAGCCGATGACCGACGAGATGCTCGCCAAGGCCCCGGCGCCGATTCTGCATTTCCCAACGGTGCTCGGCGCGGTCGTACCCGTTTACAACATCGAGGGCTTGAGCACGCAGATCAAGTTCACGGGACCGATTCTCGCCGACATCTTCCTGGGGAAGATCACACGGTGGAACGACCCGGCGCTCGCGAAGATCAACCCGGGCGTCTCGCTGCCTTCGGGCACTATCACCGTCGTCCATCGGTCGGACGGCTCGGGCACGACGTTTGTATGGGTCGACTACCTGTCGAAGATCTCGCCGGAGTGGAAACAAAAGGTCGGTGCAAGCTCGTCCGTGAACTGGCCCGTCGGCGTGGGCGGCAAGGGCAACGAAGGCGTCGCGGGCCTCGTCAAGCAGACGCCTGCTTCGCTCGGCTACGTCGAGCTCGTGTACGCGCTGCAGAACAAGATCAGCTACGGTGCCGTGCAGAACGAGGCCGGCGAGTTCGTCAGCCCCGAAGTGAAATCCGTAACCGCCGCTGCCGCGGGCGCCATGCCGACCATGCCGAAAGACTTCCGCGTGTCGATTACCAACTCACCGGGTCAGGGTGCGTACCCGATTTCATCGTTCACCTGGATCCTTCTCTACGAATCGCCGGACGACAAGGCGAAGGGACAGACACTGAACGACTTCATGAAATGGGCGCTCACCGACGGTCAGAAGGCGGCGGCCGATCTCGGGTACGCGCCGCTGCCCGAAGAGATGGTGCCGATGGAGCTCGAACAGTTGAACCGGATTAAGGTACAGTGATGCCACTCATGAGGGTCCGCACGGGCAGCGACCTCGGATTCCGTCTCGGCACGGGCGCCTTCGCAGCGCTCGTGCTGGCCATCGTGGCCACGATCGGAATCGTGCTGTTCCGCGATTCGATCCTGTCCATCCGCGAGTTCGGCTTCCAGTTCTGGGTGACTGATGTCTGGGATCCGGTCGCGCACGAGTTCGGTGCGCGACCCTTCATCTGGGGCACTCTGTATTCGTCAGTGCTTGCGTTGCTCATCGCGACGCCGATCTCGCTCGGCATCGCGACGTACCTGTCCGAGCTGTGTCCGCCGGCTCTCAGACAGCCGTTGATCTTTCTCACCGAGCTACTCGCGGCGATTCCGTCGATCGTGTACGGCTTGTGGGGTCTCTTCGTGCTGGTGCCGCTCGTGCGGGATCTCGAAAACGCGATGCCCGAGTGGCTGCGCGCCACGCCGCTCTTCAGCGGCCCGCCGATCGGTCTCGGCATGCTGTCGGCGGCGCTCATCCTGGCGGTCATGGTCACGCCGTTCATCTCATCTCTCGCGCGCGAGGTGCTGAAGGCGGTGCCGCGCACGCAGCGCGAGGGCGCCTACGCGCTTGGCGCCACGCAGTGGGAAGCGATTCGCGTCGCGCTCGCCTACGGCCGCACCGGCATCGTCGGCGCGATTATGCTCGGCTTCGGGCGTGCGCTCGGCGAGACGATGGCGGTGACGATGGTCATCGGAAACAGCCCGACCGTGTCGTGGTCGCTCTTCGCGCCGCAATACACGATGTCGGCGGTCATCGCCAACGAATTCTCCGAGGCGGTTGACGATCTGCACCTTCACGCGCTCATCGAGATCGGTCTGGTGCTCTTCGTCATCACGCTCGCGGTCAATGCCGTCTCGCGGATGCTGATCTGGAACATGACCCGGCAGACGCTCGCCAAGCCGAAAGCGAAGCTCGAGCCGACAGCCCTGGGCGGTGCCGCATGACACGCACGAGCCGCCGCCGCATCGTTTCGCAAATCGCCGTCACCCTCTGCGCCCTGTCCGTCGTCGTCGCGCTCGTGCCTCTCGCGGCAATCCTCTTCTTCGTCGTCTCGAGAGGCGTGCAGGCGCTGAACTGGGACTTCTTCACCCAGCTTCCGCGGCCGGTCGGCGAGACGGGCGGCGGGATGGCCAACGCCATCGTCGGCACGCTGATGCTGACCGGCCTGGCCGGACTGGGCGCGGTGCCGGTCGGGGTTATCTGCGGCATCTACATGTCGGAATACGCAGGCACGCGACTCGCCTCGGCAGCGCGCTTCGCCGCCGACACGCTCAACGGCGTGCCGTCGATCGTGATTGGCGTGTTCGTCTACGGAATTGTCGTGGTGACGCTGCGGCAGTTCTCGATGCTCGCCGGCAGCGTCGCGCTCGGCGTGATGATGATTCCGATCATCGCGCGCACCACCGAGGAGCTGCTGCTGCTGGTCCCGCAGTCTTTGCGCGAAGGGGCGCTGGCGCTCGGCGCAACGCGCGCGCGCGCCACGTTCACCGTCGTGCTGCCGGCCGCGCTGCCGGGAATCATCACGGGCGTCATCCTGGCGCTCGCGCGCATTGCAGGAGAGACGGCGCCGCTGCTCTTCACGGCCTTCAACAACCCGTTCTGGAATACGAACCCGCTGCAGCCCACCGCGTCGTTGACGATACAGATCTTCACCTATGCGAGCTCGCCGTACGAGGACTGGCACCGGCAGGCCTGGGCGGGAGCGCTGGTACTCGTCAGCATCGTGCTCGTCTGCTCGATTCTCGCCCGCACGGCGACGCGCCGGCTCGAACGGATGCATACCGGGGCCTGAAGAATTCGCAGATTCGCAGATTGGTGGATTGGTAGATTGGCGGATTAGGCGCCTAGCGGATGACCTCGTACGCGCTGACATCGAACACGACGACGGTGGCGTCACGGCCCGCGATGCGGGCGCGGGTGATGCCCTCCGGCTTCAGCTTTCGGCGATAGCTGCGCACTTCCCGAAGAGCGGAGCCCTCCGTTCCGTCCCATTCGTATAACCGGAAGTCTCTGTTCTCGGCATTGTGCGCCGCTCCAGTGATGAGGAGGAAGCGATTCCGCAGCGGATCGAACTCGAGGCTGCGCAGGCCCGCCCCGCCAGTCGGCACTCGCATCGCACGCTTCCCTTCAACCGTCAGGTTCTCGGCGGCGAATGGTCCCTTTGGATCGCGGATCGTCAGGGGCACCACGAGCGCGTCGCTGCCTGCGACCGGCGCACGCAGTGCGAGCAAGAGACGGGCACGCCTCGGATCCCACGCCAGCCCTTCGATGTTGAGCACTTCGTCTCCCATCCTGTGCTCGACGCCGTGCAGCTCGGCGACGTTGCGCGAGAGAAAACGCTTGAGCCCGCGGACGGACTCGATGTGGCCGGCTTTGCGTGTGGCCGGATCGAAAGTGAATCGCACGAGACCGTCGCCGTCGAACCCGACGTTCTTCGATTGAGACCCGACGGCATAGAAGTACTTGCCGTCGGTCGTCATTCCCTCGAAATCGACGACGTCGGCGCCAGGTAGCGGGACCGCGACGGCAGGATTCTTCTGTACGCCATCGCTCAACAGCTCAATCCAGAACACTTCCCTCGTCTGCGCATCGTCCACGAACAGCACACCGTCGCTGCCTGGAACGTACACGACGCCGGATGCTTCGAACATCCCACCCGCTATTCGGTGCGGTGGCGCAGCCGGCTGTCCAACCAGATCGGAGCTCGCACCGAACGCGATGAGCGCAAGGACGCACAGGCCACCAACCCCGTGCGTCCAACGGTCGCGGAGTCCCGGAGTCACGGGAGTCCGGGAGTCGGTTATTGTCGGGAAGAGGCGGCGACACCGACAGGGCATGTTACTCCGGTGCCGCCATGCCCGCAGTAACCCTGCGGGTTCTTGGCGAGATACTGCTGATGGTAGTCCTCCGCAAAATAGTATTCAGGCGGGGGCAGGATCTCTGTCGTGATAGTGCCGTAGCCAGCGGCGGTCAGGCGCTTCTGATACTCGTCGCGCGACTGCTCTGCCGCCTGGCGCTGCTCATCAGAATAGTAGTAGATAGCCGAGCGATACTGTGTGCCGACGTCAGCGCCCTGCCGCATGCCCTGCGTGGGATCGTGTCCCTCCCAGAACTGCTTGAGCATCGCTTCATAAGTCGTCTTCTTCGGATCGAAAACGACGCGCACGACTTCGGTATGGCCTGTCTGACCCGAGCAGACTTCTTCGTAACTCGCGTTCGGCGTGTAGCCGCCGGCATATCCGACTGACGTCGAGTGCACGCCCGGCAGCAGCCAGAATCCCTTTTCGGCGCCCCAGAAGCAGCCCATGCCGAAGAGGGCCATCTGCGTGCCTGGGAACTCGGCGTCCATCGGTGTCCCGTGAACGGCGTGCCGATCGGCGACCGGCATCTTTGCCGCGCGCCCGCGCAACGCCTTCTCGCGCTCGATCATCGTCGTTTTGCGTGATGCAAACATGTGGCCTCCCGGTTGGTGGTTCGTGGTTGGTGGTTCGTGGTGGACCGACATCACTACCAACCACCAACCACCAACTACCAACTACCAACTACCAACAAGTAATATACCCGAATGGCGACGATGATCCTGGCGAGCGCGACAATCACCCGCGAGAGCGGATACGCACAAAAGATTACGGCGGCGGGGCACGAATTCGCGGCCGACGAACCGGAGAAGCGCGGCGGCACCAACACGGGTCCGGCGCCGTTCGATCTGATGCTGAGCAGTCTCGGCGCGTGCACGGCCATTACACTGCGCATGTACAGCGAACGCAAACAGTGGAAGCTGGGAACGATCGAGGTGAGGACGCGCCTGCTGCAGGACGCGGACGAACCGTTTCGAATCGAGCGAAAGATCTCGGTGAGCGAAACCATCGATGCCGAGCAGCAGGCGAAGCTGCTGGAAATAGCCGCGAAAACGCCGGTCAGCCGAGCGATCGCCGCCGGCGTTTCGATTCAGACAGTGATGGAGAAATAGTTTCTAGGAGACGTCGATCCACCCCGCTCGCTCGAGCTGCAGCGATTCGAGCGCGAAGCGCATCATCGCGTGCTCGACTCTGTGCCAGTCGCGTACCCATGTCTGCCTGACGACCTGGTCGTCTTGTTCTTCGCGAACCTCCCACCCCCGTTCGTCGGCCTCGTCGACGACGAATTCCCTTACGTGATTCTCGCTACGCAACCGCTTCGTGAACAGCATTCCAACCTCCGGTCATCCAGCTAACGAGTCGTGCGAAAAGCGGGCCAATGCGACCCGACCCGCCGAAAAGATGGGTGGTTCGTGAACGTCGTTCAGAAATGTCGTAATTCCATACGTATGGAGACTGAAGGTGGCCGTTACGCAGAATTAACAGGTCGGCAATCGGGAGGTAACACCCCCGTCTTAATGTCCTAGTCGATGACCAACCCAAGCACGAACCGGGTGCTGATTGTCGAAGACGAACCGGATATTGCGGGCTTGATGAAGCATGCGCTCGAGCGGGGCGGGGGCCTCAACGTCGAGATCGTCAATACCGGCGCAGCAGCCCTGAAAAGCGTCATGGAGGAACCTCCCAGCCTCGTCCTTCTCGACCTGAACCTGCCCTTCATCGACGGCCTGGAAGTCTGCCGTCTCCTGCGGGGCAGGGAGGCCAGCGCGGCCATTCCCATCATCATGGTCACGGCGCGTGTCAACGAAACCGATCGCGTGTCCGGGCTCGAGCTGGGCGCGGACGATTACATTACCAAGCCCTTCAGCCTGCGCGAGCTCGTGGCTCGAGTCCGCGCGGTGCTGCGCCGGCCGCCGCCGGTCGCCACAACGGACCGGCATCTCGGCTATCAGCGGGGCCGGATCGCCATCGACTTCGACGCCGTGTCGGTGCGGGTGTCCGGCGCGCCCGTCAGGTTGACGAAACGGGAATTCGAGCTGCTGCGCTTCCTTGTCGAGAACCGGAATCGTGTCTTGTCGCGCGATCGGCTGCTCGAACG